>RCNC010004831.1_pt1 | contig 11720 bp, 8 predicted proteins | sample 2041301 | NCBI WGS metagenome assembly RCNC01 (sample SAMN09708231, study PRJNA481090) | Marine sediment metagenome, whole genome shotgun sequencing project. | biome: marine sediment; feature: ocean; material: sediment; isolation source: Sewage treatment plant 13A marine sediment (STP13A) ... | reverse complement strand
ATCAACCAGTCATCCGACAATGGGCCTCCGTAGAAAAATTCGCCTCGATACGAACCATAATCAGCAGTCGTGAATTTGACCGTGCCTTCTGGCGATTCAGTGCCCTTGCGGGTGATGAAATTAACGATGGAGGCCGGGCCATTTACAGTCAAAATACCAGCCGTACCACCACGAATGGCTTCAAATCGCTCGATGGTCACATCCTGACGTTGCAGTGAGTCAACTTGTTGCCCATCGTAAATTACTGGAAGCCCATCTTCCTGAATACTGATAAAGCTAAATGCCGCACCACCGCCGAGCCCGCGCGGTGCCACATTATTACTGACTTCACCACCCGAATCCTCGACCCAGAAACCCGGCACCAACTCAAGCACATCAGCAGTACCAAAAGCGTCCTCTAACGAGAGTTGTTCTGAATTGACCGTTGTGATGGCTACAGATGAATCCAATTTAGTACGACCTTTGGAAGTTGTACCTGTTACCACTATCTCTTCAATTTCCCGTTGCTGTTTTGACTTATCGCCGTCATCTTGCGCGTGACTGATACTCGGCTGCGACATTGCAAGCGCCGTAGCTACGCCAGCTGCAATTGGTTTTAGATTGAATTTCATACCATATCCCCCCAGGGAAATAATCTATGTTTTTTTGAATTTGGCGTAAGACGCCACGCCTCTTGAGTCGAATTTAATAGTACATGAATCAATTACATTTTCAACCCATTGTGGGTTTTAATGACGAAATTAGTGTAAATTGTGAGTGTCCCTTAAAAGCTCTTCAGGAAACTTTGCGGCAAAAATACTCGGTATGGACTTACAGAATCAATATTTGCGGCAACTGTACGGCGACGAAATTGCACCAGGCATATCTGCACGGATCGAGGCTTTGCACGGGAAATACGACGACACTCAGGCGTTCAGCGTCAACGCACGTCTCAGCGAAAAAGACGTACTTCTAATCACCTACGGTGACACCTTTACGGACCGTGGAGTCGTGCCGCTAAAGGTGCTGCGGCGCTTCTACAGAAAGCACTTGCGGGGCGTTTTCGAACTCGTGCACGTTCTCCCGTTTCACCCCTACTCGTCCGACGATGGTTTTTCTGTCATCGACTACTTCGCTGTCCGTGATGACCTCGGAAGCTGGAGCGACATTGGCGATTTGGCAGAAGACTGCCGCATAATGGGCGATGCCGTCATCAATCACATCTCTAGTCGGTCGGAATGGTTCGCGAAGTATCTAGATGGCGACCCGGAATTTGCCGACTATTTTGTCGAATGTGATGCCGATGTCGATGTTTCCAGCGTTGTGCGCCCACGTACGTCGCCGTTGTTGACTCGATTCGAAGACAGTGAAGGCGGCGAACACCACATCTGGACAACATTCAGTGCCGACCAGGTCGATTTGAATTTCCGCAACCCGGAGGTACTGATCGCGATTATAGATGTATTGTTTTTCATCATCTCTAAAGGTGTTCGGTTATTACGTCTGGATGCTGTGACGTTTTTGTGGAAAGAGATCGGCACGTCAAGCACCAATCTACCGGAAACACATGTACTGATTAAGATCCTGCGCCATGCTATCGGGGTGTTTTGTGAGGACGTTGTCGTCGTTACGGAGACCAATGTGCCCCACCGGGAAAATGTCGCTTATTTCGGTGACGGGCACGACGAAGCACATATGGTGTATAACTTTGCGCTGCCGCCACTAACGGCGTACAGCTTTATCGTAGGTGACGGACGCCGTCTCAGCGAATGGGCAAGTCGATTGTCCACTCCTTCGGATCAGGTATGTTTTCTGAATTTCTCGGCAAGCCACGATGGAGTTGGCGTTCGGCCCGTGGAAGAAATACTGACCGACAAAGAGTTAGGGCTGCTCGTCGACGCGGCCATTGCGGCGAATGGACTGGTTTCCTCGCGAACACTTGCCGATGGTGGGGAACATCCGTACGAACTGAACTGTACGTTCCTCGACCTGATTTCCAAAGATAGCGATGAAATCTCACTCACGGTCGCGCGGTTCATCGCGGCGCAAGCGATCGTGCTGGTAATGCCGGGCGTCCCGGCTATCTATATTCAGTCTCTACTCGGAACGCGCAATGATTTGCAGCGCGTCGCGCAAACTGGCAGAGCGCGAAGCATAAATCGCTCACAACATGACTTTTCCGATATTGCCGGCAAACTTTCTGATGATAGTAGCCTGGAAAGCCGAATATTTTCGGCCCTCACTTTCCTCATCAATGTACGTCGAGGGCAATCAGCGTTCGACCCCTACGCGTCGTTTCGCGTTCTTGAACTTGGGCGACAGATATTTGCAATACAGCGCGGTGATGCGGGCGCCAGCGATAGTATCAGTTGCATCGTGAATCTTGCGGCAGAGCATGTCGCGATCAGTGTTGATGACGAAACTGCGGGCACCGACCTGTTATCCGGAGAGGTGTTCGGTGTTGGTCAACATGAATTATCGCCGTACGCTGTGCGCTGGTTAAAAAGCAGTCGTCAGGACTGAAATTACACTCAGGAGTTGCTATGAATACATTCGATTTCGCAATCGTGATTGGTTATCTCGGACTTCTTCTTGGCCTCGGGTATTTCTTTAAAGAGCAAAAATCAAAAAAGGATTATTTTCTGGGCGGCCGCCAGTTGGGCACCTTCCCGCTGACTCTGTCGACGATGGCTACCCAATTGTCGGCCATTAGTTTCATTTCGGCACCCGCCTTCGTTGGACTCCGAGAAGGCGGCGGTATGGTTTGGCTGTCGTATGAGTTTGCGGTGCCGATCGCAATGTTGTTTCTGATGGTCTACATTCTTCCCGCCCTGTATCGCTCCGGTGTCGTAAGTATTTACGATTTTCTCGAACGCCGCTTTGGAAAATCTACGCGCTTCTTGATCAGTGCGGTTTTTCTGGTCAGCCGCTCGTTTGGCACAGGAATCACCATCTACGCAACGGCTTTGGTTTTGAACAGTGTCATGGGTATCGATTTTATGGTGGCAATCGGTGTTATCGGGGTCGTTACTATCATTTACTCCCTGCAAGGCGGAATGAAAGCAGTCGTCTATTCCGACACGATTCAAATGATCCTGATTTTCTTCGGTGTCATTACCATCGGAGTTTTCGCGCTCAATAGTATTTCTTGCGAACGTCGATTCGGAACGGCTGACGGTTCTGCGCGCCGGTTCATTTGGCTTCTCCGGAGATGAGTGGGGGTTGTTTCCGATGGTCTTCGGCGGATTTGTACTCTATGCGTCTTACTACGGTTGTGATCAAACTCAGGCGCAGCGGACTTTGTCTGCCAAAAGTGAAGGAACGGTGCGCCGTATCCTTTTGATGAACGGCGTCGCGAGGTTTCCCATTGTACTAATGTACTGCACCACCGGTCTGATTCTCGGCACGTTTGCTACTTTGACGCCCGAATTCATGGCCCAAATCGATCCTGCGCGACCGGACATGCTGGTGCCGCTATTTATCGTCAATTACCTGCCGCACGGTATTATCGGAATTCTCGTGGTTGCATTACTTGCTGCGGCAATGTCATCACTGAGTTCGGTCGTCAACTCATTGTCGGCCGTCACTATCGAGGATTACCTGAGGCTCACCGGAAAATCGCTTGATCCGAAACGCTATGTGTTTTGGTCTCGCGTAGCAGTCTTTTTCTGGGGCCTTGTTATTGTCATTGCCTCAATATACGGCGGCGACATCGCACCCACTGTCATCGAGGCCGTCAACAAAATCGGCTCGGTGTTCTACGGACCAATTCTGGCGATATTCATTCTGGCGATCCTGTTCAAGAAGGTGCATTCGCTTGGCGCCAATATCGGACTGTTGGTCGGTGTCGGCCTGAATGTCTACCTTTGGCTGGGTGCACCGCAGATTTTCTGGCTTTGGTGGAATCTCATCGGCTGCGCCGTGACCATCAGTGTGGCGCTGATAATTTCGGTGGTTCGCCATGGTGAATCGACCGAACCCCCCGGACAAGATGAGGGAGTTGGTCACTGGTACCGCGATGAGACACTGGTTTTGCTCGGTGCCTTTGCAGGCATGCTGGTTATTGGTGGATTGATACCGGTGATTTTCGGGTAAACGAATCGACTGATCATGTTTAAGCATGATTTCTACATAAAAAACTGAATTTAATAAGAACAATAGGATTTTCGATAATGCTTATTTTGGGTGACAAACTGTGAAGCCGCTGCTTTGTTTCGGTGAGGTTTTGATCGACTTCTTGCACAGCGGATTTGAATCAGAAAACGGTATTCAGATCGCCAGTTTTCGACAATTTCCGGGTGGTGCCCCGGCTAATGCCGCCGTTGCGTTTGCCCGCCTTGGGGGCGTAGCGCGGTTCGCAGGACAAGTCGGCGACGACCCCTTCGGAAGTTTTCTCGAGGACTCATTGAAACATTACGGCGTCGATACGCGTTTCCTTCACAAGCATCCGACCGCAAGCACCGCGCTCGCTTTTGTATTCCTCGATAGCGACGGCGACAGGAGTTTCTCTTTCTACCGGAATGAAACAGCCGACATGCTTTTTTCGATTGATCAAGTCAGCGAGGATTGGTTTCATGACAGCCCTATCTTTCACATTTGCACTAATACACTGACAAATGCTGATATTTCGGCAGTTACAGAGAATGCGCTGATGCGAGCGAGTCAGGCGAATTGCCTAATTAGTTTTGACGTAAATCTGCGGGCCAATCTCTGGCCGGGTGGCAATATTGATCGATCGAGATGCAATGCAGCAATTCGCTACGCAGACTTCATTAAGTTTACGAAAGAGGAAATGGAATTTCTGGCAAATGAAGATGAAATCGACTATGTGGATAAGTTGCTTGCCGGCAAAACTCGACTGATCATAGTAACTGACGGCGGAGCCCCCGTTTCCTACTACACGAGGAAATATCGTGGAAGCGTTAGTGTTCCACTGGTTGACGCAATTGATACGACCGCCGCAGGTGACGCTTTCACGGCGGCAGTGCTTCGTTATCTTTGCGCTGCGAGTGATCTGGACAAGGTTGTTGACGACGGGCAGCACATTCAGGCTCTCGTCAATTTCGCGATTCAATGTGGCTCGCTGGCGGTGACGCGGGCAGGAGCGTTTCCGGCATTGCCTGTGTTTTCCGAGGTCGCTGAATTCTGGACGGAAATGCCATGATGTACCGGTCTCCCAAGTATCTTACCGAGCATATCAGGAGCATCCTGGACTTTTACGATGACAATATCGTTGACTCATCGGGCGGCTTTTTTCAGAACTTTCGTGACGATGGTTCCGTTTTTGATCATGGCGCCCGTCATCTCGTAAGTAGCACCAGGATGGTGATCAATTATTGCACTGCCTATAAGTTGTTCGGCGAGGAAAAATTTCGCGACAGGGCGCTGCACGGTTTGAAATTCGTTTCTGACAATCACTGGGATGATGCACGTCGTGGCTATAACTGGGTGCTTGCGGCGAAAGGACCGACCGACCAAACCAATCACTGCTACGGATTGGCATTTGTGTTGCTCATGTACTCCGCGTTGGACGCCGCGATGATCGGTGATTACCGCGATGCTATTGACGAGACATTTGAACTTCTTGAGTCGCGGTTCTGGCTCGCCGATGCGGGACTCTACGCAGATGAAGCAAGTGCTGACTGGTCGCAGCTGTCAGACTATCGTGGTCAAAATGCAAATATGCACACTTGTGAAGCGCTGTTAGCCGCCTTTGAGGCGACGAGGAATGAGCGATATCTTGACCGTGCTTACGCACTGGCGCACAAGTTTACGGTCGAGCTGGCCGCCAAATCTGACAATCTGGTTTGGGAGCACTTCACCACTGATCTCAACGTAGACTGGACGTATAACCAAAACGATCCGCAAAACCTGTATCGCCCCTGGGGATTCCAGCCCGGACACCAGGTAGAGTGGGCGAAGCTATTGTTAATCCTGCATGAATTTCGAGCGGAAGACTGGATGATCGAACGTGCCGTGAGCCTTTTCGATCGAGCGCTCGCTTTAGCATGGGATGAAAAATACGGTGGTATTCAGTATGGTTTCGATCCAGACGGTGATATTTGTGATGACCAAAAATACTTTTGGGTCCAAGCTGAGTCGTTTGCAGCCGCCGCACACCTTGCTGTCGCAACGGGTAATAAACGCTATTGGAATTGGTATGACCGCATCTGGAAATACGCAGATCAGCACATGATCGACAAGCAGTATGGCGCATGGTTTCGTGTGCTGGATCGAAGCAATAACAAACTGTCAGACCAGAAATCGATGGCCGGAGCGAAGTGCGACTATCATACGATCGGCGCTTGTTGGGAAACGTACAAGCTGCTGGAAAAAGCCTGAGTCTGGGCTGACGAAAACAGCCGCCTCGATGGATATCCTGGCACCTGCTTAGGAAGAATAAAACTCTCGGCTATGACGACTTCGAATTACAATAATCACCATCTTCATCCCAAACTTCGGGGACATCCGAAGTTTCGCGAGGTGTCTGAAAAGGAAAAACGGATTCTCGGTACGGTGATGCGGCGCGAACAAATCTCGCAAACTCGACTTGCAGACCTGACAGGAATTGCACAACAATCTGTATCCCGTACGGTGAAACATCTGATCGCCCGAGGCGCGTTATACACGGGCAAAAAAGTTGTTAGCGGTAACCGCGGGCAACAACAAACCAACCTGGAGATTGCTCCGGATTTTGCGTATTCATTTGGCATATCCATTATGACAGACGCACTTTATATATGTGCGATGGACTTTTCTGGCAGAGTATTGGGTGAAGAACACGCTTCGTTATTGCCCATGAAGCAAAGTACCGCTATAAGAACAGCAAAAAACATCATCGCCAGCCTCACCAAAGAACACATTGATCAACCGGAAAAGATTTTCGGAATTGGTGTAAGCATTTCCGGCTATTTCGTCGACAATGGAATAACTATCAACACCCATCCCATGCTTGACGATTGGGCCTTGATAGATATTCAAAATGTTCTATCGAAACAATTCGATTTGCCCGTATGGTTAGAAAATGACGGTAACGCCGCTGCTATCGGTGAATCGCTGGTCGGCGTGGGCAAACGATATGACAATTTTGTGTACCTTTTCGTTGCTGCTGGCTTTGGTGGTGGCGTTATTTCTGGGGGCGACCTGTTACGCGGTGCCAGAGGAAACGCGGGCGAGCTTGCGACTCTTCTCCCAAAAGACGTCTATCCAGAGCCTACGCTTGAATTCTTACGCCATATCCTGGTTAGTAACGGAGTAAAACTAAAGTCTGTTTCTGAACTGCTTGACCGCTTTGATATCAACTGGCCCGGCGTAGATGAGTGGATCAGTCGAGTTACCAGCTCTTTTTCCCTGGTTGCATCAGCGTCATCTGCAATATTGGATACTGAAGCCATCGTGCTCGGCGGACGTATTCCGAAGCAGCTAGCTGACGCATTAGTGCCACATATAGTACTCACGAACTATCCTTCCCGGCGTTCAAGACCCAGAAAACTGCCTGTGGTTATTTCGGCTGAAGCCCCTAGCGATGCCTCCGCCATTGGCGCAGCGGCGCTACCGTTTAAAGAATATTTCTTTGGCAACAGTCACTAAGGATCAGCGATCAGTAGACGAATGTACCCATAAAGGGTATATTTTCTGGTTCCTTACCAGCGTGTTGATTCGTGACCTGGCCCCACTAAATCTACGGCAGATTGGTAACAAAACGAGACGGATTGAGACCTAATGCATAGAATAGTAATCGTTGGTGGCGGCACCTCAGGTTGGTTAACCGCAGCCTATTTATCATCAAAACTCGACAGTCAATTACGCTCCGATCTGGAATTCACCCTGATCGAAGCCAGCGACATCCCCACCATTGGTGTCGGGGAAGCAACTACGCCGTCTTTACGTTCCACATTAGCCGATATTGGCGTTGACGAATTCAAATTTATGCGTGCTTGTAACGCGACTTTTAAACATGGAATTGTGTTTGATAACTGGACAAAATCTCCGGAAGAAGACCCCGACGATGTTTATTTTCACCCTTTTGAAAGACCGTTGCGCGCTGGCAGCGAAGGCCTTGAAAGTTACTGGCTGAGAGGTCTGGATCCTCACAAACGCAGTTTCGACGACGCCGTAAGTATTCAATACGCACTGGCTCGTTCGAATCTCGCGCCGAAAGGTCCGAAAGACAAGCCCTACTCCAGCCCTATTCCTTACGCCTACCATCTTGATGCCGGATTGCTGGCGGATGCGCTTAAGCAACTTTCGAAAGATCGCGGCATAAAACACGTCGTGGATAAAGTCGTTGACGTTAACACTGACGATGAGGGCAACATCAGCGGATTGAATTTGGCCTCTGGCAAGTTGATTGAGGGCGATTTCTTTATCGATTGTTCAGGCTTTGCAGGATTACTGATTGGTAAACACTATAAACAAGCCTTCACCGATTACTCCGATATTCTATTCTGTGACTCTGCAGTAACTTGTCAAATACCGCATGAGCCCAACCAGACAATTCAATCCTTCACCCGGTCGAGCGCCAGAGAAAATGGCTGGATCTGGGACATCGGACTCTCCAATCGAAAAGGCATAGGCTACGTTTATTCATCGAAGTACAGCAGCGACGATGAAGCTGAGCGGGTACTAAGCGATTACGTGGGGAGTGCGATAGAATCACAAACGATAAGAACACTTAAGTTTCCCGTCGGATACCGAAAACAACAATGGTTTAAGAATTGCGTTGCGGTCGGATTATCGAGCGGTTTTATCGAACCACTGGAGTCGACAGGAATACATTTGGTAGAACAATCAGCTTGGGCGTTGGCATCCATGTTGCCACGCTTTTTTAGCGGCTCTAGCCCCCAAGCCCAGTATAATGGCATCATGAACAGTCATTATGAAATGACCATCAATTTCGTAAAATATCATTACATCCTGAGCCAGCGAACTGATTCCCAATTCTGGATCGACAACGTTAATCCTGCATCGTGGACCGATTGGCTAAGAGACAAAGTAGATGCCTGGAAAACCAGCTTTCCCGACACTTATGACTTGGATAAGCTTCACACGATTTTCGATCATGCCAGCTATCAATATGTCTACTTCGGTATGAATGGCCGACCGGAACTAAATTCGGTACGCGGAAAAAAAGACAAATTTGCACTCCGCGTTTTCGAACAGGTTCAGGCTGGGCTAAATAATGCAAGCGGCATCTTGCCGACACATAATGACTTACTTCGTTTTATTCATCGTGAAGACGGAGAAATACTCAAGACACAGGACGTCGAAGAATTTTCTGTGGCCAATAATTCGCTGCTCAATATCCCGAACAATTATTCAGCGAGATAAATTAAGAGCGAGCATCTAAGGATCTAAAGGATCAATCGGATTGGCATGCAGTGATTCAATCCTGGGGATGAATTCCACATCGACCGGAGAGAGTTGTTCATACAAGGTATACGGCAGATATCCCAGTTCCTCCATGCAACGATCATCAAACGCTTTCTTAACCACGTCACCCGCCTGATATTCATTCGTCGTAAATAGGGCTTTTTTGTCCGCCGGAATGCCGTATCGATAAACCAGTCTTGCGGCATTGCGGAAATTCGTCGTGGTATGACGAGCATGTGGTTCAACGATGATCGCTCGCGCGGGTATGCCATAACCATTCATCAGCTCTTTTTTCATTTCCAGCGCTTCGTTGTATGGCGTCCGCTTTGGGTGAACGGCACCGCCCGATACCAGCAACAGCGGCGCAAGGCCTTGTCGATATCTCTTAACCGCCATCGCCAAATGCAGCTTTCCATAAGGGTCCAGGGCGACTCTTTCCAGTTCAGGACCTCTGCCCGGCACCAAAATATGTGAGTAGGGGTATTTCTCCCACTTGATTTTGGCAATAAATTGCAGTGCCTCTTCATTCTCCAGTGTCTCCATCGGCTCGAATCTGCCAGCCTCATCTCGACCATTAATGTCGAGCAACTGCAGAACGAACCTAAGAGATGGCTCAAAAAAGTGGCTGGGCTGATCGGCGTTTTCATTGATAACATAGGTGCTGGTATTGATCAGCCGTTGATAATCATGACTGCTCGCCTCATAAGACATGGAGTCAATACTGCCGTATCGAGGCGGTACACCCAAGGCGTAAATTTGAATGATATTGTTCATTCCCCTTGCCGTATCCCGCCACGCCGCTTTCAACAACTCGACATCTGACAAGCTATGCCACGCCTGAAAACGCCCCGATGGGCGAAGATGTTGAGTCACCAAGTGATGCAACTGTTGTTGGTCGTGATACAGTTTTTCGAAACTCAGAGCAATTTCTTCGATTTCTTTTACGTCCCATGTAAATGTGTCAGCATGGCACTGAATGTTCTTCTTGCAACCCGTGCTCGCCTGCAACAGATCAGCAACTTTTTTTCTATGCACTTCTCTAAACGCATCATCCTCGTTCAAGACCACACTGAATTCACTTACTTCTTGCAATAGAGTCAATAGATAAAAATTCTTATCCTGAACGTAAGAACCGCTTCGTTGCAGTTGATAGTCACTGTCAAATCCACTATCAGAGCGAGCGTTGACATTGCTGGCAATTAACAACAAGAGAAAACATTTAAGTAGCTTGCGCATAGTGACCTTCTGATAGATTGATGTTCGTCAGGACTAATGTCAGGTTCTGATTACGTGACGGTCTATCCAAAATTGTGATCGGGTTTGGTAACTGAGTTATGCTGAGGCCTCAAATCCATATTCACTTTTTCATTTGACCAATTGAACCACAGGAACATTTAGCATGATAGGAAGAAGTAACTTAACCAGAGTTGGGTTAGCATTTTTTTGTTTTGTTTTTTCTGCTGTGTCGAATTCCTCCTCTGCGGGAGATTATGCCGATTACGTCGATCCGTTAATTGGCACCGAAGGCGACGGCAACACTTTTCCCGGGACAGCAACACCGTTTGCCATAGTCAAGCTCGGACCAGACGTGGGAGACCGGAGGTCTAATTCAGGTTACAGGAAAAATGGCAAGGTTAACGGTTTTAGCCATACCCATGTCAGTGGCACCGGTGGTGGACCAAAATACGGCAATATTTTGTTCGCTCCGACAAGCGGAAAACTGGATATTCAAAATTACGCGTCAACCCGAGACAACCAAGTCATCAGTGCCGGCCAGTACAGCGTTGATCTGGTTGACCATCAAATTCACGTCGATCTGACATCGTCGCACAGTGTTGGCTTCCACAAGTATACATTCAGCGGTGACCAGGAAAAGCATATCTTGGTAGACCTGAATAGCTTCTTGGGCAAGGGCCATTGTTGCAATGAAGCTCAGGAGCTTGTCGGTTCTGAAGTACACATAGTCTCCCGTGATCGCATTGAAGGTTATAGCCGTGTTCGGGGTGGCTGGAACATTGGAAAAGCCTATACCGTCTATTTTAGTGCTCAATTCGATAAACCCGCCGACGCATACGGCGTATGGACAAATAGCACTGTTTACCCAAACCAGGACATAGCCGTAGATCAGGGACAGGCAAGCGGTGCGTATTTCTCATATCAGTTGGACGATGGTGGGCAAGTCCAGGTAAAGGTTGGTATTTCATTTGTGAGTATCGGCAAGGCTCGCGCTAACCTTGAAATGGAGATACCGGATTGGGATTTTAGCAAAGCTGTCAGCAGCGCGAAGAATGCCTGGAACAAAGTTCTGGCCAATGTGGATGTCGAAGGTTCTGAAGATCGAAAGGCAATTTTTTACACCGCGCTCTATC
>RCNC010002713.1_pt1 | contig 11721 bp, 8 predicted proteins | sample 2041301 | NCBI WGS metagenome assembly RCNC01 (sample SAMN09708231, study PRJNA481090) | Marine sediment metagenome, whole genome shotgun sequencing project. | biome: marine sediment; feature: ocean; material: sediment; isolation source: Sewage treatment plant 13A marine sediment (STP13A) ... | reverse complement strand
GGATGCGTTGGCGAAAACACCCGCTTTGCAACGGCCGGCGGGACCCGCTGTTGTCATATGTCAAACTGGCAGTGCTGCGATCACGCTTATTTTTCTGCGTTGTCCAGGGTTGTCACAGTTTTCATTGCAATTGGTCTGCGCTCGACGCGGCATTTGATGAACCAGTTCCGCTTTCGCCTGTGACCACCAGCGCTGCATTTGCAGCCACGGGCATGGCACTATTACACCTCCGTATACTGAACTCGTACGGAGCGTAAAAGGACGTGGCACCATGGCGCTCCGGTTCAGATTTGTGCACGTAATAACAGGGAATTGTATTGAGTGACGAAAGCAGAAAACTCCTGATCGTGGAAGATGATCCGGGACTCCTGAGTCAGCTTAAGTGGTGCTTCGAGGACTACGATGTAGTGACGGCGGAGGATCGTTCCGGAGCCATTACCGAACTGCGACGACACGAACCCCTGGTCGTGTTGCAGGATCTTGGCTTGCCGCCAATTCCCGAAGGCGTTGAGGAAGGATTAGCGACGTTGCAGGAGCTGCTAAAACTGGCTCCGCATACGAAAGTGATCGTCGTTACCGGTCACGGCGACCAGGAAAATGCACTGCGTGCCGTGGCGCTGGGTGCTTACGATTTCTATCAAAAGCCGGTCGACACCGACACACTACAACTGCTGGTCGAGCGCGCCTTCAATATGTCCGAACTTGAAGGCGAAATTCGCCGCTTGCAAAGCGTTGTCAGCGATTCCCCGCTCGATGGCATCGTCGCGGCCAGCGAAGCCATGCTCAGTGTCTGTCGCATGATTGAAAAAGTTGCACCGACCAATGTGACGACACTCCTGTTGGGCGAAAGTGGTACCGGTAAGGAATTGCTGTCACGTGCGCTGCATCGCCTGAGCCCACGTGCCGAAAACAGGTTTGTAGCGATAAACTGTGCTGCGATCCCGGAAAACCTGTTGGAATCCGAATTGTTCGGTTTTGAAAAAGGTGCGTTTACCGGTGCTGTAAAACAAACTCATGGCAAGATCGAGCTGGCCGACGGTGGAACGCTGTTCCTCGATGAAATAGGCGACATGCCATTGGCGCTACAGGCAAAGATGTTGCGTTTCCTGCAGGAACGGGTAATCGAACGTGTTGGCGGGCGTGAGGAAATTTCGGTCGATGTCAGAGTTGTTTGTGCGACCAACCAGAATCCGCTCAATCTCATCGCAGAGAATTTGTTCAGGGAAGACCTGTATTACCGCGTCAGCGAAATTACTATTGATATTCCACCACTCAGGGATCGCGAAGAGGGCAGGTTGATTCTTGCGCGGATCTTGCTGGCCAAGTATGTCAAGCAACAGGGACGATCGCTTATTGGTTTTTCCGATGATGCCAATGCGGCCATAGACGCTTATTCCTGGCCCGGCAACGTCCGCGAACTTGAGAACAAGATCAAGGGTGCTGTCATTATGGCCGACGGCAAGCAGGTCACAGCCGCTGATCTTGGTCTTGATAACGTTGAGAATAGCGAGGTCGAATCACTTAACCTGCGCGAAGTCCGGCAGCATGCCGAGTCGAAAGCGATTCGTATAGTGTTGATGAAAAACTTTGGCAATATCTCGCGTTCAGCGGAGCAGCTCGGTGTGACGCGTCCTACGCTTTATGACCTGTTGAATAAATATGGTTTGTCGGCTGAGGCGTATTCTAAGCGTAAGGTTAGTGGTGGGTCGTAGCAATTATTTCTGGCGCGGAGTTTTGTCCATTCGCGGCTGAAGCCGCTCCCACAGTTAGATTTTCTTACCCGCCAATTGCCAGTCCTGCGACATACTTGTGGGAGCGGCTTCAGCCGCGAATGATGATGGCCTGCGCATTGTCAGTATATCTACTGTCGACGCAATTCGCGGCTAAAGCCGCTCCCACAGCTAAGCTGTATTACTCACCTGTTGCTAGTCCTGCAACATAACTGTGGGAGCGGCTTTAGCCACGAATAAGAGCCTACTGTCGACGCGGTGACCGTTTGATGTATTCCTCCATCCGCCCTTCATCGAAAACCTGGCGGAAAAAAGAATCCGGGTCGCATTCGAAAGGATAGATCACGGCATCATCCTGTCGCGTCCAGGCGCGGCGACGAATTGGCGGGCGAAGGTAGTTGTCCGGATCATTCATCGTCAGCACGAGCGTCAGGCGGTTGCCATCTTCACTAAGACGATAGCGTTCCTCCAGCGTCGCTTTGTCTGAAATCGGCTCACCGTTGAAATCGCGGATGCTGCTCATCAATAGCGACGTATTCACGACAAGTTCGCCGTTTTCCAGGCGCGCATTCGAATATCCCATCGAGGAGTTTGGATAGTATTCCGGGATATCGCGGTCATCCAGAAAAACGCGCCGCGACAAATTGTACGCTTCGTACAGCATGACCAATCGGTCCGGGCCTGCAATGATTTCGAACGGGAACGACCAGGTAACTGCAGCGACGAGTCCCGGTGAAATGCAACGCTTTTGTGGTTCATCAAGGCGCGCATCGTAACCGGCGTGCCACTCCCTGGCCGTTGGCGTCAAATCCATCGTGTACTTGCGAAAGTCCCGACCCCGTAATGGCACCCATACGCCGGCCAGTTCGTTTGCGTCTTTGATGGCATGGACCGGCGAATCGTCGCGCCAGCGTACTGCACTCCACGACGATCCGTTTTCGCCGAATTCGGCGGCGGTTTCCAGGACATCAACTGATGCAAGTGTGCCGGTCATCGCGCCCTCGCGCAGTTCGCCGGACAGGACTCGTCTGAAAGCAAACCCCTGGCGATCCCGGGCATCGACGGTCACTTCTATACGTCTGCCATCGATTACGACCGGTGCCGGGCCGCCTTCCACGTGGGCGATCCAGCGGCCCGCGGTTTTTTCCAATTCGAGGAGACCGATCAATGGATCTGCCGGTATCCTGACCTCCAGGCGCCATGAACCTGCGAAGTCTGCTTCGTCGGCTGCGAGTACGGGGGGGATAACGGTGCTGAAAAAAATTACCAGGGCGAATGTTAGCGAAGGTGAGATGCAGGTCTTCATTTTTCTACTTCTTTTCTTTGACGTCGTAAGATACGGAACTTGATGACAGAACCGTGCCATCGGCCAGCGTAATCTCAAGAATAGACAAACTTGTCTTGTTGCTGAGGCCGAGGTGACCGTGCATTGTTATCCGGTCGCCAACTTTAATCGTGTCTTTGGTCCATCCTTGTCTGACGAGCTTTACCGGACTTAGGCCGCGCGTATCCCAAATTATTTCTTCGCCTTGTTCACTCGTAACCTTAATGTAGTAGCGAACGTGTGGATTCCTGAACCAGACTTCGGTGACGACACCTTCGATTGTTGCCGGGTTGTTGCGATCAAATTCCGCGGCGTAGGAGTGATGGGCAATAACCGGGTTGCTGGCGAAACAGAGCGTTGTCAGTAAGGTGAGAAAAAATACTCTGCTGGTGTTCAAAAAATCTCCATTATCCTGGTCACTTATAATTACGCAGCGCGTGGAATATTGTTGGTCGTTTATCCGGGCATTGATCGCCCGCTGGGCGGGCTTCTACAATTCGAATTAGTAATGTAGGAGCCCGCCCAGCGGGCGAGTTCGATTAACTTTGACCAGAGCACTACAGAAAGACCAACACAATTCAATTACTCGCAACAAACGGCCGATACGGTTCCATACCGAGCTTCGCCCGTTCTTCATCTACCCGCGTCAATACCTGCCGTTCAATTTCCTGGAAACGCGAATCTTCTCTTATTGAATCGAATATTGGTGTGGAGAAGGCAGCGGTCGATACATAACCGGAGGCAACCGCGTGCTGCATTTGTTCCAATACTTTATCTATGTCACCGGTCAGGGCAGCATACTCTGCCTGGCTGTACCACTGGAACCTGTTGTCGATGCCAGCGGCGCGCTGATCAGCAAGCGCTTTTCCCATCGCCTCGACTAACCCCTGGAACGCAGCGTCTGCACCCTGTTGCAGGTAAGCGTATGCCAACGGGCCATAATAGCCTGTGCCCCAGTACCCGTCAGCGGACTGTGCCTGCAGAAGGCCTTGATAATCACCAAAATGTCGCTCGACCAGGTTACTGAGGTCACTATAGCGGCCTGAATTCGCGAGGTAATACGCGACATTGTTCCATGCCAGATACCTGTCACCGTTTTCCAGCTCAATGCTGTTGAGTATTTCGTCCGCCGCTTCGACATTACCAAGGGCACCTTGCGCGATCATTTGTTGATATTTATTGCCGGCATGGGATGCCGTTTCGAAATCGCCAATGTCCAACAACGTAAAGCCGAACCACACTCTCGCAATTGTCGCCGCTGGATTATTTTCGTACGCAATTTTTGTTTTGCGAATGGCAGTCGCTAACTCACCTCGCACAGCCGCCTGGGTCCCCCATGCCTGGCTGACACCTGGTGTGTCTCCCACAATGCGCTCGACCCGATTGATGAGGGCATCCCCTTTGTCAAATTCGCCGGTTCCGGCGTAGGTCTGGATCAGGTTACCGAATGCCGGCGCATAGGCTGGATCCCGTTCTACAACTTCTTCGAGCAAGTCCCTTGACTCTTTCGCCTGACCAAGGCTGCTCAGCTCCGTTGACAACCAGTTTCGTGCATCGTCGAGATTCGGGTTCAGCTCCAGCGCATACCGTAGCCTGGCGGCCGCAACCTCAGAGGATCCATTTTCAGCCGAGAGAATAAGCCCCGAGATTGCGTGTGCTTCGGCGAGCCGGCTATCGATCCGCAATGCCTTTTTCAGCAGCGGGTTCGCGATACGTATTGCGTCCGCTGCCGGAATATCACCGTAGGCGCCTTCACTGTCGGACAACAGGTAGGTCGCGAGCGCTTTTTGCGCAAGGGCTGGCGCGTACTCCGGGTCGATAGCAATTGCCTGCTCAAGCAGCGTCAACGCTTCTGTCATCTTATCCTTGTCACGCGTGTGAATATTTTGTCGCGCCAGGAGATAAAGATCGAATGTCTCAATTTGCGTCGGCGTTGCTTCGCGCACGTCGACTGTACCGATCAGTTCGGACTGCAACGCAGTACTGATTTTTTCAGCAATGTCGTCCTGCACTGCGAAAATGTCCGTGAGATCGCGATCATAAGTTTCCGAGAAAAGATGAAATCCGTCAGCCGCATTGATGAGCTGAGCAGTAACCCGGATACGGTTACCTGATGTGCGTACCGAACCCTCGAGTATGTGTGCCACGTTAAGAATTTCGCCAATTTCCCTGAGGTCCGTGTTCTGACCTTTGAATGCGAATGACGACGTTCGGCCTGCAACCTGCAGGTCCGGGACCTGCGAGAGCACGTTCAGGAGCTCTTCGGATAAACCCTCGGCGAAATAAGCATGGTCGCCAGCGGCGGACAGATCCTCGAACGCGAGTACAGCGACAGATTTGTCCGTCACTTGTGCGGTCGCAACAGGTGCTGAATTGTTCTGCTCAGGAGATATGCTGCGCTCGTAGCCGACAAACAGGACCACGGTAACGAGCATCCCTATCGTTATTTGATTGAGTTTGCGGCCGGTACTGCGGGTGATCGACTGGTCTCGATCGACTTCACGCTCTTTCTTAAGGCCAGCAGAAGTAAGCTCATAAGCCCAGGAGAAAGTCAGCACCAGGGGGAAGCCCAGGGCGAATACGAGCATGAACACCTGCATGACCCAGACGGGTGCTGAGATATTCTCCAGCACCAGGTCGGCAACCTGCAAAACCAGCCAGGTCGCAATCAGGTAGGCGACGGCAACGCGAATAACGTTTCGCCGTTTCAGCTCATCAAAGAGTTGGCCCAATCCCTGTGCTCCCGAATATTGTCCCCGGCGCAGTATACCTTTGATACTGCTGATAATTGATCAAATGAGTAAGATTGTGGGCTGGCGTGTACCTTCAACCATTCGCGGCTGAAGCCGCTCCCACGGTTTGTCAATTGGCACCGTGGGAGCGGCTTCAGCCGCGAATGGTCCGGGATCCTGTATTGGCCAGCAGAATCTAGCGAGTTTTAAAAGAATCCGGATTCAAATCATGCCGTGCCAGCAGCTTGTAAAAGTCTGTGCGGTTTCTTTTTGCCAGTCTTGCTGCCTGGCTGACATTGCCGGTGGTGATCTGCAGGATTTGCGACAGGTAGTTGCGCGTAAATTCATCACGCGCATCGGTGAAACTGGCAAGTTTGCCGCCGTGTTCGCCGAGTGAAGATTGCACAAGCTCGCCACTGATGACAGGGGAGCGCGACAATGCGACGTTCTGCCGAACAACATTGTAGAGCTGGCGAATATTGCCCGGCCACTCGGCAGTGACGAGTAATTCCACGGCCTCAGGTGCGTACACTTTTCTTTCCTGCTCTGCTTCGTTGGCGATTTGTTGCAGGAAATGGGAAACCAGCAGCGGTATGTCTTCGCGTCTTTCATCCAGCATCGGCAGAGTTATCTGCACGACATTGAGTCTGTAGAAGAGGTCTTCACGGAAGCCACCCTCGCGCATCATTTCCTGCAAATCGCGGTGTGTGGCCGAAATGACGCGCACATCAACGTCGACTGCATCAGTGCTGCCGACCGGGCGAACCTGGTGTTCCTGGAGAACGCGCAAAAGTTTGACCTGCAAGCGCATCGGCATATCACCGATCTCGTCGAGAAGCAGGGTGCCGCCATCCGCGGACTGAAATAATCCTTCGTGGTTGCGCGTGGCACCGGTAAACGCGCCCTTCACGTGGCCGAACAGCTCCGATTCCAGCAGGTTTTCCGCCATTGCGCTGCAGTTGATGGCAACGAATGGTTTTTCTGCTCGCGGACTGGCGCGATGAATCGCCTGGGCAAGCAACTCCTTGCCGGTGCCACTCTGACCTGTAATCAGCACGCGGGCATCCGTCGCAGCGACCATTTTCGATTGTGCCAGGATTTCCTTGAGTTTTTGATTGCGGGTGATAATTTCGGCGGCCCAGTCGTCATCGACATCTGCGGATCCGGAAACTTTCATCGCGCGGCGCACGGTTTCCAGCAACTCATCCTTGTCGATCGGTTTGGTCAGGAAACCAAATGCACCACCTTGTGTAGCTGTGACGGCATCCGGGATGGTCCCGTGGGCGGTGATAATTACTACGCGCAAGCCTGGCGCACGACTTTGCAATTCTTTCAACAGACCGATGCCATCCATCTTGTCCATTTTCAGATCGGTGATGACCAGGTCCGGATGGAAGCGGTGCAGTACACCCAGCGCTTTGGCAGCGCTTTCGACAGCCTCGACTTCGTATTCCTCCGCACGCAGGCGAATACTTAACAGGCGCAGGAGTCCGGGATCGTCGTCGACCAGCAGGATCTTGCCTTTTGTTTCAGGATTATTGTTCGCCATATTGCCTAGGGCCATCGTGTTACGGGTCAGATTATGTCAAATACAGTCTACAACGGAACGCTGATCGGTTGCGATCAGCGCGGGTTTTCATTGTCAGATTGATCGCGGATAGATCGTTCGATTGAGGTAATGGCCTCAAGCTTGGCCTCGGCATCTGCAAGCGATTCGCGAAGCTGTCGATTCTCAGCTTCGACCGTCGCAATGCGTTGAGCAATTGCCGCCTCTTCGGTGCTTGCCGCTCGCGAGGTTTCGCCGCGTAGTCGTCGTGCCTCTGTCTCAAGAATATAGCGTGCCTCGACGTCGCCCAGGTAAATCGTCGCAAGCTCGATTTCTGCAGAATTCATCATTTCCTTTTGCGCCAAAACGTCGCGTAACAGGCTTTGGCCCTTCGCGCTGTCTGACTCAGAGTGACCGGCGGTGGCGACTACCAGTGCATACCGCAGTGCGGTCGACGTGCCTGGCGTCAACATGGCTGTCGATTCCGCATCCGCATAAATCTCGGCTTGCGTGGCCGGATCGCCACTGGTCAGTGCATACAATTCATTGATGTATTTACTGACATCCGGAGCATCAAGAACAATATCATCAGCGGCGACTGTTTTTCGCCCCTTAAGCCAGTTTGAGGTGGACTCGCAGCCCGCTGTTATTGCCAGCACTGCTACGATAATCACGGTAGCTGAGATTCTGATTGTCGGTGACCATTTATGCATTTGCCGCGATCCTTTGATTTGCCGCTTCTCTTTTCTGCGGAATGTGAATTCGAAAGTGTGCGCCGGAAAATTCTTTCGAATTAACCAATTCCACTGATCCGTCATGCGCCTGGATACACTCCAGTACTACCGACAGACCAATTCCTGTTCCCGCAATATGACCGCCCTGTTCCTGGTGGCCCTGAAAAAATGCCTCAAATATTCGTGGAGTCTCATCCTGCGGAATTCCAGGGCCCGTGTCCGCGAACTCGAGCACAAAACTGCGCGGCGTACTGGTTGCCCTGATAGTGATCTCGCCACCCATCGGTGTGAATTTGACGGCATTCGATAGCAGGTTGTCCAGAACAGTGCGGATCTTGTCGCGGTCAGCAGTGACAACAATGTCTTCCACGTCGAGACGTAATTGAATCTTCACGGACTTCAAGGCCAGTCGCTGCGCCTTGGCAACGGATATCACCAGGGCGCGTAACGGAAATTCGGTCAGTGTCAGGACTTCATTTTTCGTTTGCCAGGCACTGAAACTTAGCAGGTTTTCGATCAGCTGCTGCAATTTCAGTCCGTTGAGTCGCAGGATATCGGTGACTTCACGTTGCGGTTTGTCGAGCTCGCCGACAGTTCCATCGAGCAGGATTTCGGTTCCCTCGCGAATGTTTGCAAGTGGTGTCTTCAGTTCATGCGACATATGTCTTAGAAAACGGTTCTTCTCCTGTGCAAGTTCCAGGAGACGCAGCCTGAGCCATTCGAGTTGCCGCCCGAGTTTTTCAAGATCGGTCGGTCCTTTCACTTCAATAGGCTTCGAAAAACCGCTCTTGCCAAGCTGGTGAATGGCGCGGTCAATCTGGCGGATAGGGCGCGCCACCAACAAGGTGAAATACAGCACCACGATAATCGTGCCGGGGAGCAATGCGGCAGTTTGCCAGGCAGATACCTGCTGTGCGTCACGAGTATTTTGCTGCAGGGTGCTCAGTTGCATTTCAATGTGACTGCCCAGGATGACAGAGAGCCTGGTCACTCTTTGCCTGAGGGTCGCGAATTCGGCGATCGTTGCCTCGGCGTCGGCATCATCAAGATTGTCCTGGGAAATTGTTCTGACAATGCGACGGGCGCCGACCAGAATCGCGCGGGAAATCGAGGTGGCCTGCGCCTGCTCGGCCAGCGCAGACATGTCATTCAACGTTGCCTGGAGTGCGGCCATGTCCTGATTCAACAGCACAATACTGTCTTCGTTACGCAAAATAACGAACTGTCGCGCTACGCGCTCGAGCGAGCCAACCTGTTCGGCGAGTTGCCGGTTGTTTTCGGCCGCAGATACACCGCTGATGACGAGTTGCTCACTTTGCTCAGCCAGGCGATCCAGGTTTACGAGCGCCCAAATCACAGCAACCAGCAACGGCAGGGCGACCAGCCCGAATCCAACCAGGATCAGTCCGTTTAGCGATTGCGGGCCGCGAATTTTCATCGGCTCAGTGTAGCACCGCAATATTGCTGATATTTCATCTACGCCGCCCAGTAAGCAGTCGGGTCACCGGCCGCGATTCTGCGTTCCCAGGCGAGGCTGGTTTTGACAATTGTGTCCAGATCATCAAATTCAGGCGACCACCCCAGTACGCTGCGAATTCGATCAGCGACGGCAATCAGCTCCGGCGGATCGCCGGCCCGACGTGGTTCTTCGATGACCTTCAAAGGTGCATCGTTTGCTCTTTCTACAGCAGAAAGCACTTCGCGCACGCTGTAACCATGGCCGTAGCCACAATTCAGAGTGGCGGGCTTACCACCGGCACGCAGGTAAGTCAGGGCATCAAGATGAGCGCTGGCAAGATCTTCAACGTGAATGTAGTCACGCAACCCGGTTCCGTCCGGGGTCGGATAGTCACTGCCAAAAACAGAGACATGCGGACGTTTGCCGACCGCTGCCTCGCAGGCGACCTTGACCAGCAACGTCGCTTTCGGCGTCGATTGGCCAATAGTGCCCGAGGGTTCACAACCTGCAACGTTAAAATATCGTAGTGCCACGTATGCCGGGCCGCCAGCGACAGCCAGGTCCCGCAGCATCCATTCAGTCATCAGTTTCGAGGTGCCATACGGGTTGATCGGTTGCGTGGGTGTCTCCTCAGAGGCCTTTCCTTCGGCTAGCACGCCATATACCGCGGCAGTGGATGAAAATACAATGTTCTTAACATCATGTTTCTGGCAGGCCGCGAGCAGAATTCTGCTGGAAGCGGTGTTGTTGCCATAGTATTTGAGCGGGTCGGAGACGGATTCGGGCACAATCGTGTGCGCCGCGAAATGCATCACCGTGTCAATGTCGTGTTGCGCAAAAAGGCGCTCCAGCAAGGCCGCGTCCCCGGTGTCACCGAGCACAAATTCGCCGCTGGTAACCGCGGCCTCGAATCCGGTGCTAAGGTTATCCAGTACGACAACAGACTCATTCGCCTGGCCGAGTTGGCGAACCACGTGGCTGCCGATGTAACCGGCACCGCCGGTAACGAGTATCTTTTTGTTTTGCATATGTTTTTCCGTATTACTGCAACAAATGTGAACTACATGCTTCTAAGAGAAGGAGATTCTATCAATACTGCAATGCGGAACAGGACTTGTGTCGCAGTAAATTATTGATCTACCTTAATCTGTCGCCAAACAGAGACACAGATTGACAAAATTAAGACGGAAATTGACCTGACGCTTGGTTTGTGAGCCGTTATGATCGCCGCTGTTGCACCTTTTCAGCAACGTCGGCAACGCGGTTGTATGGGAGACCGACTTTGAAAATGTTCCAGTTTTTACCCCTCGGGAACCTACCGTTCAGAAGAGCAGGAACCTGGCTGTTGATTGCAGTCATGGCCACTCTTGTCGCATGTGGTGGCAGTGGTGGTGGTGATGACGGCGGTAGTACAGTGACGAACAGGGCCCCCTCTGCGAACGCGGGTGGTGACCAGAATGTTCTCGAGATGACTTTTGTACAGTTGGCCGGGAACGGCTCCGATCCGGATACCGGTGACACGATTACCTTCGCCTGGTCACAAACGGCTGGCACGGCGGTCACTCTGAGCAGTACCAGTGCTGCGAGCCCAAGTTTCAATGCTCCGGACGTTGCTGCTGGCAGCCCGGAGACACTCACGTTCCGCTTAACCGTAACCGATACTGCCGGACTCTCGGCGACTGACAATGTTTCCATTTCTGTTCAGGAACCGGCGGCGGCCGTTACAATTTCCGGCAATTTGCTGTACGAGTTTCCGCCACCACAGAATGCTTGCAACGGACTAAATTTCGCCGGCATCCAGCTTCGACCCATTCGCCAGGTGACGGTAGAGTTACTCGATGCAACGGGAACGACCGTGCTGGACACGACGCTGTCTGATGACAGCGGTGCTTATTCACTAACCGCGAATGCATCGACCAACGTCATGATTCGTGTGCGAGCCGAATTAAAAAAAGGTGGCAATCCGTCCTGGGATGTCGAAGTTCGTAATAATGTTGACACTGATCCGACACCCGTACCGCTCAACCAGCGGCCGATGTACGTTATGGATTCAAGCGTCTTTGACAGTGGTGTGATGAATCAGGCTCGCGATCTGACCGCAGAAACGGGATGGAGTGGCAGCGGTTTCACTGGCGCTCGTGTGATCCAATCCGCATATTTAGACTATGCTGTTTCTGACACTGGCCATCATCTGTA
>RCNC010003418.1_pt1 | contig 11722 bp, 15 predicted proteins | sample 2041301 | NCBI WGS metagenome assembly RCNC01 (sample SAMN09708231, study PRJNA481090) | Marine sediment metagenome, whole genome shotgun sequencing project. | biome: marine sediment; feature: ocean; material: sediment; isolation source: Sewage treatment plant 13A marine sediment (STP13A) ... | reverse complement strand
CTAGACAAAATGGAACGGCTGGGCCCGACGGTATATGGTGGGTTGGTCCCCTATAGACCAAGGGCCACATGAGAGTTGCCGCTCTCGTTCCCGCAAAGGAGCCCAGCCATGTCACAGTATATCACCGATACCGTCTGGGTGGGGATGGATGTCCACCAGGACACCATCACCGCCGCCGTTCTCTTTGGCAATGATCCTGAACCCAAGATCGAGCGCTTGCCTGGAGACCTCAACGCAGTGCGCCGGATGTTCCGGCGACTGAGTAAGCACGGCACCCCTCGCAGTTGCTATGAAGCCTCAGGTGCAGGATACGTTCTGCAACGTTGTCTCGAACACGATGGCTTCCACTGCGAGGTCATCGCTCCGAGTCTGGTCCCCAAGAAGCCTGGTGATCGTCGTAAGACCGATCGCCTCGATGCGATCCATCTCGCCCGCCACTACCGGGCCGGCAACTTGGTCCCCGTGACCGTCCCATCTCCCTACCAGGAAGAAGTTCGACAGCTGGTTCGCTCTCGCCTGGCAGTGCAGTCGCATGTTGTCAGACTGAAGCACCGGATCGTGCGGGTGATGGCCACCCATGGTCACCGATTCACCGGTGGCAAGAGTAACTGGACCCAGAAGCACCGAGTCTGGTTGCGAAAGTTGCACCACGAACTGGATGGCCCCTTGGATACCGTGCTGGCTCACCACCTGGAACACCTGGAGTACATCGAAGCACAGAAAAATGCCTTGGAGATGGAGATCGATCGCTACGCACGCAGTGAGCCTTACCGCAAAAAAGTCGAGGCCTTGTGTTGCTTCCGTGGCGTCAAAACGTTGACCGCGATGACCATCCTGACTGAGCTGGGTGACATCCGCCGGTTCAAGAAGGCCACCGGCCTGATGGCCTTTGCTGGGCTTGTGCCATCTGAACGAAGCAGCGGCAATGTGCAGCGTCGGGGTCGGATTACAAAGTCGGGCTCTCAGGAACTGAGGAGGATCCTCGTCGAAGCATCCTGGCACTATCGCAAGCAGGCTACATCGGGCCTCATCCTCAGGCGGCGACGCATGGGCCAAAACCCCGAGGTCGTTTCGATCGCAATCAAGGCCCAGCATCGGCTGCAAAAGACATACTGGAAAATCGCCACGCGCAAGCATCCTTGCACTGCCGTTACGGCCGTGGCTCGGGAGTTGTGTGGCTTTATCTGGAGCGCACTTTGGGCACTGGAAAGTCAGGAGGACTAGTCACACGAACTGGGGAAGAGACACGCGGAGTGGGTGATCCTCGTTTGAAATATGTGGCATGGCTTGGCCTAACCCACGTCACTAGACAGAGGCAGTCCCGGACGGAGAAAATGGAGTGCGGTAACCAACTCGTTGAAGTCTCTTCCCCACCAAAAAGGCCCCGAGCATTTGCCCGGGGCCGGTACTAAGGCTTGACTAGCCGTTCCATATCATTTCACGAGCACCATCCGCCCGGCGTCACTGAAGCCGCCGGTGGTGGTCAGGCGGTAGAAATAGGTCCCCGAGCTGACCGAACGACCCTGATGATCCGTGCCGTCCCAGACGGCCGTGTGCGGGCCGGCGGCCAGGCCGCCGTCGACCAGGGTGCGCACGTGCCGCCCGTCGACGGTGAACACGTCCAGCCGGGCGGCATCGGCCCTGGCCAGCGCGAACGAGATGGTCGTCGAAGGATTGAACGGATTGGGATGGGCCAGTCCCAGGGCCGTGGTGCGAACCGGAAGTTCGCCCTCGACGGGGCTGGGCAAATTTTGTCCCTGCACGATGTTCAGGGTCTGGTTCGAGAAGGTCGGGCCGTGGGTTTCATGGGTCCCGTCGGGCCAGAAGATCTCGATCTGATCCACCTGGGTCGTGGTGTCCAGACCAAAGTGCAGATCCAGCGCGTTGTTGCACAGGTAACCCGAGCCGGAGGTGACCATGCGTGACTGGGACACGCCGCCAGCGGTCAGGACGACCCGGGCGCCGATGGCGCAGGTGTTGTTGCCGAGCCCGGTCAGGTGCAGCTTGATCCAGCGTTTGCCGTCGCCCATTTCGTTGATGAACAGGACGTTCGAGGCGCCTTCGCGGGAGATGAACATATCGATGTCGCCATCGTCGTCCACGTCGCCGCAGGCCACTGCGTTGCCCGGACCGTCGGCCTCAGGCGGTCCCACGGGAACGCGCACGAATTGGCCGGTGCCGTCTCCAAGAAGCAGCAGGTCGGTCTGGCCGTTGCGGACCACGTAGAGGTCCAGGAAGGTGTCGTTGTTCAGATCGATCCAGGCCACGCCGCGGCCATAACCCCGGTCATCCAGGTTGTCGCCCGTAATCAGGGTGTACTGCAAGGGGCCGGTGCTGCGGTAGAGCTGATCGGCCATGCCTTCGTTGGCCACGTAGAGATCAAAATCCCCGTCGTTGTCGTAGTCGCCCCATGCCGCGCCCAGGGCCTTCTCGACGTGCTCCCCGATGCCCGAGGTGTTGGTGAGATCGGAAAACCCGATGGCGGTGTTCTGTAAAAAGACGTTGGCGTCGAACTGGTTGGCGATGAACAGGTCGGGACGTCCGTCCAGGTCGCTGTCGGTCCAGCAGGCGGAGCTGCCGTTGCCGGTGTCGGCCTGGTCACCGGTTTGGGGCCCGAACACGATGGTTTCGCCGAAACCGCCCAGGTTCCTCAACAAGGTGTTGGCCTCTCCGTAGTTGACGATGTAGAGGTCCAGCGCCCCGTCCAGGTCGTAGTCGATCCAGCTGGAACTGGATCCGGGCAGGATCCCGTCGTGACCGATCATGGTAGCGGTGGTGAATCCGCCGCTACCGTCGCCCACCATCAGGATGTCGGTTTCGTTGTTCCGGGCCAGGAAGGCGTCCAGGAAACCGTCGCCGTTGATGTCCGCCCAGGCGGCCCCGCGGCTGGGCCCGGCCTCGGCGATGGGGCCGGTGGCGATGTCGTCGAACACCCCGGAACCGTCATTGCGGAGCAGCTGGTCGGCGGCGTCCTCGTTGGCCACGTGGATGTCCAGGTCGCCGTCCCCGTCAACGTCGACGAAGCTGACGGCCTGCCCACTGGCGGTGTTGCCGATCGGGCCGGCGCTGGAAGTGAGGAACGGACCGTCGGTGTACTGGCCGAAGAAGGTAATGATCCCGTCATCAGCCACGGTCTGCACTTCGGGGTTGCCGGAGGGCGGTGTCCACACCGGCAGGTCGTGCCAGGTGATGGTGTAGGTGCCGGTCTGCCAGAGGTTGATGACCTTGTCGCCGGTCTTGGTGATCTCCAGGTCGGGACCGGTCAGGGTCCAGGGCGCCTCGACCCCGTCGGGCTCGGCGTCGATGACCACCTGGGCGGCGAAGTCGGCCCACGACTGGGTGGCCTGATGGATCACCCTGGTGCTCATGTCCTGCACCACCATGATGATCCGCAGATCGGGCTCGTTCCAGTCGGGATTCATCGGGAAATCCCTGGCGATGGTGACGGTCTCCCCGGGGCTGGTCAGGTTGAACGGCTCGTTGGTCAGCATGTCCACGACCATGTTGGACTGCTCGTGCAGACCCTCCTGGCAGATGAAAAACAGCACCTGGTTGTTGGACCCACTGACGGACTGGTCGACATCGATCTGGACCGACACGTGAACCTCGTCGGCCACCACGGTGTAGGTGGACGACATGACCAGGGGGCTCGGGTTGCCGAGCTGACTGGTCACCGTGGGTTCGTAGGTGGAAAACATGGAGCCGGAGGGGGTACCACCGATGTGATTGACGGTGCCGCCGATCATCACGTTGGGCGTTCCGGAAATGCCGTACCACGAAGCACGGGCATTGCCTTCGGGAGTGGAATAGGGCGCCGTGAAGTAGAAGGTAAGGGGCAGGAACTCACTGGTGTCGTAGACCGATTCCAGATCATTGAATCCGCGCACGGCGGAAGGACAGTAGGGTCAGTTGTCGGCGGACCAGAGCTCCCCGACAACGGTGCGGTCGGCGGCGTAGACGAATCCCGAACCGCCGAGCAGGCCGGCGGCCAGGACAAACAGGAGAAGGCCCGTGAATCGGACGGAGGGTTTCAGGGCGATCAGCATGCGGGAGCTCCTTGGGAAAGGTCCGGGAGAATCAATCCAGACCATAATAATACTACATTGGCACTGGGGAAGCATGGGAAATGCGGGAAAGCCCTCTAAATGGTTGAATTGGTTGTGCCTCGGAAATTGTGTCTGGGGTTGAAATGGCCCCGGAAATCAAAAAACGGGCCCCCCGGGGGACCCGCTTTTGTTGGTTTCGTTATTTTTGAGGACTGATCCTGCGGACGGGGTGCCTCTTTCTGGGCCGGACACAATTTCCAAGGCACAACTAAACGGGCAGAACCAGACCGGCCTCCATCAACTGGGTGATGAAGGTCTGCAGATCCTGCTCAGCGGTCTGGGCCCCCACCTCGTATTCGCTCAGGATATCGTCCAGGATATCGTCCAGAGCCTTGTTCCCGTCGATATGATTCCAGATGAAGGCCCCGATGTCCTCGATGGAGTGGGTTTCTTTTCCTTCGGGATTCTCGATCACCAGGCCCGTGCCTACCGACCGCACCGGGCACTTTTCGTTGTGTGTCAGAACTGTCTTCATGCTCACCATGACCGGATTCCTCTCAGGACAATGGCCTCAGCGGGTGGCTGCCTATCCGTACGACCGCCGGGACCGGGTTCCAAAGTCCACCATCGGACGCAAAGGGGGTTCCCTTGAGTACAAAGTCAAAGAGCACCCGGAAAACAGATGAATGATTTCACTTAATTAAATGAAGTAGATAAGGAGGCTTGGGGCATGCCGTTCCCCGGAAGCTTGGCCAAAATCCTTCAAAGCGGTGAAGATCTCGTTCCGACCCCATATTTCCAAAGAAAAATTGCTTGACAAAAAACAGGATGGAGCCGATAGCTTCATTACGCGAAGTGTTTGGATTGAGGTTAAAAGTAACTTCATATAGTGAAGTAAAGATGGTGAAGGTACCGCATCAGCCATGAAGGTCCAGGAGATCGACGAAATGCTGGGAACCCCGGCCCGGTTGGCCATCATCGCGACGGCCGCCGGCAGCGAGCGCTTGACCTTCACCGAGCTGCGGAGGGAGACCGGGCTGGCGGACGGAAATCTCCACGTCCAGACCGGCAAACTGACCGCGGCAGGATACCTGGACCGCGAACGGGAACGACAGGGCAACCGCATGGTGACCTGTTTCGAACTGACGGAGCGGGGGCGGCAGGCCTTCCAGAACCATTTGCGGCGCCTGGGCCGGGCCCTGACGGGGGACGGCCGGTTCGCCCGGGGGGATTTCAGTGACGGGACCGGACCGGGGCGGGACAAGTCACAGGTCTGGTGAGCCGATGAGGCCAAAAGGACGGGGTAGGGAATCATGAAGATCGCCATCGGAGCGGACCACGGCGGTTACGAACTGAAAACCAATCTGGTGGCGCACCTGGGGGGCCAGGGCCACCAGGTCATCGATGTAGGCACGGATTCCCCCGCGGCGGTGGACTATCCCGTGTTCGCCCGCAAGGTGGCCGAAGCGGTGGCGACGGGCCAGGCGGAGCGCGGCGTGATGATCGACGGGGCGGGCATCGGCTCCTCGATGGTAGCCAACAAGGTGCCCGGAGTTCGGGCCGCCATGGCCTACGACCTGTCCAGCGCGCGCAACGGACGCGAGCACAACGACGCGAACCTGCTGACCCTCGGCGCCGGGCTGATCGGCGCCAGCCTGGCCGCCCAGATCGTCGACGTTTTTTTGACTACCGATTGCACCGAACCCCGGCACAAGCGCCGGGTGGCCATGATCACCGATGTCGGTGGCGGCGTGGTCCAGCCGCCGGCCGCCCAGCTCGCCGCAGCTGCGGGCGTAGGCCTGGCCGAGCTTTCGGAAGAAGACCTGGCGCGTATCGTCGACCGCCTGACGGGCCTGCTGGGCGGCGGTGATGCCTGGCACGGCGGCCCCTGCGTGGGAGCCTGCCCCGACACCGCCCGCCGCTTCATCGAGCTGGGCGCCAAGATGCTCAGCGCCGGTCCGGAAATCCCCGAGGGGATCCCTGCCGACATGGCCGGCTACATCGATCACACCATTTTGAAACCCGACGCCACGCGTGACATGATCGACGGGATCATTGTCGAGGCGCGGGAACATTCCTTCCGCAGTGTGTGCGTCAACCCCTGCTGGGTTCGCGTCGTTGCGGATGGCCTTCGAGGGAGCGGAGTGCTGACCTGTTCGGTGGTCAGCTTTCCCCTGGGTGCGAGCACCCCGGACATCAAGGGTATGGAGACCCGTAAGGCCATCCGTGACGGCGCCAAGGAAATCGACATGGTCATCAACGTGGGCCGGCTCAAAAGCGGCGACGACGACTATGTTTTGAAAGACATTCTGGCGGTGACGGACGCCTGCCGTGACGGCAGTGCGGTCAGCAAGGTCATCATCGAGACGGCGCTTTTGACGGACGACGAAAAAGTCCGGGTCTGCGAGCTCGCCAAACGGGCCCGGGCCAACTTCGTCAAGACGTCGACCGGTTTCGCCTCGGGCGGCGCCACGGCCGACGACGTGGCGCTGATGGCCTCGGTGGTCCGGGGTGCGGGCATGGAGGTAAAGGCCTCGGGCGGGATCAAGTCCTTCGACGACGCCCGGCGCATGATCGCCGCGGGCGCGACCCGGATCGGGGCCAGCGCCAGCATCGCCATCGTCCAGGAAGCCCAGAAAGCCACGGTCCATGCGTAACGGGAGAAAACCATGGTCGACCTGAGAGCCTATTGCGTGATCGACAGCCTGCAGCCCCAGTTCGCCTCGTTCCAGGCGACGGTGGCGCAGGGGTTTTTGCCGAAGGTGGGTCAGGCCAGCCTGTTCGTGGAGATCGCGCCGGGGATCGAGATCAACCGCGTGATGGACATCGCCCTCAAATCCACCAACGTCACACCGGGCATGCAGATCGTCGAAAGGCATTTCGGCATGCTGGAGGTCCACTCGGACAGCCAGGCCGATGTCAGGCAGGCGGGCCAGGCGATCCTCGACGCCCTGGATTTGAAGAAGGACCAGCGTCTGAAACCGCGCATCGTGTCCGACCAGGCCGTGCGGCATCTGGACGACCATCAGTGCATGCTGATCAACCGCATGCGGCACGGCAACCTGATCCTGGCGGGTCAGACCCTGTTCGTGCTCGAGTGCGAGCCAGCGGCCTACGCCGCGCTGGCGGCCAACGAAGCGGAGAAAGCCGCGGCGATCAACATCCTCGAAGTGCGCGCCTTCGGCAGCTTCGGCCGGGTGTACATCGGCGGCGAAGAGAAGGATATCGAAGTAGCCCGGCCGGCCGCGGTGGCCGCGCTGGAAGCGATTGACGGACGAGAAGTCAAGAAGTAGCCAACTACCAGGAGGAAAACGAGATGGCTGACGCTCTGGGAATGATCGAATGCAGGAGTTTCGCGGCGACCGTCGAAGCCGCCGACGCCATGGTGAAGGCCGCCCGGGTAGACCTGGTCGGTTATGAAAAAACCGGCGGCGGGTACACGACCGCCATCGTCAGGGGCGACGTGGCCGCGGTCAAGGCCGCCTGCGACGCCGGTCAGACCGCCGCGACCCGCGTGGGTGAAGTGTTGGCCGTGCACGTGATCGCGCGTCCCCATTCGAATGTCGACACGGTGATCCCCCTGGGTCGCCAGGCCGAAGCGTAGGCCGTCGTGAATCTCGCGAAGGTGCTCGGGCGGGTCGTCGCGACCCGCAAGGAAGAAAGCCTCGAGGGGCTGAAGCTCCTGATGCTGGGCGCCGCCGGGCCTGACGGGAAATTGACCGGATCAACGGTGGTCGCCGTCGACGCGGTCGGCGCCGGCGAAGGGGAGTACGTTCTGTACGCCTCGGGGTCGTCGGCTCGCCAGACGACCGAGACCGAAGGCAAGCCGGTGGACGCGGTCATCATGGCGATTGTCGACAGCTGGGACATCAACGGAGAAGATCGGTACCGGAAAGGCGACGACTAGTGCGCCGCCTGACCGACCAGCAGGTCGATGACATTGCGCGCGGACTCGCCGCGAGGGTGGGGACAGGGATGTCCCCCGCGGTGGTGATTCCCGGGGCGGCCAAGGACGGCCCCCCGAGAACTTCACCACCCATCGCGGTCGCGCGCAGACCTTTGCTGGTTTCGGGCTCGGGCCAGGGCGTTCATGACACCGTGGACGCCTGTGTCGCCGCTGCCCGGGTGGCCTTCACCAGCCTGAGCGACGCTTCTCTGAGCAAGCGCGATGAGATCATCGCCGCGATCCGCGAGGCCATGCGCGCCCACGGCGACGACCTGGCACAGCTGGCCTGGGAGGAAACCGGGCTCGGCCGCTACGAAGACAAGATCCTCAAGAACAGTCTTGTTACGGAGAAGACCCCGGGCACGGAGGCCCTCAGACCCGAGACCACCACGGGGGACGATGGACTGACCCTCATGGAATGGGCTCCTTTCGGAGTGATCGGGGCCATCACGCCGACGACCAATCCGACCAGCACGATCATCTGCAACACCATCGGCATGGTGGCCGCGGGCAACAGCGTGGTGTTCAACGTGCATCCCGGGGCCGCCAAGTGTTCCATGGCCACGGTCGAGCTGATCAACCAGGCGACCATGGGGGCCGGGGGACCGGCGAACCTGGTGACGGCCGTGGCGAGGCCGACCATCGAATCGGCGACCGAATTGATGCATCACCAGGGTATCAATCTGCTGGTGGTCACCGGAGGGCCGGGCGTGGTCAAGGCCGCCATGAAATCGGGCAAGCGCGCGGTGTGTGCGGGGCCGGGCAATCCGCCGGCGGTGGTGGACACGACGGCGGACATCGCCAAGGCAGGGCGGGACCTCGTGTACGGAGCGGGGTTCGACAACAACATCATCTGCGTGGATGAAAAAGAGGTGTTCGTGGTGGCGAGCGTGGCCGACGACCTGATCGCCGCCATGCGTGCTAACGGCGCCTACGTGGCCGGTCAGGCGGAAATGGCCCGACTGGAGCGGCAGATCTTCGCCGAGAACCGCGGGCCCCGTACGCACGGCGTGATCAACAAGGACTGGGTGGGGAAGAACGCGGGGGAGATCCTCGGCAGCATAGGTGTGGCCGCCGGGCCCGACACCAGGCTGATCATTGCCGACGTACCGGAGGACCATCCGCTGGTCTGGTCGGAGCAGCTCATGCCGGTGCTGCCGGTGGTACGGGTACGCGACGTGGACCACGGCATCGCCCTGGCCAAGGAAGCCGAGCACGGCTTTGGCCATTCGGCTTCGATGCATTCGCGAGACATCGACGCGCTCAGCCGCATGGCGCGGGTCATCAACACGAGCATCTTCGTCAAGAACGCTCCGATCGTGGCCGGCCTCGGCGCCGGCGGCGAAGGACACACCAGTTTTACCATCGCCAGCCCTACGGGCGAGGGCATGACCTATCCGGTCAGCTTCTCGCGCCGCCGACGCTGCGTGATGGTCGACCACTTCCGGATCGTGTAGGTACCCATGAGCCAGGCCCTCGCACTATTGGAATTCGACAGCGTGGCCGCGGGCGTCCTGGCCGTGGACCGGATGCTCAAGCAGGCGCCGATCGCCTTGCTGCGCTGCGGCACGGTGCACCCGGGGCGCTACCTGGCGCTGGTGGGCGGCTCGGTGGCCAGCACCGCCGAGGCCCATGACGCGGGCGTGGTTTCGGGACGCGGCCAGGGGGCGTTGGTCGATGAGATCCTTCTGGCGGATCCCCATCCTTTCCTGGCGGGAGCCTTGGCCGGCGGAAGGGCAGCTCCGGCCGGGGAAGCTCTTGGTGTCATTGAAGTTTCGACCTCTCCGGCTATGCTGAGGGGTATCGACGCGGCCCTAAAATCCGTACCGGTGGCCCTGGTGGAAATCCGGTTGGCCGACGATCTGGGCGGCCGGGCGCTGGCGGTGTTCGACGGCCTGCTGCCCGACGTCCAGGAAGCCTTGCGGACGACGGCAGACCGCCTGGGCGAATGCGCGACCGTGTGTGGATCCTCGCTCCTGCCACGCCTGGACGACACCTTGCGGAACGTGCTGGCTGTCGGCACTCGGTTTGGTTCCTGCGAATCGCTGACGCCCGCGGGCGCCGAAACGTTGGAGGACTGACCCGTGTTCCTGGGCAAGGTGATCGGAAGAGTCGTGCCAGCGGTGGTCACCGAAGGCATGGAGGGCATCCCGCTGCTGTGGGTGCAGCCCCTGGACAAGCACAGCCGGCCCGAGGGGAACCCCATGGTCTGCGCCGACGGTACCCGCATGGCCGGCCCCGATGAAATCGTCTACTGGGAAGCCAGCCGCGAAGCCGCCCTGACCCTCACCCCTTCTTTTGTTCCGGTGGACCACGCAGTCGTGGGGATCGTTAACGACATCATGATCGATGACGACCCCACAGAGGGCGGCGGGTCATGATACTCGCGCGGGTCACCGGCCGGATCACCTCGACCATTCATCATCCCGACATGGAGGGCCGAACCCTGCTGGTACTCGACAAGCTCGATCCAGCCGGGGAGCCGACCGGCGGGTATCTCATCGCCATCGATTCGGTGGGCGCAGGCCCAGGGGAGACGGTGCTGGTCCTGGACGAAGGGAACGGCGCGCGGCAGATCCTCGGGGGATCGGATCTGCCCGTGCGGTCGCTGGTGGTCGGGATCGTGGATCACCTGCCGGGGTGAGCGGAAACCTTCCTGGATCACATCTCTCCGTTGATTTCTAAATGTCAAAATCCCTATATTAAGTTAAACTGATATTGGCTCCGCTGTATTTTACCGGTTGAACCAAAGAAGGAGGAGCTATGAGGATCACTGTGTTGAGATCCGCTTTGTGTCTGGTTGGTCTCCTCTTTTGTGTGGCTTGCAGCTCCCCTGATCCTGCCTCACTCCAGGATCCCTCTGTCCTCGGCGCCTGGGGCTTGAACAGCATCGATAATGAGAGCGGCATCAGGGTTTATGCGAAGCTCGAATCCCTTGTGGGGGACCAGAACGGATACATGTTCGAGCCAGATGGGGTGTTGTTGGTTCGCAATGCCGGCTGGTGCGGAACGCCCCCTCTTTCGTATTCCAATTTCGAAGGGTCCTGGACAGAGGAGCAGGAGGCACACCTGGTCCTCACTTATCCCAACTGGGAAGCCATGCAGGATTTTCGATTGGAAATTCTGGATCTGACGAAAAACGAAATGCGGTGTCGCATAGAATTGGTCGAGTAGTACGAAAAAAGGCTTTCGCCGGGTCTGCGTCCACCGCCCTTGCAGGTTCAGCCAACCTTAGATTTGCCAAGGGGGAATACAATGAGAAAAACAATTCTGGTGGCTGTGATTCTCATCATCTGGCCGACCTCCGCCTTTTCCTGGTTGACCTCCATCCAGATCGATCCACCCGAGCCCATTGTCGGAGAAATGGTCACCATTACCGTATCGGGCTACATGCCTGATTCGTGCTGGAGTTTTCTGGGCCAGAACTGCCTGGAGGCGGTGGACCAGACTCTGGTTTTAGAGGTCAACACCTACGATTGTGAAGGCCGGGGATGTGGCCCATGCCTGACGGTTGTGATTCCATTTGAAGCGGTATGTACATACGAGTTCGCCGAGCCCGGCACTTATGAAGTCCAGGCCGTCGAACACTGGGATTCCCTCTATCCACATTTCGTGTTGGATTTGACCCGAAGTTTTACGGTGACCGATTCCGTTCCCGTTACGGCGACATCATGGTCGGCATTGAAGGCTTTGTATCGCTAGGCAAAGACACCCCGGGGGGGCCTTTTTG
>RCNC010006388.1_pt1 | contig 11725 bp, 8 predicted proteins | sample 2041301 | NCBI WGS metagenome assembly RCNC01 (sample SAMN09708231, study PRJNA481090) | Marine sediment metagenome, whole genome shotgun sequencing project. | biome: marine sediment; feature: ocean; material: sediment; isolation source: Sewage treatment plant 13A marine sediment (STP13A) ... | reverse complement strand
GCTGTTCCCCGCTCGAAACAGCGGCCCACGTTGGGGCAGAGGGCGGAACGGCAGACCGTGTTCAGGCCGTTCTCCTTGAGAAGGGAATCGACCTTCCTGAAGGCATTCCCCTTCCCCACCCGCACCTTGAGCCAGCGGGGCAGACGGCGGCGTTCCCCGTCCGGACCCACCGCCGAGATGGTCTGGGTGTCGTTTCCGTCCGCCATCGATCAATGCTCCGAGCCGAGCCGGGGAAGACCGGCGACGGCCCGGACAGTGTAGAATGCCGGACGTGAACGTTCAAGAAGATATTCAACGTGGCGCTTACCTGCTGGTGATCCGGCTCAGCCGGACGGCCCTGGTGCGTTTTGGCGCCAAAGGCCTGCACCGGTTGGAGCCGGGCTACTATGCCTATGCCGGCCGGGCCTCCCGCTCGCTCCCCGGCAGGCTCAACCGCTACCTGGCCATCGCCGGTGGCACGGACAGGTCCTTCAAGCTCCGCTGGCATGTGGACTACCTCCTGGCCCACCGTTATGCCTCCATAACCAGCATCTGGCTGGCTGATACAAACCCCGACGGTGAATGCGCTGTCGCCCGCCGGGCCGCCAACCTCGTCGGTTCCACCACCCTGCCGGGGCGGATCGGGGCTTCCGACTGCAAGGAAGGGTGTCCTGGCCACCTGGTCCGGCTGGGTCGTGATCTAGCGGGCTTTGGCGAGTCTTGTCTTTTCATGGCCTATACCCTAGATTGACCTGGAGCATCGTATTCCCGGTGTTTCCCTCGACAGTTGAGGAGGATTCCATGTCCTTGAAGCACCTCATCCCGTCTGTCCTGCTTTTCTGCCTGTTCATACCAACAGCGACAGCCGACACCATCCGCGTCCCGGCCGACCAACCCACGATCCAGGCCGGCATCGACGCGGCAATGGAGGGCGACACCGTCCTGGTGGCCGATGGCACGTATATCCACGAAGGCAACCATGACCTGCGGGTTCACGGCAAGGCCATCGTCATCCGCTCGGAGAACGGCCCCGCATTCTGCAAAATCGATATGCTGGCAGGCCCCGGGCTTCCACGCCGGGGTTTTAACATCCGTGATGGTGAAGGCCGGGACACGGTCATCGAGGGTTTTACCATCACTCGAGGATTCGTGAGCGCATACGGCCCCGGCATCTATTGTTACCGGTCGTCCCCCACCATTCGGAACAACATCATCACGGAAAACGATTCCGATGCCAGGGGCGGCGGCATCTGCTGTTTCGAGGGCGCCCCGCTGATCACGGGAAACACGATCAGCAGAAATGATATCGGGATCTTCTGCCGCCTGACGGACGCTGCTGTCGAGATCCGGGGAAACACCATATCCGACAACAACAGGGATTCCGGGATCTACGGCTACTTTGCCAACATGGTCGTTCTGGACAACATCATTTCCGGCAACACGTCGTCAAATATTGGCGGAGGAATCCAACTCTACTCCTCAGATGCCTATGTTGCCGGCAACCGTTTCCTGGACAACTGGGGGTGGGCCGGTGGCGGGATCAGCGGCTGGTCGCAGTGCCAGGTGGACCTGATCAACAACCTCTTCCTGGGCAATGCATGTGATGATGAAGGAGGAGTGCTATTCCTTATGAGGTCCGGAGCCACCCTGGAAAACAACACTTTTGCCACAAACGAAGCGCAGCGAGGAGGTGCGATCTTCGGGGACCAGTATGCGGAGGTCACCGTGAAAAACTGCATCTTCTGGGGGAACTCCGCCGACCTGGGAAAAGAAATCTTCATGGATGTGGGGAGTGCCGGGTATCTCGATATCCGGCACTCGGATCTCGAGGGCGGGCAGGACTCGGTGGACGTGAGCCCGGCCGCCGCCCTCACCTGGGGACCGGGGATGATCGATAAGGACCCGATTTTCTTCAATGGACCGGAGGGGGACCACTACTTGAGCCAGATCGAGGCCGGACAGCCGACTGACAGCCCATGTGTCGATACCGGCAGCGACCCGGCCGCGACGATCTGTTTCGAGTCATCCCAGGGCACACTCTGCATGAGCGACCTGACCACCCGCACCGACCTGGTGCGAGACACCGGACAGGTGGACATGGGATACCACTATCCATCTGATGGGGCAGTGGTCAGTCCGCTCGTGGTCACCGGCCCCGGTGCCGGGTACGGCAATCCGCCGCTGGTCCGGCTCTTCCCGGCCACCCAGGACGCCCTTCACACCATGGAGTTCGAAAGTTACGGTGCGCAACACTTCGGGGTGAACGTGGCCGTCGCCAAGCTGCGCAGTGACGGTCTGGACGAGATTCTCACCGGCCCGGGCCCGGGGGAAATCTTCGGCCCCCATGTTCGGGGGTTCTCCGGCAACGGCACACCGCTCCCCGGGCTGAGTTTCCTGGCCTACGGCACCAATAAGTACGGCGTCAACGTGGCGGCTGGTGATTTCGACGGCGATGGTTTCGACGAGATCCTCACCGGGGCAGGGCCGGGGGCCGTGTTCGGGCCCCACGTCCGGGCCTTCGACTACGACGGCGGGTCGACAGTATCACCGATATCCGGAGTGAGCTTCTTCGCCTACGGCACGCTCAAATGGGGGGTCAATGTGGCGGCCGGCGATCTGGACGGTGACGGCTTTGACGAGATCGTCACCGGGGCCGGACCGGGCGAGGTCTTCGGTGCCCACGTCCGGGGTTGGAATGTGGATGGCGGGACAGCCACGGCCATCCCGGGAATCAGTTTCTTTGGCTACAATACACCCCGCTACGGTGTAGTGGTGAGCTGCGGCGATGTGGATGGCGACGGGATGGACGAGATCGTCACTGGCCCGGGACCGTCACCGGCGTTCGGCGCCCGAGTCCGGGGGTGGAACTACGACGGCTCAGCACTGGCCGAACTGCCAGGTCTCGACTTTTTCGCCTGGCCCGCCGACGTGGTGCGCTACGGCGCAAGGGTCTGGGCCGGAACCGATCTTGATCTTGATGGACGGACCGAGATCATTGTCGGCAGCGGCCCCGGACCGGACAACGGCTCCACGGTCAAGGTGTTCGACTATCAGAACAACCAGGTGACCCTGGACTTCACCCTCGACGCCTACCCCCCTGTATACACCTACGGGGTAAACGTGGCGGCAGGACGCTTCTGATCGCCGGATTACCGGTTCCTGTCTTTTTCATGGACAATGACCTGGATTAAGTCATAAATCGCAGTGATCGGTGCGAAACCCGGATAGCCATGGGAGGGTTCCATGTCCTCGAAGTGCTTTGCCCTGTTCATCGTCGTCCTCCTGCTGTTCACCCTGCCCGCCACCGCCACCACCATCCGTGTCCCCGCCGACCACCCCACGATCCAGGCCGGCATCGATGCCGCGGTGGCCGGCGATACGGTGCTGGTGGCCAACGGTGTCTATGTCGGCTCGGGCAATCGGGACATCACCTTCGGCGGCAAGGCAATCACCGTGGAATCGGAACACGGGTTCACGTCCTGCATCATTGACTGCCAAAGTCTGGGTCGCGGGTTCCAGTTCGTCAACGATGAAGGCTCCGATTCGATCCTCAGAGGGTTCACCGTGCGGAACGGATACATGCTCGCCGACGGGGGCGGCATTTACTGCCTCCATGCCTCGCCGGTCATCGAAGCGAACCGCATCGAGGGCTGCATCAGCGGCGATGAGGGTGGAGGCTTCTACTGCACCGGAGGCTCACCGGTGATCCGACAGAACCTGGTCACCGGTTGCGAAACCGATCGTGCCGGTGGCGGGATCTGTTGCGAAGATTGCTCACCGTTCATCGAGAACAACACAATTCATGGGAATTCGTCATCGGTTTTTGGCGGCGGCATCTATTGCTCGGTCGGCTCGCAGGCCATTTCCGGCAACAGCATCACCGACAACAACTCCGATCATGGCGCCGGGCTGTGCTGCTTTGCCAATGGCCTGGTCAGCAGGAACAGCTTTATCGGAAATCACGGCGATCTAACGGGATCAGCATTATATTGTACCGGTGAGAATTTAACATATGTCACCGGAAACACATTCTCGGAAAACGAGTGCGACATATTCGGCGGCAGCATCACCGTTGGCTACGGCGCCACAGCCCATATCGTGAACAACACCTTTACCGGCAATTTCGGCGGTGACTACGGTGCCATCTGGTTCTATGCAGAGGAGTTCGGCGCCTACGGCACGGTGAGTGGGAACGTGATGACGGGCAATTCCGGGGGAGGCAGCTGTGTCTCGTTCGGATTGGCGATAACGGCCCTGGACCGTTCGCCAGCGCCTCACTGTCCACTCCCCTACCCCGTTGGACCAACCGGTGACCGCGGTGGTGAAAAGCTCGTCATCAACAACTTCTTCGTGGGAAACAGTGGCAGCGCCATACTCCACGGTGAACTGCACCATCACGGGAAACTCGACCGGCGTGGACCGGCGAAGCTCCCAGGGACAGCTGACCATCACCAACTCCATCATTTACGGCAACACCAACGAGCAGATCCACGGCAGCCCATCGGTGACCTACAGCGATATCGAGGGCGGCTATGGCGGCCCGACGAACATCGACGCCGACCCACTCTTCACCCGCGGGCCGTTGGGGGATTACTACTTGAGCCACACGGCGGCTGGCCAGGCGGCCGACAGCCCCTGCATCAACACTGGAAATTCCCCAGCGAGTGATATCTGCTATGAAGCAGCCGGGGGAACAATCTGTCTTGATGAAATGACCACACGAACCGACAGCACCACCGACAGCGACATGGTGGACATGGGCTGCCACTATCAGTTCACCACCCGTATTCTCGGACTGGTTGCGGCCCCGGGCCCGTCATCGGCCAACCCGCCGCTGGTCCGGGTCTTCCCGCCCCACACCGACGCTGACCCCGTCTCGGAGTTTTCGGCATACGGCTCACCGTCCTGGGGCGCCAACGTGGCCACCGGGAAACTCACCGGCGATGAGGGCCTGACGATCATAACCGGCGCCGGACCAGGCGATATCTATGGTCCGCATGTTCGCGGGTTCGCCGGGGACGGCACCCCGGTTCCGGGGATCAACTTCCTCGCCTATGGCACGAACAAGTTCGGGGTCAACGTGGCCGCCGGTGACCTGGACGGGGACGGGTATGACGAGATCGTCACCGGTGCCGGGCCGGGGGCCGTCTTCGGTCCCCATGTCCGGGGCTGGAATGTGGACGGCAACAGCGCGGCCGCAATCACCGATATCAGTTTCTTCGCCTACGGCACGCTCAAATGGGGTGTGAACGTGGCTTGCGGCGACATCGACGCCGACGGCTATGACGAAATCATCACCGGAGCCGGGCCCGGCGCTGTGTTCGGGCCCCACGTGCGGGGATGGGACGTGGATGGCGGACCGGCCGCCCCACTTTCTTGGGTCAGCTATATGGCCTACGGCACCAATAAGTATGGGGTCAACGTGGCTGCCGGCGACCTGGACGGTGACGGGATCGATGAGATCATCACCGCGCCGGGCCCCTCATCACTCTTTGGCAGCCACGTCCGGGGCTGGGACGTGGACGGCGGCGAGCCCGTGGCCATGCCCAATGTTAATTTCTTTGCCTGGCCGGTGGGTGATGCGGCTTACGGAGCCCGTGTCTGCTCCGGGGTCGACCTGGACGGCAACGGCCGGGACGAACTGCTGGTGGGAGGCGGCCCTGACCCGGCCATGGGCAGCCAGGTCAGGGTCTACGACAGCACCACGCACAGCATAGAGTTGGACTTCACCCTCGACGCCTTCCCGCCGGTCTACACCCACGGGGTTAACATGGCGGCGGGACGTTTCTGAATCACTGGTGCATGATGACCTGCATCCACCATCGCATCGTGTTGACCGTTTTTCTGGCGGTCACCCCGCTGTTCATTTCTCCGGCCTTCAGCAGCGAGATCTACGTCCCCGATGACTTCGCCACAATCCAGGAGGCCATCGACGCCACGGTTGACGGCGACACGGTGATCGTTCGCCCGGGCACCTATCTGGAGCTCATCGGTTTCCCGGGCAGGGCTATCGAGGTCAGAAGTCTGGAAGGAGCGGAATCGACGATCATCGAGGGCCGTGTCTCCTTCGACTCCGGTGGAACCCGATCTGCGGTGCTCGACGGTTTCACCATCCAGAACAGCCCGGCCGGCTCCACTGGCATTTACTGCGATGGTTGTTCACCCACCATCAGGAACAATATCATCCAGGGGCACTCGGGCTCGGGTATAAAGGTCCAGCTTGATCTGAGATGAAACCGTCGCTCTACCTTGCGGCCCCGCCTTCTCACAGATTAAGACGTGAACGTGGCGACGGGTGGATTTTGAACCGCTGCCCCGCCGCCAGCCCCTGATTCCCCGATCAGTAAGAGGACAGGTAGGAGTTCACCTCCCACTGGTGCACCTGAGCCTGGTAGGTGGCCCACTCCTGGCGCTTGGCGGCGATGAAGTGCTCGGCGATGTGCTCTCCCAGGGCGGCCCGGATCACCTTGTCCTTCTCCAGGAAGTCGAGGGCGCCGGCGAGGTCGGGGGGCAGCTCGTCGATCTTCAACCGCCGCTTCTCCCGCTGGCTCATGGTGTAGATGTTCTTGTTCACCGGCGGGCCGGGGTCGATCCTGTTTTCGATGCCGTCAAGGCCGGCGGCCAGCATCACCGCCAGGGCCAGATAGGGGTTACAGGCCGGGTCGGGCACCCGGATCTCCACCCTGGTGCCCTCGCCGCGCCGGTCGGGGACCCGGGCCAGGGGCGAGCGGTTGCGCTCGGACCAGGCAATGTAGGTGGGCGCCTCGTAGCCCGGCACCAGCCGTTTGTAGGAGTTGATCAGCGGGTTGGTGATGGCTACGAAGCCCTTGGCATGCTTCAGACTGCCGCCGATATAGTGCATCATCGTCTCGCTCAGCTCGTACTCGGCCTTGGGGTCGTGGAAGATGTTCTTCCCGTCCTTGACCAGCGACTGGTGGACGTGCATCCCGGAACCATTGATACCGAAGATCGGCTTGGGCATGAAGGTGGCGTGCAGGCCGTAGCGCTCGGCCACCCGGCGGACGATGAAGCGGAAGGTGGCCACGTTGTCCGCGCAGATCAGGGCCTCGGCATGCTTGAAGTCGATCTCGTGCTGGCCGGGGGCCACCTCGTGGTGCGCCGCCTCCACCTCGAACCCCATGTACTCCAGGTCGTTGACGATGTCGCGGCGGGCCCACTCCCCCTTGTCCACCGGGGTCAGGTCAAAGTAACCGGCCGCGTCGTGGGTGGTGGTGGTGGCCTTGCCCTGCTCGTCGGTGAGGAAGAGGAAGAACTCGGCCTCGGGGCCGGCCTGCATGGAGAAGCCCATCTCCGCCGCCCGCTCCACCACCCGGCGCAGGGCGGTGCGCGGGCAACCGGCAAAGCGGTCGCCATTGGGGTGGAAGATGTCGCAGATCAACCGAGCACGCTTGCCCTCGTGCGCCCGCTTCTCATCGTGGTCGGGAAAGATTCTGAAGGTCCCCGGTTCGGGCACCAGGATCATGTCCGACTCTTCGATGCGGGCAAAACCCTGGATGGATGACCCGTCGAAGAGCACACCCTCGGTGAGCGCCTTTTCAAACTGCCGCTGGGGAATCTCGACGTTCTTGATCGCACCCATGATATCGGTGAACTGCAGGCGGAGGAATCGAACGTCTTCCTCCCTGGCCAGGGTCAGGATTTCCGCGGTGGTCATCTGGCACCTCGATGAGGGCGGGCCCGGCCCGCCGTATTGAGAATGATCCGGCTCGGGGGCCGGACAGATCTTCCTGCTTCCCGATCACAATAACCACCGAAGAACGAGATGTCAACGCTAAATGTGCATATTGACGTTATTTTATCATTCATTTTGCATAATTCATCAATTTCAAACGATATTGATCGTCTCCATCAAGCATATTGAGCCAATACTAAAGGATGCCGTAAAGTTACCAAAAGCAAGAGGGGTATGGCCGGCCCTACCCTTTCTCCCCGCCGAAATTGACACCTCATACCCGCTCTGGTACATTTTGCCTCTCCAACCCGCGCATCCGACCACAACTTTCCGGAGGGATCCAGATGAGCAAGAAAGGGAAGCCAGCCAGTACGGTCCAAACAGAGGCCCCCGCGCCGAAAACGGTTCCCCCGGACAAACTTCGCTGGAACTGCCCTGCCTCGTGGCTCGGGTTCAAAAGTACCGCCCGGGTGACGCCGGCCACCGGTATCGTGGGCCAGGACAAGGCGGTGGAAGCGCTGCGGCTGGGGATGGAACTGTTCCGCCCGGGGTACAACGCCTTTGTCTGCGGCCTCTCTGGCACCGGAAAAATGACCACTGTGGAACTGCTGCTGGACCACATCAAGCCCAAGTGCCCCCTGCCCCTGGACCGCTGCTATGTGAACGACTTCATCAATCCCAATACCCCGGTGCTGATCACCCTGCCCCGGGGCCACGGCCGGAAATTCAAGCGGACCGTGGATGAGATGATCCGCTTCCTCCGGGCCCGCGTGCCCCTGGAACTGGAGGGCGACGACTTCCAGCAGCAGCGGGACTCCATCCGCCGCGAATACGAGGAGCAGGGGAACAAGATGTTCGCCAGCTTCGACGCCGCAGTTCGGGAGAAGGGGTTTGCTCTGGGTCAGGTGCAGATGGGCCCGGTGAGCCGGCCGGACCTGCTGCCCATCGTCGAAGACAAGGAAATTACAATCCAGGAGTATGCCGGCAAGATCCGCGAAGCCGAGGGCCCCGAGGCGGCGGCCAGCCACCCGATGATCGCCCGCTACCAGGAACTGCGGGCCGAACTGGATGGGCTGTTGCGGGAGAACCGCCGCCTCTCCAAGGAGATGATGGCCCGGCTGGACCTGCTGGAAGAGGAGACGATCCGCGATCTGGCGGCGCACCTGGCCGAGGAAATCCACAAGAAATTCCCCAACCCCAAGATCGACGGGTTCCTCAAACAGCTGGTGGACGAAGTGGCCGAAAACGTCGATGCCTTCAAGGAAGACGACGGCTCCGACGAGGATGACGGGATGCCCCCGGGATTGCGCGGCGCCGCAGGAAGGGACGCCTTCCGGGCCTATGGGGTCAACGTGGTCCTCGACAACTCGAACCGCGAAGGCTGTCCGGTGGTGATCGAGACCACGCCGAATTTCAAGAACCTCTTCGGCCACATCCAGGCCGCCCGGCCGGGCATGGGCAACACCCCGCCCGACTTCATGAACATCCGCGGCGGATCGCTGCTGGAAGCCGACGGCGGCTACCTGGTGTTCAACGCCACCGACGCCCTCACCGAGACCCAGGTCTGGAAGACGTTGAAACGGGCCCTGATCTACCGCCAGTTGGAAATCCAGAGCATGGAGTCGCAGCTGGGCCTGCTCTCCTCGCCGATCAAGCCGGAACCCATCGACCTCAACGTCAAGGTGATCCTGATCGGCGAGAGCCACCTCTACCACCTGCTCTACCGCCAGGACGAGGACTTCAAACAGATCTTCAAGGTCAAGGTGGACTTCGATTCGACGATCAAGCTGAACAAGGGGAACGCAAAAAAATTCCTTTCGGTGATCAGCAAGATCTGCCAGGACGAGTCATTGAAGCACCTGACCGGTGATGCAGCGGGCCGCCTGCTGGAATACGGTGTGCGTGAAGCGGGCCGGCGGGAGAAACTGAGCACCCGCTTCAGCGAGATTGCCGACATCGTTCGTGAAGCCGACTACTGGGCGGGGACCGCGAAACTGACCAGCCGTGAACACGTGGACCAGGCGATCCGCATGCGTCTCGACCGGAACAACATGGTCGAGACCCACATGCAGGAGTATATTGAGCGGGGCACGCTGATCATCGACACCACCGGCAGGGTTGTGGGCCAGGTCAACGGCCTCTCGGTCTTCGACATGGGCGACCATCGCTTTGGCCGGCCCACCCGCATCACGGCCACCACCTCCTTCGGCCGGGCCGGGCTGATCAACATCGAGCGGGAAGCCAAGCTCAGCGGCAGCTCACACGACAAGGGCGTGCTGATCATCGGTGGCTTCCTCCGCCGGCGCTTCGCCCAGCAGGCGCCGCTGACCCTCTCCGCCTCGCTCTGTTTCGAGCAGTCCTACAGCGGTGTGGACGGGGACAGCGCCTCATCCACCGAGATCTACGCCCTGCTCTCCAGCCTCTCCGGCGTACCCCTGGCCCAGGGGATTGCGGTCACCGGCTCGGTGAACCAGCTGGGTGAGATCCAGCCCATCGGCGGGGTGAACGAAAAGATCGAAGGGTTCTACGATGTCTGCAAGGCCCGGGGCCTCACCGGCGACCAGGGGGTGATGATCCCCAGCCTCAACGTCAAGGACCTGATGCTCCGCAAGGACGTGGTGCAGGCGGTGAAGAAGGGGAAGTTCAGCATCTTTGCCGTGAGCAGCATCGACCGGGGTATCGAGGTCCTCACCGGCGTGGCTGCGGGCCGCCAGTCCCGCAGCGGTCTCTTCACCCCGCGGACGGTGAACCGCCTGGTCCAGGAGCGCCTGGCCGAACTGAATCCCAACTCCGACGATGAGGAGAAGAAGGAATAGGCATCGGACGGATTAGGGGACGTACATAACTTTATAACTATCCCCTCAGGATAGTTATAAAGTTATGTACGTCCCCCAACCAAAAAAAAGCGCCGGGGATTTGGTATCCCCGGCGCTTTGCTGTTTACACTCCCTGAAACTCGATCCTAGCTCACCACCACCACGTCCACTCCGGTGGGAGCCGCCGGCGCCGTCTCATCGAGGGTGTCGAAGATCCGGTCACTGGAGGTGGAGGTATTGTCCGAACCATCGGTGCTCTCCACCTGGTAGTGATAGGTGGTGCCGTCGCTGAGACCGGTGATGGGCACACTGTGGCTGGTTACCAGAGCCGGATCCAGTGTGGTCTGGCTGCCGTAGGCGATTTCTTCGCCGTAGCGAACCAGGGAGGTCGCCGGCTCATCGGTGGTCCAGGTGATGGTCACACTGTTTTCGGTGATCGAGCCGGCATTGATATTGGAGAAGGTGGGCGGCGTCAGGTCCGGAGTGATGCTGGCCGGATCCGAGTAATCGCTATCGTTGCCCGCCAGGTCAGAGGCGGTCACCGCGATGTAATAGGTGGTCCCTTCACTCAGCCCATAGATGATGTCGGAGGTGGCTGTCCCAGCGTCCTGGGGGTTGGAGTAGACACCGGGCTCGGTGCCCCACCAGACCGTGTAGCCCGCGAGATCCGGTTCGCTGTTGGCGTTCCAGGTCACCTGGACGTCCACCTGCGCCAGCGCGGGAAGAGAGAAGAACAGAGCTGTCATAAGACAGAGGAGACCGATCCACAGTTTGCGGGAGTCTCTTACGGCCAGGAGCGCTTTTCCGGTTGTTCCGTTTCTGGGGCTAAACTTGGTCGAATACATCTCATGCACCTCCGATGACTCTCTTCCCCTTAGCATATAAGTAAGTTCAGTACGTTCCCTTGGACGATTGAGCAATGTTCGTGCCAATTACTTCATCACCCGTGGCCCACCGCCGGAAGTGGCAGAAACTAGGCCACCTTCACAATTTACACATCGGCGGCGAGAGGTTGGGCCTTGATCAAACATCGGGCCTGAAATGACAGGGATGTGATTATGACGTCAAAAAATTGACGGGATTAGGATGCGGGTCAAGCGATGAAAACAGGGGAGATAGAATATCAGAAGGCCAGAGAATCGGACCCATGTCACCGGTGGTGACAAAAAACAGCATTCTTCTGCCGGACCCGGGCCGGGAGAAAAACAGGTTGTCCAATCATGCAACCCGGGTGCGA
>RCNC010002710.1_pt1 | contig 11726 bp, 8 predicted proteins | sample 2041301 | NCBI WGS metagenome assembly RCNC01 (sample SAMN09708231, study PRJNA481090) | Marine sediment metagenome, whole genome shotgun sequencing project. | biome: marine sediment; feature: ocean; material: sediment; isolation source: Sewage treatment plant 13A marine sediment (STP13A) ... | reverse complement strand
TCCAGGGACAATCGCTCTATTTCCTGCTTCAGATGCTGCAGATCGGTTTCCGTGCGGTCCAGGTTGCGCTGGGTTTCGAATTGTTTTGATTTTTGACCTGAAATTTCCTGATTTTTCTGCCAGCGGCGCATTTTAATTTCTTCCACGGCCGCATCGATTTTTTTCAATTGAGAGGTGTGCTGAATGTCTTTGTCTCGTTGGGTTGCCAAGAGGGCGGTGGAATTTTGGATCTTTTCTGCATATTCATCAAAGTAGTGCAGCCCAAGTGTGATATCGAGCTCCCTGGTATGTGTTTTAAATTTTTTGAAGCGTTCGGCCTTGCGAGCCTGACGCTTGAGACCGGCCATCTGACGTTCAATCTCAAGGATAATATCGTTGACCCGCAGGAGGTTCTGATTGGTGGAGGCGACCTTGCGCAAGGCTTCTTTTTTGCGATTTTTATACCGTGTCACACCCGCGGCTTCCTCTATGAAGAGTCGCCTCTCTTCAGGGCCGGCATCGGTGATGGCGCCGATATTCCCCTGCTGGATGACCGCGTAGGTCTTTGCGCCCATGCCACTTCCCATGAACACATTGTGGACATCTTTCAGCCGACACGGCTGGCGGTTGATAGAGTAGGAACTCTCACCGGAGCGGTACAGTCTCCGGGTCACATTTATTTCCGTGAAATCTTTGAGTTCTTCCGGTGCGGAACCATTGTCGTTCAGGAGGGTGAGCGATACCTCTGCCATATTCAACGGTGCTTTCCCATGGGTGCCCGAGAAAATGACGTCTTCCATGGATTTTCCCCGGAGCTGTTTGACACTCTGCTCCCCCATCACCCAGCGCAGGGCATCGACGATGTTGCTCTTGCCGCATCCATTGGGGCCCACAACCGCTGATATTCCAGTGGGAAACTCAATGGCCGCCTTATCCGGAAAAGATTTGAAACCTGATATTTCCAGCTTTTTAAGCTTCATGGAAGTGTAGATCTCCTGTAATTTGTTAGTCTGAAGGTTGAAGGCTGAAGGAGTAAGGAAGTAAAAAGAAACAATGTGACAACGTAAGCCAATCTTCCTTTTACCTTCTGACCACTGACCTCCAGTCAGTCATCTAAACAATTTAGCAGATATGGGGGGGCTTGTAAAGAAAAAACACAAGGGAGAGTAGGGTTACAGATGGAAGGGTACAATATGTGGAAGGGTCGTTTTACGCCTTAGGTGTTATGTTTTACGTGGGCAAGAAGCTGAATGCTATCAGCAACGTAAAACGCGATACCTAAAACGTAAGATGCTTTTTTTACAAAATCTGGCTGAGGAACAATTTGGTTCTTTCATGGTCCGGGTTGGTGAAAAAGTGTTCAGGCGTGCCCACCTCGACCACGGCACCCTCATCCATGAAAATGATCCGGTCGGCCACCTCCCGGGCAAATCCCATTTCGTGGGTGACCACCACCATGGTCATGCCTTCTTTTGCCAGGGTTTTCATTACGTCCAGCACCTCCCCGATCATTTCCGGGTCCAGCGCCGACGTGGGTTCGTCAAACAGCATCACCTTGGGGTCCATGGCCAGGGCCCGGGCAATGGCGACCCGCTGCTGCTGGCCGCCCGACAGGTTGTCTGGATAGGCCGCGGATTTATCGGCGATCCCGACCTTGTTGAGCAGGAAATTGGACTTTTCCTTGGCATCTCCCTTGGATCTTTTACGGACCACCGTTTGAGCCAGGTTGACATTTTCAAAGACCGTCTTGTGGGGGAAGAGGTTGAAGGACTGGAAGACCATGCCCACTTCGGCCCGGACCTTGTTGATGTTGGTCTTGGGGTCGAGCACATCCACGCCATCGATGATGATGTGTCCGGAATCGGCTCTTTCCAACCGGTTGAGGCATCTCAAGAAAGTGCTCTTTCCAGACCCGGAGGGGCCGCAGACCACCACCACTTCACCGGCAGCCACCTTTTCGGTCATATCTACAAGGGCTTTGACTTCATGGGGGACAAAAAATGTTTTGAATATATGCTGGACATCAATCATTTTGTCGCCGACCTCCTCTCAAGGTGCTGAACAAACATGGAAAGAGTAAATGTCATTACAAGGTAGAGCACTGCCAGGGCCAGGTAGAGTTCAAACGGTTGCAGGCTGGCGGAGACCGCTTCCCGGGCCGCTTTTGTCAATTCCTGAATGGCGATGATGCCCAGCAGCGAAGAATCTTTGATCAGGCTGATGAACTGGCCCGCCAGAGGGGGCAGAATCCTGCGTAGAGCCTGGGGCAGGATAATGTGGTACATGCTCTGGGCGTAAGACATGCCCAGGGAACGCGCTGCCTCTGTCTGGCCGCGGTGGATGGATTGAATGCCGCCTCGCACAATCTCGGTGACATAGGCTCCGGCAAAACAAGCCAGGGCGGCCACACCGTACCAGAAGCCGGATAGCTGGCCCAAGCCATAAGTGACCAAAAGGTCGTTGATCACCGTTCCCAAAACAAAATACCATATCAAAATCTGAACCATCAGGGGGGATCCCCGAATGATCTCGACATAAACGATGCTGGTCCATTTAAGAGCCGGGTTGGACGAAATCCTCGCCAATCCGCCGGCCACACCGATGATGATGCCAAAGATCGTGGCCATGACACTCAGTTTCAAGGTTAACCAGAGGCCGATCATCAGGAGCCCGGGTTTCCACTGAGTGTGGAACCCCAGTACATCCCCGATGGAAATGATCTCACCGTCAACCACATTCAGGCTTTCCGTTGGGACCCGGTAGGACCATGTTTGATCATTTTCCCCGACAATGACGATGGTTTCTTTTCCGTCCGGTTTCAGGGAAACCACCTCTCCGCGCTCTTCCGACGCGACTTCGATGATGTCCTCATAGGCAAAATAGATGGGCATGCGATTCCAGCGCCAGACATATTCTATTTTTTGGGTTGCGTAATAGAAAAGGCCTAAAACCACCATGACGAAAAGGACAAAAACGGTGACCCACTTGTTGTAGCCCGGTGGTCTGAGGGCCTTTAGATTTTGGGCGTTTTGATTCATGGTCTGATGTGTCCGTTTATACCGGTTGTCATCAATCTATGCCAATACAATTATAGATAGCTTGTGGAAGGGATGTTATGGTGAACAATAGAAAAGGCCGGCCGATCATATAGGTGGATCAGCCGGCCTTTGCAGGTGTTGCGGTCTCAGCCGCACAAAATAAAATCAGGTAATAATTTTATTTGAGTTCTTTTTTCCAGTCTGAACCGATGATCCATTTGTTGTAGACTTGTTCGTAGAACCCGTCGCCCTTGGACTGCCGCAGGAAGTTGTTCAGAAAGTTAAGGAAGTCGGGGTCGCCCTTGTTGATGGCCCAGGCCAGCGGTTCAAAGGTGAAAGGCTGGTTCAGGAAAACCGTCTTGCCCTTGCCCTGGCTGCCGTACAGAAAACCGCAGAAGGGAAGGTCGTATACCAGTGCATCGGCCTTGCCGTTGATCACTTCCATCCCGGCCTCGGCTTCGCTTTCAAACCCTTTGTAAGTGGCTTTGGGGATGTACTTTTTGATGGCCTGTTCGCCGGTGGTGCCCATTCTGGAGGTCAGGATGAACTTGGGATCGTTCAAGTCCTTGTAGGAAAGTACTTTGCCTTCGTGTTTCTTGTTGAGCAAGATGGATTGTCCCACGACGATGTAGGGGTCAGCAAAGTTGATCTTCAGGTTTCTTTCCTGGGTGATGGTCATGCCGCCCATAATGATGTCGAATTTGTCCGTCACGAGGGAGGGGATGATGCCGTCCCAAGCCGTGTTGACGGGTACGAACTTGACGCCCATGGACTTGGCCATCCGGCGGCCGAAATCCATGTCAAATCCGATGAATTTACCTGTTTTGTCGGTCATCTCAAAAGGAACATAGCCGGATTCAAAACCCACGCGCAGTTCGCCTCTTTTCAGAATTTTTTCAACGGTTGATTTTTTAGCCAGTTCGATGTCCGCACCGAACGCTGCGGTTGAAAATATGAGTCCCAGCGCGGCAAGGGTCATTAGCCCCATTAAAAGTCCTTTTTTCATGTGTCGCCTCCTTGGTGGTTGGAATTGTAAAAGCAAGAAAATTGATATGTTACGCCAATATAAAGTTTATACTTAATACATAACATCCATAAAGTAAACCCCTTAGTTATATTAGCAACGTGGCAGGGCTTAAATAAGGTACTCCTTGACACTGAAGTTGTCGGGCAGATATTATCAGCCGTTGTTGATAGTTGGAATTCAGAAGACAGAATTCAGAAGACAGAGACCAGAGGCTGTCCGCCGGAGGGCGGAACCTAAGAGGCCATAGGTAAAAAAGTAGTCGGTGGTCGGTGGTCAGTTCGCCGGTCGGACAGGTCAATAAGGAGTGGGGAGAGAGGACAGAAAATAGAAAAGAGTTAAACGTGGATAGCAAGAGCTATCCTCTTAACTGATTCCTGTTTTCTGATAGCCTTTTGCCGTGCACCCTGCACCGTTAACCTTAGACCTGTTTTTATTCGACTTCTGATCTCCGGTCTCTGTCTTTCTCAAATACCTTTTACCTTAAACCTAAATTTTTATTATGTGGAGGGATGTCCATGTCGGTTCCGGAATCGTTGACTACTGAAAAATTGCTGTCCCATCCTAGCGTCATGCGGGTTATTGACAAGATAAACCAGGAATTCATCGAGAGAACAGCTTACCAACCGCCTGTGTGTGATGTGTTCGCGGCTCCTGCCACAGAGCTGAAGAACGATGATACCTATGGTTTCGAGACGGATCGCGAGGCACGGGAGCAGTTGCCCGACATCATCGGCAACCAGGTTCAGCGCATCGTGGGGAAGGCCGGCTTCGGCGAGGATACAGAAAAGGGCTATACCCGTCCGCGTACCATCGGGATTGTTTTTTCAGGAGGGCCCTCACCCGGTGGACACAATGTGATTGCCGGGATATATGATGCAGCTAAAAAGGTGAATCCAAAAAGCGTCATTCTGGGCTTTTTACTGGGGCCGGACGGTATTATTGAGAATGAAGTCATAGAAATCACCGGGGCAATGGTGGATGCCCATCGAAATATGGGCGGTTTTACCATGATAAAAACCGGCCGGACGAAAATCGACACCAGTCAGAAAATGGCGTTTTCCCGCGAAACTTGCAAAAAACTAAACTTGGATGCCCTGGTGGTGGTGGGTGGAGATGATTCCAATACCAATGCCGCCTTTCTGGCGCAGGAAATGGCAGCGGACGGCATACTGGTAATCGGCGTTCCCAAAACCATCGACGGCGATATCCAGGTCCGGGATATCAACGGAGAGGTCCTGTGCGCCATGTCCTTTGGGTTTCACACGGCGGCTCGGGCCTTTTCCAACGCTATCGGCAACCTGTGCACCGACAGTAGTTCCGACGTGAAATACTGGCACATCTGCAAGGTCATGGGGCGGGTGGCCAGCCATCTGGCTCTGGAGGTTGCCCTGCAGACCCATGCCAGCATGACGCTCATCGGTGAAGACCTGGCGGACTACACGGACCAACGCAGGCTGGACAGGGCTGCAGCTACCAACACCATCGACTACAGCGCTTACGGCATCACCCTGCGCCACCTTTCGCGGGTGATTTGTGATGGTATCGTCAAAAGGGCGGCCGTGGGAAAAAAATACGGGGTAATCGTCATCCCCGAGGGTATTCTGGAATTTGTCAACGAGATTCAGGTGTTCATCCTCAAGCTGAGCACTATTATTGCTGATCACAATGCCACACACGATCTCAATTTTCACAAAACCTTCCCCTTACTGGAGGACAAACTGGAATTTTTAAGGAGGATGGCCCGGCTGTCGGAAGAACAACAATCCATTAATGTCTGGAATCGCAGGGATGATGATCTGTTCAACGATCTTCCCGTATTTTTCCAGGAGGGGCTCCTCACGGAACGGGACAGTCACGGCAATTTTCAGTTTTCTCAGGTGGAGACCGACAAGGTTATCATGGGCTTGGTTCGGGACTATCTGGATATATTGAGGGAGCAGGGAAAATACAAAGTGGGCATTGAGAAGGCATACTACCAAAAGACCCTGGAGCAAGGGGGACTCGATCCCGCGTTGTTCGGCCCGGTTCTGTTCAGGAACTACGGTCAGGCGCCGTACCTGCTGGTAAAGGAAACCATCATTTCCCTCAAAACATTGACCCAGGCCTTGGAAGCCGCCAATGTCCTGGATCAAGGGGCACCCATACCGGCCCCCGTCGAAAAAATATTTAGAAAATCCGTGCCCGATTTTAAAACTCAAACGCATTTTTACGGGTATGACGGCCGGGGGAACGATCCCACGCGCTTTGACTGCATCTACACCTACAACCTCGGCTGGACGGTGTTCAACCTGGTTGCCAACGGCGCCACCGGTCAGATGGCTGCTATCAAAAACCTGGAAAAGGAATTTTCCACATGGGAGCCGGTGGGCATTCCCATCGCTTCCCTGATGCACCTTGAAGAGCGCAAGGGCAAACTGGAGCTGGTCATTGAAAAGAGCATCGTCGATATCCATTCCAATGCGTTCAGGGTGGCCAAGGCCAGTCGCGAAAACTGGCTGGCAGCCTTTCCGGGGGAAGACAATTTCAGAAAGCCAGGACCGATCCGGTTTACCGGTAAAAGCGAGGAAGACCGGCCGATCACGCTGGCGCTGAATGCTATAGGAAGGTAGAAGGTAGAAGGTATAAGGTGGAAGGTAAAAGGTATAAGGTATAAGGGGGAAGCTCAGAGGTCGGAGGCCAGATTGTCAGAGGACTGAGGACGGAAGCCGAACGCAAGTTAAGAACAGGATCTTGAACCGCCGCAAAGATCGCAAAGAGTTTTATTATATTTAGGATGAATTATGGTTACCCGTAGGGTCGAAGATTTTGTCGGATCGAAGTCTGCCAGTTGATTTTTTCCACTGGCAGACTTCGATTCGACAAAAAAGATCTTCTTGGCGTCCTTTGCGTCTTGAGCGAAGCGGGCGGTTAGATTAGAGAACGGAACACCAGAAGCCAGAGACAACCTGCACCCGAAACCTGTAACCGAGAGAATGTTATGAGCACCGAACAAAAAGGCAATATGTCCGATAGCAAAGCAAAAGCCATCCAGGCATTTCGAAATCACGTGTCATCCGGCAAGGCTGATTTTTTTACGACATTTGGCATGGACCTGGTCATGGGGGAACGTGAAGGAGAGTTCCTGTCCGACATGGACGGCGGCAAGCAGCTGTTCAATCTGCATTGCAACGGAGGCGTTTTCAACCTGGGGCACCGGAACCCGGAGTTGGTTGATTTGCTGAAGGAGAGCCTGAACAGGTTTGACATCGGCAACGGCCATCTCATGAGCCGCATGCGGGCTGAACTCGGGGAGCAGATTGCAGGCCTGATGCCGGCGGATCTGGATTACACGGTGTTCGGTGTTTCCGGTGGGGAGGCCGTGGATTTGGCCATAAAGGTAGCGCGTGCCTGGACCGGGCGCGAGAAAATTATCTCCGCCAAAGGGGGCTACCACGGTCACACCGGGCTTGCCGTGGCCGCCGGGGATAAACGGTATAGAGAACCCTTTGGTGTGCCTGCTACCGGGTTTGAACAGGTAAGGTTTGGAGATGCCGGCAGCCTGGAATCCGTAATGGGGGACGACACGGCAGCCGTTATCCTCGAAACCATACCGGCAACCCTGGGCATGGTACTCCCACCTGATAACTACCTTGCAGACGTCCGGAAGCTGTGCACCCAGAAGGGGGCGCTCCTCATTCTGGACGAAGTGCAGACAGGGCTGGGAAGGACCGGCAGGCTCTGGGGCTTCGAGCACTACAACGTGGTTCCGGACATGGTGGTCCTGGGCAAAGGTCTTTCCGGGGGGATCTACCCCATAACGGCAACAGTGCTGCGCACACCCCTTGAACAGGTTTTTCACAAAGACCCCTTCATCCACGTCTCGACCTTTGGCGGGTCCGAACTTGGCTGTTGCATTGCCAATCGCGTGCTGGAGATTTCCGCGGACCCTGCATTTCTGGATCATGTCAACACCCTGGCCGATGATTTCAGGGAGTGCGTGGCAATGCTGCAGGATAAATATGCTGACTTTCTGATTGATTTCCGGCAGCTCGGGTTGATGATGGGGTTGGTATTCAAGGGGGATATCTCCGGGCAGGTGATCAGCAAAACAGCCTATGACAACGATCTATTGATGGTGTATGCCAACAACGACCCATCTGTCTGCCAACTGCTGCCGCCGTTGACCATGGACAGGAACAAAATGGACTGGGTCAGCGAACGTCTGGACAGGGCCGTGGCCCAGGCGCGGGAGTTCGTTTTCAATGGAAAATAGATGTGTGAAATGAAATTTATCTCGCCCACTACGTTAGAGTACACAGAGAACGCGGAGGGTTTTTATATTTCTCTGAGTCTCTGCGAGAGAAAAATCGGATCTTATTTATGAAAATTGATGAAGAGCTGTTAGGACGTTTTGAAAACGGCTTGAACCCCCAAAGGATAGAACAATCGGAGATTCCCGCCCAATTGTTGGGTTATGGCGAGATATCGGCCATATTCAGAATCCAGGGGGATGACCGGGCCGCGTACAAGCGCATGCCCCTGTTTACAAAAAGAGATGCGGCTGAAAAGTACGCGGAGTTGTACCAGGAATATTGCGGATTGCTGGAGAAGGTCGGGCTGAACCTGCCTGACACCGATACGGCCATTGTCCACGTACCTGGCCGCCCGGTGGTGGTGTACATTGCCCAGGAACTGATGCCCGCAGATTGTTTCGGGCATCACCTTATCCGGGCCCTTGACGATACATCCTGCTATCAGCTGGTGGAACAGGTGGCCGGAGAGATAGCCAAGGTGTGGCACTACAATGCCGCTTCTGTGCCGGATGTGGAGCTGGCCCTGGACGGCCAGATATCCAATTGGGTGAGACAGGACGCAGGCGAGGAAGGCGGGCTGGTCTATATCGATACCAGCACACCCTTTTTGAGGCTGGGAGGGGTTGAACAGCTGGATCCTGAACCGTTGCTGAAAAGTGCGCCGGCATTTCTCAGGTGGATTTTAAAATGGTTGTTCGCGGATGATGTAATCAACCGCTATTATGATCATCAACAGGTTCTCATCGACATTGCAGCCAATTTTTACAAGGAGCAGCGCCCGGAACTGATTCCCGGCACCGTCGAAATCTTCAACCAGCGTCTCCTTGAAGGGCAAAAACCCTTGACCACAAAGGATGTGGAAAAGTATTACCGCCAGGATAAGATGATCTGGCAGCTTTTTCTGGCTTTTCGGCGGGTGGACCGTTTTCTCACTACGAAGCTTATGCGCAAACGCTATGAATTTATCCTGCCCGGGAAGATCGAGCGCTGAAGCTGGAAATCAGAAGATCAGAAGGTAAGAACGTGAGAAGGTGAGTGGTAGTCAGTCGTCTGTGGTCGGATGCCGAACGTGTGTAGGGGCGAACCCTTGTGTTCGCCCGGTAACGAACAGCATTGAGCGTGTAGAGGCAGGTGTGTCTACCTGCTGATGGTTAGCTATAAGACGGAAGGCGGAAGTGGCCGATGGCAAAAAGTAACCTTTGCCACTTTGTATTTTCCTTTAACCTTTAACCTTATACCTTGCACCTTACACCGTATACCGTACACCCAAAGAGGCGAATTCATGTGTGACACTTTCATAGCCATGCCCTCCAGCACCGGGGACGGCGCAATCCTGTTCGGGAAAAACAGCGATCGTGAGCCTAACGAAGCCCAGGCCCTGGAGTGCTATCCGGCTGCTGCACATTCCCGGGGTGAGGATGTTCAATGCACCTATATTCGGGTTCCGCAGGTCAAAGAGACGCTGGCTACCCTGATTTCAAGGCCTTTCTGGATGTGGGGAGCAGAGATGGGTGCCAATGAAAAAGGGGTGGTCATCGGTAACGAGGCTGTTTTTACCAAAATGCCCCGGGAGCGCGAGGGCGGGCTGACAGGCATGGACATCCTGCGTCTGGCTCTCGAACGCGCGGAAACTGCGGACAGGGCCCTGGAAGTGATGGTGCAGCTTTTAGCGGACCATGGCCAGGGCGGGGTGTGCGGTTATAAAAACCAGAAGTTCCTGTATCACAACAGCTATATCATCGCCGACCCGGAAAAAGCCTGGGTGCTGGAAACAGCCGGCCCCCTGTGGGCTGCATTGAAGGTGCGCGATCGCTACAGCATCAGCAACGGCCTGACCATCGGTGAATCTTTTGAAGAGGGCCATCCCGACCTGATCACTGTTGCGCGCAAAAAAGGCTGGTTGAAAAAAGGGGTTACCTTCCACTTTGCCCGTTGTTACTCTGACTGGCTTATCACCACTTTTTCCGCCAGCCGTAGGCGCCGGGGCCGGTCTTTAGATTTGTTGACGCAATATACCGGAACTGTTGGACCGGCTCCGGCCATAAAGATCCTGCGCGACCACGGTTCGGGCGATACCTATCAACCGGGGGGGCACCTTCTCCAGGACCGTCTGTGTTCCCATGCAGGCAATGCTCTTACCAGGGCCACGGCTCAGACAACCGGCTCCTTTGTCGCCCATATCAAACCAGAGCAACAGACATACTGGGTTACCGGAACCTCTGCCCCGTGCACCGGCATTTTCAAACCCGTCTGGATGAGTGATCAGGGCCTGCCGGACATCGGGCCCGCGCCGGGCGCTGTTTATGATGCTGGCTGCCTGTGGTGGCTCCATGAGAATCTGCACCGGTTGGTCATCGAAGATTATGAGCACCGGATAGCCATTTACAAAAGAGAACGGGATGAGCTCGAAAAAAAACTAATGGAACAGGCGAATGCTGCCGAAGAAGGTGATAGAAGGGAGATATCCCGGGCCGCCTTTGAGGAGGCCCGGCAGCTGACCCTCGAATGGATCAAACGCGTAGGGGCTGCCAAGGTGAAAAAACCCGAAAAATTCGTGTACCGGCGTTACTGGGAAAAACAAAACCAGGCCGTGTTATAATTATTGACTAAAAAGACTAAATTTAATACCTGAATCTTGCATGAGATATATACAGTTCCAGCGCACGAGACTTGTAATTTTCGATAATGATCATTATACTTCGGCTATTCTAAAAAATGAATGATAGCCTATAGAAAGAACGAAGCTAAAACGCTGATAGTTAAATACGCTCAATTTCGGTAGAGAGGCGATCAGATAAGCATGGTCGATGTCCGCAAACAAAATATAGACGTCAAGAGTGAGAGAAGGGCGTTTCCAAGGCTTGAGTTCCATTGCACAGCCAAGATTATCGGTATTAAAGATCCCGTGAACATCACCGACATCAGCCTTGGTGGGTTTTTCTTTGAGCTCAATCTGACGTCTAAACTGAAAATGGGCCAGATCGCCAACGTCGCCATCAGCCTGCCCACAGAAAACGATCCCATCCGGATCAAGGCGAGGATGATCAATCAAACCGAACGGGGCGTCGGATGCGCGTTCATCGACCTCACTCCCAGTCAGAGAAAAGTCATCCACGATTGTTTTGAGACCTTCAAGGATACCCTGCCTATCGGCTAAACCCCACAGTAGCATAAACAACATGGCAAAGTATAGATAATGAGTTGTTATTAGATACAATACCGCACCGACAGCGACATTTTCTGGATGTTTCTACAGGTGAATTTAAAGGATGGTGTCTATTTTGTCATGTTGTTTACCCAAGGGAAAGCCGGAGAACTTCAGATTCTGTGTTGCTGAGGGTTCGAAGTAAAAAACTACGACTTCACCCTCAGACGCCTTGACTCTGAAGC
>RCNC010002709.1_pt1 | contig 11731 bp, 10 predicted proteins | sample 2041301 | NCBI WGS metagenome assembly RCNC01 (sample SAMN09708231, study PRJNA481090) | Marine sediment metagenome, whole genome shotgun sequencing project. | biome: marine sediment; feature: ocean; material: sediment; isolation source: Sewage treatment plant 13A marine sediment (STP13A) ... | reverse complement strand
GGATTGGTGATGACTTCCAGTTCAGCCTGGGCCTTCAGTAGGACTGGAACCAGGCATAATAATAAAAGAACCAGTTTGTAGATACCCTGGTTGATCATTGGCTAATTCATTCAGCAGTGTAGGTCTACTATAAATTTATTAAATCCTGCTGTCAATACCAATTATTCACCGAATGGTTCCTCCAATGTCTCGCAAAGCATGCCTCCAAGGTATTTGCCTCCATCTTCTGTCACGACAAAACAATCTTCCACACGGAGTCCGAATTCATCATAGATATAGATGCCTGGTTCGTTGGACATTACCATGCCTGGTTCCAGCGTAAGGGGATTGTCTTTAACAAGATAGGGCCACTCATGCCACTCCAACCCTATTCCATGTCCAAGGCGATGTACGAAATAGGAATAACCGGGCCCATATCCGGCATCCTCAACTACCTTCCTAGCAGCCCTGTCGACCTCACCGGCCGTTATTCCTGGACGTACGGCTGCCATGGCCGCATCCTGGGCAGCCTTTACAATGTCAAAAACCTTCTTTTGCTTATCATTTGGCTGGCCAAAAACAATGGTCCGTGTAACATCTGAACGAAAACCCTCTACAGTGCATCCCCCATCTACCAGGATAATGTCCCCATCTTTAAGGTGATATTCCTGCCTTGATCCATGGGGGAAGGCTGAAAGGGGACCGAATAATGGCCAGCCTCCACCTGTGGCACCCAGGTTTTCATGCCCTGTTGAGATAAGGGTACGAAGATCCTGCGATGTCATACCGGGCTCAACCTGTGCAAACGCCCATTGGTATGCTTTTTTGGTAATCCTGTTTGCCAGGTCCATATAGGATAGTTCTTTGTCGGTCTTGATGCCGCGGCAAGGGTTAATTAGCCCAGATCCATCCACCAGTTCCAGGCTGGCCTCTTTCCTGATCCCTTCAACTACAAAATTCCGGACATTCGGGTCGATGGCCACCTTCTTTGCCGGTGTGGCCAATGATTTAAAAACATCTTTTAGCAAAACATAAGGTGACTCATGTTCCTCCCAGATCCGGATATCATCGCCAAAACGAATCGTTTCTGCTGCCCGGGGAGCTTCGAATCCAGGTGAGATCCATACTGGACTTCCAGTAAGCGGAAAAACAACACCAAAAACACGCTCACTCGACCACCAGCTGACATCAAAGAAATATTGCAGATTGATCCCACCTTCTATCCAAAGGGCATCGATGCCGGACTTGCCCATTAGTCCCCTGACCTTCTCCTGCCTTTCTGTGTAATCCTGGTCAGTGAGGGACTGTACATCTTTTGTAAGATTTTCCAGGTTGGCAGTCTCTACACCCTCTCTGTCGCAGGACTGTATAAATGCTGGGACAAGTCCCGAAAAAGCAAGTGAAAGTCCCCCGGTCCTAACAAAACTTCGCCGATCAAATTTCATAAGCCAGATATCTATTGGTTTCTCTCATAAAGATATAAAATTGGTACATTTGGCATTATTTTTCAAGCTATGAGAAAGGCCTTTTTTTTATTACTAACACTGGTTCCCATGGCCGTATCAGGCCAGGACCAGGATAGCCTGGTTGTACGCAGCATTTTAAATGAAGCGCTTACCAGCACGGAAGCATATGAAAACCTGAGGTATCTGTGCAAGGATTGTAAAGGCAGGATAGCCGGTACTCCTGAAGCAGCAAAAGCCGTAGAATTTACCAGGCAGGTTATGCTAAAAATGGACCTTGACTCGGTATACCTGCAGAGCTTGATGGTGAAGCGATGGGTCCGGGGTCAGGAGGAACATTGCCGGATCACGTCGTCTATGTTCGGTTCAGAGGATCTGGCCATCACGGGACTTGGACTCTCTGTGGGAACGACTGATGTGGGACTGGCAGCCAAGGTGATAGAGGTACATGGCATTGAGGATCTCGAACGCGTTGGATCAGAGGCCATCAAGGGCAAAATCGTTTTTTTTAATAAACCAATGGATCCATCCCTCCTGAATACATTCAGGGCATATGGAGGTGCAGCCAGCCAGCGAACAAGAGGAGCGTCCCGGGCAGCACCATATGGTGCCATGGCAGTTGTCGTACGTTCCCTGACAACGGCCATGGATGATCATCCGCATACAGGCGTTTTGTATTATGAAGATGATGTAGACAAGATCCCGGCAGTAGCCGTAAGTACGATGGGTGCTGAAATATTAAGTGCCTGGTTGAAGGAAGATCCAGCATTACAAATGCACCTGGTAAGTAATTGTGAGAATATGCCAGAAGTGAGTTCCTATAATGTGATCGGGGAGATCCGGGGGACTGATCACCCGGAGCAGATCATTACCGTTGGTGGGCACCTGGATGCCTGGGACAACAGCGAAGGGGCTCATGACGATGGTGCCGGCTGCGTACAGGCCATGGAAGTGCTCCGCCTATATAAAAGCCTTGGTATCAGGCCCAAAAGAACTGTAAGAGCGGTCATGTTCATGGATGAGGAAATTGCCCAGCGGGGAGGAAAGAAATATGCTGAATTGGCTGAATTAAGAAATGAAGATCATTATGTGGCACTCGAGTCAGACAGGGGTGGATTGTTGCCCAGGGGATTCGGTATAGGAACCACCGATACCAGGCTGGAGAACATGCTTGCCCTCGAAAAATACTTCAAGCCTTATGGGATCACAGAATTTAGGCCTGGCGGCGGCGGAGTGGATATTGCTCCCCTGAAAAAATTCGGCACCCCATTGATCAGCTTTGTACCTGACCCCCAAAGGTATTTCGATTACCATCACTCACCTAATGATACCTTTGAGCAGGTAAATATTCGAGAACTGCAGATGGGTAGTGCGGCCATGGCAAGCTTACTGTACCTGATCGACAAACTTGATCTTTAATCCCTGTTCCGGTATTCTTCTATGGGCAGGCATGAACAAACCAGGTTCCTGTCCCCATACACATCATCCAGCCGGGCAACGGCAGGCCAGAGTTTATTTTCCCTGATCCATCTCAGGGGAAAGGCTGCCTTTTCCCTGGCATAGGGATGTTCCCATTTATCCCCTGCGCATTCATCAGCCGTATGCGGGGCATTCTTGAGGACATTATTATCAGTCGGGGCAACACCATCTCTGACCTCCAGGATTTCATCATAAATGGACCTCATGGCCTCAATGAACCTGTCCAGTTCTTCTTTTGACTCACTTTCCGTTGGTTCGACCATTAGGGTACCATGGACCGGGAATGACAGGGTAGGTGCATGGAATCCATAATCCATCAAGCGTTTCGCAACATCAGCCTCACTTATCTCACCGATTTGTCTGAATGGCCGGCAATCCAGGATCATCTCATGCCCAACGAATCCATTCTCACCTGTGTAGAGAACCTCAAAAAAGTCTTTCAGGGAGGCTGCCAGGTAATTGGCATTCAGGATAGCATATCTGGTTGCCTCGGTAAGTCCGGGGCCACCTAGCAACTTGATGTAGGCATGAGAAATCGTAAGAATGCTTGCGCTACCCCAGGGGGCTCCTGAAACAGCAGGTATCCCATTGATCCCACCGGTTTCAGCAAGCTTATGCGTGGGCAGGAATTCCACCAGGTGATCGGCCACAGCAATGGGCCCCATACCGGGTCCACCTCCACCATGCGGTATGGCAAAGGTTTTATGCAGGTTGAGGTGGCAGACATCGGCACCGATCAGGGCCGGATTGGTCAACCCTACCTGCGCATTCATATTCGCACCATCCATATATACCTGTCCCCCACATTCATGAACCACCTGTATCATCTCCTTCACCTTATTTTCGAAAACACCATGGGTGGAGGGATAGGTTATCATAAATGCGGCCAGCTTATCCTTATGGTTCTCTGCCGATTGCGAGAGGCAATCCAGGTCAATGTTTCCCCGCTCATCACAATCTACAACCACAACCTCCATACCGGCCATTACGGCACTGGCAGGATTGGTCCCATGCGCCGAGGCAGGGATCAGTACAACATTCCGGTGAGCTTCGCTGCGACTCATGTGCCATGCCCTGATCACCATGAGTCCGGTAAATTCTCCAGAGGCGCCCGAATTGGGCATCAATGATACTTCATCAAATCCGGTAATTGTTTTCAGGTCGCTCTTCAGTTCATGGAATAACTGATGGTAACCTTCGGCCTGTTCAATGGGAATGAAGGGGTGCAGGTTGCCAAACTCGGGCCAGCTTAATGGGAGCATCTCAATGGCGGCATTCAGCTTCATGGTGCAGGAACCGAGAGAGATCATGGAGTGGGCCAGAGAAAAATCCCGTCTTTCCAGTTTCTTAATGTACCTCATCATCTCAGTCTCAGAATGATGGCAGTTAAAAACATCCTGCATCATGAAATCATCATCTCTCAAGAACCTGGCATTGATAGTACTTTGAGCAGATATCCCGGTGAGGGGGACAAACTTTTCTTCAGCGAGTAAAGCGAAAATCTGTAATATCTTATTCAGATCATTTAAACCAACTGTCTCGTCCAGGCTTATCCTCAGGGTTCGCTCATCCGGATAAAATAAATTAACCTCATAGTGGAGGGCAATCTCTCTGGCCTTTACACTAGTGAGGCCTTCCGGAAGCCTGATGGTCAGTGTATCAAAAAAATCCTCCCCACTTAAGATATATCCCAGTTTCTTCAGACTGTCTGCCAGCAAAGATGTAGCAGTATGGATCTCAGTGGCTATCCTTTTCAGTCCCCCGGGTCCGTGATAAGCCCCGTACATTCCCGCCATGGTGGCCAGCAGGGCCTGTGCCGTACAAATATTGGAGGTGGCCCTTTCCCTTTTGATATGCTGTTCGCGTGTCTGCAGGGCCATACGCAGAGCAGGATTTTCATGCCGGTCAACAGAAACCCCGATGATACGGCCGGGGAGATTCCGTTTGAAATTCTCTCTTGTGGCAAAATATGCGGCATGGGGGCCCCCGTAACCCATGGGAATGCCAAAACGCTGTGTGGACCCGATCACCACATCTGCCCCCCAATCTCCTGGTGGGACAAGAATGGCCAGGCTCAGAAGATCTGCAGCTACCCCAACAAGTATGTTTTTGGCATGGGCGTCAGATACAAAATCATGATAGTCAACAATATGGCCATCAGCTCCCGGGTATTGAAGCAGGGCACCAAAATATTCTTCATTCAGTGATACTGATTCAAATGAACCAAACATCAGCTCAATTCCCAATGGTTCGGCATGGGTGGTAAGTAAGTCCAGGGTCTGTGGAAAGATATTTTCATCTGCAAAGAATTTCACCACTCCTTCCCTGACCATTGTCCTTGACCTGGCATTATACATCATGATCATGGCCTCAGAAGCTGCCGTAGGCTCATCAAGCAGAGATGCATTAGCGATCTTCATGCCAGTCAACTCCATGACCATGGTCTGGAAATTAAGGAGGGCTTCCAGCCTGCCCTGCGATATCTCTGCCTGGTATGGAGTATAAGAAGTATACCAGGCTGGATTCTCGAGTATGTTTCGCTGGATCACCGCAGGTAATATCGTATTATAATAGCCCAGGCCAATGAATGAGCGGTAAACCTTATTCCGTGTAGCAATTTCCTTCAGTGTGTTGAAATATTCATATTCACTGATCCCTTCGGATAATCTCAGCGGATTCTCCATCCTTATGGAGGAGGGAATGGTTAGGTCTATTAATTCTTCCAGGTTTCTGGCCCCGATCTTCTCGAGCATCAATGCTGCGTCATTTTTTCGGGGACCAATGTGACGGTAGGTAAACTGGTCCATTTAATACTTATTTGTAAAAGGTAATAACATCTATTGAAAAAAAGGATTTGATTGATTTTCTATCCCTATGGTTGTATCCGGACCATGTCCCGGGTACACCCGTATCATCGGATCGAGTATTAATAATTTCTGACGAATGCTGCTCACCAGGCTGTCATAATCACCACCCAGCAGATCGGTCCGGCCAATACTCCCCTGGAATAATACATCTCCTGTAAACATACATTGTTGATCTTTGTTAAGCAGGACGATCCCTCCCGGAGAATGCCCCGGGATATGAATGACCTCGAATACTGAGTCCCCGAATGTAACTGTATCACCTTCATTCAGAAAATCCGTTGGTTCAGGAGGTGTCTGTACTTCCAGTCCGAATAACTCTCCCTGAGTAATACTTGCAGTAAGAAGCGGCTTCTCCTGTGGATGGATCAGGAAAGGAAGCTTATATTGATCATGAAGAAATGCCGTTCCCAGGATATGATCAATATGGCAATGTGTATTGACAATTTTTACAGGTTTCAACTGGTTCTCCTTAAAATATTCCAGGAGAAGATCCTGCTCCTCGGACTCATAGCAGCCGGGATCTATTATCATGCATTCTCCGGTGTCATCAGAGATGAGGTATGTATTTTCCCTGAATGGATTGAATTCGAATCTTTTAATAGTTATCATAAATAGTAGATTAGGATTAATCCTCCATCCCTTTCAGCAGGGGTACAAATGCAAAAATTCCATGCTCGGTCTGTTCAAAATCTGTCTCAGCCTTCCTGACAATTCGGATCATCCGCTGGTTATTACTATTCCCTACCGGTATGACCATGATGCCTCCCACCTTCAACTGACCTTGTAACTTTGCAGGGATATCCGCTGCACCTGCTGTAACCAGGATCCTGTCATAGGGACCATAGGTTGGTTTCCCCTGGTATCCATCCCCATAAAAAAAGTGGGGCTTATAGCCCAGCAAACCCAGGTTCTCCTGAGCCTTCAGGAATAACTTCCTTTGCCTTTCAATGGTAAACACAGATGCTCCCATTTCAATCAACACTGCTGTCTGGTAACCGGAACCGGTGCCAATCTCAAGAACCCGGTCATGTGCTTTGATTTCAAGTAACTGGGTTTGAAAAGCTACCGTGTATGGTTGTGAAATGGTCTGCCCCTCTCCTATGGGAAAGGCCTGGTCCTTATATGAAAATTGGATAAAACCACTGTCCATGAAAAGGTGCCGGGGGATCTTTCCTATGGCTTCAAGGACATTCTCATCAAGGATGCCTTTTGAACGGATGGTTTCTACCAATTGTTTCCTTAAACCTTTATGGCGGTATGTGTCATTCATAGTTATTTCCGATCCTGTAAATTTGAAACTTTTTTAACAAAAAAAGACTAGTAGTTGAAAAGTATTTAGCATCTAATCTCGTAAATGCTTTATGTTTGCAGAAACACATGATCTTCAATGCTTAAGATTGGAATTATCGGGGATTACGATCCCGTCGCGAGTTTAAGCAGAACCCTGTCTGATCTTTTAACTTGTTCATTTTCTGGCTGTTACCACCCCAGTCCTGATCATGTTAATCTTCCATCTGATAATGCTAACATTCCTGTATTTGCATCTTATGAGGCTTTTCTTGATAGCTGTGATGCCATTATCGTGGACCAAACAGATGAGATAAACTCAAATCATATCATCAATGCCATCAAAGGATCAAAACATATTCTTCTTGATAAACCGCTGCAATGGCAGGATGAGGAACTTGAATATCTTTTCAAGCTGGCGGAAGAAGCCCAGATCCTTTTCAAGTTCAGGGAATCTTTCCTTTTCCATCCCGTATTAAAAGCCGCTGAACCCTATATTCAGAATCCTACCTTTATTGACTACCGGATAGGCATATCATCGGAAACCCCCTCAGAAGATTTACCCGACCTGATCATACGTGCCCTTGTACAATGCCTGGATGCTATATTTTACCTGAATCCTGCCCGGATAAAAAAGACAAGTACCGTTTTCTCCCCGGACTTGTTCGGCTTTCCTGGTGTTATCCATGGCAGGCTTGAGTTCGATAACGGCTGCATCTCGAATATTACCTGTAATGGATATGCAGAACAAAATAAATCAGCCTGCCTTATTTACCAGGAGAATCGTCATGCGAATTTAAATTTCCTTAATCAAAAGTTGGTTATCAAGGACAGGGTTCCTGAAAATGATAAGTTGAAATCATTTTCTGTCCCCATTAAATCGAAGGATCCGGTGGCTGAAGAGATCTGGAATTTCATTGACATGATCCTGAACAAAAGTTTCTACCTTGCCCCCTTTCATAATTACTATCAGTCATTTATGCTTGCCAGGAAATTGATCGAAAACCTGCCTATCCATTCCGTGGCAGAATAGGCTATCCTGCCCGTAGAAAGACCTGTTATAAAAAACCTGCCATTAGACAATTAATCTTAAAAAAAACAGTTAATATTAAACGGATCATTCTGTTCCATTCAAAATCAGAGCTTATCTGGCAACTTCCATTCTTTCGTGAATAAAAAAAGCCTGGTAATACTATATGTCCTTTTAGATTTTATTTCAGCATCACTGAGCTGGGCCATTTTCTATATTTATCGAAAAATCCAGGTAGAACCACAGGTATTCGGATATGAGATTCCCTTTGAACTGGGTATTAAGTTCTTTGCCGGTTTGGCAGCCATCCCGCTTTTCTGGCTGACTATTTATTACCTGGCAGGTACCTATAAGGATGTAATTTTAAAATCCAGGCTCAGGGAATTGGGCCAGACCTTTATCCTGGTCCTGGCCGGTGCTATCATTCTATTTTTTGCTTTGATCCTTGATGATGTTATCGTGTCCCATAAAGATTACTATACATCATTTCTTGTACTTGTAAGCCTGCAGTTTATACTTACCTATATTCCCCGTTTCACCTTAACCACAATCATATCGAAAAAGGTACAGCAAGACAAGATTGGTTACAATACATTAATGATCGGGAGTAATGAACGGGCGGTTGAGATATACCATGATATTGAACAGGGTCATCTTCTTGGAGGCAGGATAATCGGATTTATCAATGGTGATGCTAACAATGGCCACAAACTGGATAAACTCACCAGTCACCTTGGATACATTAAAGACATAAAAAAGATCATCGAGGAATATGATATCGAAGAGGTCATCATTGCACTTGATATGGCAGAACATGAAGCCATCAGTAATATTATCAACACGCTGGGTGAATGCAATGTCAGGATCAAGGCCGTGCCTGACATCCATGATATTGTGACAGGCCAGGTAAAAGTACGCTCCATTTTCGGTACGCCCCTCATCCAGATATCCCAGGCATTGCTGCCTGTCTGGCAGGAAAACCTGAAACGATCCATAGATGTGCTTTTTTCAAGCCTGGCCATGATCCTGCTCTCCCCACTGATCCTTATCCTTATCATTGGCGTAAAACTCAGCTCAAAAGGTCCTGTTCTGCTAAGGCAGGAAAGGATAGGGAGATATGGAAAGCCATTTACAATTTTAAAATTCAGGTCCATGCACACGGATGCTGAGAAAAATGGCCCGGAACTCAGCAGGGTGAATGATAAAAGGCTTACAAATTTTGGCAAATTCATGAGAAAGAGGAAACTGGATGAGATACCCAATTTCTGGAATGTGTTAAAAGGTGAAATGTCCCTTGTCGGTCCGAGGCCAGAGAGAAAGTATTATATTGACCAGATCGTACAAAAAGCCCCCCACTATATTCTCCTGCATAAGGTAAAACCGGGGATCACTTCCTGGGGACAGGTAAAATATGGTTATGCTGTGAATGTGGATGAAATGATCAAACGCCTCAAATACGACCTCCTGTATATAGAGAACATGTCCCTGTTCGTGGATTTTCAGATCATGATTTTTACAGTCTTAACCCTGTTCAAAGGGAGGCATATTTAAACCCTACACTTTTAATCACCTTATACTTGGGTCCCTCGGGACCTAATACACTTTCGTAATAAACCAGTTTCCTAATGGTGCTTTCCTGGAAGAAATAATCGTTGTACGCGTGAAGCAGATCTTTCAAAACCTCTTTGTTTTGAATCAATTTAATCCTGGCCAGGGTAAGGTGAGGCCGGAAATCCCTTTTATCTATTCGAAATCCAAGGTATTTCAATTCCCTGTCAAGTTCAGCTTTCATTTTCCTGATTACGGGGTCAATATCCAGGCCAATCCACAGTACCTTCGGGTCTTTGATATTCCTGAATAAGCCTAATCCTCTGTATTGCACCAAAGGAGCATCATAAGCCGGGACAACCCGGCTCAGCATCTGCCCTGTAAGATTTACATGGTCTATGCTGGTATCACCAAGGAATGCCAGGGTAATATGCAATTGCAATGGACTGATCCATTTTATCCTTTCACCCTTGAGACAAGTCTTACAGTGAGTAATACAATCCTTTATCTTCTCCCTAGGATCAGTTTTAATTGCAATAAATGTCCGCTTCATTTCCCAATGTCGTCATAAATGGATTAATACTGGTTTTGAATGTAAAAAATGAATAATTTTAATTGGTAAAAATTCTAAAACAGATATAAGTTATGAAAAAGATTGCAGTTGTTCTTTCAGGATGTGGAGTATATGATGGAGCCGAAATCCACGAAGCAGTCCTCACGATGTATGCTATAGCCAGTAAGGGAGCTGTTTATGAAGTCTTTGCACCTGATATTGATCAACATCATGTAGTGAATCATCTCACGGGGACTGAAATGGATGAATCCCGTAATGTATTGATTGAATCGGCACGCATAGCCCGGGGAAAGATCAAGGCACTAAGTGAATTCATTGGCAAAGAATTTGATGCCATCATATTCCCAGGAGGATTCGGGGCCGCGAAAAATCTTTCAACATTCGCATTTGATGGCAGTAATTGCCAGGTCAACGGCGATGTTGAAGCAGCCATTAAGGAAATGATCTCCCTGGGTAAACCGGTAGGTGCATTGTGTATCTCACCAGTCATCCTGGCTAGAATTCTGGGAGATGTGGAACTAACCATCGGTGATGATACCGGAACCATTCAGGCCATAGAGGAAATGGGAGCAACCCATAAGGCAACAACTCATGGAGAAGTAGTGGTAGACCTGCGGCATAAGATCGTGACAACACCATGCTATATGCTCGATGCCACGATTACGCAAATAGAAGAAGGTGCCAGGAATGTGGTGAATACAATGCTTGAGATGGTGCAGTAAAGCCCAGTCAGAGTTGACCGTTTTCAATCAGAACGACAATTTCTTCAATTAAGCGGTCCTCACCCTCAGCATCATATTCTGATTTAAGGTTGGATCCAAACAACCTGGCAAGGGCTTGCCAGAAAACAGCTGATATTTTACCCCTCAGCTCCTTTACCAGTTCATAGGAGGTGTCGCCGGTTTCCCTGTCCACTAGTTTAATCAGGATTCTCCCCTGGGTGACGGTTAACTTTTTAAGGTCCTCCTTGTAATCCTTCAATAACTCTTTTTCAACCAGTTTCATATATTCTTTTTGCTCCTTCTCTGTTTCGAGAGACATCAGATGAACCTCCACATTCGCCAGTTTATCCCCAGCTATCTTGGCCCAGGGATAAGCCTTCTTCACATTGTGGATCAACCTGGTATAACGCCTTCTTTGACGCCTGTTCGTGAATTTTTTTGTCGGGAATATATAGACTTCATCCAGGTCAGCTACCCATAGCGTATCCCCGTCAATAACCAATGCCCTGGCCACATAAATGTCCTGGGTGGTAAGGATGCTGTCTTTAACACTGGCCATGCTATCCACACCATTCAGGATGCTGTCCACATCATAAAGGACACTGTCCTGGCTAAAACCATTCATACCGGTCATGACAATGAGCCATATGAAACCAAGTTTAAGCTGTACCATCATGGATTTCATAGAATGCAAAATTCGGCATTTTTTTCTTTAAACCAGAATCTGCACTCTTTATTGTACAAACCATCTTGTTTGTATTATTGGGTTTCCGTCATTGTCT
>RCNC010007649.1_pt1 | contig 11735 bp, 7 predicted proteins | sample 2041301 | NCBI WGS metagenome assembly RCNC01 (sample SAMN09708231, study PRJNA481090) | Marine sediment metagenome, whole genome shotgun sequencing project. | biome: marine sediment; feature: ocean; material: sediment; isolation source: Sewage treatment plant 13A marine sediment (STP13A) ... | reverse complement strand
CTCCACCCCGGCAGCTTCCAGTACCAGGGGAAGCTCGGTTCCCGGGTTGGGGAGCTGAATCGCCACACCCAGATCCCGAAGGGCGTTGACCAGCGCTCCCATGGGCCGCCGGCTGAGCCGCGATCCCCCGCGAAGTTCAAACCGGCCCGTTCCCAGGGCGAGCAGCGGCAGCAGAAAACGGGCGGTGGTACCCGACTCTCCCGCTTCCAGCGGCCCGCCGCCGTCTCTCGGCCCATCCTCCCAGCCGCTGATCTCCACAACCCGTGAATCGTCAGTCAGGGTCACGGCCGCACCCAGGCTGCGGAGCGCATCCAGGGTACGCCGGCAGTCATCTGAAACGGATGCACCGTTGAGCTGAGCCGGGTGGTGCCGGTTGAGAGGGCGCCCAGCACCAGCCCCCGGTGGGTGATGCTCTTTGAACCGGGCAGACAAACCTCGCCCCGGATGCCTTCCCGGACCGGGGGTACGGCCAGGGCCGTTGACGGTGAAGCTCCTTCGGCCATCACCGCCCTCCTCTTCCGCCCACCGCCCGCAGAACCCCCAGCATGGCTCCGGGTGGCGGCGTCTGCCCGGTGAACAGGCGGAACTGCCGCTCACCCTGACAGGCCAGCATCTCCAGCCCGTCCAGGGTGGGGCAACCAAGGCGTCTTCCGGCGGCCAGCAGTGGCGTCAACGGCGGGTGGTAGTTGAGATCGAAAATGGTGGTAGCGCCGTCGATCAGCTGGAAACAGGGCCGGCCTTCATTTGCTGAAGCAGCAATGGTGTTCACCACCAGCTGGAAACTCTCCCCGCAGAACGTGTCCAGGCCGCCTCCTTCGCCCCCCCACTCCCCGGCCAGGTCCCGGGCCCGGGAAGCCGTACGGTTGGCCACGGACAACTCCATACCCAGCCGGGTCAGGGCCAGGGCGGCGGCCCGGGCCGCGCCACCGGCCCCGATGATCAGGGCCCTCCGGCCCCGGAACGCCCCACCCCCGGACCGGCGCAGGGTTCTCAGTATGCCCTGGACATCGGTGTTGAACCCCCGCACTTCGCCGGAGGGCCTGCGGACCAGGGTGTTCACCGCCCCGGTGCGGCCGGCACAGGGGGCCAGCTGGTCCACCAGGGGGATCACGGTCATCTTGAAGGGAGAGGTGACACTGAGCCCACCCAGGTCCAGGGGGAGATCGCCCTGGGCGAAACGCCGCAGCAGCCGGGGCAGTTCAGCGGCAACCGCGGGCAGGGGCAGGTAGCAGCGGTCCAGACCGAGCTGCCGGTAGAGGTGGTTGTGGATCAGCGGTGACAGAGAATCGGCCACACCGGCGCCCAGAATGCCGGTGAAGCAGGTATCCGGCCCCAGCTGGCGGGTGCGGTAGATTCCGGTGAGCTGGTCCACCGGCAGTTGCCCCGGGGCCACCGGTGCATCCTGGGCCGTGGAAGCGTAGACCAGGGAGCAGCCGCGTGAAAAAGCGAGGATGCGGGTGAAAATCCCGGGCCCGCCCATGCAGAAGGCGGAGAGGGGTGGATCACCGGGGCCGAGACGTCCGGCCAGCGACTCCAGTTGCTCGATGAAATCGAATCCGTCCTCCAGGCAGCGGGCCGTGGGCACCAGCTTCACCACCGCGGGGCCGCAGGCCGCCAACTCACGGTAGAGATCGGCCAGGGGCCGGACAAAGGGACCATCAGCACTGTGTTTTGAAGCGATGAAACGGGTCCCGTCCGGCCAGCCCGGTGCCTGCATCAAGGGGAGGGCATGGTCTTCCAGGTCCACCAGGGCCGCCCCGGCAGCGGCCGCCCGCTGCAGCAGCCCCAGGCGTTCCTCCTCGGCCCCGCGGAAATGTCCGCCCTCCGCCTCCCGCCGGCAGGACACCACCACCGGGAGGTTCCAGCCGCTCACCCAACTCTCGAGGCTGCCCGGGTCCTGCACCAGGTCCAGACGCACTTCCACCAGGTCCGCCGCCGTGGAGAGGGCGTCCCGCAGCGGTCTGAGGCCGTGGGCCCGCCCGCCGGGGAGGCTGACGCAGATGGACTGGTCCATGGTCAGGGAGTGGGACACCTCGGGCTCCACTTCACTCGTGCATCGTCTCCGGTCCGTTCGATCCGCGGAACTGCTCATCGTGGAGACGCCGGAACAGACCCTCCTCGGCCAGCAGGTCGGAGTATGTGCCGGCCTGGACCACCCTCCCCTGGTCCAGCACCAGTACCAGGTCTGCCTGCTGGACGGTGGAGAGGCGGTGGGCGATGATAAATGCCGTTCGGTCGGCCATCAGTTTTTCCAGGGCCAGCTGAATATACCGCTCGGACTGTGAATCGAGAGAGGAGGTGGCTTCGTCCAGCAGGAGAATCGGAGGATTCTTGAGGATGGCCCGGGCAATGGCGATGCGCTGCCGCTGCCCGCCGGAGAGGCTCACCCCCCGCTCCCCCGCCACCGTGTCATACCCTTCGGGCAGGCCCTCGATGAAGTCGTGGATGTAGGCCGCCCGGGTGGCATCGGTCACTTCCTCCAGACTCACCTCCCGGCCGAAGCGGATGTTCTCCAGCAGGCTGTCGTTGAAAAGGAAGGTCTCCTGGTCCACGATGCCGATCCGCCGGCGGAGGCTGCTGAGGGTGAAATCACGCAGGTCCGTGCCGTCCACCGTGATCCGGCCCTGCTGGGGGTCGTAGAAGCGGCAGAGCAGGTTGACCGTGGTGGTCTTGCCGGCACCCGAGGGCCCCACCAGGGCCACCGTTGCCCCCTTGCCCACGGTGAACGCCACGTCGTGCAGCACCGGCCGGCCCTCCTCGTAGGCAAAGGTCACCCCATCGAAGACGATCTCCCGCTGCACCCCGCCGAATTCCACGGCGCCGGTCCGGTCGCTGACCTCGGGCCGACGGTCCAGCAGGTCGAATATCCGGTCGAAAGCGGCCAGGGCCCCCTGGATCTGGACGTTGATCTGGATCAGGCCGGTCATCGGCCCGATGAACATCATCAGCAGGGCGAAGAAGGCGAAGACACTGCCCCAGTCCATCATTCCCAGGGCCTGGAGCCTCGCCCCGTACCACAGGATGCCGGCGGTTCCGGCGGTGACCACCAGCGCCGCCACCTGGGCCTGCAGCGACCCGAGCATCACCGCCCGGACCCCAAGGGAGACCAGGTGCCGGGCCAGATGCCTGAAGCCCTTCTTCCGCCGCTCCTCGCCCACAAAGGACTGGACCACCCGGATACCGGCAAAGGACTCCTGGAGGTAGGACGAGACTTCGGCCATCTTTTCCATGCCCAGACGGCTGACCCGGCGGATACGGAAGTTGAACAACCGCACGTTGAGCACCATGGGCGGCAGGATCAGCATGGAGAAGAGGGTCAGGCGCCAGTTCATCCCCATCAGCGCGCTGAAAAAAACGATCACCGAGAAGATGTTGGTGATGAACCCGAGAAAGGTGGTGGTGAGCATGCTCTGGATGGTTCCCACGTCGTTGAGGATGCGGGACATCAATTCCCCGGTCTCCCGGCGGTGGTAAAACTTCAGTGAGAGCTGCTGCAGGTGGTCGAAGAGCTGCTTGCGAACATCGAAGATCAGCATCGCCCCCACCTTGCCGAAGAGGTAGGCCTGGAGCAGTGAGAGCCCGGTGCGGGCCAGGGCCACGGCGATCATGCTGCAGATGAGCAGGATGATCATCAGCTTCGTGTCACCGGATGCGATGATATGGTTGATAAAGCTGCCGCCAAGCCACTGCGGGATCTTGGAGACAGCTCCGGCTTCGCTGGTCAGGACATTGACAAAGTCTGCCGAGATCCCCACCGGGACCAGCGAGAGCAGGGTGGCGCCCAGCATGCAGGCCAGCATCACCGCCATCTGCCCCTTGTAGGGCTTGGCGTAACTGAAGATGCGGATGAGCTTTTTCATCCGCCCATAGTATTCACCGCACTCAGACGGGTCAAGGAGGTTGGGTGTATACTTCGCCCATGGAGGCGACCATGACAAACGGCAATACCACTCCCGATCTTTCCCTCGCCGACCTGGTGATCAGCGGCGCGTCACAACTGCTCACCGTGCCGGCGGGAATACCTCACGACGCCCCGGCCGAAGAGCGCCTCGGCCTGGTGGAGGACGGCGGCCTGGTGATCAGCGGCGGGAAGGTGTCATGGACCGGACCGGCGGCCTCCCTGCCAGACGGGCCGCCTGACGGCTTCAGCGGCGCCTGGATCGATGCCGGCGGAAGGGCGGTTATCCCCGGGCTGGTGGACTGTCACACCCACCTGGTGCACGGCGGCTCGCGGGAACGGGAGTTCGAGTGGCGTATCCAGGGCCGCAGTTATGCCGACATCGCCCGGGAAGGCGGCGGTATCCTCAGCACGGTGGCTGCCACCAGGGCGGCGTCGGCGGCTGAGCTGGCCGAGAGCGGCATGCACCGTCTGGACGAATGTCTGCGTCAGGGGGTGACCACGGTGGAGGTGAAGAGCGGTTACGGCCTGGAGACCGCCACCGAGATCAAGATGCTCGAGGTGGCCGCGGAGATCGGCCGCCGGCACCCGGTGGACGTCATGGCCACCTTTCTCGGCGCCCACGAAGTGCCGGCCGAATACCGCATGGAGGGCGGCAAGGAGCGCTACCTCGACCTGGTGATCGGGGAGATGATCCCCGAGGTTGGACGGCGGAAGCTGGCCTCGTTCTGCGACGTGTTCTGCGAGACCGGTGTCTACACCCGGGACGAGGCGGAGCGGGTGCTGCGGGCCGGGCTGGAACACGGCCTGCGACCCAGGGTCCACGCCGACCAGTTGACCGATACCGGCGGCGCCGCGCTGGCCGCGGAACTGGGCGCGGTGTCGGCAGACCACCTGGAGTTCACCAACGACGCGGGGATGGAAGCTATGGCCCGGGCCGGAGTGGCAGCCGTACTGCTCCCGGGCTGTGTCTTCTTCCTTGGCGCCGGGCCCTGGCCCGATGCCCGGGGGATGATGGACCAGGGGCTGGCGGTGGCCCTGGCCACCGACTTCAATCCCGGCTCGTGCATGACCCAGTCACTGCCGCTGGTGATGACCATGGCCTGCACCATGATGCGCATGACCCCGGCGGAGTCGCTGCTGGGCGCAACACGATACGCAGCTGGCGCGCTGGGCCTGGAAGGAATCTGCGGATCGCTCTGCGCCGGCCTCGACGGCCCGGACTACCGGACCCTCTGCTACCACTTCGGCACCACCCACGCCTCCACGGTGATCAAGAACGGGCAGGTTGTGCTGGAGAACGGGCAGCTGGTCTGATTCACCTCCGACTATCTCATCCGGCCATCTAATACTGCTGCGGATACTGCGGCTCGTCGGGCAGTTCGAAGGTGTCGCCCTCCTCGGCCCACCAGGCACGCCAGCGTCCGGCGGCGGCGGTCTTCTCCTCGTCGCTGCCAAACACCTTCCAGTCGAACGATTTCCCGGTGGTCATCTTCAGTGCTTCCACCGCCGCGTCCCGCACCCCCTGGGTCCGGTCGCCGCTGCCCGAGTAGAATGTCGAACCCACCATGAAATCGCGGACCAGGATCGAAGGGACCCCGATGCCGGCGCGGTCATCCAGCAGACCGAGCAGCGGCGCCATCACCTCCTGGCCCCCCACCTCGCCCAGCATCCGCGCGGTTTCCGCCCGCTCGTCCGGGCTGGGGTTCTTCAAGCCGGCCAGGATGCCATCGATGACCTGGCGGTCACCCTGCCGGGCGAGGGAGATCTTCGCCGCATAGGCGATCCAGAACTCGCCTTCCTCCATCTGCTTGCGCAGCGCCTGGCGGGCCACCGGACCGCCGATTTTGCCCAGCGCCTCCATGGAGGACATTTTCATGTCCAGGCCGCCGTTCTCCAGCAGTTCGGCCAGACGGCCCGCCGACTCGGTGTCTTTCAGCTCGCCGAGGGTCATCACCGAAGCGACCCGCACGTTGGGATCGGTGGCCTGGGCCAGTTCCTGCCGTATCCGGCCGAGCACCGACCGGTCTTCCAGAACGCCGAGCACCTGGATCGCGGTGCTCTTCACCGCGGCGTTGTCGCTGTCCAGCAGTGCCAGCACCTTTGCCGAGGAGTCCGGTGTCTTCAGTTCCGCCAGCAGGGTCAGCACCGAGATCTGCAGGTTCATGTCGTCCGACTGCAGCATCGGATACAGGGCAACCAGTGCCGCGGGATCTTCCAGCAAGCTGATGGCGTAAATGGCGGCATTGGCCACCTGGGGGTTGTCATCTTCCAGCCAGGGCGCCAGTTTTTCCCAGAGGTCCGGCTGGGGCAGATTGCCCAGGGAGAGCAGGAGGTTGATCCTGGTCTGATCGTCGGTCCCTTCCTTCTCCAGCATCTCCAGCAGGTAGGGATTGACCGACGGGTCGCCCAGACGTCCCAGCGCACCGATCAGCGCGGCATGCATCTCGGGGTCCCCACCTTCGGCGGTGAGCAGTTCGATCAGGTCAGGCAGGGCGCCGGTGTCCCCGATCTGCACCAGGGCCTCGATCACCACCGCGCGGAAACGGGGATCGCCATTGTTCAGCGTGTCCAGCAGCATGGCCACTGACCCGCTGTCCTTCAATGACCCCAGGGACCGGATCACCTGGACCTGGAGCTTGTCGTCGCTGGCCCCGTACATCTCCCGCAGCATGGCCACCGCTTCCGGACCGCCCACCCGAGCCAGAGAAGAAGCGATCTGGACCTTGAGGTCCACCGGCGCGTCCTTGCCGAATTCCCCCAGCAACGGCACCACACCGTCATCCTCGAGCTGTCCCACCGTACGCACCGCATCCAGCCGGGCGCGGGGGGAAAGGCCGGGCCAGGCATCACGGAAGAGTGCCAGCACCTGGGCCGTATCAAACTTGCGAAGTACGGACATGGTGTAGCGCCGCACCTGGGCGTCGGGATCGTCAAGCAGCTCGCTGATCGGTTCCAGCGATGCCGGATCAGCCAATTGCCCCAGGACATACAGAGCCGAGATACGGACGTTCCGTTCCCCCGGGCCGATCAGGGAGTGCAGGGTTTCCACGGCAGCAGTGGCCGCACCGATGCGGTCGATGGATTCGATGGCCGCCACCCTGATGTCGGTGGCAGCGTCCTCTCTGGTGATCCGCTCCAGTTCCGGAATCAGACCAGGGTTCTCCAGCCAGCCGAGGCAGAGAACCGCCATCAAGCGCAGTTCTTCGTCCGGGTTCCGGGCCAGGGCGAGGAAATCCGCTTCCGCTTCCGGCAGGCTGCGAGCCGCGGCCACGGCCATGGCCGCCATGTGACGCTTGCGATCCGTTCCGCTGCCGGTGATGGTGGGCTGCAGATACTGGTACAGCCCCTCCGTGGGCAGAACCTTGATTTCCTTGATCAGCTTTTCGCGGACCTCCCAGTTCTTCTGCACCAGGCGATCGAGAATCCCGTTTATTTCATCGGCGGTGAGTTCGCCGTCGGCGGCCAGGACCGGGGCCGAGGCCAGCAGAAAAAGGATCATCAGTGCACCGGCCACGGCGCGGAAACTCCGCAGGAAAGCGTTTCTGACAGGGGGAATGGTTTTCATGGAGACCACCTCGGGGAACGGGTACCGGGGCCAATACCCGGAAACCGATTAAGCTACTGATAAATTTCAAGATGGGCGATTATAAGGAGTCGACTAAACCGAGTCAAGATGCGCCCCGGCGCCATTCAGCAGTGTGGTGCCGGAATTCTGCCGCCCTGCGGGGGAGAAAACCGGCTCCGGCCGTTTGACGCCATCGCCGGCGATTCGCTATATTCACAGCAGTGTAGTCACTGACACCGGTCGCCTCCAGTCTCACACCTTCTCACGGGAACCGCAATGAGAATGAACGACAACCACAGTCCGCTTCCCTCCGCCACCTGTGAACTGACCGTCGAGGAGCGATCGGAAACCCGCATCCTGGCCGTGGATGACGATGAGGTGATCCGTCAGCTGCTCAATGAAGCGCTGACCATGGAGGGGTATCGGCCAACAACGGTTCCGAGCGGTGAAGAAGCCCTCCAGGTCCTGGAAACCGGTGATTTCGACATCATCATCACCGACATCTCAATGCCGGGGATGAACGGCCTGGAGCTGATCCGTCGGACCAACGAAGACTTTCCCGACATTCCCAAGATCATTCTCACCGGTGCCGGAACACTGGAAGATGCCATAGAGGCGATCAGGATCGGCGCCTATGATTACATCCGCAAGCCGCTCAACCTTGGCGAACTCTGGATCGTGCTCAACCGGGCGGTACGCAACCGCCGCCTGATCACGTCCAACCGGGAATACCAGCGCCAGCTCCAGGAGAGCAACCAGCGACTGGAGCAGCGGGTGAAGGAACGCACCGAGGAACTGGAACGTTCCATGCGACTCAAGGACGACTTTCTCTCCCAGCTGAGCCATGAAATTCTCACCCCCCTGGCACCGCTGAAAGGCTATCTGTCCATCGTTCGCCAGAACCTTGACGACCGGGAAACGGTTGAGGAGAGCCTGGAGGCGGCGCTCAAGGAATCGGCCCGCCTCCAGAACCTGCTGGAAGACCTGATCGACCTCTCACACCTGGTGGCGGGCAAGGCCGAGGTTCTGCGCATGCCCACGGACCTCAACGGGTGTATCGAAAGAGCGGTGGATGCGGGACGGGAAAACGCCGCCCGGAAAAACCTCACTCTTTCGCTGGACCTGGACCCGGGCCTGCCGCCGGTCCCCGCCGACCCGGCAAAGATCGAACAGATCATCACCAACCTGCTGGCCAACGCGATAAAATTCTCCGAGGACGGCGGGGCGGTGACCCTGGCCTCTTCCCGGCAGGGCGACCGGGTCTGTTTCACGGTCAGCGATTCGGGAATCGGCATCCCCCCGGAGGAGCAGCCCCACGTTTTCGACATTTTTCGCCAGATCGACGGTTCCACTCGCCGCCGGCACGGGGGGATCGGAATCGGCCTGTCACTGGTCAAGCAACTGGTGGAAATCCATGGCGGAACCATCGAGTTGGAGAGCCAACCCGGAGCAGGAACGACCTTTTCGGTCCTGATTCCGTTGATCGAATCCTGACCTCATCGAGGCGGCTTGACCTCGGCCTGGTATCGCATGCTATGAATGGGGAGAAAACTTTTCCCCATAAGATGGAGAAAGTTGCACATCACTCATCATTCCGGGCCACTTTCCACAATGAGCGGTATCACTCCTCGAGGAGAAATAAAAATAGAACGTGTTAACTATGTAGTTGTTTTATGAACACGTTGCATTTCATCAGAAGAAACATCCACCATTCCCATGGATGATTATAGTGGTGGTGGTCGGAGTGGCACAGGTTTTGCTCTACATTTGAGTCGCTTTGTGTAGAGGAATAACCGGTGCTGACCGAAGGATAAGTGACCTACATTCAATAATATGCATAAGCTACTCTACATGTCAATATTGTTAGTTCTGATGCTGCTCTTCTTCAGCGCCGAGGCGAGGAATGTCAATTTCGATTCTCTCCCGACAAATCCTGTCCTGACTGATGTCGGGGTGCCCGGGGGCAGTTCGCTCTCCGATTCGCTGGCCCTGCTCACCAGCGGTCTGATCATGCTCATCTCCGCCTCCTTTCTCAAGCGGCTCTCCGGCTGATACCCCTGTTCTGCTCTACCGCTCCAGTCACTGACACCGCTGTCCCCCGCTGCCGGGCTTGACGTTTCACCGGCTCAGTACCTATATTATCTGTGAGTTGTTGTAAACACCTCGCCCCATACAGTATTGTTAAAGAACCCTCTTCGGTATGAAAGACGTCATTCCGTACCCGGGGAGAATACCTATCGAGGTGACCTTGTCCGCCGACTTGATCAATCGCTACATCGTTGACAGCCCTCCTGAAGTGACGGCCCAGATCGCTGCCAGCCGTCTCGAGGAGATCAATGTCCTGCTGCGAACCAGCCGGATCACCGGCCTGGCCTTCGATCCGGAATCGGCGATAAACATCCTGCTTGACATGGCCCGGGAAATCCGCTGGTTCGACGGGGCCCTGCTCTACCTGGTCCACCCTGACCAGCAGGGAATTCTCGCCGCCTTCAGCAGGGGGTTCGAGGATGTGCCGCTGCCGGAGGACGCGCTTTCCACGGGGAATCACTTTCTCCGCTGGACCATGGAACACGAGGCATCGTTCCTCGTCCCCTCCCGCGACGGCGATGAAGCCACAGCCGGAACCCTGAAACAGTACGGCTCCCGCTCCTTCCTCTCGGTCCCCTGTTTCACCGGGTCGAGACTGGCCGGAGCTCTCCAGTTGTTCAGCCGCCAGGCCGGTTTTTTCCACCCCGACGACGTGCGGCTGTTCCTGATTCTCAGCCAGCAGGCGGAAAAGGCCATCACCGCACTGCTGCGAAGCCACCATGCCGTGGACGAGGCCGATGTCCGTTCCTGGAAGCAGGTGGAGCACGACTATCTCACCCGTGAACTGAAACGGGAACACGGACGCTCCCGGCGGTCCGGGGCCCCTGTTTCCATGCTGCTCTCCTCGCTGATGCCCCCCGATGGGTCGGATCTCTCCTTCAGCACCATGGAGATTGAGAATCTGATGCGCCAGCTCAACCAGCAACTCACCGGCCGGCTTCGTCCCGGTGATCTGGTGGCCCGCTACGACACCGGCGAAATCGTGGTGCTGCTCCCGGAAACCAGCGGAACCCACGCCCGCCGGGTGGCCCGCCGTTTGCGCCGGACCATTCGCTACGAACTGGGGGTCGGTGATCCGCCGGTCCGGCCGCTGCTCACTTCGGTGAGCATGCCGCTGCAGGCCAACGGCCACCAGCCGGACCTCTCGGTGGTGGAGCGTCTCCGTCCGCCCCTGCTGGAACAGCAGCGACGGCTGTGGAGCCGGCATTCCGGAGTACTGCCGCCCCGCCCGGCCGAACCGGCCTCACGCCTCCACCAGGAGCAGCAGCATCTTTTCCGCCCGGACCTGGAGAAGATGGAACTGGCCTCCAACGCCTCCTTCAAGATCGACCGTCTGCTCGATCTGCTGCTGCTGGTGGGCATGGAGAGCCTGGGGGCCGAACGGGGCTCGCTGGTCATCCAGACCCGGCAGGGTCAGCGGCGGAACCTGCTCAAGCTGCAGTCGGCGAGGGGCATGAACATGACCGAGGACCCGTCGGAAGTGGTTCTCGACCCTGACGAGGGATTGCTGGGGCACATCCTCGAGGAGAAGCTCCCGCTGTTCACCGAGGACGTCCGCCGGGACTTCCCCCGGCTCACCGGGCAGGCCAACCGCAACTACACCAACCGCTCCTGTCTCTGCGTGCCGGTGGTCAACCGGGGCCAGGTCCTGGGCGTCTTCAGCTACACCAACCGCAAGCACGGCCTCGACCCCTTTGGCCAACCGGACCTGGACCGGGTCAAACCGCTGATCGATTCCGCCGCGGCGATCATTTCCGAGGGCCTGCGCTTTGACAGCCTGCAGCAGGACTTCATCAGTCTCGCTTCCCTGTCCCTGGTGCGAATGGCCGAAGTCCAGCTGCCCTGGAGGGACGGCCACGCCCAGCGGGTCTCCACCTATTCACTGGAGATCGGCAGACACCTGGGGCTCCCGGACAAGGAGCTCACCGCGCTGGAACAATCAGCCATGCTGCACGACATCGGCATGATCGGCATCCACCCCCAGATACTGGCCCAGGAGCACCGGTTCAACCGCTTCGACCTGGAGATCATCAAGAGCCACACTTCGCTGGGCTGGAAACTGCTCCAGGCCCTGCCCTTCGGCCGCACCGAACGGGACGTGGTGCTGCACCACCACGAAAAGATCGACGGTTCGGGATACCCCGACGGCCTCAAGGGCACCCACATCCCGGTCACCGCCCG
>RCNC010003179.1_pt1 | contig 11737 bp, 11 predicted proteins | sample 2041301 | NCBI WGS metagenome assembly RCNC01 (sample SAMN09708231, study PRJNA481090) | Marine sediment metagenome, whole genome shotgun sequencing project. | biome: marine sediment; feature: ocean; material: sediment; isolation source: Sewage treatment plant 13A marine sediment (STP13A) ... | reverse complement strand
ATCAATGGCTTAGAGCCACATACCCCTTCGGTGGGCCGCAATGGGCCGCTCTCCAGAGCCAATCAGCGAACACAGTCCTTTTGCCTGAGCGTTTCCGAGCGAGTTGCGCCTTCGGCGCCCCGTTAAGTAATCGGGGTCTCTTCTGTGCACGCTATTGATTGGTGGACGCATCATAGCCAATGGCAGGGCCGGTTGCCACCCGACGAGGCGCGAGTGACAATGCAGCCAATTCAATTATTGGGGACCGGCATGCACATTCGCCGCCTTTGCAGCGTAGTTATCACTCTGTTTTTCACCGCCAGCGCATTCGCCGATGCCGGCGAAGATTTCATCGTTTTGATGGATGAAGCCTGGGAAGCGGAGCTTGCCAATTCACCGATGTTCGCTTCGCGACTTGGCGACCGGCGTTATAACGAGCTTTGGACAGACCTGAATAGCAACGCAATTGAAGCCCATCAGCAGCAAACCCGAGAACTTCTGCGTCGCACCTACGCGATTGACAAGAGGGCGCTGAGCGACGACCAGCAACTCAACTACGAATTATTTCGGCGTACTCTGCAAGACACAGTCGACGCATATCAATTCAACCCACATCTGATGCCGTTGCATCACCGCGGCGGTGTGCAGAATCTGGAAAACAATACCAATTACCTGAGCTTCGAGTCGGTCAAGGACTACGATGACTGGCTAGTGCGAATGAGCAAGATCGGCGAGTACGTTGAACAAACCATAAAGCTCGCAGAAGTCGGCCGTAAAAAAGGTTATCTGCCACCGAAAATCCTGATGCAGCGAATTCCGGATCAAATTGCGGAGCAACTCGTTAACAACATAGAGGACAGTCCCTTTTTCATGTTGTTCGCTACACTTCCGGCCTCAATTTCGGATCAGGAGCAGGGGCGACTGCGGGCGACTGCACGCGACACGATTGAAAATACTGTAGTTCCCGCCTACCAAAAACTTAGTCGCTATTTCAACGACACTTACCTGCCGGCTTGTCGCGACAGCATTGGCTTATCGTCTCTGCCGAACGGCAGTGCCTGGTACGAAAACCGAACGCGTCACTACACCACCACGCAAATGTCGCCGGACGACGTGCACAAGCTCGGCCTGGCCGAAGTTCGCCGCATCCGAGATGAGATGCAGCAAATAATTGATGAGGTCGACTTCGACGGCAGCTTCAACGATTTTCTGATTTTCCTGCGTACCGACCCACAATTTTATTTCGATAATCCGGACGACCTGTATGAATCGTATCTGGCTACCAGCAAACGTATCGACCCTGAACTGATAAATTTGTTCGGCAAGCTGCCACGCATGCCTTACGGCGTGAAACCGATTCCGGATTCGATCGCGCCGGACACCACGACGGCCTATTACTCCGCGCCGGCAGCAGATGGCAGCCGTGCCGGCACGTATTGGGTCAATCTTTATCGACCCGATGTGCGGCCCAAGTATGAGATTGAGGTGCTGACCGTGCATGAAGCGATGCCCGGCCATCATTTACAAATTGCCTTACAGCAAGAACTCGGCGACATGCCGGATTTTCGCCGCTACGGCGGTTTTACCGCTTTCATCGAGGGTTGGGGCCTTTACAGCGAAAGCCTCGGCTACGATCTTGGCCTGTACAAGGATCCTTATTCTCGTTTCGGCCAACTAACCTACGAAATGTGGCGCGCTGTCCGACTCGTCGTTGATACCGGCATTCACTACAAAGGGTGGACGCGACAACAAGCGATCGACTTTTTCAAAGACAACGCGGCGAAGACAGAACTCGACATCATTAATGAAATAGATCGCTACATTGGCAATCCGGGACAAGCGCTCGCCTACAAGATCGGGCAGCTAAGGATGCAAACTATTCGGCAGCGGGCAGAGACTGCGCTGGGTGATGCTTTTAACGTACGCGCGTTTCACGACGAGCTGCTGGGCGCTGGTGCTCTGCCGCTCGACCTTCTGGAGCGACGCATGGACGAATGGATTGCGGCACAAGAATAGTCCTTACGGCGTAGCTGTAGTCGGTTGTGGACCAGCCGGACTCACTACGGCGATAGTTCTCGAACGCCTCGGGCACGCCGTTACTTTGATTGAGCGGTTCGATGCGCCGAAGCCAATTGGTTCCGGCATAATTTTGCAACCGACTGGCCTGCGTGTCCTGCAGGAGCTAGGGCTCCATCAACAAATTATTGCAGCCGGCAAGCGACTAAATCGTATTGTCGGCCACAGCGCCCCTACGCTGCGTCGAGTCCTGAATGTAAATTACAGCGCGCTAGGCGCTGGATACTTCGGCGTGGCTATTCACAGAGCCGCGCTTTTTGATGTGCTTCTCGCCACCGTTACCGACCGCGGCATAGACATCGTTACCGACAAAGAGGTCGTTGGCGTGCGCCACACTGCAGAGCACGTAAGCCTGCTCGATAGCGATGACCGCTTGCTGGGCCCTTTCGACCTGATCGTAGATGCGTCCGGCTCAGGTTCCCGTCTGCGCGGCTACGCCAATCACCCGCCACGCGTAAAACCGCTCGAGTACGGCGCAATATGGGGCAGCTTTGACTGGCCGGACGCGAAGTTTGCTACCGATCAGCTGGAGCAGCGCTATGTCAATGCGCACACAATGATCGGCGTAATGCCCGTGGGAGTTAGCAGCCGCGCAAAGCGTGATCAGGTGGCGTTTTTCTGGAGCCTTAAAAAATCTGAATATGCAGCGTGGCAAGCGGCGGGCCTTGACGCGTGGAAAACCCAGGTAAGAAATATCTGGCCGGAAACAGATTCGATCCTCGATCAGATCGTGTCGGCCGAGCAGATGACCATGGCGCTCTATGCACATCACACTATGAAGATTCCATTTGGCGATCGAATTGTATTCGTCGGTGACGCAGCGCATGCCACGAGCCCGCAACTTGGGCAGGGTGCCAACATGGCGCTTCTCGACGCATGGGCATTGGGCAATGCGCTGGACCAGGAAACTGTTCTTGCTCGCGGGCTAGGAAACTACGCTGCAAGTCGCCGCCGGCATGTTCGCGGCTTTCAGCTAGCAAGCCTTTTGCTTACACCGTTTTATCAATCGGACAGCCGCGCACTGGCCTGGGTGCGCGATTGGACGTTCGACACAATTTCGCGACTTCCTGGATGCCGCCGCATAGTGGCGGGACTGATCTCGGGAATGTTAGGAAACCCACTAGGGAAAATTGGCCTGCAGCCAAGGATCGATCTAGCTATCAAACGCGATTGAGGTCTGACGCTCCGCAGGAAACTCGCGCCGTGCGATGCGTGCGCGTTGTTCTGGTGCTGCTTTCTCTTCGTGAATTTCGTCAATACGTGCAACCCGGCTTGCGAGACCGGTGTTATTTGCGATTTGAATGTTGAGGCCCGGACGCGCGTTCATTTCCAGAATTAGAGGCCCTTGTTCGATGTCGATAACCATATCGACGCCGAGGTATCCCAGACCGGTCACTTCGTAGCCGCGCGCTGACGACTGCAAAATGAAATCCCATTGCGGAATCTGCAATCCTGAAATCAGCGCACCGGTGTCCGGGTGTTCGTCAACGACATCATTATCCAGAACGCCGCTTAGCGTCTGCCCAAGACTCATATCGACACCCGCCCCTACGGCACCTTGATGCAGATTCGCCTTGCCGTCGGACGCGCGTGTCGGCAGGCGCACCATCGCCATCGCTGGGTAGCCACGATAAACAATAACCCGGATATCCGGCACACCTTGATGGCTGACCGCTGCGAAAACCGGGTCGAAACGCACACAGTATTCAATGAGCGCCGTATCCGGATTACCGCTCAGGCTGTACTGCCCGCTAACGATATTGGAAATGTGATGTTCAATTTCAGCGCCGCTTATCAGCAAGCCACTTGATAAGCGATACGAATCACGTCGGCGTTGACTGCGACCCGTCACCACCAGGATGCCATCACCGCCACTGCCCTGTGCGGGCTTGATCACGAAACTATCGCGGTCGGCAACAATATCCGAGAACGATCGAACCTCACCCTGATTCTTGATGACACCATAGAGTTCGGGAACTGCCATACCGGCTGCCAGAGCAAGCTCTTTGGTCAAAACTTTATTGTCAACACGCGGGAAAAAACGGCGTGGGTTCAAACGAGAAATGTAATCGGCGTTGCGCTCGTTAAGGCCCAGAACCCCTGCCCGTCGCAGTTTTTTTGCCAACGCCAGCATTAATTGTCAGCCAAAGCCTTGAAACGTCGTAACTCGAGCAGGCGGTAGCCCGTATAGCGTCCCGCAAGTAGCACCAGCGCCAGAACCACCAGCAGCAGTTCCGGGAATGTGAAAATGAGATGTTCGAGCCAGGCCAAGCCCATAAATATGTAGGCCGTAACCGCCACAACAAGACTGCCCAGCCCTTCCCGAATCGCGTCAGCCGCGCCGCGCTCTTCCCAAACCACTGACATTCTCTCAATAGTCATTGCAATGATGACCATGGGAAACAGCGCGACCGACAAACCGGTTTCCAATCCAAGACGATGCGATACGAGACTGATAATCATCATCAGCAACACCACCACAATCAGTACTGCACTCAATCTGGGCACCAGCAATAATCGCAGTCGGTCTAATAAGAAACGGATGCTCAGGCCGAGCGCTACCAACATCGAAAACAGAATCACGCCCCAGAACAATTGTGTTTCGCGAAACGCGAGCGCGATAAGTACCGGCATGAATGTGCCGAAGGCATCGATACCGATAAAGTTGCGCAGCACCACCATGACCAGGGCGCCTATCGGAATCATCAGTAACACGCTGTACACGGCCTGCGTTGAGATCGGCAGGCTATACAGAGAAAAATCAATAAGCGACGCACCACGTTGACTCGCCTGCGTGTTGGCGATAGAAACAGCATCAAGTTGATTGTCCTGCACCGCAAAACTGACCTGCACATCGCTGCCGCCTTCAACATTGATCAGCGGTTCGTTACCACGCCACCAGACCAAAAAATTGTCCGGCAAAGATTCGTCACCAGTCAGCGGATTGAAATAGCGCCAGTCGTCACCGTCATGCACTTCTAACCAGGTGAGCATCGTCGCGTTGCGTTGCCTGCCTTCAAGTTCGAGTCCATGCACCATGCGCGCCGGAATTCGCGCTGACGCGAGTATCGTTGTAAGCGATTCAACGAATTCCGCACGGGTTTGTGCTTCCAAACGCAGCAGCTCGACGTTCGGGTCCGGCGACGGGTCATTCATCAAACGCAGTAATTCGGAGGTAAAGGATGCCGTGTCCGCAGAGTGTTCTTTTACATCCGCAACGATTACGTCAACGGCCGTTTTGAATGGCTCATTAATCGTTGGCTGTGGCGGGAACGGCGGCGTCGTGTCTGATTGATTGTTGGACGGGTCTTCAAACACTGATATGCGGTAGTAAATCAGTTGCGGCCCATCGGCGCGGCGAATCGCCCACTGCGCTTCACGACCACCGGTACCGTAGTTAAGACTAAAACCGTAGCCACGTGATATGGGGTTCTCGTTCAGCGTGCGAAATCCCGGGGTTAGCGTCGGGATGTGTAAATTAACCTTGATTGAACCGGGGCCGCTGTCGAATCGGATTGACGATTCGATTGTCCACACGGGCACTTCCTGATCTTCGCTGACCGGGAATCCGAGAACCTGCCATTTGAAAGCGAACACGGACAAGCCGATGGCCGCTAGTAGTGCGGCGAGTCCGTAGACGTATTGATGTTTCATCGTGGCCTCCCCGCGCTAGCGCCTCGTACCCAGCGCCACGCTTACGACATGCTCTCGAATCGGCCCGCTTTGGTTAAATAAGCGCATGCCGCTCGTACGCAGTTCTTTTAATAGTGTCGAGTCTGTCGCAAAGAGTCGGTTGAGACCAGTCATAAAATGCAACATCGTGGCATTCTCGCCCTTTCGAGAACGCTCAAAACGCCGCAACACAGGCCGGTCGCCGGGGTGCTCTCCGTTCTGCATCGCTTTAGCTATAACCTCTGCGAGGCAAGCAGCGTCCTGCAGTCCCAGATTGGCGCCTTGCCCCGCCAGCGGATGAACCGCATGCGCCGCGTCACCGATTAATGCAATGCCGGCCTTTACGTAATCTCTGGCATGCCTGGCTTGTAGCGGAAACGCGCCGCGAGGACCGGCAACGGTCAAATTGCCCAGCACATGATCGGACGCCTCGCTTAGGGCCTTGCCCAGCGCTTCGTCCGTCGCAGCCATAGCCCATCGTGCCTGCTCATCCGTTGTTGACCAAACGACTGAAATTCGACCGTCATTAAGCGGCAGCATTCCAAGCGGGCCATCACTCAGGAATCGCTGCCAGGCTGTATTGCAGTGTGGTTTCTCCGCATGCAGGTGAGTAACGAAAGCCGATTGGCCGTACGCCCACTCCTGCGTTTCAATGCCCGCACTTTCGCGCACCAGTGAGCGAGCGCCATCAGCGCCAATGACGAGATCTGCATGCAGCGACCGGCCATCTTCAAGCTGTACTTGCTGACCTGATCCCTGCGCCTGTAAGGACGCGATGGGCGACTCGAACATGAGCTCGATACTTTCTCGTTGCAAGACGTCAAGTATTGCTGTCTGCAGCAGTACATTTTCGACAATAAAACCCAGTTGCGGCACCGCGAATTCTGCCGCCTCGAAAAACAAAGCGTCGCCGCTATCAGCGGTTGACGATTCATCCCAAACACGCATCGCGTCGTAGGACGTGATTCGATCAGCATCGACAGACGACCACGCGCCAATACTTTGCAACAAAAGCGATGAGCCGGTTGCGATCGCGGAAACCCGCAATGCAACATCCTTTCCTTTTGGGCGCAAAGGGCGTTGCTGTGCATCAACAAGCGATATCTTGAGGCGGTCGCTAACACTACTTTGAGCAAGCAATGCAGCGATGGTCAGACCAGCTACGCCGGCGCCAACGATCACCACATGAAATTTCTCGTTCATGACAACGGAACGCCACGCGACAGACGTGGCAGTCGACCTGCAAGTCCCATCGTGTGTTTCGCGAACAGGGAACGCACACCAGGCAGCATGTCAAAACCCAGCATTCCAATATCACGCAGTGTCCGCGTCGGGCGGTTGTTACTGCTGAACAGCCTGACAAGACCATCCGTAAACCCGACCAATTTGCTTTGATCGTCCTTCCGCCAAACCGCATAACGTTGCAGCAGTTCCGGGTCATCAAGATCGTAGTCGGCAACGCAATCACACAACGCAGCCACGTCACGCAGTCCCAGATTAAAACCCTGCGCAGCAACCGGATGCAGTCCGTGCGCCGCATTGCCGACCAGTACTGCGCGCGTTGCAGTCAGACGCATCGCCTTACTCAGATGCAATGGATAGGAGGCTCGTGTACCAACCCGCGACAATGCCCCCAGTCGATATCCAAATGCGTCCTGCAACTCGGCAAGAAACGATTCGTCATCAAGAGCGAGTATGCGCTCTGCATCGCGGTCGGCGACTGTCCAGACAAACCCTGCCCTGCCATCGGCTATGGGTAACATCGCTAATGGACCATTTTTCGTAAATCGCTCGTAGGCGCAATTATTCAAAGATTTTTCGGACAACAGATTGCCGACAATAGCGCGCTGCTCGTAGGCAACATGACTCGCTGTTATCCCAAGCATGTCGCGCACTGACGATCTTGCACCATCCGCAGCGACCAATAGTCGAGCTGCGATTTCCTCGCCGCTGCCATCCGCATGCTGCACAGTTGCCACCGCTCCATCTGGAGCAACCCGAGCCGCGGTGATTTTCGCAGGGCACAAAATATCGAGGTTCGGCACATCGGCAAGCGCAGATTGCAATACGGAACCCAGAACACGATTTATGACAACGTAGCCCAGGGCTTCAACTTTTTGTTCTTCAGCGTCGATGTGTGAAAAACCGAAACGACCCTGATCGGAAATGTGAATTCGGGTGATCGGCGTTGCAGCCGCAAGAATATCGTCCCAAAGCCCCATGGCCTGGTACATGCGTTGCGTGCTGCGCGACAAAGCCGTTGAGCGATCATCGAAACTCGGTTGTGTATCGGCGGTACGGGCTATCGGTTCGACTATCGCAACGCGCAAGGACAGCGGCGCGAGTGCCAATGCCAGACTTGAACCGATCATGCCGCCGCCTGCGATAATAATGTCGTATTTCATCAGCGTTGCATCAATGACTCTATTTCATCCGGATCCTTTGCAAGTCCTTTGCTAAGCACGTCGGGGCCGCTACTCGTTACGGCGACGTCGTCCTCGATTCGAATGCCAATATTCTGCCAACGCTGCGGCGCTTTGCTCCCGGCCGGAATATAAATGCCGGGCTCGACAGTAGTGACCATGCCGGCCTCCAGAAAGCGCCACTCATCACCGACCTTGTAGTCGCCAACATCGTGTACGTCCATTCCCAGCCAGTGGCCAGTGCGGTGCATAAAGTAGTCGCGATACGCACCATCCTTTATCAGGCTCTTAAGCGTGCCCTTGAGCAGGCCAATGTCTATCAAACCTTGCGTAATTACTCTGACCGCCGCGTCGTGCGGCTCATTCCAGTGATTTCCCTTGCAGGTTTTTTCTATAGCGGCCAGTTGCGCCTCATACACGATTTCATAGACCGCGCGCTGCTCCGGGCTAAATTTTCCGCTGACAGGAATTGTTCGGGTGATATCCGACGCGTAGTAGTCCAATTCGCAGCCCGCGTCGATAAGGAGCAAGTCGCCGTCAACCAGTTTATCTCTGTTCTCCACGTAGTGCAGCGTGCAGGAATTGGCACCCCCTCCTACAATCGGGCTGTAGGACATCCACGCATCGTTGCGCCGAAACTCATTGGCGAACTCAGCCTCGACCTCGTACTCATACAGGCCCGGCCGAACTGCGCTCATCGCGGCCAGATGTGCCTTAACGGCAACATTGGCCGACTTGCGCATTGCCGTAACCTCGGCGCGACTCTTATATAAGCGCATGTCGTGCAAGAGATGATCAAGCGCGACGAATTCCTGCGGCGTGTGTACACCGCGTAACTCACGCGAACGCAAAGAGTTGATCCACTCGGCAATGCGCGTATCGAACTCTGAGTACTGACCCATCGTGTAATAGACACGACTGCAGGACTCCATGATGCCCGGCAGAATATCGTCGATATCGTCAATCGGAAATGCGTCGTCAGCAGCAAAGTCACGCATCGCCCCGTCCGGCCCTGCGCGTTTACCGTCCCAGAGCTCTTTATCCGGATTGCGATCGCGACAGAACAACAGAAATTCGCCGCTGTCGCGCCCGGGTACGAGCACCGCTACCGCATCTGGTTCGGCGAAACCGGTTAGATAATAGAAATCACTGTCCTGCCGAAACCGATACTCAACATCACGGCTGCGCATCCGCACAGGCGCGGCTGGGAGTATGACTATTCCGCCTTCTCCAACCATGCCCATGAGCTGTTTGCGGCGGCGGGTAAATTCCGTACCTTTCATTAGTGCACAGCGTCGGACGCGGGCTCGCCAGCCGGACGTCGCAGATCAGCGAGCTCTTCGTAAGCAAGTTGCGCCGCAACGCGAACATACTCCACCAGCTCCGTATAGGCGGTTTCGTCGGATTCTTCATCGCAGTCTTCATCGACAGCGGCGCGCGTTATTTGCAGCAAATCCCGGATTATGTCGGAAAGCGGCTCTGCCTTGAGGCGCTCGCGCAAATCTTCACCGTGTTCGCCCGCGACCAAACCGTGCAAAAAACCCTCGCACCAATGTGCCAGTGCCGTAGCCCGGGCCGCAGTGGAGTCGGCCTCATCCGGCAGCAGCGGCGTAAAGACTGACAGGCGCTCTGAGAGCTGCCGGTATGTGGTCTCAAACAGCGCGCCAAGCATTGCTTCGCACTCAACCTGTAACGCATCCCCGGGATTCGTGCCCTCCAGCACTTGCGACAGCCAATTAAAGCCGCTATCTGCGCCAGCAATCGCAAGTCGGCCCGATAACAGGCCGTGTGTTTGTGACGCATCCCATGTTGATCCGCAACGCTTGAGGGCATCTTCCAGAGCGTCGTAGCCTATCCTTTCTTCCATCGCTTTGATTTCCAAAACATTCGGTACATTTAGAATGATCCCACGTATCGCCAGCGCTGACCATGTCAGTCGCTGTCCGGAAATTGCTGATTGATTCTGCCGGGACGCCTGTCTATATTGGGTTCATGGCTGACAATATTAATGCAACCTTTGAGCATGAGCTGAAACGTCTGGAGAAGCGGGTCGACGCGCTGGTTGGCGTCTGCGATCAGCTTCAGGATGAAAACAAGTCGTTGAAGCAACGGCAAGATGTTCTGACTTCGGAACGCGCCAACTTGTTACAGAAGAACGAACAAGTTCGTGCCCGTGTCGAAGCTATGATCGGTCGACTCAAAGCGATGGAGCAGGGATCCTAGAATGATGAATGACTCAACTGCGCAGGTAAGCGTTCGAATTTTGGACAAGGAATACCAGGTAGCATGCCCCGCGAGTGAACGTACCGACCTTCTGGATTCAGCAGAAGCATTAAACGCCAAAATGTTAGAGATTCGTGACAGCGGCCGAATCGTCGGCCTTGATCGCATCGCCGTTATGGCGGCACTCAACATGGCGAATGATTTGTTACACGCGCAAGCTCGTGACCGTATTTTGGAAGGTGATGTCAGCTCGCGTCTCAAAGTTATTTCCGACCGCGTCGAAACCGTGCTGGGTGGTCTTTAACGCGTTAGGATGGTCATAAGAGTTGGCGCCTCCTGCAGTGTTCGATACTGACCCGGATACCTTCGACCCTAACTATTTACTACGGGGTCGTGCACTGTCGGCAGCATATGTGCAGCCTTTTGTTGCCACGGCTGACCCCACCTGTTGCTCCGGTTCGAGAGCGACGGTCTTTAACGGCACAGGCGGGAGGCGCTTTTCTTGATTTCGAAACAACGCAGCCACGCACTTAGTGCACGCCGCTCAATGAGTCGCGAACAACGCGATGCTGCAAGCAAAATAATTAACAACAAACTTGTTCGTTCGCGGGAATTTATCGCGGCAAAATCTGTTGCCTGCTACTTACCGATGCGAGACGAAGTTGACCCAAGTCACATCATTGCGCGCGCCTGGCGCGCAAATAAGCGCGTTTTCTGTCCAGTCATGCAAAATCAGGGCAACATGATTTATCGGCAATTGGACCGCGACACGACATTATTAAGAAATAATTTCGGGCTTTGGGAGCCTGTCGACAGCGAGATAATTTCTCCGAAACAGCTCGATCTCGTCGTTACACCACTCGTTGCATTCGACAAGAACAACAATCGTATTGGCATGGGCGGCGGCTACTTCGATCGCTGCTTTTCCTTTCTAAGACACAGAAAACAGTGGCTAAGTCCGAAACTCATCGGCGTCGCGTTTGCCTGCCAGGAAGTTGAACAAATAGACCCAAACCCATGGGACATACGGCTTTACGACGTTTGTAGCGACGCAAGATAAAGATCGAATCAACGTAAACGTACTTTTACACCGTGCAATGTTCACGCTGAACACAGCTTTGATTCTGTTCTGCAAAACGCGAAACGGATTCGTCATTCCGCAAAAATTTAGCGTTTAGCAATCGAAAAACTCTAACGTAATTTTGCTAAAACTAATTGGCGTTAGTTCGTGGCATTTTCTCCGCACACCGAAAAACGTTTTGCTACTCGGAAAAAGGCTACTTTTTCAGCTTTTTGAAAGTGTTAAGCACGTCACCTAACTCGCTGGATTTTTTACTTTTGTTGTATATACTCAGCCCCGGGTA
>RCNC010002708.1_pt1 | contig 11737 bp, 13 predicted proteins | sample 2041301 | NCBI WGS metagenome assembly RCNC01 (sample SAMN09708231, study PRJNA481090) | Marine sediment metagenome, whole genome shotgun sequencing project. | biome: marine sediment; feature: ocean; material: sediment; isolation source: Sewage treatment plant 13A marine sediment (STP13A) ... | reverse complement strand
CTATGTTTGCAATCGCCCATAGGCAGTATTAATAAACATGAACTCGTCGCACCAGGGCGGGCTTTAGATCACTTACCACTTTAGATCACTCAAAATATCGGGTCAAATTTTCGAACACTGTCTGACCGGGGAGGGGTATTATGATTATTGTAGGAATAGACGATTCCAAGGTGTCCCAGGAGGTTCTCAAACTGGCTGCCAAGCACGCAAAGGCCTTTAATGCAGCCATCGTTCTGGTGACTTCCATGACGGGGGGGCCGGATGTACCGCGACAAGAATTTGTCGAGGCGGAAAAGACGCTCTCGAAAGCAGAAGAATTTTTCCAGGGGGCAGATATTTCCTGTGAAGGCCATATGTCCGTTCGTGGGCTAGAACCTGGTGAGGATATTGTTAAATTTGCTGAAGAGAAAAATGCGGAACAGATCATTATCGGTGTAAAGCGGCGGTCTAAAGTGGGTAAACTGCTGTTCGGGTCCAACGCACAGTATGTTATCTTGAATGCTCCGTGTCCGGTGTTGACCATTAGGTAGACATCCATAAAGTGAGCATTCCAAATATTACAAAGGGTCCATTAGAAGAATTTTTCGCCGCATATGAGACGGCTGTGCGGGAGATGACGGTTCGAGGTCAGAACTACACGTTCCGGGTTCCCCTGGGCATCGATCGTTTTGTGGATGCCGACGACCCGATGCGCAATTTTCCTTTGTGGGCCAGGATATGGAAAGCATCGTGGATCCTGGCGGACCATCTTGCCGGTATGCCAATGGAGGCGGCTGGGTCCATCCTGGAAATCGGCTCGGGCCTCGGGGTGGCCAGCATCGTGGCGGCTTCCAAGGGACACCGCGTCACCATGACAGAGTACGATGAAGACGCGCTCGCATTTGCCAGGGCCAACGCAGCCATCAATGGGTGCCATGCAGTGAATATCCAGCGGCTGGATTGGCATGCGCCTGTTTTTGAAGAACCGTTCGACACCATCGCCGGTTCTGAAGTGTTGTACCATGAACGGGATTTTGACTCCCTGCTGAACCTGTTTTCAGGCTTTCTGAAACCCGGCGGCCAGATCATTCTGGCCATGAAACCCCGACGTTCGGCCATGATGTTTTTCGATCGTGCGCGCAGGACATTTACCATAAGTATGAAAAAAATCGAGATAAAGGCAGCAGATGAATATACCCAGGTGTATTTGTGTCGGATGAAGAAAAAATGATGCGGCCGGAGACGGCAGCCAACACGACGAGGTATCGATGAAAGTACTGGTGAGCGATAATCTTGGTGAAGTGGGCATTCAGATGTTCGAAGATGAGGATGGCCTGAGTGTGGATGTCAAAACGGGTTTGTCTCCTGAAGAACTGGAAGGTATTATCGATCAATACCATGCCCTGGTCATCCGCAGCGCTACAAAGGTGACCGAATCTCTTCTGAACAATGCAAAACAACTGAAAGTTATCGGACGGGCGGGCATCGGCTTGGACAATGTGGACATCCCGGCGGCCACCAAACGCGGCATCGTCGTAATGAACACGCCTGGGGGCAACGTGGTGACCACCGCCGAACACACCATCGCCTTAATGCTGTCTCTGACACGTAATATCCCCTCGGGGACCCATACCATGAAAAGCGGCCTGTGGGAGAAAAAGAAACTCCAGGGACGCGAGATCTACAGCAAAATATTAGGGGTCATCGGTTTCGGCAAAATCGGTTCCATCGTAGCCGATCGTGCCCGCGGGTTGAGGATGCGGGTTGTGGTTCACGATCCCATCGTCACTCCCGAGCAGATTGAAAAAGCCGGATTTGAAAGTGTTTCCCTGGATGAACTCTATCGTAAAGCAGATTATATCACCATTCATGTGCCCAAGCTTAAAACCACCACCGGCCTTCTGGACAAGACGGCTTTTTCAAAGATGAAGGACGGTGTAATGGTGGTCAATTGCGCCCGGGGCGGCATTGTAAATGAAGTAGACCTTTATGATGCCATCGTATCCGGGAAAGTAGCGGGCGCAGCCCTGGACGTTTTTGAAAAAGAGCCTCCCGAAGCATCCCCCCTGTTCGAACTGGATCGGGTGGTCTGCACGCCGCATCTTGGGGCTTCCACCCGGGAGGCACAGACAAATGTCGCTGTAGCGGTTGCCGGCCAGATTATCGATTACCTGAAAACCGGCACTGTTATCAACGCCGTGAACGTCTCTTCGGTGACGGGTGATCTGTTGAAAAAAATGGGGCCTTTGCTCAGTCTGGGGGAAAAAATGGGAAGCCTCCAGGCCCAGTTGGTTTGCGGTCCCCTTGAAGAGGTGGTCATCGAGTATAAGGGGGATTTTCAGGACCTCGATATGACGCCCGTTTCGACAGCTTTCATGAAAGGGTTGATGACGCCCATGGTTAAGGATGACGTCAATTTTGTGAATGCAAAGGTGCTGGCCCAGGAAATGGGTCTCAAGATAACGTAGTCGGCCAGTGCAGAAGCCGAGCATTACATCAGCCTGATGACCGTTCAGGTCAGATCTACGGAAATGACGAGTACCGTATCGGGCACGATTTTCGGGAAACAGGATCCACGGATCGTCAAAATCAATAAGTTCGGCCTCGAGATGGTTCCCCTGGGCCACATGATTCTCATCAACAATATCGATCAGCCCGGATCCATCGGGGAAATCGGAACGACCCTGGGTGATAACAATATCAATATCGGACGCATGCAGGTGGGGCAGGAGGAGGATGGGGATAGGAACATCATCTTCATACAGACAGACACTCGGATTTCGGATGAGGTGGTGAGCGCTATTCGGGAACTTGGATCTGTGAAGACGGCTATCCCGCTGGAGTTTTAGTTAGGTAGAAGGTGGCCGTAGGCGTATAGCCCCTTCAGTCTTCTACCTAAATCCCTTAAGAACAGGAGTGGAAATATGACCGAAGAAAAAAAGGACTTTGTGGTCAAGGACAAACGGGTTTTTGCAGATGAGGACAAGGCAGAGGAAATACCGGAAGAGGGTGATGAGGCCGCGGAAAAGGAGACCGAGCAGGGTGACGCAGGCTACCAGTTGCCCGCAATCAACTTCCCGACGTTTATCTTCTCGCTGAATTCATCCGCCCTGCTTAATCTGGGAGCCATTGAAGACCCCGGCACAGGGCAGAAAGCCAAGAACCTATCGCTGGCCAAGCAGACCATTGACATCCTCGCGATGCTCGAAGAAAAGACCATTGGCAATCTGATCGATGACGAAGCCGCCATGCTTAAGAACATTCTTTACGAGTTGAGAATGCTATACGTCAAAGAAAAGGGCTAATGGCCCGATCACAAGGAAAGGGCGAATAACCAATATTCAATAGCGAATAATCAATGTCCAAGTGCTGCTGGTCAAATTGAATATTGGGTATTAAAAGGCGAATCAATCGATGTTCGATGTTAACGCAATGGTTCTTCCGGTCGATAAGGGGAGCTTACAAATGCTAAAAAGACATCGTGTCGAGGAATAATACGCTGTGGCGGTAAAAAACGCATCATTTTCAGGTGGCCGGGCTAATGAACAGGACCAAAACCTGCACATCAAGTCGCCGGCCAAAATCAACCTTTTTCTGCATATAACCGGCAGAAGACCCGATGGTTATCACAACCTGCTGTCGTTGATGTGCGCTGTCAGCCTTTACGACGACATCAGGCTGGCACCATCCTCTCGTCCGGGGATTACCATCAGCTGTGGCCACGCAGCGGTTCCAGAAGACAGCACCAATCTGGCTTTTCGGGCGGCAGACCTTTTTTTCAAGGAACTGGGACACCGACCCGTTCTTCCCCAGTCAGGCGATGCAGCCGGGCTTGGGATAAGCATAAAAAAAAACATACCGGTGGCAGCCGGTTTGGGCGGCGGCAGCAGCAATGCTGCCATGGTCTTAGCGACCCTCAACACTTTATTTGACCACCCGTTTACGAGTGCCTGCCTTGGCAAAATGGGGCTTTCTCTCGGTGCTGACGTTCCCTTTTTTCTGTTTGGCCGGCCGGCCATTGCAAAAGGGATCGGGGAACGGCTGGTGCTTTATGAAAAACTTAAGCATTATACCATCATACTGGTCTGCCCGGAATTCTCGGTTTCAACGGCCTGGGTGTACAAAAAACTGAATTTAAGATTGACAAAGGGTGAAAAAAAACTTAAAAATTTTCTTTTTGGGACACCTGCATTTGATGTCGGGCAACACCTGTGTAACGATCTGGAATCGGTGACAACAGGACGGCATCCTGAAATTTTGAAGTTAAAACAGGAGCTTATGGAGTTAAACGCCCAAGGGGCGTTGATGTCGGGCAGCGGTCCTACGGTTTTCGGCATTTTCAGGGAACCGGGCAGGGCTGAATCTGCATATGATGTGCTTGCCAAGCAGGGAAAATGGCGAGTTTTCATAACAGAAACCCTGCTTTAGCAGAATCAGGCGGGCTTAGCTGACCGTAGATGGTTGAGTGTTGGGGCGTCGTCAAGTGGCAAGACACAGGATTTTGGTTCCTGCATTCGGAGGTTCGAGTCCTCCCGCCCCAGCCAAGGCATTGGTATCAGGCAGCCCATGAATGCATTGAAAGAGTAGATGGCTTTTTAGGAGACACATGGACAATCCGATCATTTTCTCAGGCAACTCGAACCCGGTTCTTGCAAAAAAAATCTGCGAGTATCTGGGCTTGTCATTGGGCGGGGCCAAGGTCAAGACTTTTAGCGACGGAGAGATCCAGATAGAGATCGATGAGAATGTGAGGACGAAAACAGTCTACGTGGTCCAGTCAACGTGCCGACCGGTCAACGACAATCTGGTGGAGCTCTTGCTGATGATCGATGCGCTGAAGCGCTCTTCAGCCCGTAAGGTTACGGCGGTGATGCCTTATTTCGGGTATGCGCGTCAGGATAAAAAGGTGGCGCCCCGTGTTCCCATCAGTGCCAAAGTGGTGGCCAACCTTCTGGCAACAGCCGGCGCCGATCGGGTCATTACCATGGATCTTCATGCCGGACAGATACAGGGTTTTTTCGATATTCCTGTTGACAACCTGTTTGCCGCGCCGGTTCTGATAGACTATATTAAAACCAAGTTCAAGGAGAACGTGGTGATCGTGTCTCCTGACGCCGGCGGCGCGGAAAGGGCCAGGGCTTTTGCCAAACGGCTCGGAGCGGACCTGGCAATTATCGACAAGCGTCGTTCGGCTCCCAATGTAGCTAAGGCTATGGCCGTTATCGGCAATGTGACCGATAAGGTGGCGGTGATCCTGGATGACATGGTGGACACCGCAGGGACGCTGACGCAGGCAGCCGAGGCCATCATAAACGAAGGTGCCAGTGAAGTGCATGCCTGTTGTGCGCATGCGGTTCTTTCCGGTCCGGCAGTGGACCGTATCCGGGAATCTTCGCTCAAAAGCATGGTGGCAACCGACACGGTACCGCTAAGCGGCAAAGCCGAAGTGTGCGACAAGATACAGGTTCTTTCGATCTCGGCTCTAGTGGGCGAAGCCATTATAAGGAGTTATACAGGCGATTCAGTAACGTCTTTATTTGTTTAACGTGAATGCACTCCATGATACTTGAGCTGTGGGTGGATTCAAATATTTTGTTTGAGATGATGTATAAGCGACAAGGTCGCAATCAATAAAATCGTATAGCGATTTTATCATAGGAGAATAAATTTTGGAAAAACTTGAATTGAAAAGCAAAGTGAGAACAACGGTGGGGAATGGACCTGCCAGAGAGTTGCGGCGTCAAGGGTCAATACCGGCGGTTTTTTATGGACCTGATACTGAGTCCATTCTGTTGAGCATTTCGACCAAGGCACTGGAACTGGTTACCAAATCGGCCAATATCGGGCAACTACTCTTTAATCTGACCATCGAGGGAGATGAATCCATCACTAAGACGGCCATGATCAGGGAGCTTCAGGTGCATCCTCTTTCCCGCAACCCCATCCATGTGGATTTTTACGAAGTCGACATGGCTCGGAAGATCATTGTCAGCATACCCATTATTACCACCGGCAAGTCTGCGGGGGTTGAGCAGGGCGGTGTGCTCCAGCTGGTGCGGCGTGAACTGGAAGTGCTGTGCCTACCCAACGAGATTCCGGAATCCATCGAAGTCGACGTCAGCAATCTCGATATTGGTGACTCCCTGCATGTGGATGAGATCGAGCTGGGCGAAGATATCGAACTTCCTGCTGCCGATGTCAATTTTACGGTGATTACGGTTTCGGCGCCTGCCCTTGAGGAAGAGGAAGAGGAAGAGGAAGAGCTCGAAGAAGGCGAAGAAGGTGCTGAGACTGAAGACGGGGAAGCGGCGGACGAACCCGCCAGTGAAGGTTAAATGCCCGCAGAGCATGTACGACTCGTGGTCGGGCTGGGCAATCCGGGCAATGACTACGCGGATACCAGGCACAATGCCGGGTTCCTTGTGGTGGATGACGTTGCCGAAACCTGGTCAATTACCATTAATCAGAAGAAATTCAACGTCGAGTTCGGACGGGGCAGAATCAAGGGGATAGATACCATTCTGGTAAAACCCCAGGCGTATATGAATAAAAGTGGTCCGCCTGTGAGACAGGTGAGCGACTATTTCAAGATATCGTATCGGGATATGTTGATCATCCACGACGACATAGACCTCGAATTTGGAAGATTGAAAATAAAAGAGAAAGGAGGGCATGGCGGGCACAATGGTGTAAGATCATTAATCGATGCCTGGGGCGAAGATGCGTTTGTCCGTCTTCGCGTGGGTGTCGGGCGTTCCGGGGACCATGGTAATGTGGTCAACCATGTTCTGGGCAGGTTTGGCCGGCAGGAAAAAGCGGCCCTGGAAAAGGTTGTCGATCGGGCCCGGGATGCTGTGGAAACGATCCTTTGTGAAGGTACAAAGGAAGGCATGAACAGGTTTAACGACAGAAGAATTCACATTTCAAGCTAAACATTAGATGGAGGAAAGAATGGAAGTTGTAATGAACAATATCCCGTTGATTTGTGCGCTTGTCGGACTCATTGGTGTACTGTTTTCGATCATTCTTGCAACGGTCGTCAAGAGTGCTCCTGCAGGTGATGAAAAAATGCAGGCCATAGCGCTTGCTATCAAGGAAGGCGCCATCGCATACCTGAATCGTCAGATGAAAAGTATGGGTATTGCCGGGCTCGTTATTTTTATCGTTATTTTTGCCACCATGGGCGCTAAAACCGCCATCGGTTTTCTGGTGGGTGCTGTGGCTTCATTTCTGGCCGGCTACATCGGCATGCGCGTGTCGGTTATCGCCAATGTCAGGACTGCAGAAGCCGCCAAAAATGGCATGGCCGCCGGTTTGGCCATGGCCTTCAGGGGCGGGGCTGTCACCGGTATGATCGTAGCCGGCCTGGCACTTACAGTCACTGCTGGCTACTACGCATTTACCCATGACGTTATTGCCCTGGTTGCCCTCGGGTTCGGCGGCAGCCTGATCTCTATTTTTGCCCGTCTGGGCGGCGGTATCTTCACCAAGGGCGCGGATGTGGGCGCTGACCTGGTGGGCAAGGTCGAAGCCGGTATTCCCGAGGATGATCCCAGAAACCCGGCCACCATCGCCGACAACGTGGGCGACAACGTGGGCGACTGTGCTGGTATGGCAGCCGATCTTTTCGAGACTTATGCGGTTACCGCGGTTGCAGCCATGCTCATTGGCCACCTGCTGTTCCCAAAAACCCCCATGGCAACGGAATTTCCGCTGATCCTGGGCGCTATTTCGATCATTGCATCGATCATTGCCGTGTTTTTTGTCAGGCTTGGCAAGAGCGAGTACATTATGGGCGCGCTTTACAAGGGCATGTTCGGCTCCGCTATCATGGGCGGCATTGCTTTTTATTATGCCTGTAACAAGTTTATGGTGGGTATTGGCGATCTTACGTCAATGTCCATTTTCTACTGTTCGCTGATCGGCCTGGTACTGACGGTCGTCATCGTCATCATCACTGAATACTACACTGGCATTTACGCACCGGTAAAAGCCATTGCCGAAGCCTCCACCACCGGCCACGGCACCAACATCATTGCCGGTCTGGCCGTCAGCATGCAGGCCACGGCAGCACCTGTCCTGGCAATGTGCCTGGCCATCGGGCTGGCATTCCATTTTGCCGGGCTTTACGGCATCGCTATTGCAGCCATGTCCATGCTCTCCATGACCGGTATGGTCATCGCCATCGATGCCTACGGACCCATTACGGACAATGCCGGCGGTATCGCCGAAATGGCCGATATGGACGAGAGTGTTCGTGCGGTAACCGATCCTCTGGATGCGGTTGGCAACACCACCAAGGCTGTCACCAAGGGCTATGCCATCGCTTCTGCCGGTCTGGCCGCCTTGGTACTTTTCGCGGCCTACGTGCAGGAATTCAATCTGCATAGCGGAGGCGATTTGATCCGGTTCGATCTCAGTGACGTCAACGTCATTATTGGCCTTTTTATCGGCGGTCTGCTGCCCTACCTGTTTGCCTCCATTGCCATGAAAGCGGTCGGCAACGCCGGCGGCGCCGTGGTCGAAGAAGTTCGCCGTCAGTTCCGCGAAATTCCGGGCATCATGGAAGGTACAGCCAAACCGGATTACAGTGCATGCGTCGATATCGTCACCAAGTTTGCTCTGAAAGAAATGATCGTACCAGCGCTGCTGCCGATTGTCGCACCGCTTCTGGTGGGATTCCTTCTTGGCAAAATCGCACTGGGCGGGATGCTCATCGGCAGCATCGTAACCGGTGTGTTCGTAGCGCTCTCCATGACCACTGGTGGGGCCGCATGGGACAATGCCAAAAAATACATTGAAGACGGTCATCTGGGCGGCAAGGGCAGTGATGCCCACAAGGCAGCCGTTACCGGCGATACTGTCGGCGATCCTTACAAGGATACGGCAGGCCCGGCGATCAACCCGATGATCAAAATTTTGAATGTTGTTGCACTGCTGATGGTTCCGTTCCTGATGTAGTCTGTACGACATTTAAAATAGTAAGGGATAAATAAAGGATTGGTGCGGTTTCGCACCAATCCTTTTTTATCGTTGATTGTTCCCATGAGGAATGGTATAATGGGCATCTTATGTTAATTCAGGAGCAAAGGTTTCTGGTGTGACCATGTCAAATAATATTGAAAACGAAACACCGGCAGAAGGCCAAGAAGAAATACGCAAGTTTGAGGTTGGAGACTTGGCTGTCTACCCGGCGCATGGAGTGGGGCGGATCGAGGCCATCGAAAGCAAAGTCGTAAACGGTGAGACCCATGACTTTTATATAATGAAGATCATCGAGAATGGCATGGTCATCATGATACCCACCTGGAATGTCAAGGCGGTGGGATTGCGGGATGTCATCAGTGAAAACGAGATCCCCAAAATTATCGACGTCATGAAAGCCAAGCGTGAGTCCGGAATCGATAACCAGACCTGGAACCGGCGCTATCGTGAATACATGGATAAGATAAAAACCGGGTCCCTTTACGAAGTGGCTGAAGTATTTCGGGATTTATCCCTGCTCAAGCTGACTAAAGATTTGTCATTTGGTGAGCGAAAACTCTACGATACAGCCCAGGTGCTGCTGGTCAAGGAACTCTCCACTGCCAGGAACACCAAAGAGGAGACGATTGTCTCCGAGATCGAATCACTTTTTACTCCCCCCGAAGAGGCAGAAGAGTAGTCGCTTCTGTTATGTCCTCCCTAGGGTCTTTTTCTTTTTCTGTCGATCATTCAGAGCATGATCAACGCCTGGATGTTGTGGTGGCTTCCCGACTTGCGGATTGTTCCCGATCGTTTGCCGCACGCCTGGTCCGCAATCACAGTATCAGGGTGAACCATTCCGCAGTAAAACCGGGCCATCGCCTGAAAGTAGGGGATGTGGTGGATGGCGACATCCCGCCCCCGGAGCCGGTGGAGAACGCTCCGGAAAACATACCCCTTGATTTCCTTTACGAGGATGAAGATCTTGCCGTCATTAACAAGCAGGCCGGCATGGTGGTCCACCCGGCGCCCGGCAATTACACCGGAACGCTGGTCAATGCCCTGCTGTTTCATTGTCCGGACATCGGCCAGATTAATGGCGATATCCGGCCGGGCATCGTGCACCGCCTGGACAAAGATACCTCTGGGGCGATGGTAGTGGCCAAAAACAGTATAGCCCATGAGCGTCTATCCCGCCAGTTCAAGGATCGATCCATAAAAAAGGAATACCAGGCCATTGTTCACGGCAGGATGACGGGTAATTCCGGAAGCATCTCCCTTCGCATCGGGCGGCACCCCACCCAGCGCAAGAAAATGTCGACCCTCAGTCGGGTAGGGCGCAGCGCCGAAACCGTATGGCGGGTAGAGACACAATATGAAGGGTTTTGCCTATTGCGGCTTGATCTAAAAACCGGACGAACCCATCAGATTCGGGTGCACTGTTCTGCGATTCATCATCCCATTGTGGGCGATCCCCTGTATGGCGGCGGCCGGTGGTCTGCGCTGTCGGGCAGTGTTGCGGACAAGGTCAGGCATCTATTAAAAGGGGTGAAACGTCAGATGCTGCATGCCCGGCGTCTGCAGTTTGTCCACCCGGCAACCCGAAAAGTTATCGCGTTTGAGGCTCCGGTTCCCGAAGATATGCAGCGCCTTATGGCTGGTCTGGCAACCTATTCAAACGCACCATAGTGTTGAGGAGTGCCGGAAAAGCCTGTTGTTATAAAACAAGAATGATCTCCCATTAGTCGAGATCGCCGTTATTACGTGTGTAAACTCGCTTATTAATGATATTATTAAGGATTCGTCATGAAGAAAATCAAAAAAATCAAAATTGGTGTGGGCATCGTCCTGTTGCTGGCAGGCGGTCTGTTTTTCCACCATACGTTGCCCCGTACGGTGGTGGTGCAGATTACCGGCACCGATGTCAAAAGGGCCGACAAAACCGGGAAGGTTATCGATAGTTTAAATGAGGCTGCCGGCAGCAAAGGCAAAGTGGCGCATACCTATGATATGCGCTTTATCAATTCGTTGACACGCAAGGGGAAACCCATGGTATTCAGAAATGAAGACACGGGTTGGGGGTGGCCTCCTTATCTGAAGTTCGGCAGTGCTGATCTCACCGCCGAGGCCCAGGCCTTTGCATCTTCGCAGAACAAGCCCTGGGTGCTGGTTAAATATTACGGTTGGCGTATTAAAATATTTTCGATGTTTCCCAATACAATTTCTTTGAAAGAAGTGGGTCAAGACTACTCCCATATTCCGTTCTTCAATATTGTCTTTTTTGTAGTGTTGTTCAGATTCCAATTATGGCGCAGTCTTCCCCACCACTTCACTCTCGTGCCATCCGTACCGTACCGCTTTTGCCTCTATGCCAACGCCGCTGGCAACCTCTACGGGACCGCTATAGAGCTGCCAAGTACCACCATCTATGCGAAAACCCATAGAGGCGCCGTCAGTCGCACTGGACAAGTGTAGTTGGCTTTCTCGAAAGGCAATTTTCGGCGTAACAGTAATCTGAACCTCGCCATTGGGCTCGAAAGTCGCCAGCATCTGGACTTCGGACTGCTCGCTCCAGTCCTCGACACCCCTCTGCCATTCAGCCAGCGCCGCACGCATTCGTTCCAGCGTTTTTCGATGGGCCGGATCAGCAGCCAGATTGTTGAGCTCAAAGGGGTCTTCCCGTAAGTCAAAGAGCCGTTCTTCGCCCGGCGGCTCAAACCACTGACGCTGCTGAGCATTCAGCTGTCCCGCCTCCAGCATGCTCCAAAGCTCCTGCATCATCGCCATGTTGTCA
>RCNC010002707.1_pt1 | contig 11740 bp, 12 predicted proteins | sample 2041301 | NCBI WGS metagenome assembly RCNC01 (sample SAMN09708231, study PRJNA481090) | Marine sediment metagenome, whole genome shotgun sequencing project. | biome: marine sediment; feature: ocean; material: sediment; isolation source: Sewage treatment plant 13A marine sediment (STP13A) ... | reverse complement strand
TATTGGTGTTTTTTATGAGTTTTGGGGGGGGGTTATGGAAAAAGTGACTGTGGAGATTCGTGAGCGCATCACGGTAGTCAGTATCACTCGTCCAGAGGTGCGTAACGCGGTCGATGGTGAGACAGCTGCCTGCCTGGCGAGGGCTTTTCGGGAATTCGAAGCCAACCCGGACTCCGATGTGGCGGTTCTCTATGGCGATTACGGTCATTTCTGTGCCGGGGCCGATCTCAAGGCTATCGCCAGCGAATCAGGGGGAAACCGCCTGGCGCCGGACGGTGATGGGCCGATGGGGCCATCACGTATGCTCCTTGAAAAGCCGGTGATTGCGGCAATCGCGGGTCATGCGGTAGCCGGCGGTCTGGAACTGGCTCTGTGGTGTGACCTGCGTGTCGTCGAGCGCAGCGCGATTCTCGGTGTTTACTGCCGCCGCTGGGGTGTCCCCCTGATTGATGGCGGCACCATCCGCCTGCCCCGACTGATAGGACACAGCCGCGCCATGGACCTGATACTCACCGGTCGTGGGGTGGCTGCTGACGAGGCCTTGCAGATGGGGCTGGCCAATCGCGTAGTTGCGGACGGTGAGGCCCTGGACGCTGCCGTGGAGCTCGCGCAGCAGTTGGGTAAGTTTCCCCAGAACTGCCTGCGCTCGGATCGTCTAAGCGCCTATGAGCAGTGGGCTATGCCGCTGGATGCGGCGCTGTTGCATGAATATGAACGAGGGGTGGAGGTGATCGCTTCGCGGGAGACCCTCGAAGGTGCTTCCAGTTTTGCCGCCGGCAAAGGTCGCCACGGCGATTTCGACCACATCTGACTGTTCTAGAACGCTTGCCGGGTACTGGCACTGTAGGAGCCTACGCGAATCTCCCGCTTCAGCAGGGCAATGAGTTGCAGTAGATCCTCGCGGCTCAGGAACTCGCCCAGCGGCACACTTTCATTGCGGTCGTGAAGACACAGCTCAGGCCCGTCCCAGGGGTGTTTCTCGGGGGTGATGGCCAGCCCGGTATTCTGTCTGGAAAACTGCCAACTGTGGCGGGGGGAGTAGTAACCCTTATCAATACGCACGCTGTCTTCACTGAGGGTAATGACGTGGCGGTATTGCAACTTCCAGTTCACGTAATACAGCGCGCTACCCAGTGCCAGCAGCTCCAGTCCGGCGAAGGGCAGTATGAGCCAGGCGCCAAGCCAGGCGAACGCCACGGCGATCGACAGCGACGGCACCGCCAGTGCCGCTAACACAAGCAGATTGGCGCTCCAGGTGGCCGATTGATTTGGCCTGGCGATAATCATAAGTCGCGATGCTGTCCGGGTGCTGCTAACCATGGTGATAATCTCTACATGATTTCCCCTTAAGTCTAGTTAATTTTGCCGGACTCGCCTACTCTTTGTTAGAGGCTGGGTGTAAGGAGGGTGGCAGGTGGTTGCAGGTATGTTGGTTGATCCTGCCGAGTTATTGGCCGGTCAGGATGTGGTCTTGTTTGACTGCCGCTTTTCTCTGGCAGACCCGTCTGGGGGACAGCAACTCTACCTTGCCGGCCATATCCCCGGCGCCTGTTACCTCGACCTGAACCTGGACCTGGCAGGCCCGGTGGGCAAGCATGGTGGACGCCACCCGCTGCCTGATCCCGCCAGGTTTGCGGCTACCCTGGCCCGCTGCGGCGTGGGGCCGGATACTGCTGTGATAGCCTACGATGACTCACGCTTGGCCTTCGCCGCTCGCCTGTGGTGGATGATGCGCGCTATTGGATACACGCCGCCACGCCTGCTTAACGGCGGTTACCAGGCTTTTTTGCGCGCCGGAGGTGAGCCAGAGGAGGCCGTAAGCTACCCAGGATCCTGTAACGCGGGAGCGGTGACCGATTATTCCGGTTGCTGTGATATTGAAGGCCTGCGGGAAGCACAGGTCAATGGCGCGGTGTTGGTGGATTCCAGGGAGCCGCGCCGCTACGAAGGTATCGAAGAGCTTATTGACCCTGTGGCAGGCCATATCCCCGGTGCTATCAACTACCCCTGGCAGGGCGTGACCGGCGCGGATGGCACGGTGCATGATAAGCCCGCTCTACAAGCACACTGGAACAGTGCGCTGGAAGCACAGCAGATGGTAGTCTATTGCGGCTCGGGCGTAACCGCCTGTGTGAATCTGTTTTCCCTGGCCCTGCTGGGGCGGGATGATGCCACGCTTTATGCGGGCAGCTGGAGTGACTGGTGTTCCCATTTGTAGGGCGGTCAGGAGAGGATTATGAATAAACTGAATCATGAGGCAGAACTTGTCGTCCATGCGCTGCGCGTAGGGGAGGTTTACGCCAAGAAGCGCGGCGTGGGCAAGTTCGAGTCCACTGACTCGGCAAAAAAGAAGGTGACCTATCTCTATCGCTTACTGGTGCACGATAAGCTGATTCAACCCCTGGCCAAGGGGCAGGAAAACGAGCCCAATATGAAGCACAAACTGGCCCTGTGGATATCCAGGCAATTGCCTGACGATCATCCCCTGCTGAAGTAGGGTCACTCAGAAATCCGGCGGGCATTCTCCCTGTAACCACTGTCCCGTTGTCGGGTGTTCGAATGCCAGGGTGGTGGCGTGCAGCAGCAGCCGATCCGCCATGTGAAGAGCCCTTTCGTGGGCGTACATGTCGCAACCCAAAATCGGATGCCCCAGTTCCCGCAGGTGGATGCGCAACTGGTGTGATCGGCCCGTGACGGGTTGCAGTAGCAAACGGCTGCGGTCTGTCTCGCGCTGTAGCACTTCGTAGCGGGTCAGGGCGGACTTACCGCGCTGCTGGCAGATCATCTGGCGCGGCCGATCATTCCAGTCGGGGGCGATAGGCAGGTCGATTTCACCCGCATCCGCGGCCACCACGCCAAAGACTATCGCATGGTAGGACTTCTGGACCTGCCGCTGCTGGAATTGCCGGCTGATATGGGCATGGGTGGCCTTGTTCAGTGGGATCACCATGATGCCGGAGGTATCCAGATCCAGGCGGTGCACGATACTGGCGTTGGGGTAGGTCTCCCGCAGCCGGCTAATCAGGCAATCCTTGTTGAGGGGGTGGCGGCCGGGAATGCTGAGTAACAGATCAGGTTTGCGCACCAGCAGCAGGTCGCTGTCCTCGTAGAGAATGGCGATCTCTTCCTGGCTGTGCGGTACAAGGTAGGGGGCTTGTTCTGTCATTATTTCCGGCTCAAAAAGTAGCTTCCCGTTCCCTGAATTGCCTGCCCGCATAGCGGGCTGCGACGACCCAGACTAGCAACAGTGCCAGGGTCAATACGCCCAGATAGCACAGGCTGGAGATATCCGTAACCGCGAAGTTGATGCCCAGGCTAATCAAAACGGCCACGGCTTTGGCAAAACGCTGTACAAACAGTTCAATAAAAGCCTGGCGCAATTCAATCATCTGGGTAGTCACTCCCGCTGGCGTTGTTATACTCAGGACTCAGCCCACTCATAATAACGGAACGAGCATCTTGCTTCTCAGAATAATTTTTTTGACGTTGCTGGTAGTTGCCCCCGTTTATTCACTGGCAGATACGGTCCGACACCGGCTGTGGTTGCAGGAGATGAGCGAACAACCGCGCGGTCCTTTTTCACGTACCTGACGCTGGCCAATGTGATTGGTTTTGAGCAGCTGTTGGCAGCGATTCCGCGGGTTTGGGCGTCACCAGGTAGTGAATATGGAAGGATCACCCTTATGATGAAGACTATTTTCGGACTATCCCTGGGCCTGCTATTGCTGTCGCCCTTATCGCTCTGGGCCTGGCCGGTGGACGGCTATCCACAAACGGGCATTCGACGGCTGGAGGAGCAGCGCCTGATAGCCGCGGGGGAGATCAAGGGCACCCGGCAGCCCCCGGGCGGCCTGTGGCCTACGGCGGCGGTTGATATTCGTTTGTTGGCACAGCCTGATCTAAGCCTGCCGGCTGCGGATGCCGAATTGACCGCAGAGATCGTCAAGCTACTGGGCGACCAGGCTGAGAACTACGGGGTTGCCGTGCTGGACCTGACTGACCCCAACGCACCCGTGTACGCGGAATATCGCGGCGGATACAGGCAAAATGTAGGTAGCGTGGGCAAGCTGCTGGCGGCTTTGGGGTTTTTCCAGGCCTTGGCGGATGCTTACCCTGCTGATATGAAGAAGCGCGAAGAGTTGATGCGCAATACAATAGTGACAGCTGACCGCTTTTCCCATACGGATCATCATTCAATTCGCCTGTTTGATGTGGCCAACCGTAGCCTGGTGCGCCGGCCCATGGAGGATGGTGACCAGGGCAATCTGTGGGAGTACCTGGACTGGACGCTGTCGGTCAGCTCCAACGCGGCGGCCGCCATGACCATGCGCGATACCATGTTGCTACGACAGTTTGGCACCCGCTATCCTATCCCCGATGAGCAAATAACACCGTTTTTCGATGACGCCCCTGCGGCAGAGAAGACAGCGCTGTTCCAGGCTTCCTTCTGGGAGCCGGTGTCGCGCAATGGCCTGTCCCTGGATGAGATCCGCCAGGGCAGTTTCTTCACCCGCCAGGGCAAACACCTGGTGGCAGGCGGAGGACTCAGCTATGCGAGTGCGCGCAGTTTGATGCAGTACCTGGTGAAGATGGAACAGGGCCAGTTGGTGGACGAGTGGAGCAGTCGTGCCCTCAAACGGCTGATCTATATGACGGAGCGCCGTATCCGCTACGCGTCGTCCCCGAGCCTGCGCGATGCGGCGTTGTACTTCAAGTCGGGCTCTCTCTATAGCTGCCAGCCAGAGGAGGGCTTCAGCTGTGGCAAGTATAAGGGCAACAAGCGTAACTACATGAATTCAATCGCTATTGTGGAAGCCGATGTGGACGGCAAACGGCTGCACTATATTGTTACCCTGATTTCCAATGTACTGCGGGAAAATTCGGCGGTGGCGCATCAGACCCTGGGCACCCGCATTCACCAGTTGATCAAGCGGCGCAACGCTCCAGCACCCTGAGCACCCGGTTTACTATGACGGGCTTACTGGCCTGCCGCTCGATCACGCTATTGGTCTGGGGAGCATTTGTTTGTACACTGTGCGCCACGCAATCTGTTGAGAAAACCTGCCGATGAATCCCAATTACCTGGACTTTGAACAGCCTATCGCCGAGCTGGAAGTCAAGATCGAGGAGTTGCAACTGGTCGGCTCCGACAATGAGATCAATATCAGTTCGGAGATTGAGACCCTGCGGGACAAGAGCACCAAGCTCACTGAGAAGATCTACTCCAATCTCGGTCCCTGGGAAATCGTCAAGGTGGCGCGTCATCCTCAGCGCCCCTACAGCATGGATTATATTCCGCGGGTTTTCAGTGAATTTGACGAATTGCATGGCGATCGGCATTTTGGCGACGACAACGCCATTGTCGGCGGGATCGCCCGTATAGATGATCGCCCGATCATGGTTATCGGCCAGGAGAAAGGACGGTCCGTCAAGGACAAGGTCATGCGCAATTTCGGCATGCCCAAGCCTGAGGGGTATCGCAAGGCGCTGCGCCTGATGGAGCTGGCCGAGCGTTTTAAAATGCCTGTGGTCACTCTTATCGACACCCCCGGGGCCTACCCTGGTATTGATTCTGAGGAGCGGGGTATCAGTGAATCCATCGCCCATAACCTGGCCGTCATGTCACGCCTGGCGACGCCGATCATCTGTATCGTGATTGGAGAGGGTAGTTCCGGCGGCGCCCTGGGTATTGGTGTAGGCGATCACCTGGTTATGCTGCAGTATTCTACCTACTTCGTCATTTCTCCGGAGGGTTGTGCCAATATCATCTGGAAGAGCACTGACAATGCGCCGGAAGCGGCCGAGGCCATGGGGGTCACTTCCTCGATCCTGCAGGACCTGGGTATCGTCGATGCCACGATTCCAGAGCCCCTTGGGGGCGCCCACCGCGATGTGGACTTGATGGCGCAGCGTATACGGGAACATATTGTCGCCCAGCTCGATAGCCTCGAGCAGTTACCGCTGGAAGACCTGATTTCCAAGCGCTACCAGCGCCTCATGTCCTACGGAAACTAAGCGCCAGGCGCCGCTCCCCACCTGGGCGGCCGCCACTAAGCTGCGGGCCAGACCATGTCAGAGTCCTTGCTGAATCACTCCACCCTCGATAGTTCGCTGCTTGAGCTGGTAAATGCGCCGCACTGGTATGTCGGCCTGAGTGGTGGCGTGGACTCTACAGCACTATTGCATTTGCTCCTTGCCTGGCGAGAGAGCCGGGTGGCGGTGCCGCCCCTGACAGTGATTCATGTCAATCATGGCATGCAGGCTGCTGCCGCTGCCTGGCAGGCCCACTGCGAGCGCATCTGCAGTGATTGGGGTGTGCCTGTCATAAGCCGCGCGGTTAAGGTCAGCTACTCCGGCAATGGCGAGGCGGCGGCCCGTGAAACCCGCTATCGGGTGTTTGAGGAGTTCATGCAGCCCGGCGCAGTGCTGTTCCTGGGCCATCACCTGGATGACCAGGTCGAGACTTTCTTCCTGCGCTTGATGCGTGGAGCCGGGGTCGATGGCCTGGCAGCGATTCCCCGCAGCAGGGCTCTCCATGAAGGCTTGTTGGTGCGTCCCTTGCTTGATGTGGCTCGCAACTCAATTGAACAGTACGCCCTGGAGCATGGCCTGGCTCACGTGGAAGACCCCTCCAATAGCGATACCATAATGGATCGCAACTTCCTGCGGGCGCAGCTGCTGCCGCTGCTGGCCTCGCGCTGGCCCTCCTATCGGCAAACTGTCACCCGGGCCAGTGGGCATATGGCCACAACGGTGCGTGTACTGCAGGAGAACCTGGGTATTCCGCAAACGGTGCACAGCGTACTGGGGGACCTTGGGCTGGCGCTGCAGGAGTTAATTACCCCATCCCCCGAAGTGGCGGCCCTGAAATTGCGTGCCTGGTTGCAACTCAACGGACGTCAGGTTCCCGATCATGCCGCCGTGGCGGAATTTTTGCGGCAGTTGCGCGAGGCGGGGAGTGACGCCACACCCAGGCTGGCGTGCAGCGCCTACAGCCTGCAACGCTATCGTGACGCGGTCTACCTGCAGCCAGAATACGCTCGAGAGCACCCGTTGCAGCCGTTGCGACTGGTCCCCCGGGAGCGCAGTGAAGTACCCGGTGTCGGTGATCTCTGCCTGTACCCGGTAATGGGGGAGGGGCTGTTGCTGACGGCTCAGGACCGGCCGCAGATCAGCTGGCGGGCGGGTGGAGAGCGCTGTCGTCCGCGCCAGCGATCCGCCAGCACCAGCCTCAAGAAACTTCTGCAGGAGTGGGGTGTGCCGCCCTGGTGGCGGGATCGTGTTCCCCTGCTTTACCTCGACGGCGAACTGCTGGCGGTTGGGGATCTGGCACTGTGTAAGTCCAGTCGCTGGCGGGCCGCGGCGACCGCTGGCGAACAACTGTGGCGCTTGAGTTGGGAGAGGGCCGTAGATGCCACTTTCGATTGAGCTGTCCGGCACTTTCGATTGAGCTGGCGGGCACTTCCCATTGAGCTTGCGGCGCCTTTCTGGTAACCTGATGTCCCATCTTTTTGAAGAACTTGCCGCGGTTGGGATCACTCCCCGTGAGCGCCCGAAGCGAGTTGTTTGTGTCCCGAAATACAGTATAAATAAAGGCTTTTCATGACGCGTTACGTCTTCGTCACAGGTGGTGTGGTCTCGTCCCTAGGTAAAGGTATCGCAGCCGCGTCTCTCGCCGCCGTGCTCGAAGCCCGCGGTCTCAAGGTCACCCTGCTCAAGCTCGACCCCTATATCAATATCGATCCCGGCACCATGAGCCCCTTCCAGCACGGCGAGGTGTTTGTCACCGAGGATGGAGCGGAGACCGATCTGGACCTGGGTCACTATGAGCGCTTTTCCAACACTACCATGAAGCGCACCAATAATTTTACCACCGGCCGGGTCTACAATGCAGTCCTGCGCAAGGAGCGCCGGGGTGATTACCTGGGCGGCACAGTGCAGGTCATTCCCCATATTACCGATGAAATCAAGCGTCGTGTGGTGCTGGGGGCCGGTGACGCGGATGTGGCCGTTATCGAAATTGGCGGCACGGTGGGTGATATTGAAGGCCTGCCCTTTCTGGAAGCGGCGCGTCAGCTCAAGGTCGAGATGGGGCCCAATCGCGCACTGCTGATGCACCTCACCCTGGTGCCCTATATTGCCACCGCGGGCGAGATCAAGACCAAGCCCACCCAACACTCAGTTAAAGAACTGCGTTCTATTGGTTTACAGCCGGATATCCTGCTGTGCCGCTGTTCTGTAGAGATCGGGGAAAGCGCGCGCAAGAAAATATCCCTGTTTACCAACGTGGAAGAACGGGCCGTTATTCCCCTGCTGGATGTGGATTCCATCTACCGGATTCCCGGCATGTTGCGCGGCTTCGGCCTGGATGATTTCGTGGTCGAGCGTTTTGGCATCGACTGCAAGGAAGCGGACCTGTCTGAGTGGGAAGATGTGGTCGAGCGGGAATTTACCGTCAGCAGTGGCCAGGTGCGGGTCGCCATGGTGGGCAAATACGTGGATTTGCAGGACGCCTACAAATCACTCAATGAAGCCCTGGGTCACGCCGGTCTGCAGACACTGACTGACGTGAAGATAGAACACATTGACGCCGAGGATATTGAGCGCGAGGGTACCGCTGCGCTCAACGGTGTGGATGCCATCCTGGTGCCTGGCGGGTTTGGTGACCGCGGCGTTGAGGGTAAAATTACGGCGGTACGCTATGCCAGGGAAAACAATATTCCCTTCCTGGGTATCTGCCTGGGTATGCACGTGGCGCTGGTGGAATACGCGCGCAATGTGTGCGGCCTGGAAGGCGCTAATTCGAGCGAAATGAACGCATCCACCCCGCACCCCATTGTGGCATTGATCACCGAGTGGATGAACGCCGACGGCAGTTCAGAGCAACGCGATGCGACTTCAGACCTGGGCGGCACCATGCGCCTGGGTGCCCAGACCTGCCATCTGGAAGAGGGTAGCAAGTCGCGGGAAGCTTATGGTCGCGATGATATTGAAGAACGCCATCGACATCGCTACGAGGTGAACAACAATTATCTCGAGCAGTTGCAGGATGCCGGCATGCGTGTTGTAGGCTGGTCGGAGGATCGCTCCCTGGTGGAGATGGTCGAGTTGCCCCAGCACCCCTGGTTTGTCGCCTGCCAGTTCCACCCGGAGTTTACTTCCAGGCCGCGCGGCGGGCACCCCTTGTTCACCAGTTACATCGAAGCGGCCATAGCCCATTCACGGGCCTAGGCTGATAACTATCCGGGCTTACTGAAAGAGTACATGCAGTGACTGACCAGACCGTTTCCGTTGCAGGCATTCGCATCGACAACGCTGCCCCCTTTGTGCTGCTGGGTGGCGTTAATGTGCTGGAGAGCCGGGATTTCGCGCTGCGGGTAGCAGAGCACTACGTTGAAGTATGCGCCAGGCTGAACATACCCTATGTTTTCAAGGCCTCATTCGACAAGGCCAATCGCTCGTCTATACACTCCTTTCGTGGGCCAGGCCTGGATGAGGGGCTGTCTATTCTGGCCGAGGTCAAGTCGACTTTCGGTGTGCCACTCATTACCGATGTGCACACGCCCGAGCAGGCGGCGCCAACCGCCCAGGTGTGCGATATCATCCAACTGCCTGCCTTCCTGGCGCGCCAGACAGACCTGGTCGCGGCGATGGCGGCTACTGGTGCGGTTATTAATATCAAGAAGCCCCAGTTCCTGAGTCCCTCCCAGATGGCCAACGTGGCGGAAAAGTTTGCCGAGTGCGGCAATAACCGGGTGATGCTGTGTGAGCGTGGCAGTAATTTTGGCTATGACAACCTGGTGGTGGATATGCTGGGTTTTGGTGTGATGAAGCAAACCTGCAGCAATGCGCCTATTATTTTTGATGTGACCCACGCCCTGCAGTGTCGGGATACCGGCGGCGCGGCCTCCGGAGGTCGCCGCTCCCAGGTGGCTGACCTGGCGCGTTCCGGTATGGCGGTGGGGCTGGCTGGCCTGTTCCTGGAAGCGCACCCCGACCCCCAAAACGCCCTCTGCGATGGTCCCAGCGCCCTGCCACTGGCACAACTGGAGGCTTTTCTCACACAGGTGAAGGCGGTCGATGACCTGGTGAAGTCATTGCCCCTCCTGCAAATCGATTAGTTAACAAGGAGCTAGAACACATGACAAACATCGCAAACATACAGGCCTTCGAGGTGATGGATTCCCGCGGCAACCCGACGATAATGGCTGAAGTGACCCTGGAATCCGGCGAGGTAGGCTCCGCCTGTGCTCCTTCCGGCGCCTCCACCGGTTCCCGGGAAGCCCTGGAGCTGCGTGACGGTGATAGCGGACGCTATCTGGGTAAAGGTGTGCTGAACGCAGTCGGGCATGTGAATGGACCTATCAAGGATCTGCTGCTGGGTCACGACGCTGCAGCCCAGAGGGAACTCGACACTGCCATGATTGAGGCAGACGGCACTGACAACAAGGCGACCTTTGGCGCCAACGCTATCCTCGCTGTCTCCCTGGCGGCGGCCAAAGCGACATCCCTGGCGCGCAAGATACCGCTGTATCAGCACATTGCCGATATCAATGGGACATCCGGGTTCACTATGCCGGTACCGATGATGAATATCCTCAATGGCGGCGAGCACGCCGACAACAATGTGGATATCCAGGAGTTTATGATACTGCCGGTGGCAGCACCGACCTTCGCGGAAGGCCTGCGCATGGGTGCTGAAATCTTTCATCAGTTGAAAAAAGTACTCTCGGCTCGTGGCCTCAATACTTCGGTCGGCGACGAAGGTGGCTTCGCGCCCAACCTGCCCTCCAATGAGGCGGCGCTGGAAGTTATTGCCGAGGCTGTGGGAAAAGCCGGCTACAAGCTGGGCACAGATGTCACCCTGGCGTTGGACTGTGCCGCTTCGGAGTTTTACAAGGACGGCGTCTACGACCTGTCTGGCGAGGGCAAGCAGTTCAGCAGTGATGCGTTTACCGACTATCTGGCGGAACTTGCGGCCAGTCACCCGATTATCTCTATTGAGGACGGCCTGGACGAGTCGGACTGGGATGGCTGGAAACTGTTGACGGATAAAATCGGCGACAAGGTGCAATTGGTCGGTGACGACCTGTTTGTGACCAATACCAAAATCCTCAAGGAAGGTATAGACAAGGGCGTGGCCAATTCTATCCTGATCAAATTCAACCAGATTGGTACTTTGTCAGAGACCCTCGATGCCATCGCGATGGCCAAGGGTGCCGGCTACACCGCAGTTATCTCCCATCGCAGCGGAGAAACCGAGGACACTACCATCGCCGATCTGGCTGTGGCGACGGCGGCTGGGCAGATCAAGACAGGCTCCCTGTGCCGCTCGGACCGGGTGGCGAAATATAACCGCCTGCTGCGTATTGAAGCGGAACTGGCCGGTGGCGCACCCTATCGCGGCATGGCCGAGTTCTCCCGCTAGGGATGCGCTGGCTGCTGCTCGCTCTGGTACTGCTGCTGGGTGTGTTGCAATACCGCCTGTGGTTCGCCGACGGCAGTCTCGCTGAAAAGCGGCGACTTGAGTTGCAGGTGGAAGAGAAGACTCGCATCAACCGGCAGTTGCAGGAGCGCAACGGGGTACTGGAACGCGAAGTGCTGGAGCTGCAGACCGGTAACCAGGGCGTGGAGCAACGCGCCCGCGAGGAATTGAACCTGGTGAAAGAAGGAGAGACCTATATCCAGGCCGTCGATGATCCCAAGCCTGGAACCGGACTGACCCAATGAGCCCTGAGCA
>RCNC010002705.1_pt1 | contig 11742 bp, 8 predicted proteins | sample 2041301 | NCBI WGS metagenome assembly RCNC01 (sample SAMN09708231, study PRJNA481090) | Marine sediment metagenome, whole genome shotgun sequencing project. | biome: marine sediment; feature: ocean; material: sediment; isolation source: Sewage treatment plant 13A marine sediment (STP13A) ... | reverse complement strand
TTATGACTCCACGCCTTTCATTTTATAAAAGAACCAGCTTAGTACAAAAATGAGGGCCATCCCCAGGATACCCCTTCCAATCACTGATCCTGTTTCCATCTCCCAATTTTCACTAAGATAGGACATGATCAGCCACCAGTAAAGTGAAACATAAAATGCAGTTGAGGCCGCCTTTTGCATGATCTTTTTGGATAGTTCATCTTCGGCCGGCTCTCCCCTCCTTTCACTTTTCAGGCGGCGGATCCCAATTATCAAAGCAAAGGCAACCAGTACAACAATGATGGCATACTGCATGAGATCTGCGATCTCCAGTGAATCGTTCTTTGAATAGTACACCCATGCTCCCAGGCTAAGGATGACTACACCGATTAATAGAATTACAAAAGAAGATTTAGTTTTCATTTTAATAATGTTTTGTTAATTAAATCTAACACAAAGTTAGAAATATATAACATATATGTCAAGCAAAATTTGATTTTTTTTGATTTTCTTTTTTGCGGGGGACTAACCGGGATCAGTTAATGTATTGAAAATCTGGTAATTTCAGATTATTTGAAGTTATTAGCCTTATTGCCTGCCGGCCACAACCATCGTTCCTGGACAATGGCAGGTTTTTCCAGGCTGATCTTACCAGACTGAAAGCTTACTGAATATTCACCTGGATCAACCTCTGCTGTATTCCACACAACCTTGTGTATGCCGGCCGAATGATCTCCTTCCAATGTTTCGAGTTCCTCACCGTTGTGATCCCATAAGCTTATCCTGACCGGGTCTTTCTGTGCTTTATTCAGATAATAATAGATATGAAGTCCGTTTTCCTCGTTGGGTGTGCGGTACAGGTTGTCTGCAAAGGGACCGTGGTTACCCCACCAGGCCTGTTCAGAATAGTTCTGCTGCGGTTTGGATTCGATATCAAAAAGGTGGACTTCCTTTTCAAGTAATTCTTCGGACAACTCGAGGAAGGGGAAAATATCAGCAATATAAACCCCTCTGCCGTAGGTCCCGACAATAAGATCTCGGGCTTGGGTGTGAACCAGTATATCTTTTACCGGTACAGGTGGCATGTTGTTTTTCAGGGGGATCCAGCTTGCTCCCCCATTGATTGTGAAATACACACCCTGATCATTTCCAATAAACAGTAGGTCGGGATTTGAATCATCCTCCCAGAAGGCCGATACGGGTTGGTCAGGCAGGTTGGATGCAATAGCGGTCCATGTACTCCCAAAGTCATCTGTCCGGTAGAGGTATGGCTTGAAAACATCATTCCGGAACCCGGTTTTCACAACATACCCCCTGCCCTCCTCGTGATGGGAAGCGAAAACACGGGATACATAAAACTCATCCGGTGCGCCGGTCTTTAGCAGGCTGGCTGATAATTCGGACCATTTTTTTCCATGGTCCCGGGTGATCCATACCCTGCCGTCATCTGTTCCTGTCCAAATGATACCTGCAGTGAGTGGAGATTCAGCTATGGTTGAAATTGTGCAATACATGATATGTCCCCGGCCGGCAATCTTGTCGGGATCATTCCTTGTAAGATCGGGACTGATCTCATGCCAGTTATCTCCCATGTCAACAGACCTCAACAGCATTTGTCCACCAGTATATAGTATTCGGCTGTTATGGGGTGAGACGATAAGAGGGGTATTCCATGTGTAGCGGTAAGGGGCGGCACCTTCAGCTGCTTTGGGTTGGATATTGACCCTCTCACCGTTCAGCTGGTCCACCCGCTGATGAGCACCAAACTGGGTAGTAGTATAAAGCCAGCGGTTATTCTCATGGTCCACTTTCAGGTACATGCCGTCCCACATACCTATCAGTACCCAGTCATCATCGCCAACAGATCCCATCCAACCGTTGGATGGGGCCTTCCATCCCTCATGATCCTGCAGTCCTGCGTAAATATTATAGGGTACAGCATCATCGACTTCGATGTTATAGACCTCCCCTAGTGGTATTTGGTAATAACACATGGTAGTTTGCCCCCTGTCCCACGAAACATTCAGTCCCCCGTCACTCCCTGCCATGATATGCCTCGGATCCTGGGGATCTATCCATAGGGTGCGAACATCGCCGAACATGATATTGAAACGTTCACGATTATCCCAGGGTATACCATCCCAGGTCCTTCCCTGGTCGGTCGAGGACTGCAAAGAAATATTATTGATATACAAATAGTTATCATCCAATGGATCCACCAGTATCTGGTTGAAGGAGTATGCTGCCTTGCTCCCCACATCTATGCTGTCATGGTTCATCTTAACCCAGCTTTTGCCTGCATCTGCACTGCGGTATAGTTCACCTCCTATGAGCCTGTCAAAGTAGGGATCCCTCAAGGGGTCAAATGCCAGGTCTTCCTCCGGGATCTTGTAACCTGGTTTGGGATTCAGGTTTTCGACCACGGCATAGATGATATCCGGGTCAGCGCGGAACAGGTCTATCCCTATCCTGCCTACATTCCCATCTGGAAGTCCGCCACCCAGCCTGGTCCAGCTATCCCCCCCGTCTGTGGTTTTATAGATACCGCTTTCGGCTCCACCTGCCTCATAATGCCAGGGAAAACGGTACTTTTCATAGGCAGCAGCATATAGGATCTGCGGGTCGTCCCGGTTTATCACCATATCGATCACGCCTACATTTTCATTTATATAGAGTACCTTTTCCCATGTTTTACCCCCATCCCTGGTTCTGAACACACCACGGTCTTCGTTGGGTGTGAAGAGGGTGCCCATGGATGCTACATAGACGATATTTTCATTCCCGGGATGTATGATGATCTTAGGTATATGCTGCGTCCCCTCCAGTCCCATAAACTGGAAGGATTCCCCCGCATTGCCGGATTTATAAACGCCCCTGCCGGCATGTGTAGAACGCGCATTGGAAGCTTCACCAGTACCTACCCATATGACATAGGGATCGGACGGGGCAACCTCGATGGCACCTATGGAGGTGGTGGGCAGGTCATCCGTTATACATTTGAAAGTCACACCATTATTGCTGGTTTTCCATACCCCGCCATGACGGGCCGCCGTATAAATGACAAACTGGTTGGCCGAATCGGGATTCTCAGGGACGGCAATATCTGATATCCAGGAACTTACCCTTGTTGGATTGAAATTGCGGTATTTGAACTCACCGAATATCTCCGGTTGGGCATCACATACGAGAGGAATAATAAACAGGAAGAAGCATTTGAAGGTTTTCATTGATCGGTTAATTTATCTTATTCGATACAGGGTATGGTTGGTGAGGACATAAAGGATCCCCAACCGGTTGTCAGCCTCCAGGGATACAATGAAATCTTCTCCGGGCAATAATTCATGTTTATGCCAATCCAGGTCATGATAGTACAATTCCATCCTAACCGTAGCCATGTTTTCGATATGGCTGACAACGATCCAGGTCCGGCTGAAATGATCAACGGCTATATCGCTCACGATCAGTTTTGTTTCTGGATATAAGGCATCCTCCAGGACAGGTGAAAGGTTAGCTGGCGCACCGGCACCAATGGTAACCAGGATGGTATCATTGTTATACCAGCCCAATCCTGCAAGCATATAGGAGCTGTTCCCCGGTGCCAGGGTATACAGGTTCTGGTCAACAAAATCCTCTATCACATGTACGGACCCAATATCAGAGATCCGGCTGATCCCGCTTGTCTGATGCCCGAACCATTTGGTATTTGCCTGGTCAAGGCTGGAACAGCTGACTGTATTTGAGAGAATGCCGGATAATTCCACCGAAAACAATCGTTCTCCATTTTCATTTATCCTTACTATACCAGTTCCTTCAGGTGTGATCCAGATATTGTCATGGATATCCACAAGAAGGGTGCTGATCAGTCCCATGCCTGTATAAACCGTATCCATCCCGTCCGGATCTACTGTGACCAATGACCTTGCTTCTATGGCCCAGAGCTGGTCTTTCCTGTCGAAGGCAATGGAGCTGAGGTTGGGCAGATCCGTATAAACTGGTTCCAGGGTATCTCCTTCAAATCTGTAAATGGTATTCATCATCGGTTGATGACTGGACAGGGGATCCGTGTTTTGCATGTATTTAGCCGACCGGAGCCATGGAATCCCGGACAGGTCCAGTGCCAGTTCCAAGAAAACCTGGTCGAATGTAAAGGTTTCTACCCGGGGATCAGGAGCAGGGATATTTGTTGGCTGGTGCCCCTGGCATGAAACCATTAGAAGGATCATAATGATCAAGAGTGATTGTATTCTCATCATAGGGTGTTGGGCTAATCAACCTCAAGTTATGAAATATTTATTGCTGGATTTCATATAATTCAAGGATATTCCTGATGCGATACCCTCCATAAAGGGTCATCAGGGGTTCCATCCATGGGGGAATGCTCTGTACTACCATGGGTGCATTGTGTCCGGCAATAAATACTTTTGCAGGATCAGTAGCTGCATCCTTCCTTTTGAGCACCAGCAAATTCACCGTTTCCTTTTGGAGAACTGAATCAGCAAGTTCTTCTAATGATTCCAACCTGATATCCTGCATGTCCTTCTCCATATAAAAAGATGCCATTAGTTCTCCTGGACCATATGGATTACTGTTATTATAGGAAATTAACCTGATGGGCTCATCGCCGTAATTCTTCCTGATGTGACGAGTGATGCTGGTGAGTCCTCCATCCGCCGGTTTGAGGCTTACCGTAACAGCCCCGATACAATTGATGATGACCAGTGACCAGGCAACCGCATGAATGGCGATCCGGCCTGATTTTCTCCATTTCCGGATATCCCACTTTAAGGCCTGGAAAGCTAGTAAAAGGATAATGGGAACCAGGTTAACAACAGGAAACATGAAGCGTAACTCTTTATGTGCAATGATGGAATGGACAATAAAAAACGGCAGGATGGTCCAGACAAATACACTCCGGGGTTTTTTAATGATAAGTACCAGGAAAGCCAATATGATCGGTATCCCTATGGGAAAAAAGCTGAAGCGGAAAATACTGTAGAAATAATTCCACCAGGGCTCAGTACCAAATCCGGAAGCCACATCCTCAACCAGATTAACATAGAAATAGTTCCAAGCAGACAGGGTAAATTCGCCGTACAACCAAAAATCCAGGAGTATCCCAAACAGCAGTACTGCTATACCCGCTGCCAGGAGCTTCAGGAGGTCAAGGATTTTCTCTCTCTCAATGATAAGGAGCCAGAGAAATATACCCAGCGCCAGGAATGCATTCTGGTATCGGAACAGAAAACTCAGTCCCAGGAACACGCCCGCAATATAATTCCTGTTGCCGCGAAAATTAGTGTTTAACAGAACAGCAATGGCATTCAATAGCATAATGCCTGACCAGGTTTCAGACATAAATCTTACATTGACCAGTGACAGGAACCATAGAAAGTAGGAAAGAAAGAGGTAGGGCTTATGGTACCTGGGATGTACAAAATAACTACAGGTCCGGGTAAAATACCTGATACTGAACAAAGCAAGAAGGGCTGTCAGCAAGCGAAGTACAAAGGCCTGCATATAAGGGTCTACAATTGAACCCCCCTGAAGTAACTTGATGAAGGAAAAAGCAATAAAGGGTTGAAGGGCCGGTCTTACCCTGGCCTCGAATTCCCAAGCCAGTTCTTCCTGCGATATATTTCCCATCTTGTATAATGCAAACTCAATCAACTGAAAATGCTCATCACCATGATAAAAACCAGTGCTGAACCAGGCTGCGACGACGTACACTGCCAGGGCTGCAAGGAAAAAATACCGCTCATACCTCATGAAATGCATAATCGGATGCTTTTTATTATTTGATTGCTAAATTTAATCTCTGAATATAGTAAAAATAAAGTAGCCGGATAATACCATAAATCAATGTCAGGATTCCGGGATATTTGATGATGTGATAGGTCCTCATCTGCGCAGATCCTCGAGCTCACACTATGCCGGTGCCCTTGGGATAGGTCCGATATGCCGGAGGCGAATGGGCTTGCTGGGGGGATTGCTTGGCTGGAATGCCACCGATAACAGGTTAGCAGAAGCCGGCAATCACCCTGCAAAGAATGGCCTGACCTTATCCATTGAGATAAAGGATGTTATGAAATATTAATTTCGAATCTCGTATAATTCAAGGATATCCCTGATGCGAAATCCACCATACAGGGTCATAATTGGTTCCATCCATTCAGGAATACTTTGGACTTCTTTTGTTGCATTGTGGCTGGCAAGGTATACCCGGGCGTGATCAGATGCAGCATCCTCTCTTTTAAGTACCAATAAATTCACCTTGTTTTGAAGGAGCAATGTATCACTAAGCTCGTCCAATGATCCTAACCTGATATCCTGCATGTCCTTCTCCATATAAAAGGATGTCACAAGTCCATGTTGTTGATATGGGGAGCTGTTGTTATAGGATATCAAGCGGATGGACTGATCACCGTATTGCTTCCTAATATGATGGGTGATGGCTGTTGCAGTATTGGCCGGTTTCAGGCTTACAGTAACAATACCGATGCAGTTTATGGCAATAAGTATCCAGGCGACGGACCGCAGGGCAAGCTGACCGGGTCTTTTCCATTTACCCGGATCCCAGTTCAATTCCTGGTAGGCCAGCATGAGGAGAATGGGAACCAGGTTAACGGCCGGAAAAACAAAACGCAGTTCCTTATGCGGGATAATGGAATGCACTATAAAAAATGGCAGGATGGTCCAGATGAATATGTTACGTGGTTTTTTGAATATCAGCAGAAGAAAGGAAATGATAATGGGAATACTAATAGGGAAAAAACCAAACCTGAAGATACTGTAGAAATAATTCCACCAGGCTTCCGTACCATAATTTGCTGCCACATCCTCAACCAGATTGATATAAAAATAATTCCAGGCAGAGAGAACAAATTCTCCGTATAGCCAGCGGTCAAACAATACCCCGAGCAATAAGACCAGGGATCCGGATACAAGGAGTTTTGCCAGATTGTGTATTTTTTCCTTTTGGATAAAGATCAACCAGAGAATAAGACCTAATGCAAAAAAAGCATTCTGGTAGCGACACAGATAGCTCAATCCCAGGAGTCCACCGACAAGAAAATACTGGTGGCTGCGGAAATTATATTTTATCAGGACTGCAAGGGCATTGAGCAGAAAGATGCCCGACCAGGTTTCCGACATAAACCTTACATTGATAAGTGGCAGAAACCATATGAAATAGGATAACAAAAGGTATGCCTTGTGAAATTCAGGTCTGACCATTCCTTTGCAGGCAGTAGTGAAGAAACGGATGCTGAATAAAGCCAGAAGGGCTGTCAGTAATCGAAGGACAAGGGTTTGAATATAAGGATCTTCGATTGAGATCGCCTGCAGGACCTGGATGACATAATAGGCAATCAGAGGCTGGAATGCAGACCTTATCCTGGTTAAGAAAACCCAATCCATTTCATCCGGTGAAATCATTCCCATTTTATAAGATACAAACTCGATTACCGAGTAGTGCTCATCAGGCCAATAACCCTTGTTAAACCAGGCTGTCACAAGATATAATGCCAGGGCCGCAAGGAAAATATACCGCTCAGACTTCATGAAATAGGTTATGAGATGTTTTTTGGGTTTTGATTGCTAAATTTAATCTCTTAATATAGTAAAAATAAAGTAGCCAGATAATACCATAAATCAATGTCAGGATTCCCGAGTATATTCAATGATGTGATAGGTCCGCTTATGCGCGGACCCTCGAGCTCACACTGTACCGGTGCCCTTAGGATAGGTCGGATATGCAGGGATCTGATGGGTGGGAAGATGAACCATGCCAGCTTATATATTGATCCCAATGGATCACTTGCCACCACCCATGAAAGCCAGGGATCGGATATGGGATTGATGGGTGGATTGCTTGGCTGGGATGCCACCGATGACAGGTTAGCAGAAGCCGGCAACCATCTTGCAAAGAATGGCCTGTCTTTATCCATTGAGATAAAGGATATCGCTGCCGTGCATCCGAATACATACCAATTACGCCTGGATGGACCGCAGGGATCATGTGAGCTTACGGCCCTCTCAACAGGAGGAGGCATGATTGAAATCACTGAGATAGCCGGGAAGCAACTGTCAATAAGGGGGGATTACCATGAAATTTTAATATATTATTGTGATAACAAAGATGTTATGCAACTCCTGAACAAGAGGTTTGCTTATGAAGATATTATTCTGCATCCGGGAGATGATACAATGCTGCAGATCAGGTCCATTACCCCTCCTGACCAGACTATTCTGAAGCAGCTGGCCGGCATGCAGGGAGTTCGCAGGGTACACTACATAAGGCCTGTTCTGCCTATCCTCTCCCGCAAGGATATGGAGATTCCTTTCCTTACCGCAGGGGAAATGCTTGAGTTCAACAGGGACCGGGGATTGCCACTCTGGGAACTTGCTTTAAAATATGAAAGCCTAAGGGGTGGCATATCTGAAGCTGAGGTTTATGAAAAAATGAAAACGCTGGCAGGATTTATGGAAGATGCTGTTGCATCGGGATTAGGGGGAACCCATTATAATGACCGCATCCTGCCCAGCCAGTCCCCCGCTTACAAAAGAAAAATGGACCAGGGCCAGTTGCTTGGGGGGGATATTACCAACCGGATCATTATGTATACCAGTGCCGTCATGGAGGTAAAAAGCGCCATGGGATTGATTGTGGCAGCGCCTACAGCCGGCTCATGCGGATGCATCCCCGGGGCAGTACTGGGAACAGCTACTGGTATGGACCTCCCCCATGACCAGGTCATAAAAGCACTGCTGGCAGCCGGAATGATAGGTATTTTCATTGCCAGGAACGCCACCTTTGCAGCCGAATCAGGAGGATGCCAGGCAGAATGTGGTGCGGCATCGGGTATGGCTGCCGCAGCCCTGGTATCACTGGCTGGAGGTTCACTTGAGCAGGCCCTGGCATCATCCTCACTGGCTTTGCAAAATTCCCTGGGAATGATCTGTGATCCCATTGCCAACAGGGTGGAGGCTCCCTGCCTGGGGAAAAACGTAATGGCTGCCATGAATGCACTTTCCTGCACCAACATGGCATTGGCCGGATATGAGCACCTGATCCCCCTGGACGAGGTTATAAAAACCATGAATGAGGTCGGCTCAAGCCTGCCCGCATCACTTCGTTGCACGGCGCTCGGGGGACTGTCCATTACGCCGGCTGCAAGGAAAATTGAGGATGAAATGAAAAACAAACCAAATAATAAAACATTATGAGAAGGTATGTCAGAGTTACATTGCTTGGTGGTATTGCCGCCGTATTGCCACTTGCCTTGGTGATCCTCGTATTCCGATGGATCTTCAACATCATCGAAAAATACCTGAGGCCAATTGTGGATCTGTTTAATACGGATTCAGAGCTTTTGCTTTTTGTCATATATGTCATCCTGGTGGCAGCCATTATTGTTTCCTTTTTTTTCATGGGAATCATAATCGAAACAAGGATAGGCAGGTTCTTCACCTCCGTCCTTGAAAAGAAATACCTTATGAAGATTCCCGGGTATAAAATTGCCAGGGAAACGGTTATGCAGTTTTTTGGCAAACAAAAGTCCTTCTTTTCAGAGGTGGTCCTTGTAGACCTGTTTAATGCCGGCACCCTTATGACCGGGTTTATCACGGATGACCATGGAGATATCATTACAGTATTTGTGCCTACGGGTCCCAATCCAACTTCTGGGAATATCTACCATGTCAGAAAAGACAAGGTCTACAGAACCAGAGCAGCCGTAGACAATGCAATGAGGACAATCATCAGTTGTGGGGCCGGATCCAGCGAAATATTCAAAGACATTGATGACCCGAATGGGATCATTCAATATCCCGCACACACCTGACATAATTGAATACATACCTGACATCCCCCTGTGGTCCCCAGTAGGAAGGATAATCAGCAGGATCGCCATCCTTGGGATCACTCCGTTGAGCCCCAGCCCCATGAACATCCATTAGAAGTCCGTTCATATATCCCTGGGCTTTGCCAAAAGCAATATAAACGGCCCCGCTGCCCGGTACGGGTCCATCCAGGTGAGTTGTACCAGTCCAGAAATAAGGAAACTGGCCGTCCTGTCCCTCCGGATCAGTGATACCTGTTACCTGAAATACAGGATCAATAGCGGCTGACATGGTGACCTCCGGGGCACGTGTATGATCCAAGATACTCTGCAATTCCTTGGCATTCGGAAGGCGCCAGTCATGATAGCCCGCCAGGTCAAGATTTTCAGCATAAGCCAGGGCATCCTCCCAGTTCCGGGGTATTCCATCATCTGCCTGCTGCCACATCAGGCCGGTGGCCAGATCCGATACTGTTTCGTCTCCATTTTCCTGGAAGTTATTTTTCCCGTATTCAGGGTTGCCGCGGACGTATCTAACATACATTTTATTATCCTGGCCGGTCGCCGGCTTAAATTTCGGATATCCCTTGATACGTCCGTCTACGAAATTCACACCAAATACGGTGGCATCTCCCCTCATGGTGGTGCCAACATATTCAGTGGCAGACCAGGTCTGAGCATCAATAAATCGTTCCCCGGCTGCTTCATCACCCAATGGCTGAATGAAATAACGGGTATCGATAAATCGGATGGAATTTTCAGCAGATCCCGATATACTGCCAGTAAACAGGATCAATGAATACAGCTCCTTGATACCTGGCATGCGCCATCCATTGTAGCCTGCCAGGGTGAAATTCGCGCACCCGGACAAGGCATTCTCCCAGGTCATCTTATCCCCCATATCCTTCACCCACATCAGTCCCGTTACATTATCCGTTACCGTACCATCCCCATGATCCGTATACGAGGGTTGGTTTTGCTGATAATGCGCATCCTGTCCATAAAAGGCATCAGCCGGTCCCGGTTCTGGAATCACCTCCCGATCACTGTAAAAATCTCTTGTACCGGTATCAACAATCTTGTAATTAGCCTCATGCAGCAACTCCTCTTCGACCTGATCTGTGGAACAGAAGGCAAAAAGTGATGTCAGTCCAACGATAATAATAACCTTCCTCATAAGAAATTGTTAAGCTTTTTAGTAACTCTTAGATATTAGATTCCGTAAAAAGCATATGGTTTAATCCATAACATTCCTAAACTAAACCCTCTCACGTATGAAATCAACAACTACTTTATTAATGATGGCCTTGCTGACTGTATCCCTGACCTTTGGCCAGGGATCGGATCTAATCGCAGAAAAAACCAAAATTTCCTCATTGTGTGACCAATATTCAAAGGCCTGGGCCACAGAGGATATTGATAAATTCTCAGCCCTGTTTGCACACACAGGTGATCTTGTCATTTTTGACGGTTCATCCAACTATAATGGCTGGGAAGCCTGGAAAAAAAGGCTGGAAACATCCTTTCCCCCTGCAAATGATGTAAAAGTATCCTTCAGGGATCATAAGATCCAGATAAATACCCCGGGTGATGCAGCTTTTTTAACAGCCACAGAAGATGTAGACTATGTTGAAAATGGCAAGCCATTCAGTTTCAAAGGAATGCGGGTTACATGGATACTGGAAGGAAAGCCAGGCGGGCGCGGCGCCTTCCGGGCGACCCAGGCTCGACAGCAGGGCTTGCGGCGAATCTCCGACCAGCGCCTGGATCCAGCGACTGGGAATGATGCCGGCATCGGTGCTGTCCGGGCTGCCGAGGAAGAAGCCGGCTGCCAGCACGCCCATGAAAAGGAGCGGAAGGATTTGCTTGCCGAACCCCCACGACTGGTCCCGCCAGTCCTTGAGTTCTGCGCCACCAAAGAAAG
>RCNC010002704.1_pt1 | contig 11744 bp, 9 predicted proteins | sample 2041301 | NCBI WGS metagenome assembly RCNC01 (sample SAMN09708231, study PRJNA481090) | Marine sediment metagenome, whole genome shotgun sequencing project. | biome: marine sediment; feature: ocean; material: sediment; isolation source: Sewage treatment plant 13A marine sediment (STP13A) ... | reverse complement strand
GGATGATATGAACACCGCCATGCTGGTGGGGCATCTCTTAAGTGGTATAACACAGATCAACAAGCTTGCGGAAGGAAAGGAAACTATCACCGCAGAAGATCTTGAAAAGCTAGTTAGCCTCTATCACTCCTGGGCCTTCTCCGTATTGGGTTTACAGCTCCCGGAAACTTCCGGGAAAGCGAGCGAGATTACCGGCGACCTCATAGAAATGATTCTGCAATTAAGAAATGATGCCAAATCCAGTCGTGACTTTGAAACCGCAGATCGCATTCGGAACGAACTGACCAATCTGGGAATCACAATAAAGGACCGGAAAGACGGAGCCGACTGGGAAATTTCTTAGGGCATGAAACGCTATCGCTCACATTCCCTTATTATTAAGGATCTCCACCTGGGAGGCGACCAGCCTGTCCGGATACAATCCATGACAAGCACCGACACCAACGATGTGCAAGCATCGGTAGATCAGTGCATTCGCATGATCAAGGCCGGAGCAGAGCTTGTGAGGCTCACCACCCAGGGAAAGAGGGAGCTGGAGAACCTGAAACTTATACGGGGAAAATTACATCAGGAAGGATACCATGTACCCCTGGTGGCTGATATACATTTTAAACCCGGTCTGGCCCTGGAGGCAGCTGGTGTTTGTGATAAAATCAGGATTAACCCGGGAAATTATCTAAAGGGTGGAACCGTAGATGTTCTGCTACCGAAGCTGCTTACTAAATGCCGTCAAAATGGAACGGCAATTCGTATTGGTGTAAACCATGGATCATTGGACGAATCCATTCTGAAAGAATATGGAGATACACCGGAAGGCATGGTTGAGTCGGCCATGATCTTCTTACGTATTTGTCAGGCAGAATCCTTTGAGAAAGTAGTTGTCTCCATGAAATCCAGCAATCCAAGAGTAATGGTTCAATCGGTGCGCCTGCTGGCACACCAGATGCTTCTGGAGGACATGGCCTATCCAATTCACCTGGGGGTTACCGAAGCGGGTGATGGCCCCGAGGGAAGAATCAAATCTGCTGTTGGGATGGCTCCCCTGCTTTTGGAAGGCATGGGCGATACCATACGCGTGTCTCTTACCGAGCCTCCTGAAATGGAATTGCCTGTAGCAGCGCAGATTGTAGCCCTTTTTCCCTTGCCAGATGCCTTGCCTTATAAGCCATTTGGGGGACTGGCCTGGGATCCTTTCCGTTTTTCCAGAAGAAAATCACTTGCCGTTTCCGGACTGGGAAAGGGAAGCAGAGTAAAGATTATTTCATCAGAGCCGCCCGATCCAGGCACAGATCTGAAACCAGCTAAGCTAAAAGAGCTAATGGTCCCCTATGAAACCTGGGAAAAAGAGCCCCAGACCCTCGAAGCAGGTAAGAAAATATTGATCCTGGAAAAAGGAAATCACAGCATCCCGGAGCTTAAGTCCCGTCTAAACCGGTTCTGCACGTCCAATAATAAAGCACCCATCCTATTTAAACACGATTCCAACACCCTGGATGCGGAACTGTTCCAGCTTCAATTGGCCGGAGAATTGGGCGCCCTGCTGGTGGATGGGCTACTGGATGGTGTTTGGGTGGAGAATCCAAATCTTACTCCGGCGCTGATCAATGAAACCCTGTTGAATATCTTACAGGCTGCCGGAGCACGGATCACCAAAACGGAATATATTGCCTGCCCGTCCTGTGGGCGTACTCATTTCGATATCCTTACCAGATTAAAGGAGATTCGCAGCGCCACCTCTCATCTTACCACCTTGAAGATCGGGGTGATGGGTTGTATAGTAAATGGTCCCGGGGAAATGGCCGATGCTGACTATGGATATGTAGGGGCCGGGCCGGGCCGGGTAAGCATTTACAAGGGCAGGGAAGCAAAGCTCCGTAACATTCCCGAAAAAGAAGCGCTTGAAGCTTTTATTAAGCTGGTAAAAAGTGAGGGCGACTGGATCGAACCCTGATCCCGGTCAAGGTTCTACCACCTGGAAAAGGGTGTCTCCACCTGGAAGAAAAAGCCATGCTCTCCATAGCGATTGACAGCATAATAGATGCTGAAAACCTGATCGTAGTAGGTAATCAGATCTATTCCCCCCCCGGCGGAAAACTGCCAGGTATTCACCATGGTGCTAGTCGGGTTGGGAAAATCATTATTCACATAAGCGAAATCGGCAAAAAGATTGACATAAAGAGCATAATGTATTTTGTTAAACTGCTCCATTCCAATGAAAGGGATGGTATAACTATTCGGCTTAATAACCTGGATCTTTAAATTATACAAGGAAAGCACATAATCCGATCCATCGATCACATAGGGTTCATAACCGCGGAGATTTTCATTATAACCCAGGGCCCTGTCCAGGAAGTAGGGCATGGTTTTCTCGGTTGAGAACCTCGCTTTTGTTGCATTATAAAAGTAGAGCCGGTTCACAATTTTCTGATGCCACATCAGGATGCCGGTCAAACGAAAAGTCCGGTGATGAAAATCAGGAATCATGCCCAGACCAATCTGTTCGGCTTTAAACCTCACGTTATATCCCTCCAGGGGATACACCCTGGAGTCACGAACATCATAATTAAACTGGTAAGTAAGCATGAAAAATTGTTGCTTGGTAGCGCCATCACCCAGGTAGTTACTATTTACAATGGCTACTGAGTCCGATATCTGGTAATCAAAGTATTCGAAGCGGAGTGAATGTGAGGCAAAGTATTTTCTTCGATAGGTATATTGTGAAAAGGCGTTCCACCTGACCTGTGCAGGGATATCCAGGGGCTCGTATTCCACTGGCTGGTTATTGGCCGTTTCAATAAATACTTCGTTTTGTTGATTGACATTGAAACCACCTGAAATGCCATGAGTTTGATTTTTACCCAGATTTGGTTTGGAGTAGGCCAGCCCGTATTCTTTTACATATCCCAGCCTGACTTTTGCTGTAAGCAGTTCGTTCCTTCCCCTGAAGTTATTCCATTTCAACCAGGCTCCATAGTTAATCTTTTCCCAATCCCAGTTCTCAATAAAGGTGCTGAAATTCCTGTCGGCATACTCCAGGATCGGTACCGGCCAGATGTACCAACGCTCGGTAACTTCGACAGTCACATCAATCACATTGTCTCCCAGGTGCTTAACGTTGAGATTGACGAAATTGAAAATGGACAGGATCAATAGGTTTTCCCTGCTCCGCTGAAGAGAGGGTATTAGCTGCATTTTAAATACGGTATCCCCGGGGGAGAAAATCAGTTCTCTCAGAATCACTGATTCATGAGTAATCTTGTTACCGCTGATCAGAATGTCGTGGATAACTAGTTTATCATCGGCAATCACCAGGGCGTCCTGCGATACTGCTTCTGTTACATGACACAGCAGAAAACAAACCACGAATAATTTTATTGCCTTTGCCATTCGCACCATGCTCAAGGGCTGCAAGGTAATAAATAAATTAAACGTATTTTTGCTGATAAAATGAGCCATATGAGAGCAATAATTACTTTCTGCATGATTTTTTTCATTTACCTTTCTGGTAGCGCACAAAACTATATTATACCCGCTGAAATTCCTTTCAAGCTGCTGGATGTTAAAGGCAACATCCACCTGGAGCTGATATCTTCCGATAAAACACAATTGGAATTCGTAGGAGACACCGTCCCTGAACAGCTAAGTATCCAATGGAGTGATGGCACCCTCAGCCTGAAAACAAATACGGAAATAAAGAAAACACCCGCCATCCAGGTGAAACTATATTTGAAAAGCCTTTCTGATCTTGAATTCACACGGGGGGCAGTTGTTCAATCGGCTGATACCCTGAAAGTTTCAATACTAACTTTGAAGGCAGATACCGGTGGAAAAGCCGAGCTTACCATTGATGCTGATTCGGTTAGCGCCAAGGTGAATCAGGGAAGTGATATCATCTTGCGCGGGTCCACCCGAAGTCAGTCGATTCATGCCATCACCATGGGGAATTATCTGGCCTATGAATTGGAAGCTAAAAATACCTGGGTGAAAGCAAATACTGGCGCACAGGTGAAGGTAAACACTTCAGAGTATCTAAATGCCAATTCAAAGAGCGGAGCTTTTGTGGGCTACTCGGGCAAGCCAAATCACACTGCCTTTAAAAACAGCACAGGTGGGAAAATTACTCAAGAGAATCAATAAGTAGCCCTGCCAGCTTCATATCGGTGGGGGTGGTAATCTTAATGTTTTCCCGGTTTCCGTCCACCAGGCTTGGCGCACCGTAAACCGTTTCATAGACGGAAGCATCATCCGTAAAAGTGTTCTTATATGGCTGCTGATATGCCTTTTTGATTCGCTCCGATCTGAATACCTGTGGAGTTTGCACCCGCCTCAGGCCGGAGCGATCCATAGGTACCGAGCCTCCCTCTTTGTCCAGCACCCTTACAGATTCATCCATCTCTATAACCGGTATTCCGCTTCCTTTACGAAGTGCTGCATCATAACAGCGTGCCAGGGTGTCCTGACTTACCAGGGGTCTCACTGCATCATGAATTCCTACCAGGGACGCCTTATCAACTCGGGATAATCCGTTATTTACAGAATCGTAACGCTTGGCTCCCCCCATGACGATAGTGAGCCCCCCGGCTATCTCATAGGATTTTGCTATATCTTCCCAAAGCTCTCTGTGAGCAGGGGCCAGCACTACCACAACTTTCATTTCCGGATCGAAGTTTTGAAATCTCTCCAGGGTGTGAATAATTAAGGGTTTCTCCCGAAGCTTAAGATACTGTTTTGGAAGCTCTCCACCCATTCTGCTGCCTGATCCGGCGGCTACGATGATGACTGCCCTGTTCATCAGAAATAACTGTCAATAAGTTCCATAATTGTGGTCCGGTCCAGAGGTTTCGTAACAAAATGATTGCATCCGGCCCGAAGGCTCTCCTCCTTTTCTTCGGCCATCACATAAGCTGTTTGTGCTATAATTGGAACCGAAGCATTAAATTCCCTGATACGTCTGGCCGCATCGATACCACTCAATTCGGGCATTTTTATATCCATTAATATAGCATCAGGAACGAGTTTCCTGGCCTGGTCAACCACCTCACGTCCGTCACGTGCCCTGTGGATTGTAGCTCCGGTCTGCCTTAACATCTCTCTTACAAAAAGCCAGTTTAACTCCTCATCTTCTGCTACCAGAATATTCTTAGTGCTCCAGTTATAGGTTTTATTGGATATCAAAATCCTGGCCTCTTCAACCGGTTCTTCAAGTACCAGAGGAAGGGTAAAATAAAACGTACTTCCTTCTCCCATGTCCGATTCCACCCACATTTCGCCTCCCATCAGATCTACCAGGCTCTTAGAGATGGGCAATCCCAGACCGGTCCCTGAAGGTTGAAGTGAGCGCTCCTGGTTCACCTGACCAAACCTGTCAAAAATTATCCTTTTCTTGTTATTCGGGATCCCAATACCGCTATCGCTTACGAAAAACTCAACATGCCTGTTGTTTTTCAGGGCATAACCAAAAGTAATATGTCCCTCTTTTGTAAACTTGATAGCATTACCAATCAGATTATTGAAAATCTGGCTCAACCTGAAATCATCGGTAACAATGGTGAAATCGTTCGACTCATTCCCTTTCCTAAGCTTGAAGTCCACCTGCTTCTCTCCTGGAGCATCTCCCCTTATCCGATGAAAAAATGAGGAAAAAATCTCATCAAGGATTTCGTTGATGCGTACCGGTTTGTTGGAAATTTTTAGTTGTCCCGATTCAATCTTTGAGATATCAATAATATCATCTATGATATTCAACAATTGATTGGAGGAATGATCGATATGTTTCAGGAAGAGGTCTCTTTTATCTACAGAAATATCAGGATCTCTCAGCAGGTTTGCAAAGCCCACAATACCATTCATCGGGGTCCTGATTTCATGGGACATGTTAGCTAAAAATGAGGTCTTCAACCGGTCCGATTCTTCCGCCCTATCCCTGGCTTCCTTCAGCTCATTTTCAATTCGCATCAGGTCCGAAACATCCTTAAAGATTCCCATAATCATGGTAATCACGCCCCTTTCATCCCTGATGGGAATCTTATTCTTCTCCATCCAGAAACCCTCCACTCCTTCATCTTCAAAATAGAGAATCTTGTTGACTATAGGGTTTCCTGTTTCGAGAATGGCGCGATCCTCTTCCATCATTTTTCGGGCCACCCGCTTGGTAAAAAATACCTTATTTGTTTTGCCGGCAGCTTCCTTAGATTCGGATACCCTCAACAGCTTTGCCATCATCGGGTTTACCCGGATATAGCGGCAATGCCTGTCTGTAAAAAATATACAGAAAGGCATGGTCTCCAGAAGGACTTCCAGCGTCTCTCTCTCCCGGTGAAGAGCCTGCAGAGAGCCTGATAGATTAGTGACATCCTCACGATATCCGCCTGTTCCCGAAATTTCACCTTGCTCATTTCTTACAGGGAAATGAACCGTTTTAATAATCCTCTTCTCATTGGAATAGGTAAGTTCACTGATTTTTCCGCTAAGATAAACTTCGCGCTCCCCTTCCTCGATTTGCCTGGCTTCCTCCCTGCCAAATACCTCTCTGTCTTCCTTGCCAATGACCTGGGACAGATCTTTTCCCAGCGTAGACAAAAACATTTCATTCACCTGAATGAACTTTCCATTTTCATCCTTAAACCAGGTGGCAAAGGGCAAAGATTCCAACAGCGCTTTTAACTGTGAACCTGAGCAATTGTCCTTATGTTCTACGTGCTTGGCTATTACCTATCCTCCAAAAGTGCTGAATCCTGCGGGAATCTGTTTCTCTCTGGGTGTGATGCTCAGCAAAGGAACTGTTGCTGTTTTCAACATTTGCTGCGCATAACTGCCGAGAAAAACATTCCATTTATCAATTTCGCTGGACATAATGGTGATCAGATCAGCGTCAACCGCTTCTGCATAATTACATGTTAAGCTTGGCAGACTCTCACCCACCAGTGTTTTGTCAACGATCTGCAACTTCCTCTTCCTAAAATAGTTGATTACCTGCTTTGAATATGACTCCAGCCTGGCCAGATCCCGTTTGTTATTCCGGGTAGAAATCGAGATTACATGTAGCTCAGCATCAAACAGCTCGGCCACGTCTGCCACAAACGGGGCCTTTTGCCGCGTGTCGAGATGCAGTTTTATGGGTACAACAATTCTCTTAATCTGATCCGGGATGTTGGTCCGCAGTGTAAAAACCGGTTGTTCGGTGGCAGCCATGATTTTTAGCGCATTGCTCCCGACAAAGAGCTCTTCAAAACCTGAGGCTCCATGGGTGGAAGCAGAAACCACTGCGTCCTCAAAAGAATTTACCTGGTTCACAAGCTCTCTGTAAACCTTCCCTTTTTTGACAATGTATGTTAGTTTGGATTGATTTCCCAGGGTGGGTGCATATTCCTTTACTAATTTTTTAAAATGGGCCTCTGCATATTTTTGTTCCAGTTCAACCACACTGGACTGAAAATTGGAACTGTTAGTCAATACATAGACCATCTGGATGTTAATCTTTTTCTTCTGAGAAAACAGAATGGCCCACTCAAGACCTTTCAATGAATCCACTGAAAAATCGATGGGTACTATGAAATTGGTCATGGCTTCTCTTTTAGATATCTCTGCTAATTTAACCAAATCAGTTGAGAATTATTACTTTTATGACGTATAATCAATAGACTCAAATCATATGGCTCTGGAAGTTGTTCTTGGAATAGATATTGGCGGCACATTTACAAAAATCGGCCTGGTAGATCGTAAGGGATCTATACATTTCGAAGATGAGATCAGCACCCGAGGTTATGATACCATTGAGGAGTTTATTCAGGCTCTTCACACACATATCACGCAGAGCCTGGAGCAAATCGAAACCTCTTTTCTTTTGCTGGGTATAGGTGTGGGTGCTCCCAACGGCAATTACTACGAAGGCACCATTGAGAACGCTCCCAACCTGGCCTGGAAAGGAAGAATTGAGTTTGTAAAACTGATGGAAAAACAGTTTCATCTCCCCATCCTGGTCACCAATGACGCCAATGCGGCCGCCCTGGGCGAAATGCTATTTGGAGATGCGGGCGATCTTAAGAACTTTGTAATGATCACCCTGGGTACCGGTCTTGGTAGTGGTCTGGTTGTGAACGGAGATATTATCTATGGACATGATGGCTTTGCAGGAGAGCTTGGCCATGTGCTTGTTTATGATCATGGCAGACAGTGTGGATGCGGCAAAAGGGGTTGTCTTGAGGCCTATGTTTCGGCAACCGGCATCAAACGAACTGTATTCGAGATAATGGCAGAAGAAAATATAGAAAGCGACTTTCGAAAAATACCCTTCTCCAAATTAAAACCTAAAATGATTACCGCCCTGGCCGAAGCCGGTGATCCGATTGCCATCAAAGCCTTTGAACGAACCGGCTACCTGCTGGGGCGTGCCCTTGCCGACACGGTGGCCCATATCAGTCCGGCCCGTATTTTTATTTTTGGGGGACTGGCCAAGTCGGGGAAATGGATTATCGATCCTGCTAAACGTAGCATGGAAGAACACCTATTGCCCATCTACCAGAATAAGATTGACATCGTTCCCTCCGCTTTGTTGAAAAAGAACATAGCTGTTCTGGGGGCTGCTGCCCTGATCTGGAAACGTCTGGATAAAAAGACCGAGAAGAGCTAACCCTATTTCTCAAGGTTCATGGTAACATCATGATCCCAGTTGGACCTTACCTCTACAGTCACCGGAAGTAGTTCCACAGGCTCAGGCTGTAACTTCTTCAAATACTCGCCGGTATCCCACTTTCCGTTTTCATTAAGGTCGTGAATAAACTTGAAAGTATACTCTTTTGGTGACAGAAAGGGAAAGGTATATAGACCATCAGCTTTCACAATACGCTCCTCAACAATGGTCTTGCCACTGATGAGTTGAACCACCACCTGATTATTTACATTTGCCAGTGAAAGAAGGATTTTTCCGTAAAACTCCAAATCACGGGTTATAAAACTTACATCAATGGTGTCGTGTTGCATGGGATATATGCTGCTAACAGCACCGGGGAGTGCCAACATGCGGTATTTGGAAGCAGACTCCCAGGAAGTTTTTAGGATGGCTCTGTATGGGTTCAAGGAATCTGCTTTTAGTACAAAAGGATGCGGAATCTCCACTGAATCGGGAATATGATAGAGCTTGAACAGTGTGTCCTCCAGGCTCCCCACTGGAAAATCGAGAAGCAGGGATATATCCAGGTTCAAATCCTGCTTTCCATTGTTCCTCATGGTGTTAACCACCAGCTTCTCTTCCTCCTTCTGAACGGCATCTCCCTTTCTGTTTTTGCTCTGTTTCTCCCTGTAGGTAAACATCAGAGTATCTCTCCGTACTACATATTGCTCGCTTGTATCCTTCACGGTATAGTTTATCGCCATCCGAAGCGAGTCTTTCTTATAGTGTAACGAATCCCTGACCCAGAGTGTCAGGCTGTCCCGATTGGTGCTGAAGTGTTCCAGAAAGCGTGGCTCGTTCTCATCAGCCGCCTGCAGGGTCTCGAAGAAAAATGAGTCGGTAAGAGGAAGAGCAAATACAAGTTGTAATTTTCTTCTGTCTTCTCTCTCATTATCTGTCAAATACTGAATTTCCGAAGCTTCAGAAAACAAGTTCAGGTCGATGTATATGGCATTCAGATCCGGACCGCTATCGGCAATTGAGTCGGACACAACACCGGAGGAGTCGGCATAAACAGTATCCGGAGTAGCCGACATTACTATGGAATCTCCCAAAAGCTGCCTGGAGAATTCTGCATTCACAATCAGGCTTGTGTCCAGAAATCCTATTTCCTCCGATGGCAGGTCAAACAAAAAGTTGTTGTTCCCATCCTTCAAGGCAAATACTTTATACATATCTGGGCGCAGGTTGTTCACGCTGAAGACCCCGCTATCGTTTGACCGACCCACATAAAGAGGGATATCAAGCAAGGGCACTGAGTCTCTGAGATCTGTGTAGAGCATGATGGAGATTGGTTCATCGGGAACTTCGAGATTTTCAGCATATTGCAAAGTTCCCCTTACTGACATGGAGTCCAGTATATCGCCTGTGGAAAAGACGTACTCAAAATTCTGAAGCTTGTTTCCTTCGTGAAGATCCACGATGGCATCCCCAAAATTAAAGGTGTAGGTTGTGTTTGATTTTAAGGTGTCTACGTACTCGATAATCAGTGTCCTCTTCCTCAATTTTACCGTTGGTTGCTCCTCCATGGGCGGAGAGACAATCAGTTCCTGATTCACATTATCCAGGACAATGTATTCATCAAAAGTAACCTCGATCTTTCTTGCCTCAAATCGCGTGGAATAGTTGGGGGGATCGCTTTCAAGCACCACAGGAGGATCTTCATCGCGCGGACCGCCCGAGGGGCTTCCCTGTTGAGCACAGCTCCAGCAAAATAGTAATACAGGAAGATAGTATAGGTATTTAAATGACACGCTCTATCAATTTATTGTAAACATACAAAGATATAAGCTTCAGGGGAAACCCCCGGAATGTTATTATATTTGTAGCTTTAATAATAAACTCGGCCCTTATGATAATTGATGCCATTACCTGGAATGTAGATCCCGAAATATTCAGTATTGGACAACTAAGTATCCGATGGTACGGCTTGATGTTTGCTTCTGCCTTCCTTTCCGGGTATATTGTTTTTACCCGCTACCTTGCCACCGAAAGGCTTACTTCAGAAATGATGGATCAACTCTTGATCTACATCGCAGTAGGTACTGTAATTGGGGCCAGGCTAGGTCATTGTTTCTTTTATGAACCAGACTACTTCCTGTCAAACCCCCTGGAGATCCTGAAAATCTGGAAGGGTGGACTGGCCAGTCACGGGGCTGCCATCGGCATCCTGCTTTCGCTCTGGTTATACGTCCGAAAACACAAACTCTCCTTCCTCTGGATGATCGACCGCATTGTAATTGTGGTGGCTCTGGGAGGGGCATTTATCCGCTTTGGAAATCTTTTTAATTCGGAAATTTACGGCGGTCCTACCAACCTTCCCTGGGGCTTTGAATTTGTACGGGACAGGTTATATGACTCCAATACCGGGGCGCTGCTTCCCACCGTAGCCCGGCACCCTACTCAACTCTATGAGGCCCTTAGTTATCTTCTGATTTTTACGGTCCTTTTGATATTCTACCGCAAGAACTATATGAAGATGCGGGATGGCTTTATCTTCGGCGTCTTTATGATCCTGCTCTTCGCTGCTCGTTTCTTTATTGAATTCGTGAAAAACGATCAAGTTTCTTTCGAAGCCGGGATGCAGTTTAATATGGGCCAACTACTCAGCCTTCCTTTCATTCTTGCAGGGGTAATCATGATTGTCTGGACCGCTAAGCAGCCACATTACTTTTCACAGGAGCCCATTCCCAAAGCCCCGAAGAAAGGTAGAAAGGCCACCTAAACTCTTCCTTTATGGAGACAGGTAATTTCTGGTTTGCGTTTGGGCTTACTTTATTTGCTGGTTTATCGACCGGAATTGGCAGCGCGCTGGCCTTTTTCACTAAAAGTACAAACACCCGTTTCCTTTCTGTCAGTCTTGGATTTTCAGCGGGAGTAATGGTCTATGTGTCTTTTGTTGAAATTCTTCAAAAAGCGCGTATATCACTTATACCAGCCTATGGAGAAAAACTGGCCGCCTGGTATGCTGTGCTTGCTTTTTTTGCGGGAATCCTGATTATAGCCCTGATCGATAAATTGATTCCCTCTGCGGAAAATCCACATGAGATCAAAAGGATAGAGGACATGGCTAAAA
>RCNC010002703.1_pt1 | contig 11746 bp, 7 predicted proteins | sample 2041301 | NCBI WGS metagenome assembly RCNC01 (sample SAMN09708231, study PRJNA481090) | Marine sediment metagenome, whole genome shotgun sequencing project. | biome: marine sediment; feature: ocean; material: sediment; isolation source: Sewage treatment plant 13A marine sediment (STP13A) ... | reverse complement strand
CCGCGTCGGGCGGCCGCTGGGCTGAGGAGGTCAAGCCCATCGGCCCGCGCGAGGAGGACGAGCTGCTCTACAAGCGCTGGGTGCGCAACCGCCGCGACGAGGTGACCCGGTTGTCCGCTGGGAAGATCGGCTACGTGCACGTGCGCTCGATGAACGACGCGAGCATGCGCGTGATGTTCGAGGAGGCGCTGGGCCGCCACCTGGGCTGCGAGTCCCTGATCGTCGACACCCGCTTCAACGGCGGCGGCAACATCCACGAGCAGTTGTCCGACTTTCTGAACGGCGAGGCCTACTTCGACATCATCCCGCACGGGCAGTACATCGGCTCGGAGTCCTACGACAAGTGGAACAAGCCGTCGATCGTGCTGATGGGCGAGAGCAACTATTCGGACGCCCACCTCTTCCCGTTGGCCTACAAGGTCAAGGGTGTGGGGCAGACGCTGGGCATGCCCGTGCCTGGCACCGGCACCTTTGTCTGGTGGGAGAGCCAGATCGACCCGACCCTGCGCTTCGGCATCCCCATGGGCGGCTGGCGCGGCGACGACGGAAAGTTCGCCGAGAACACTCAGCTCGAGCCGGATATCGCGGTGCGCAACGAGCCGGCGGTGCTGACAGCCGGACGTGATCAGCAGATCGAGGCGGCGGTGAAGGAGTTGCTGAAGAAGTGATTCGGAGGTGATCCGGAAGTAGCGCGGGGCCGCCGCCGTCGGCCCTGCGGCACCCCCGGTTGCCAGGGATGCACGTACCGGTACAGCGAAGGCACCGGGTTGAGCCGGTACATGGCGGTCGGGTTCCCGGCGACTGGCCGCAGATGGACCAGTCGGCGGACACGACGGGCGATCCCTGGGACTGAACCCCGAAGTGACAACGAACGAGGAACGGAAGACCGCGCGGAGCAGGCATTTGAACGAGGCGGGCAGACGTGGTAGTCTTCGCCGCAGGCGGGACCGCGAAGCGATTCCATCCGACGATCACACGGGCTCGGGAGAGTGGACTATAAGGGCTCAACAGCTCACCCGGCACTGAAGGAGATTGGCATCACATTCAGGCCTGCGATTTTCGCTTGGACCATTGCGACGGCGGTTCTCATCGGATCGCTCGCCGGTTGCAACGATGACGGCGATGGGTGGAATTTCGATCAACCGGAGCCGGTTCCGGGACTCATTGATGTGGTCATCGATCCGGAAGTGGGAGGGTTCTCGATTCCGCTGACCCAGGTGCAGACGGCCACGGGCCCAGTGGACGGTCTTTTTTCCTTTTACGGCAATAATCCCCGCTATTATGGCGCCGATTTGCTACTCGTCGACTTCTCTGTTTCCCAATACAGCTACAATGGGCTGTTGTTCTACCAGCCGGTCACCGTCACCATCACCAGCATTTCCCCTGATACGGTTGCCGTTTATGACCCGCCGGAAAGTGGCCTGACCTGGCAATTCCAGTTCGACCAGCACACCGAATTCTGGGGGCCGGGGTGGATCAGCGAACCGCTGACCGTCGGCTTTTATACGAAGCGCGGCAGTCCGGTTCATATTTCGGTGGAAATCGGCGTGGCGCCGGGTCCCCCGGCCGGGATGGTCTCAGGACAGGTGTGGCACGATCAGAATACCAATGGCATGCATGATGTTGATGAAGGTGGCCTGTCGGGTATTCCGTTGGAAATTGCCAGCGAAGATGGTTTGTACAATGCGGCCGTCTATACCGGCGTGGACGGCAGGTACCGCTTTGAGAATCTGCCCATCAAGGACTTTACGGTGGCTTTGGCACCGGCCGACCACGTGAACCCCGTCACGCCGGCGACACGTGCGGTGGCGATCGGGGTTGGAGCCGAGGGTTATGACTGGTTGGAGCAGGTGGACTTCGGCATCAGCCTTTTGCCCGTGGCGTCATTGACCGTCAACGCGAACGCCGATGCGACCGTCCAATCGCAAAATATCGATTTTGAAACATACAATTTTGGTTTTGATCCGTACCTGAGAGTCGGCACAACAATGCGGGATGACGGGCCGAATGACGCCCTGCGCAGCCTGGTTCGGTTTGATCTGCCCTATGAAATGGGGGCGGTGGTCGAGGCGCGCCTGGAGATGTCGGTGGTGAATTTTCTCCGCGGTGCGGATCAAACCTATCAGTTGGATGTGCACGCGGTGGTCGAGTCGGGCGATCGCACGCCCTGGATCGAAGGCAACGGGAGTTTCTCGCATCCCAACAATCGCACCATTTTGCGACCAGAAGTGGCCACCGGTGTCGCCTGGGCCGGCGACGTTGACAATTTTGCCCAACCGGATTTTGACCTGGTGAGCGTCGCGCGTACGGCCGTGGCACAGGCCGACTACGGCTTTGCTGACGTGGTTTCCTGGCCCGTGACCGGCCTGGTCAACGATTGGCTGGACGGCAGTGTGTCCAACCTTGGAGTCCTGATTCGCGACACGAATCCGGACCGAACCCACCGGATAGTCCAGTTCTCGTCACGCGATGCCCTGTTGCGGTATGAAGGTCAGACCGGGGCCAAGGGACCGGGGCCGCGCCTGGTACTGATCTACCAATAGGTGCCGGCGCCTGCGGATTCCGTACAGCGGGATCGATGGTATAGCGCATTCGAATCTTGTGCTAAACTGCGGCCAAGGATTGAATAATTTCTGATCATTATTATTGATGACGGCGGAGGTCTTTTGACATGAGCAATGGAAACGATACCGGCCATATGGACCGAGCGATGGATGTCGCCATTCGACTTGCCTTCGTTGGGTTCATTGTGTACTGGTGTGGAAAAATCTTTGCCCCATTTTTTCTGCCTGTATTGTGGGGCGCCATCATTGCAGTAGCGCTTTATCCCTTGTTCTTGAAGCTGAAAAAGAGCCTCGGCGACCGCAATCGCACGGCCGGCGTCCTTTTTATTGTCATCTCGCTGACGTTGGTGATTGCGCCCACTGCGGTTTTGACGGGATCACTGATAGACGGTGCCACTTCGGTTAAAGAAAAACTTGATGAAGGCACTTTTACATTCCCACCACCGAATGAGAGTGTTAAAGAGTGGCCGGCAATTGGCGGTCGCACTTATGACGCCTGGTTGAAGGCTTCTCAAGACCTGGGCGACCAGTCGTCCAAATACACTGAGCAAGTCAAATCATTTGCCTCATGGTTAGCCGGCGCGATCGCCGCCCTGGGTGGGGCAATTGTGCAAACGATCATTTCGCTAATCATTGCCGGCGTATTTATGATGAATGCCATCGGCGGGGGACGAGTAGCGTATGCATTTGCTGATCGAGTTGGCGGGGACGGCGGACGAGAACTCGTCACAATTTCCATCGCGACCATCAGGAGCGTGGTGCGTGGTGTGCTCTTGGTCGCAATTATCCAAAGTTTGATGGCGGCGGTCGGACTATGGTTCGCCGGTGTGCCTGCTGTTGGTCTGTGGGCACTCATTGTGTTGATACTGGCGATTGTGCAGCTGCCGCCCATTATCATTTTAGGCCCCATTGCCGCTTATGTATTTGCTTCTAACGACAGCACCGCGGTTGCCATTGTCTTTTTGATCTGGAGTTTGGTTGTCAGCGGGGCAGATGGATTTCTCAAGCCAATCTTTCTTGGACGCGGTGTCGCGGTGCCCATGTTGGTCATCCTCGTTGGCGCGATCGGTGGTATGATCGCCGCAGGAATCATCGGTCTGTTCCTGGGTGCGGTGATTCTTTCGCTCGGCTACAAATTGACGCAATCATGGCTGGGAGAAAGTACCGGCGAAGGCGAAACCGTCGCTGCTGCTGAACCCCAGGGGGACTGACTAAGTCATAGCTCAAATCCAGCAATCGTTTCTGCGGTTGTTTCTCCCACACTCCAGCGTTGGTGTGATGATTTTTTATGCTAAAGAGGATGTAAATTGTCTTATTAGATAGTATTTGTCTCGTTATTCTGCTGAAATGGGCCTCTCAACCTCATTGCCAGAACATCCTCCCGAGGGGCGGCCTGGATGAGACCGGCCAGACCGTGGCCAGCGGCTCCTATTTCGTCCAGTTGGAAGCCGGGGGCGAGTCCAGCACGCAGCGGATGACGATGTTGAAGTAGGTAGTCGCGGGTCTGGCAACAGTCCTTCGCATTGGCCCCGATTTATTGGTCCAAAATCCGTTCAATAATACTCTTGAATTTTGCTCGTAGCTGAACGTATTCGGCGCCAGTCGCTGGCCCTGTAAATCCCGTATGAATAGCTTGCACTTGCCCGTCTTGATCCAGAAAAATCGTCGTCGGATACGAACGCACACGGTCGAGAAATGGCAATGCTTGGGACGCTTTCTCTTTTGCTGCCAGTCCCGCCACCAGGATGGGGTAGGGGACGTCATGACGGTCCACATAACGTTTGACCTGCTGACTGTCGCGCGTGAAGTCACCCGTGATTTCAAAAGCCAAGCCGAGAATTGACAGTCCTCTATCCGCGTACTCATGACTGAGTTCGACCAGAAACTCAGTCGCGTCATGACAATTGGGGCACCACGATCCGAACACATAAATGATTCGAGCTTTGCCCAGAAATTGGGAGTCGTTGAGGGACCGCATTTCGCCTGCCAAATCGGGGAAGCGAAAACTGGCGAGTTCGCTGCCCTCTTGCCAGCTTGTCTCGGCGAAGGCGTCCGGGAGTTGGGCGTTGTCGTCACGGATGGCCGTCCACTCCTCGTGCCAGCTGCCGGATGACCAAAAGTCGCCGCGAATTTCACCCGACTCGTTAAGATCGGCGTTGAAAAGAAAAGCGTGTGCTCCATCAAAACAACTCAGTGTCATCTTTTTACAGGTCGCCGTCCCGCTGAGAAATCGATAGTCACCGGTGGCGTTTAGAAAAGTCCCGCTGGCCTCTTGGCCTGACTGAGAAAAAATCCCAACTGAATCTGTGTCATCGCTGTCGAAATTGACCAGCCAACGCCCCGAAAATGCGGTCGTTCCGCACGCATCCCCGGCCTTGTTAGCCGGTTGGTCTGTGGCATGAAATTTCAGCTCAGCATAGAGATCTGGGCCGCGACGCTTGCGATAAACACCATCGTAACGATTTGCACTGGCGTTCCAAGTGGCCGTGATGGACGAGTCGTAGTGGGGAAACCCAATGGACATTTCTTCTGCGGTCAGTTGAAATTCAACAATTTCGATTTTCTCATCTCCGTTGACGATCCAGGCACGAGACTCAGAGATCTCGAGGCCGAAGGTCAGCGACCCGCCCGGGCTTTCCAACCAAGCTTGCCAAAGGACAGAAGAGCTAGCGGGCTCAGCATGAAGGCCGAAGGCTGAAATAATGCAGGCAAAGGTGACAAGTATCTGTAAGAGCCGTTTCATTGCTGACCCAATCAGTCGAGAAGACAAAAAATTGTGCGATACAATATGAATCGCAACGTAGCACAAACGAGCTTTGTGGGAGAAGATCTATAATCGTAGCCTTCAGGTCAGGGAAGCCCGCACATTCTGTCCTGGATTGTTCTAACCGGGCCCGAGTAACCTGAGCCAATACCGCTTGTTTTTCCTATCCACAATAGATTGCAAAGGATGGTCTTGTGAAAGCCTATGTACTGCAGAAATCCGGCGCACCAGAGGTGTTGAAAATTTCAACGGTTGATCCCCCGATATTGGGTAAGGGTGGGGTTCGGGTCAAGTTGCAGATCATTGGTTTGAATTATGCTGAAATCCAAAGCCGCAAGGGCCTATATGGATGGGCACCCAAACGACCTTATATCCTTGGTATGGAAGCCTATGGAACCGTGGTCGAAACTGGGCCAGATGTTCAGAGTATTAGTCCCGGTGCTTCGGTTATTGTGGTGGGACAATTCGGTTGTTATGCCGAAGAGGTGGTGGTTCCTACCGCCCAAATCCTCCCGGCCATGGCATCCTTCAACCCTGTGGAAAATGCCGCCTTTGCAGTCCAGTTTATGACAGCCTGGGTGGCCCTGGTGGAAGTTTGCCGGCTAAAGGGGAGCGACCGGGTTTTGATTCAAGCCGCCGCCGGTGGCGTTGGCACAGCCGCGCTTCAATTGGCTAAAGCACATGGCTGCGAAGTCTTCGGAACGGCCAGTAAAGCCAGTAAGCTTGATCTGATTCGCTCGCTGGGTGCTGATCATGCTATTAATTATGTCGCTGACGACTTTAGCGAAACCATCAGAAACATCACTTCGGGTGAAGGTGTCGATGTTGTTCTTGAGGTTGTCGGTGGTGAGGTCTTTCGTAAAAGCATGGAGTTGCTCAACCCTTTCGGACGTTTGGTGGTGATTGGATTTGCCAGTCTAAATTTGAGCAAGCTCAATCCGCTATCATGGTGGAAAACCTGGAGAGCCATCCCGCGGGTAAATATTGGTGCCATGGCCACCGCTTCTCAGGTGGTCGGTGCCAGTCATCTTGGCTATCTACTCAACGATCCCAAACGGATGAATCAACTCTGGTCCGACCTGACAGCTTTTGTGACTCAACACGGGATAAAGCCAGTGGTGGGTCATGAATTCAAATTTGATGAGATGCCAGCTGCTCATGCCCTTATGGAGTCCAGACAGAGTACTGGAAAGATTGTGGTGCACCTCTAGGCAGGCCCTGCACACCCTGGACACGCCTGATCATGCCTGATCATGCCGGCGGTTGGTCGGTCGACATTCGTTTGCCTGAAGGTTCGGTAGAGTGGTAGAATCAGGAATCGGTTGCAGGCATGGGTGGGAATGGGTGGTTGTTTTTTCGATCCGCTTGGCCCGGGGTGGGGTTGATAATTGCAGGAAATTGGGCGACGAAGCACAGATGGGCGGAATGTTATGATGAAGTGGCGGAAAGCCGGCCCGACGATACTGGTATTTATGAGCGCTGTCGTCTTGTTCAGTCTCGGGTTGGCTGATGCGGCCGACCCGGATCTTCCTCATCCCCACCGGGGGGTTCTGGAGCCCTATGAACTGGAGCCGATTGGAATCGCGCTTTCCGCAGAGCAGCGTGAGAAACTGGCTGAGGGGGAAGTTGTCCACATGACTATCAAGAAAGAGGACAAGGGCGGCACCGGCATTGGCGTGGTCGACATCAGCACCTCGCCTGATGTCGTGTGGAGCCGGATCATGGGCTTCGATCACTATGCCGAGTGGGTCGGACCGGTGAAGTTCTGCGATACCTACACCCAGGCCGGTGACACGGTTCGGACACATACCAAGGTCAAAGGCTTCCTCTACAAATACGAATACTATCTGATCAACGTTTATTGGCCCGAGCACGACCTGATGCTGTGGACTCTGGACTATGATCGCAAGAGCGATTTCGATGATTGCGTGGGCGCTTGGTATGTCGAATTGCATCCTGAACGCGAGGGGTGGTCGCGGGCCTGGTTTTCCAGCGACCTGAAGCTGAACAGCCCCATCCCGGGTTTCCTGATGAAAATCATCAAGAAAAAGGGAATCAAGGACGCGGTGTCGTGGGTCAAGCGGGAGAGCGAACTGGAAAGCGAGAGAGAAGAAGGCAGGTATTGAAACTGCGCCCGAAATTCGTTTGTATGCAGGTGGGACAGGCGCTGACAGGTCTTGCCTGGGGACTGGGGCGATAACAGAGATCCCGAGAAGATCGTCCGATCGCACACCGTGGATCGAAGACAACGGGAATTTCTGGTCTCCCAACAATCGCACCCTTTTGCGACCAGAAGTGGCCAACGGTGTCGCCTGGCTGGCTGGGCAGATGGCACCTGCGGACAAAAAAGCCCGAATTGACCGAAGGTCATGACGATGTGATATAATAGCCAACAAATGAATGCCGCACCGGAGGACAAAGGGGATCACCGTGGCACGCCAAATCCCGATCATCATTTTCCTATTGCTGTTGCTCAGCGCAACGACCGCCGCCGGCCAAACTTATTTGGACACCCCTTTCTCCTATTGCCCCGGCCAGGACCCCACCCTGCTGATCCAGTTTGAGATCCAGCAGGCAGGGCCCGTTCAGTTGAAGGTGCTGCACACATTCACCGAATCCCCGGTCCGGACAGTTGTCGATGGCGTGCTTGCTGCCGGACAGCATCAGGTCGCCTGGGACGGCAACAACGAACTGGGCCAACCCGTGGAGACCGGCGTCTATATCGTGCGGCTGACAGGGGATGGTTGGCAAACGGAAAACTGGATCGAGATCAGCTGCGGATTCGACCTGGCAATCACCGAGCAGCTCCAGGTCGACGGCCACGACCTGCAATTGAGCATCACCGGCATGGTCGATCCGGCCGTGTCCACCGAGTTGGCCATTTACACAGGGGACGGCACCACGCGGGTCGTGGAATTTCCCACCTATGGCGGGCCGACGAATTTCTTCTCGTGGATCTGCGAGGACAGTCTCCGTCAGACCGTGCCGGCCGGCGCCTACATCCTGCGCATGACCAGCAGCCGTTACTCCGAAGATCTGCCCTTTGACCTGGACCCTGCCGTGCGCGGTGCCCTGAGCCTGACGGTGACCGACGCCAACAGCGATGTGATCACGGGGATTTCGGCCAGCGGCACACCGCCCCTCGCGATCGGCCCCATGCAGGAAATCGCGATCGGCTTCGGCCGCGCGATGTCTGCCGCCGAGATCACCTACCTGCTGGACGGCGGTCTGAAGTTCAGCCAGGCGCTGGGGGCCATGGTGCCCAGCCTGCCGGTCGTCTGGCCAGATTCCAGTGGCGTCACCTTCACCGCATTTGCCCCCAATCGGGACTGGCCAGACATCTGGGGCTCGGGCAGTGTGGTTTGCCAAGGCCTCTTTGCACCGGATCAAAGCCGGGTGCGCGTCGGCTTTTCCCATCAGGGCATCACCTGGCAGGACCGCTTCTGCAACTCCACCGGACCGGTCGACGCCGCGGACTGGGTCCTGCAGCCCGGGCCTTTCTACAGCACCGTGAACGGGACCATGACGCCGGCCTGCAACAACCCGGTTCTCGTCGGCCAGACGGCCCAATTCGAGCTCGACTTGGAAACGGTCGGCTGGAACGCGTTCCTCATCATCGACGCCGAAGGCAACCGGGTACGCAACCTGTCCCGCGAGCTGAATGTTGGCTGGCAGATAATCACCTGGGACCGCCTGGACGACAGCGGCAGCGAGGTGCCCGCCGGATATTACCGCCTGCTGTGGCAAGCCAACCCCATCAACACCCGGGACATCATGGCAGCGGGCGACATCTATGTGAGTTCCGCGGCGGCGGACGTTGCCGGACCGGGCGCGCTGCCGGACAGGCCCGTTCTGCTCGGCAACCATCCCAACCCTTTCAACCCCATGACCAGCATCCGCTTCGCGCTGCCGCAGGCCGGATTCGCCCGGGTGACGGTGTTGGCACTGGACGGGCGGGAAGTGGCAATCCTGCTGGCCGACGAAATGACTGCTGGATCCCACGAGGTGTTCTGGAACGGACAGGACGACCAGGGGCGGCGCGTGGCTTCGGGGGCCTATTTCTACCGCTTGGAGGCGGGGGGAGTGGCCGAAACGGGGCGGATGTTGCTGTTAAAATAGGATGATGGCGGTCGGCATGAAATGAATGACCGTCATGCCCGTATTGAAAATTCATAACCACTTGCGCAGCGCAATATGCTATGGTCCAGGCAGGGGATGGGTTGAGATGCTGATCTAACTTTGCTTAAACAGGGTCGGCCGACGGTTATCTGCGGGTGCTGTTCGACATCGTCCAGACGAACATTTTGTATCGGCTTGCCCCTCTCCACAAATCATGCCGAACCAGTGGTTGGCGATTGTGAGGGAAAGCCATGTCTAGACTCGCGATGTTGGCAATTCTACTGACCTTCCTCGGATGTTCCCCAAACTACTACCATCAGGGTCGCGAATCCTCCGCAAAGGGGGACTACGGCCGGGCTTCGACTCTCTTCTATGAGGAGATCAAGGCCAACCCGGATAGTTATTCTGCCTGGCGTGAACTGGGAATCAATTTCTATCGTGCCGAAGAATATGAACGGGCGCAAGAAGCGCTGGATCAGGCCAACAGAATCCAGCCCGACGCCAGGGCGAACCTCTTCCTGGGCCTATTGTATGAGAAAACCGAGGACTATGAGAAAGCCCTCGCGGCGTACCAAACAGCCATCAGCCTCAATCCCCGGGGCAAAACCAAGAGGATGATCCGGGCTCATTTCAATGCGGTCGTCCAGGCGAAGGTCAGTAGTGAGATTGCGGTGGCCTTGAGGGAGGAAAACACCCTTGAGGTTGGCAGTATTCCTGAGAACACCATCGCCGTCGTTGATTTCGACAAGTTGGGTCTGCCGGCGAATATCGCTCCCTTGAGCCGGGGCCTGGCCGAGTTCACGGCGCTGGATCTGGGCAAGGTTCAGTCTCTGCAAGTCGTTGAGCGCATGAAGATCCAAACCCTGATGCAGGAACTTCAGTTGAGCGAATCGAATCTGGTCGAACCCGCCACAAGATTGCGGGTCGGGAAACTGGTGGGTAGCCAGAATCTGGTGACCGGCTCATTGCAAATGATTGGCGAAAGCGAAATCGAGGTTTACGGGGTGGTCGGCAATGCTGTCGCGGGCACCACCGAATTCACCGATCCGGCCAGCGGGGATCTGGAGGATTTCTTCAAGGTCCAAAAGAAGCTGGTCTTCGAAATCGTCAACTCCATGAACATCAAATTGACCCCTGAAGAACGGGCGGCCATCGAAGAGGTGCCGACTGAATCCTACCTGGCGCTTATGGCCTACTGCCGGGGCTTGGAATTCCAGGATAAGGGAGATTTTGGGCAAGCCGAAGTGTCGTTCAAGGAGGCGGCCTCCGAAGATTCCGGCTTCTCCGAAGCCCAGACCCAAGCTCAAGTTGCAGGAGATGTTGCGGATATGAGCGGGGAATCGGGCCAGGGAACCTATGAATCATTCGAAGACGCCGTTTCCGTGGCGAGCGTCGATCCCTCTGGTGAGCAGGATTATCTTTCGGTGATCATCGACAATTCCGGTTTTGTGCCCTCGGACGAGCCCGGAGGATCACCTGAGAACGAGACGGCAAATATTCCCGACTCGGGCATTGTGGGTCCAGTGGACGTAACTGTGGTAGGTGAAATCAATGGGTCGCGTTAAATTTTCTTTCATTATCGCGTTATTGGCCTGGTCGGTGACGGCTGCCGGGCCTGCATCCGGACAGATTGTCTACGGCCAACCGGCCAGCGCCAAACTCCGTGTCATCATGACATCCTGGGAAACCAGCAGCGAAGGGGTGGAAAAATCCCTTGACCAGATGTACGTCCCTTTCTCGGGTTTCATTCCGTTGCAGGAAAACCTGGAGGCCCGGATTTTTCTCGGCGGCGTGAACAACAAGCTGGATGACCCGGAGGGAACCAAGAAGCTGTCCGGGCCGACGGACATGCGCATCCAGATCAACAAGTCCTTTTCCGATGACCGCCTTATTCTGAGCCTGGGTTTCAATCTTCCGACGGGGAAAACGGGTTTGAATTTCGAGGAAGAGTGGTTTGTGACCAATTTCCTCGCGCAGGATTTCTTGGCCTATCCCAACCGACGTCTGGGCGGCGGGTTGGGGGTCAATACACTCTTGGGGGGAGCAACCATCGTTGGGGATTACCGCCTGGGTGGCTCGGTCCTGTATCACTACACGGGGTCCTATGAGGCGTATCAAGACAATGGGGACTATGATCCGGGCAACTATTACAGCCTGAGTGCGGGTTTCAAACGGCCATTTGACAGGTTTACCTGGATCAGTGACCTGACCTTCACATCCTACACGGACGACAAGCAGGACGACCTGAAAATTTACAATCGCGGTAACCAGTTTCTGTTCAGAATGGGGGGTGTTTGGG
>RCNC010002702.1_pt1 | contig 11748 bp, 12 predicted proteins | sample 2041301 | NCBI WGS metagenome assembly RCNC01 (sample SAMN09708231, study PRJNA481090) | Marine sediment metagenome, whole genome shotgun sequencing project. | biome: marine sediment; feature: ocean; material: sediment; isolation source: Sewage treatment plant 13A marine sediment (STP13A) ... | reverse complement strand
TTATTTTTTGTTTTTATCTCAAATATAATGCCGTTTATTGGTTAGGATTATTTGCCCATGCCTTTAAAAAACACAAAAGAATTTATCAAAAAACTTGAATCCGAGGGCGAACTGAAAAGGATCTCAGCAGAAGTGGATCCTTTATTGGAAGTGACTGAAATTGCCGATCGGATAAGTAAAACCCATGGCCCGGCACTGCTTTTTGAAAATATCAAAGGCTCTCCGTTTCCGCTGATAATTAATGCCTTCGGCAGTTTTCGACGAATGGAGATGGCACTGGGATGCGATTCCTTTGACGATATCGCCCGGCGTATCGAATCACTCATAAAAATCAAACCTCCCGGTAGTTTCACCCAAAAAATTAAAATGCTCCTTGATCTCAAAGCACTGTCGGGGGTTACACCGAAAAAAGTGAAACGGGCGCCATGCCAGCAACAGATCTATGACCTGGAAGGGCCCCTTTTGAACATGCTTCCCATACTCACCTGCTGGCCTCAAGATGGCGGCCCGTTTATCACGCTTCCCGTTGTCATCACCAAAGATCCGGATACAGGCATTCAGAATTTGGGTATGTACCGCATGCACAAATATGATCATGCGACCACCGGCATGCACTGGCAGTACAATAAAGACGGCAACCGCCACTTTGATAAATACAAATCGCGGGGAAAGCGCATGGAAGTGGCGGTAGCCCTTGGTGGATCACCTCTGGTGACATATGCGGCAACAGCGCCATTGCCTCCTGATATGGACGAGTTGTTACTGGCCGGTTTTATCGGATCAAAACCCATAGAAATCACCCGGGCCAAAACCATTGACATCTTTGTTCCGGCAGAATCCGATTTTGTCATTGAAGGATATGTGGATCCGAACGAGGATCGTATCGAGGGCCCTTTTGGAGATCATACCGGATTCTATTCTCCTGCGGACCGTTATCCGATATTCCATGTCACCTGCATTACTTGCAGAAATGACGCTGTTTATCCGACGACCATCGTGGGAAAGCCCCCCATGGAAGACTGCTACATGGCCAAGGCTACGGAAAGGATTTTTCTACCGGCAATAAAAATGATCATTCCGGAAATTGTGGATATGGAACTCCCCATGGAGGGTGTATTTCACAACTGTGCTCTGATCGCCATTGACAAGAAATTTCCCGGCCAGGCCAAGAAGGTTATCAGCGCGCTCTGGGGGCTTGGACAGATGGCTTCCACCAAATATATTGCAGTATTTGACAAAGATATCGATCTGCGAGATTCACGGACAGTGGTCTGGAAGCTTTTAAACAATGTTGATCCCAAAAGGGATTTGTTGGTATCGGAAGGCCCCCTGGATGCACTGGACCATTCAGCACCGTATCCGAATTTTGGCGGAAAAATGGGGATGGATGCCACGCGGAAAACCCGTGAAGAAGGCATGGGGAGAGAATGGCCCGATGAGATCAAAATGTCTGAAGAGATCATAGAACAAGTTAACAGCCGTTGGAAAGAATATGGATTTTAAAAAATTTTCCGAACTGATTATGATCGAACAGACCCTTTTTGCGCTTCCCTTTGCACTACTGGGGGTACTTTTCGCCGGGGGAGGAACTATTGGGACCTGGTTTTGGGTGATTATTGCAATGGCGGCTGCCAGAACCGCCGGCATGTCATTTAATCGGGTCATCGATGCGGGTATAGATGCAAAAAATCCACGCACCAGGGATCGGTTGATTCCAAAAGGAGAGGTTCGGCCAAAAACGGTATGGATGGCGGCAGTGATTTCCTCGCTGGTGCTTATAGGTGCCTCATTCATGCTGAACAGACTCTGTTTTTATCTATCGTTCCCGGCGGTTTTTATGCTGTTTACCTATTCCTACTTTAAACGCTTCAGTGCTTCATCTCATTTTTATCTGGGTTTTGTCGAAGCCGCCGCCCCCATCGGCGGATATATTGCCGTGACCGGAGAATTTACGCGTGTTCCCTTTGTGCTTGGACTGGTTATTTTGACCTGGATCGCCGGACTCGATATTGTGTATGCGATACAGGATATGGAATTTGATATCAAAGAAAACCTTCATTCCATACCCGTTCGAGTGGGAAAGAAAAAGGCGCTTTTCATTTCTACCGCCTGCTATATGGTTTCCATAAGCGCCATGGTATATGCGGGTTTGTTAACCCACAAGAATGTCTTTTACTGGGCTTCGGTTGTATCCGTTGGAATGATATTTTTATACCAGCAGCGGTTGGTCAGGAGTCAGAACATTGCGCTGGCGGTAAAAAATTTTTTTAAAGCCAATATGTATATATCCCCGATACTATTTTTAGGCACATTTACGGATGTGTTTATCTTGTAGGAATTGAATTTTTTTTAAAATTAGAGCGTTGAGCTTGAGCAAAAAATGATAACAGGAGTTCGTCTTGTCTAAAATAGACATTGACTTATTGCCTATTAACCTTAATTTATTGGTATTTTGAATGACAATTTCAAGGCAACTTTGGAGTGATGGAGTAATGGCTAAAGCAAATTTTCAATACTCCAATACTCCAATAATATCAAATCTTCGCATTTAGCGATTTCTTACAAAATGACAAATTTAATGGATTGAACATTATTCTGGATACCAGTGAACAGGAGCATTTCGATAAAATGATAGTTGTTGCAATTTCAGGTGCAAGTGGCCCGATTATGGGAATTCGTTTAATAGAAGAACTCCTCAATTCAAAAGAACGGGTTGCCGCCATCGTTTCACAACCGGCCGGCCAGATCATCGAATATGAAATGTTATTTGGGAAAGAACCTTTTTCATCTTTAAAAGAGCTGCTTGAAAAGCGCGAAATTGCAAAAAACGTTGATCTTTTGAGCGAGTACAAAAACAATGATTTTTTTGCACCGATGGCCAGCGGATCTGCTGAATTTGAAGCAATAGTAGTGATTCCCTGCTCCATGAAAACACTGTCTGCCATTGTTCATGGATATGCCGATTCGTTGATGAATCGAGCATGTGATGTGGCACTCAAAGAAAAACGAAGATGTATTATTGTGCCCAGAGAAACACCGCTCAGCGTCATTCACACTGAAAATTTACACAAGGCAGCGCTGGCTGGAATAGAAATCGTACCGCCGGTACCGGGATTTTATACGCGGCCCGAATCCCTTGATGATGTCATTGACTTTGTTGTGGGCAAGGTGTTGAACCTTTTGGGCAGAAAGCACAACCTGTTTGAAAGCTGGGGAAAGAAGAAAATATAAAATGGCGTTCCCGAATAACATACAAAACAAAAAGCTTCGCAGTATCGCTGAAAAGGTCTGCAGCGATGTTCCGGTGACCAAAGAAGATGCGCTCTGCATGCTCAAAACAAATGATATCCTAAATCTTGGCACCATTGCCAACCATATCAGGACAAGATTGCACGGCGACATCGCATACTACGGCGTTAACATGAACCTGAATTACACCAATATTTGCGAGTTAAGATGCCCGCTATGCGCCTACTCCTGTGATGAGAACGATGAAAATGCGTTTCTACTTTCTTTTGACGAAATCGAAGAGAGGATACGAAGTGCGGTTTCTATGGGGATCGACGAAGTTCACATCGTGGGTGGACTCCACCCAAAACTGACACTGGGTTATTTCGAAAAGATGATAAGGCTCATTAAAGGGATAAAACCGGATATGCACATTGTTGCATTTACTGCCGTTGAATATGATTACTTTGCCAAAATAAACAACGTTTCTCTGGAAGAAGTGTTCAGGCGGCTGATGGATGCAGGTGTCGAAGCACTTCCCGGAGGAGGGGCCGAAATCTTTTCTGTGCATGTTCGGGATATCATTGCACCCAAAAAAATATCCGGGACAAAATGGTTGTCCGTCATGCGGACGGCCCACCAAATGGGCCTTAAAACAAATGCAACCATGCTGTACAATCATATCGAGGAACCCGAGGATATTGTCGATCACCTGTCGCGGATTCGTGATCTTCAGGATGAAACTGCCGGCTTTAAAACCTTTGTTCCCTTACAGTTTCACGGAGAAAACACGAAAATCGATATAAAACGCTCTACAACCGGCTATGATGATATCAGGATCTATGCCACGAGTCGCATTTTCCTTCACAATGTACCTCATTTAAAGGCCTTGTGGATGTATGTTGGAGAAAAGATGGCCCAGGTGCTCCTCAGGTTCGGAGTCGATGATATCGGTGCCACCTATCACAATGAAAAGGTGGTTCATGCTGCCGGTGCACAGACACCCGATTTTGGATCCGAATCGTTTTTAAAAAGATTGATCCATAAGGCTCAACTCCTGCCTGAACGAACAACCGCCAGCTACTGCACTGTTTCAGACCATCCGGAAGAGGCAGCGATATGAAGCTGGGCTACATCGACTATCTCAACTGCTATCCGTTTTATTTTCGTATGTTCGAAATACAAGCCGTCAATGGGATCAGCATCCATCCGGGATATCCATGTATGCTCAACAAAATGATGGCGGACCGTCAACTCGACATGAGCCCCATTTCCTCTGCAACCTGTGCAGAGATTGCTGATGATGTAATGGTACTGCCGCAATTTTGTTTAAGCTCGGTTGGATATGTAGGTTCGGTGATTCTGGTGAGCAAAATACCCATTGAAGATCTGAATCAAAAAAGAGTGGGAATTACCAGTGCTTCACATACTTCTGAAGTACTTCTAAAAATTCTTCTCAAGCATTTTTACAATTTAAAGCCGGTTTATATGCCGACCCAACCCAGACCCGTTCTCAAAGATATGGATGCGGCCCTGGTCATCGGGAACGATGCCATGGCCATATCTTCCGAACCGATCCCCTATATTTATGATCTCGGAGATTTGTGGCTGAGAAAAACCGGTTTTCCGGTGGTATTTGCCGTGTTTGCCGTAAGAGAAAACGTGGTTGAAAAATATTCGTCCCAGATAAAATCTGTTGTTTCTTCTTATCACCGATCACTCGGCTGCCTTGAAGAAGAAAAAGAACATGTTGTTTCAAAAGCAAGGGCAAAGTATCCGGATATTATTTACGATATCAACAGTTATTTTGATCTTTTACAGTTTAAATTTGATGACAAATTAAAAAATGCCCTGATGTTTTACTATACCGTAGCTGGAGAGATGGGTCTGCTCAAAAAGGTGACAAAGCTGAACTATTTGGATAAATATTAATGCCCCATTATTTAACTATGGGAATACACTTGGCGATGGAAGATGTGAACAGAAACAACAACCTTTATCATAAGATTTGCGAGGGTGGACGGATCACTCCTGAAGAAGCGCTTGAACTCTTCTCCTGGGACATCATCGAGCTGGGAAACGCCGGAGATATGCGGAGAAAATTAGCATTTCCCAAGGAAACGGTGGGGTTTATTATCGACCGGATTATCAATTTCACCAATATCTGTGAGGCGGCATGTGCGTTTTGCGCATTTCATGCCCGGGCAAATCTTATTGAGCCTTATGAAGTGACCATGGACGATATTTATCTAAAAATCGAAGAACTTGTGGCTGCCGGGGGTACCCAGGTCATGCTTCAGGGAGGACTTCATCCCGACTACACGTTGAACACGTATATCGACATGGTAACATCGGTAAACAAACGGTTCCCGGACATCTATCTTCACTCTTTTTCTCCTTCAGAGATCGTTCATATTTCACGAAAAAGTTCGGTGCCCATCGATGATGTGGTGAAAGCGCTCAAATCGGCTGGTCTTGATTCCACGCCTGGTGCGTCCGATTTGCTGGTGGACAGGATCCGAAATAAAGTCAGCCCGAAAAAAACCACGGTGGATGAATGGCGAGAGGTCATGCGTGCGCTTTATCGGAATGACATGATGTCGTCGGCAACCATGACGTATGGAATGGGAGAGACCGATGAAGAAAAGATCGCCCATTTAAAGGTTGTCCGGGATATCCAGGATGAAACCGGAATTTTGCAGGCCTTTATTCCCTGGTCTTTTTCACCGGCAAAGACGCGCATGGAAGATACACTTCCGGCGACGGGAATCGATTATCTTAAAATACTGGCCATTGCACGGATTTTTCTCGACAATATCACCCATATTCAAGCAGGATGGCTAACCGAGGGTCTGAAGCTTGCTCAGGTTGCTCTGACCATGGGGGCGAACGATATGGGCGGGGTGCTCATGGAAGAGGTCGTGGTAAAGGCGACCGGGATAAAAACCAGGACCAACGACAAGGAGCTTATCCATATCATTCAAAATGCCGGAAAAATTCCTGTTCAAAGGGATTCTTGCTATCAGGCGATAAAGGAGCATGTATGACACATCTCGATATCGCCTTTTCAACATGCCCGAACGACACGTTTATTTTTCACGCAATGCTTCATGATTGTATTGATACGGGAGATTTTCGTTTTGTTCCCCATATGCACGATGTGGAAGAATTAAATAAAAAGGCTTTTTCTAAAACATTCCATGTCTCTAAGCTCTCCTTTTATGCCTATCTTAAACTCAGACAATCCTATGAAATCCTCGATGCAGGATCCGCCTTAGGGTTTGGATGCGGGCCGCTGCTTGTGGGAAGATCAGCGGATCTTTCATTTTCAAAAGCAAAAATAGCCGTGCCCGGAGAATACACCACTGCATATCTTCTCATGAGGTTGTGGAATCCTTCAATACACAATGTCGAAGTCACCCGGTTTGACAATATTCTGGAAGGCGTCCAAATCGGAAAATACGATGCCGGACTCATCATTCACGAAGGCCGGTTCATCTATCCGGAGTATGGCTGCGTCGAGATCATCGATCTGGGCAAATGGTGGGAAGACGAAACATCGCTTCCCATCCCATTGGGATGTATTGCAGTCAGAAAAGATTCCCCTTTTATCGATTATAAACAGGATATTGAATCTGTTCTACGCGATTCGGTGGCGTACGCTTTCAATAACAGGGATGAATCCAGGGAATTTGTGAAACTGCATGCCCAGGAAATGGACGATCGGGTCATTGACGGGCACATTGACCTGTATGTCAATAATTTTACCCTATCGTTAGGGGATAAAGGGAAAGAAGCCATTCAGGCCCTTGAGGAGATGGCGCGTTGGAAACAGATATTGTAACGGCCATTGTCATGGCCACCATGCTCGAGGCAAAGCCATTTGTCCTGGGGATGTCCTTACGGCAGACCCGGAAAACTCCTTTCCGATTGTTCCAAAATGACGGGATTTTATTAATTATTTCAGGCATCGGCAAAGCCAATGCTGCCATGGCGACGGCGTATAGCTGTCTGAAATTCAAGCCGGCATGCATCTGTAATTTGGGCGCAGCAGGCGCCACACATTCCGGATATGATCTTGGAGAGATATTTCATATTCAGAAAATTGTCGAACCTGATCGGCCCGATCTGAAAACCGGGAAACCATGTGTTCACAAACCGGATTTACTGGCAGGATTCAAAACCGCGATACTGGCCACCAGCGATCGGGCGGTTCTCGATCCTAAAGAACGAAAAGCGATTTCCATAAATGCCGATCTGATTGATATGGAAGGCGCTTCGGTGGTTCAGGCCTGCAGAACGTTTAAGAAAAATTGTTATCTATTCAAATTCGTCAGTGACACACCGGATCATACGCAAGATCAGGATATTGTGGATCATATTCGGCTTTACCGCAAAAAATTTTATGACTTTTTTACGGATTCCGTAAGGCCAATGTTGCATGAACACATGCATGGCGAGTCGTCATAAACAGGTCAAGTGACAGATCCCCCGGCAGCACTTGTCGGTGACGACCCTTCCGGCAGCGTTGCCGAGTCCACAACAAAAATACCGTCATCTTTTAAGCCGGCCAGTTCGTTTAATGCCTCCCGGATTTCTGTTGCCCCTCTGTCTCTTACAAGTTTCACAGCACCGAAATCCTTCTTGGTCTGGGCGAGAGAAAATCGTCCGGCTGTCTTTTCGAGATAGGCATACACAAAGCCTTTTACAGCTTGCCAACTGTCGCGACGCGTCTGATTTTCAAGGGGGGTAAGTTTGTCCAGATCTCTAAGAACACGAGAATGAAAACGGGCTGCCCGACGTTTCATGAGCAGGGTGGACCACAGGAAAAATACAATCAAAGCGGCGACACCTCCGACACCCAAAAGCATGCGCTGGTCCATGCCCCCTAAGATACCGGAGATCATAAGACCGAAAGTCGCGCTTAAGCCGAAAAGAAGGCTCACCAAAAAGCCGATAAAGGTGTGTTTCCAGCGAAATTTGCGCAATCTGCCACGGTAGTTCATCAGAGCTTCAAGGAAATGCCCCAGGCGTTCGCCGTGGGTTTCGACAAAGGTGGCCAGGTGATCGAGACGACGTCTCGGGGCTTTAAGGATGGCCCTTTTCAATTCCTCGCGCTGATTTTCCAGATGACCTAAAAAACTCATATCCCCTCCGGACCGTTTTCCTGCACGCAACATGGCCCGCGGAGAGTAGGTGAGGCAGATGGGAGGGATGTCTTTCCGACCGGTGATCTGAGATAGATTCCAACACAACGTTCCATAGACCTGCAAAAGATCGGCAAAGGAGACACATTCATCAATTCGGTTCAAAACAAAGAGCAGACGGTCTTCAAAGGTACGGGTCGGCAGGGTTTCTCGAATGCTGATATATGATTCACGTACCGTTCCTGCCTTATGGGGATCGAAGACCACTAGAACCAGATCAGCTATTTGTGCCAATTCACCGATGACTTCCTGATAGTCATACCCGCGATCCCGTTCGGTGATACTGTCGATCATTCCCGGGGTATCAATGATGGCAAGGGTTTCTAAAAAAGGCGCATTCACTTTTTTCAGGCGAAAGTGAGAGGCAAATCGTTGTCCGTGTTTTCTCAGTGTTTCAAAGGGATATTCCGGATCATGGAGCAAAAATTTCCCATCCCGTTCTTCAACAACGCGAACGTTTTCTGCGGTAGACGCAGAATCGTCATAGGTGATGACGGTAAAGGAATCGTCGGTGGGCGCCTGACCGGTTGCTTGAATATCCGCCCCAAGAAATTCATTGATAAGGGTCGATTTGCCGGAAGAATAATTCCCTAAAACAAGGACAAGTGGACGCCATTTAATGTTGGTTTCCAAGGGAACATCACTATAACCGTAATGGAGCGCTGCAGGGGAGAGGTAGTCTGATACCATTTTCACCAGCTCGGTTCGAAGCGAATTAATGTAATTCTGACGATACATCACTATCTCCCGTTTATCCGTCTATATTTTATTTCTATTTATTTTGCCTTGAAAAACTTATTCCCTATGGCCAGGTCAGAGTTCTATGGCTCTGCTTAAAAAATCGCTGCAAGAGTTTGAAGTGAACTAAAGTTTAAAGTGAGCTAAAGTTAAGGAATTCTGGCAATCATATAAAATCAGCGGAGCGAAGCGACACCATAACTTTAGGCACTTTAGATCACTTTAGACACTTTTAACTTGTACGACTTTAAGTTAAACAACCCCTTTCATGGGCAAACCAAAGCTTGGTCCTTTCCCGCGTGGCGGGATTTTCAATGGGCCAAGCCTGTCCCGCATTGCGGGGGATTCTTTATTGAGCGCTTTTAATTTTTTTTCGCTTCATCCACCACCGAAGACCCAACAGTGTAAGCGCCCATCCTAAAAAAATGCTGTCGTCTATTTTTCCCATAATGAAATCCGGCATGAAAAAGTAAACAGAAGCACCACAAAGAAAGCTGATGGACAAGGCTGTAGTATAATTCATCCAAGTGAAGATTCTAAAGAAAACCAAAAACAGTAATGTCCAGAAAAGATAGAATACCGTGGTGGCGGTAATGCGATACTTCACGGGGATACTTTCTGATACTTTTGATAAGAAAAGGTGAATCCTTTTACTTGGCTTGTGGAGACGGAAATGGAGGATCTCTTTCACCGTTATTGTTTCATCGATGTAAAGTCCTGCCGGTATAAGAAAATCGAGAGTTAACGGGAATCCTTGTTCATGGAGAAGGTCGTTGGTCTGGCGAAAGGGGAGAGATAGGATCTTTCGAAATCCTGTGTAAAAAACGCTGATGATCGCTATCAAAGACACCAAAGAAAGCACCGCCCAGAGAATTTTAGCCCGTATTGCCATCTATATGCCCCGACCTCCAGAGATAAAAATATAAGAACCTGCAGGGGTATTGATTTTATATCTGAATCTTACATGAAAATTAATGAGAATCTTTAGGTTACTTGATTGAAGAGGCTTTAATCAAAATTATACCATCGATCATTTTGCCCGAATGATGATCTTTTTTCTCATCAATTTCCACATGAAAGCCTCCAACTCGTGCAAAATTCAGGTTATAGAGTTCGTTTTTTGAAAATAGTGAACAAATACTTGTCATATACAAGATTTCAGTTAACCGTAGTATTTAAAACCATTTATTTCCATGCTGCCTTGTCTCAAAGCTACCAGAGGCGATCCAAGGTGTCAACTGACACTTTTTGGTCCGGCTGAAAAACGATGACCATGCAGATATTGATTTTGCCAATCATAATCTGCCTAACTATTTGTATTATCAATTTTACTTATCGTTTATCATTATATTATAGATTCATCACTTTAAAATTAATGGGAAAACAGCGTTCAATGAACGGTCAAGAAGCGAAAACAATTAATGGTTGGAAAGAGGAAAGAATATTTGTCCTGATAAATTCTTTTCTGTCCCCCTTAATCTACCATTTGATTCGTGTTTTGCTCAGTGTAATTTTTTTGTGGTCCGGCATTTCAAAGCTAATGGAACCTACAGAATTTGTGGTAATTATAGATGGATATGGTTTGATGCCCGACGCTTGGATTCTGCCGCTTGCCATTGCCTTGCCTTTGCTTGAGATGGTCTTCGGCTTGGGTCTATTATTGGATATCCGGGGATCTCTGTCCGTCATTACCGGTCTTTTAATATTGTTCATGGCGGTTTTAAGCTACGGCATCTGGCTGGGGCTCGATATCGACTGCGGCTGTTTCGGTCCTGAAGATCCGGAGGCCAAAGCCTTTCACGGACTTTGGTCGGCCCTTGTTCGGGATATTATAATGATGCCTGGCATTTTTTATCTTTATTACCAGCGGTTTAACCAAATTGTTACTCCCAAACGGTTAAGAAGTTTTTATAAAATTATTTAAAAGCAGGAGGATTAATGATGCGAATCGGGAAAACTATCTTTAGCCTTGTTGTTGTGGGATTGTTTGTGATAGGTCTGACAAGCCTGTCTTTGGCCAAAAACAAATTTGAAAAAGAAGTGGAGAAAGAACAGGAGGCCGTCAAACTGGTCCGGGAAATTCAGCGGGGAGGTTATGGCGTAATTACTGCTAAAGAACTCAAGGATATGATCGATTCCGGCAAGGATGTTCTCATTATTGATACCATGCCTTATGAGGCCAGCTATAAAAAAGCACATATTCCTGGCGCTGAGCAGTTTTTATTTCCCATTCCTGAAATGAAAGAATGGAATACCAAAGAGACAGGCGGAAAGACCGTGGACGATTTCAAAGCGTTGCTGGGGCCGGACATGTCAAAAACCATCGTCATCTACTGCGGGTTTGTCAAGTGTACCCGTAGCCACAACGGGGCCATGTGGGTTAAAAAGCTGGGCTATAAGAATGTGTTCCGTTTCTCAGGCGGCGTTTTTGCATGGAAAGGCGCCAAATATCCAATAGAAAAAGTGAAATAAATGTTCATCTTCGAATTGAGCAGCACCGCTCAATTCGAAGACATCCGTTTGCTTGTTCGTTGTTGTTTTGATACGAATTCTGAGCCGATCAGGGTTCGAGTGA
>RCNC010002700.1_pt1 | contig 11749 bp, 7 predicted proteins | sample 2041301 | NCBI WGS metagenome assembly RCNC01 (sample SAMN09708231, study PRJNA481090) | Marine sediment metagenome, whole genome shotgun sequencing project. | biome: marine sediment; feature: ocean; material: sediment; isolation source: Sewage treatment plant 13A marine sediment (STP13A) ... | reverse complement strand
TTTTTGGCATGAAAACCGATGCTGAGAATCTCAATCAGTGCCGCATGTTCATCAGGTATCTCAGAAGGGACCCTGTATAACATGGATGGTGGAAGCGCAATGTATTGCACAAATCCACCATCAGAATCAATCCCGATAAGCTTTAAACTGGTGCATGCAGGGAAGTGCCCCCTGAGGCATGCGGGACATTTTCCACACCAGATAATGGGGTCAGGGGCAACCTTTTCACCCACCTTAAAGTCGGTCACTTCACTACCCACTTCAACGATTTCTCCTGCAAACTCGTGTCCCATAATCATGGGTGTATGGGTACGCGGATGAAATTCCCCTTTGTGAATGTGCTGATCAGTTCCGCAAATACTTGCAAAGGCAACCCGGATCAATACCTCCCCTGTTCCACATTCCGGCTTGTCCATTTCCTTCCATTCCACCAGGTTATACTCACTTAATACAGCTGCTTTCATATGTCTGTCATTTTTTGATTCTTACAAAATATAAAGATACATATTTCTATTTTTCTCATCTTAAGAATTAATCATTCCCGAGTATTTAGCGCTGGTCCCAAAGGCGGTAAGGATCACCCCACTTCTCCATCTCCTCCAACAGAAGGGCCTCCATTTCTTCAAGTTTTACCGCATAGTCCGGGTTTTCGGCCAGGTTAAGCTGCAGGGGGCCGGGTTTAGCACCGGTATGGGCCTCCACAGCCTGATTGTGATGTTGCAGCAGGAACTCACTGGGATTTTCATCAAGGTTGAAAAGCTGGGTCTCTCTTACCTCTCCATCCATAACATCATATTTAATCAGTTTCCAGGGGCCTTTTTTTACAGCCCTCATACCGGGTTTGGTCCCACCCGAATAGGTACCGTACAAAACATCCCTGATGCTTTCCTTCTCTCCCAGCAGAACAGATCTGAAACTGGTTCCATCCATGGTTTTTGCCTGATCTAAACCTGCCATCTCGCAAAGTGTGGGTAGCACATCCATCAGGTATATGTTCCCAAGGGCACGACTTCCTGCCCTAATCCCTGGTCCCCTGACAATGAAAGGCACCCGCCAGGTGTGCTCATAGAGATTTTGTTTACCGGTAAGTCCATGCCTCCCCACAGCAATCCCATGATCGGCTGTAAAAAAGATATAGGTATTCTCCAGCTCTCCCATCTCCTCCAGTTGGTCCAAAACCGTCCCTATCTGCATGTCGATATTCTCAATGCAGGCATATTCGCGACCCAGTTCATTACGGATGGTTGCTTCGTCTCTTTTTAGCATAATCCCCTGCACCCTTTCCTCGTCACGAAGTCCGGGGTGACCGTGAAAAAAGGGATGGGCCGGTAGCCAGTTTTCCTGTAAGGGAGGAGCCTTGGGGTTTGGAAGGCTATCGTTAAACTCATTTTCTGCCCCATATTTATCCAGCAGATCCGATTTCCCGTAACGTGGATCGTGGGGATGGGTGAAGCCGAAAAAAATCAGAAAGGGATCCGAATCCCCTTTAGCTTCCCTTCCCCGTAAGAAATTCATTACCTGTTCTCCATGCCACCAACTACCGTCCTCGTCATTTCCCTTATTTTTTGAGGCATCACTACGCCCCATGTACAAACGGTTGGCACGCTCGAAAGAGTTTCCAATCTTACAGGTACGAAAGGTGGAATAACCCGCCCGGTTAAATACAGCAGGCATGCTGTAATAGGCAGCATTCCCTTCCTTCAATTCAGCCATCCATTTACCTGGCTCGTGTACATAGCTGTCAGGTTTTATATTCGGAACACCTTTGGTGGGCTCCTCTGTCCGCCACACATTGAAAGAGGTCTGGATCATGGTGCGGGAGGGTTTGCAAACTGCCCCGGACCAGGAACCCATATGATGGGCACCATCCAAGACCATACCCTCAGCTGCCAGCCTGTCCAGGTTAGGAGTCTGACAAACCTCATTTCCATAGGCCCTCAAAGTCATGGGGGCCTGATCGTCGGTGAGGATAAAAATAATATTTGGGCGCTCCGGTAGGGATGAGGCTTCCTGGTTGGAGCAGGAGGTACTTATCATTCCTATTGCCATCAGGAGAGTAATCAGCTTGATTGTATTTTTCATAGCCTGTCTTTTTATGGGATGGTCTGTTAAGCGTCCGGAAAAAAGTCTGCCAATTGCAGGGTATCGTTCATTTCCACCATCAACTTCTGGAGACGGTTAAACATTCCATTCACATGTTCAGAATGCTGCGCATCTGCTGCCAGGTCATGCATCTCCTGCGGATCATTTGCCAGGTTGAACAAGCGCTTCACCCCCGCATAGGGATATACAATGAGCTTGTAGTCATCCACCCGGATCATCCGCTGCAGGTCCATGTAAGCACCGTACACTTCCGGGTAATTTGAACGGGAAGCAGTCTCCTCAATAAAGGGTTTCAGACTGCTGTACTCCACGTACTCCGGAACCTGTCCCCCGGCATATTCGATCACCGTCGGCATGATGTCCTGTATGTATACGGCCATGTCCTTTTTCTTCCCTTTTGGGATATCCGGCCCTACGATGATCATGGGCGGACGGAGGCTGTGCTCATACATATTCTGCTTCCCGATAAGGCCATGGTGACCCACTGACAGGCCATGATCGGCCGTGAAAAATATGTAAGTATTATCTGCCTGACCTGTCTCCTCCAGCTTGTCCAGGATCCGCTTGATCTGAGCATCCATATGGGTAATGATGGCATAGTATTCCTGGCGATTCACTTTAACTGCATATTCGGTCCTGGGGAAAGGAGCCAGGGCTTCATCCCTTAGGCCAGGTCCACAACCCATGTCATCCTTATAGGGATATTCGGTCAGGAAACTCTCCGGAACGGATATATTCTCCAGAGGATACATATCCACATATTCCCTGGGCGATTGCCTGGGATCGTGTGGTGCGTTAAAGGCAATGTACATAAAGAATGGATTTTCGGTTGAAGCTGCGCTCTCAAGAAATCCCACGCTTTCATTGGCGATCACTTCGCTCCAATGAGTGCCGCCTTCCCAGAAGCCCCCGAAGGAAGAGTCCCAGGGGCGCCAGGTGGTATCACTTGCGCTTTGGGGCCGGTTGTATCCTTCCGGTGTATCTTTGGGCATACCCGGCCTTTCAGTACCCACATGGGTAAAAATATCCTCAGGTTTAATCTTAACATGCCATTTCCCAGTCATAAAGGTTTCATAGCCCAGTTTCTCCATCTCCTTGCTCCATAATTGGCCATTTCCGGCCAGGGTGCCCAGATCCATTTGATTGTCATAAGCCTCGGCCCGCCAGAGGAACCTGCCCGTATTGAACATGGTTCTTGAGGCAATGCAAATGGCACCATTCCATCCTCCCATGTTGTAGGCAGTGGTAAAAACCGTACCCTGTCGTGCAAGTTCATCAATTGTGGGTGTAAAAACCTCATGGTTGCCCAGTTCATTAATGGTATTAAAGCACTGGTCATCTGCCAGAATGAAAAGGATGTTAGGCGCCTCCTGTTCACTCCTGCACGAGAAGAGAAGGGCGGTTAAAACGAGTATTCCAAAGATTTTTTTCATAACCTTATTCTGTTTACCTGGTTTCTATTTTAAATACCACAGCCATTTCATCAGGCGCCTCTTCTGGGGTAACTAAAGACAGTCCCACTTCCGTCACCTCCCATTTAATATCATCATTGAAACCCATCAGCTCTACCGAGGCTATTTCCATGGGTTCGGGCAGACTATCTGCTGCAAAAGCTGTCAGCGATATGTCCTGCCCCGCTCCTGGCCATCCCAGCAGGGTGGCATAGATGGTCTCTCCAAGGGTTGTATAGCGGATGTCTTTCCAGCTATAGGTTATATTCAGAAAGGCCTTGTTGTTTTTAAAATGGCCCTCAGGTTCTACGGTGGGACCTTCTCCATGTATATACCAGGGGCGGGTTTCATAGATAGCCTCTCCATATTTTTTCAACCAGTCGCCCATATCCAACAACACCTTTTGCTGGTCCGCAGGAATCGTTCCGTCCGCCATGGGAGAGATATTGAGCAACAATACACCGTTCTTGCTTACAATGTCAATCAGCACATGCAATACATCCTTGGATGCCTTAATCTCCAGGTCTTCCGTATAGCACCAGCTCCCCCTACTCACCGTCTCATCAGTCATCCATGGTTCTGGCTCCAAGCGGTTCTTCCTTGATTTCTCCAGATCGTCCACGGTGTAATTCAGGGGTAGGTCATCCTGCTTGCGAACAATGACAACCTCTTTCTTCCACTTCTCGGCCTCATTGAGGTAGTAAGCACTAAACTTCTGCCTGTATGCCTCCGGAATTTCGTCAAGCCAGGAATCAAACCAGATGATATCCGGCTGGTACTGGTCAATCACCTCTTTTAGTTTTCCTAACCATACCTCCTCAAGCCACTGCTCTTCAGGAATATTACCATAGAGGTATTTCAACTGCTCATCCTCTGAAACGGTGGGCATGCCATCAAAAAACGGGTAGTGACTTTTACTAAACTGCCTCCTCTGATTCATGTCCGAAGCAATCTCTTCTGTTGCAACATCCTTATACCGTTGGAGCTGTTTAGCATGATGAAAGGTTGTGATTAATTTCATATCCCGCTCCCGAATGGCTTTAGCCAACTCGCCAGTGATATCCCTTTTGGGCCCCATGTCGGCCGCATTCCAGGGTGTAGCATCACTGTCCCACATGGAGAAACCATCGTGATGCTCGGCAACTGGACCTGCAAACCGGGCTCCCGCCTCTACAAAGAGGTCAGCCCACTTATTGGCATCAAAGTGCTCCGCCTTGAACATGGGCACGAAATCATGGTACCCGAATTCGGAAGGATGACCATATTTGGTCAGGTGGTGCTCATAATAGTCATTGCCTTCAAAATGCATCCACCTGGGGTACCACTCATTCCCATAAGCGGGCACCGAATAGACACCCCAGTGAAAATAGATCCCCAGCTTGGCATCCCTGAACCACTCAGGTGCTGCCTCATGTTTACTGAGAGACTCCCAGGTTGAATCAAAGGATTTCGGCTCTGGCGTGCCTGAACAGCCAAGTAAGCCAACTGTAATCAATACGGCAAGTAGTCCTTTCATCATATTTGTTTATTTGAGTTCTAATTTTCGGTTAGTCATCCCAATGCTCATCAATCACCTTCTGAATATCAGGAAACTGGTCGTCAATCTCTCCCAAATCAGTTCTCATCTGCTTTAATTGAGACTTTAGATCGGCAATAACATCTTTGTAGGCCGGGTCATTAAAACGGTTATCCATCTCAGAAGGATCTTTGTTCAGGTCATAAAACTCCCAACCCGGTGGTGTGCGAAAGGTATATCTGTTTCCCCAACCCTCCAGGTTTGCCTCCACTCCAGTGTCCTTATAAAAGATGCCATAAAAAAAGATCAGTTTATAATCCTTTGTGCGGATCCCAAAATGCGCCGGATTGGCATGGCGATGTGCCATATGCATCCAGTACCGGTAATAGGTGGCCTGCTTCCAACCTTCTGGTTCTTCACCCGTTTCTATGATGGATCTGAAACTCTCGCCCTGCATATACTCTGGGACTTCCCCTCCAGCCAGGTCGATGATGGTGGGGGCATAATCCACATTGTTCACAATGGCATCTGTGCGAGTGCCGGGTTTAATCTTATCCGGATAACGCACCAGGAAAGGCATGCGCTGGGACTCCTCATACATCCAGCGTTTATCAATATAGTCATGCTCTCCCAGCATAAATCCCTGGTCACCTGTGTAGATAATGATGGTATTGTCCATCAAATCGTTCTCCTCCAGATAGGCAAAAAGCCGGCCCACATTGTCATCCACCCCTTTAACGCATCGAAGGTATCGTTTGAGGTACTCCTGGTAAGCCAGATGGGTATACTCCGGATCGGGAATGGTAGAGTCAATATCCATATGCATCCCCATGTTTCGAATGATGTTGCGGTGACCAATGGAGGATCCTATATCACGCATTAATTCATCATTCTCTCCCCGGGTGGCTACTGAACCATTGTTGGCATTGTAATACATACTTGCCGGCTCAGGAATTTCCACATCTTCAAGGTAGTTTTTATAGCGATCTGCAAACTCAAACATATCATGGGGAGCCTTATAGTGGTGCATCAGGAAGAAAGGTTTGCTCTTATCTCTTTTGTTTTCTAGCCATTCAAGGCTAATATCGGTGATCCTGTCCGATGAATGACCTTCGAAATTCACCACATTCTCTGGCCATGCTTTATCCCCCCTTACCCGAAAACTCGGATTGTGGTAATCCCCCTGTCCGGGCAATACACTGTAGTAATCAAACTTGGCGGGCTCCTCCTTCAGGTGCCACTTCCCAACCATAGCTGTTTCATATCCCAGTGCGTTCATCTCTTTAGCCAGGTAATGCTCCTCAGGGGTGATGCTTCCATCGAGATCCAGTACCCCATTCACATGGGCATACTGACCAGTAAGAATGGCTGCCCTGGAAGGCGTGCAAATGGCATTTGTGCAGAAAGCATTCTCAAAAAGAATCCCCTCATGTGCCAGTCTGTCAATATTCGGCGTGGGATTGAGTGCTGCCAGCCTGCTGCCATATACTCCAAAAGCCTGACTGGTATGGTCATCAGACATAATGAAAATAATATTGGGTTGCGACGATTCCTCTGTCTGACAGGAATGCAGTAGTAGTGTCCCACATATTCCTATCAGAACTAAGAGGCGCCTGCTTTTGTTGATTTTTCCTAAAACTATCGACATCATTTCCTTTTTGACTAGTTTAATTCAATTTTAAAAACAGTGGCAATCTCATCCATTTCGGCATCAGGAACCTGAAGAACAAAATTACGGTCACCGAAATACCAATTTGCTTCAGCACTACTACCCACCAGGGTAATTCTTTTTATGCCCTGCTCTGGGTAGTAATTACGCTTAGCCAGAGCTTTGATTTGAATCTCACTACCGGATTTAGGTTTCCCAAGCATAAACAGGTAAAGAAATTTGCCATCCTTCGATCTCAGGAACCGTCCATCCTGGGCTGTGTATTGAACTTGTGCAGATTGACCCCCATGGTCTCCATCAGAAGCCTGGGCATTCCCAAAACCAATGGTTTCGAAGGGCCGGCTTCCATAAACCGCTTCTCCGTGCTTTTTCATCCAGGCGCCGATTTTATACAAAATGTCTTGCTGCTCCTGGCCGATTTGGCCATTGGCATAGGGAGATACATTCAGAAGAACTACCCCATTTTTACTCCATACATCAATCATATTTCGGACCACAAGCTCGGCTGGTTTATAATTTTGCCCTTCGATGTAGCTCCAGGACTTATCGCTAAGAGTCACATCTGTCAGCCAGATGGATTCTGAAAGATCTTTCTTGCCACCCTGTTCAATATCCAGGACTCCAACGTTGGAGGGAATATCCGCCTGTTTGTATGCGATGACCACATCCTGATTCTTCTTTTTAGCTTCATTCAGATAATAAGCAGCAAACTTAAGCTTGTATTCCTGGGGAATTAGCTTCAACCAGACATCAAACCAGATGAGGTCGGGGGAATATTGGTCAATTACCTCCTTTAACTGTTCGAACCAGTAGGGATAAAATTCATCAGCCGGGATGTTGCCATACAATTTGGCCGTATCAGGATCTGTAGATGAAGTGGCACTTGCCGGATCGTAAGCAAAATGGCTTTCATAAGTCTCCCACTTTGCCGGATCGCCTCCATGGCGTTGTAAATTCCTGGCATGATGAAACGTGGTGAGGAAGCGCATATCACGCGCCTTAATAGCCTTCTCCATAAGGCCGGTAATATCCTTTTTGGGACCACGATCAGCCGCATTCCAGGGATTTACCTCACTATCCCATAAGGCAAATCCGTCATGATGCTGGGCACAGGGTCCGGCGAATTTAGCCCCTGCGTCTTTAAAAAGTTGTGCCCAGCTATCTGCATCAAACTTCTCGGCCTTAAACATCGGCACAAAATCATGGTAATTGAATACCGAGGGATCTCCATAGGTATTGATATGATGTGTCCTTACCTCATTGTCCTTGCGGTACATGAAATAGGGATACCACTCCGAAGAATAGGCCGGCACCGAATAAACACCCCAGTGAAAGTAGATGCCAAACTTCGCATCGGCGAACCATTCAGGTGTTTGGTCATGGGCTGAAAGTGATTCCCAATCTTCTTTATATTCTTTCTTCTGGGCAAATAAGCCTAATGATATTACAATCAAACAGGTGAATAAGAGTAGTTTTCTCATTTTTACAGTATATTTTTTATCAGATTTATTTATGGAGTAAAAGTTCCATGAAATTAGGAACTTTTGACCATAGATTGAGCAGCAATTAGTGGTACTAATTCTACTTTTTTGGGACTCATGTATCCAGATTAGGCTAAAAGCATACTCTAACCCTGAATAATGTGGGATCTAGAGGAAATCCGGCACCCGTGTAAAGTGAGCTGGGAATCGCCCTCGGAAAGCCTATAAAAAAATCTGATCAGCTCAGATCCAGAAGGATCTTCATCACCTTGCCAGGGTCATCGGACCAGGTCTTCACAGCTCCCGGAGCATCCCCGGGCTTCACTTTAAGGGTGATCATCTGGTCCAGGGGGAAAGTTCCTCTTTCCAGATAGGAGATCACTGCCCTGAAATCTTCCGGTGTGGCATTCCTGGAGCCCAGGATATCCATCTCTTTCTGGACAAATAGCTTAGTGGCAAAGGAGACTTCGCTGCCGGCATATCCGATACATACTACACGTCCGGTAAAAGCTACTTCCTCCACGGCTGCGCGATAGGTGATTGGATTCCCTGCCGCCTCAACCACCACATCGGGTCCATCTCCGCTGGTGATTTCAGTAAGCTTATCGTGCAGATTCTCTACCATTGAATTGATGGTGAATTGGGCACCCAAACCTTTGGCCAGACTTAATTTATGATCATCAATATCCACGGCAATTACTTTGGCACCGCGGAGTACAGATCTTACGATGGCACCGGCCCCTATCATTCCGCAGCCCATCACCATCACCACATCAGAATCTGTTACTCTACCCCTCTCTACTGCATGAAAACCTACAGTCAAGGGTTCCACCATGGCCAGTTCAAGTTCGCTCAATTTGGGTGCCTTCAATATTTTTTGCCAGGGCACCGAGATATACTCCTGCATGGCTCCATCTCTTTGAACGCCCAAAGTTTGATTGAATTGGCATGCATAGGTCCTGCCCCTTCGGCAGGAAGGACACTGCCCGCAATTGGTATACGGAACCACTGTCACAGGCTCTCCTGAAGAGAATCCGTCCGGGACATCTTGACCCACGGATTCGATGATTCCTGAAATCTCATGTCCGGGCACCCGGGGGTATTGAACCATGGGGTTCTTTCCCATATAGGTACTCAGGTCTGAGCCACAGAAACCCACAAACTTAAGTTTCACCATCACCTCACCCTGCTTAACTTCAGGCTTCTCTTCTTCTGTTAAAATAACCGTTCCCGGTTTCTCTATCTTTAGTACTTTCATTTAAATGGATTTACAAATATTTATACGCAGATTCAATCAATCCCTCTTCTTTCAGGGAGCTCCAGAACGCGCTCGGGATCTCTCTTTGAATGATCTCCACATTGCGGTTCATCTTCTCGGGTTTACTGGTATTTAAAGCGATACTCACAATGGCCGGATGAGATAGTCCGAAATGCAGACAGGCATCCCCCGGAAGTACATCGTACTTCTCACAGAGCTCGTTAAACTTTGCCCTCCACCCAAAAAGTCTTTTCCCTTTGTCAGAATCAGGGTCCACATCCTGGTAATCAAACTTATCGCCTCCTGTTAAGAATCCGCCGTGAAATACAGCTGAATTTATGATTCCAACTCCATTCGAATCCAGCAGGTCCATAAACTGGAGTAACTCCTTTGGATGGTTATAGACGGTAAAACTATTGGCAAACATAACCCAGTCGAACTTTACGCTTTCGTAGAGTTCGCTGATAACAGTCCAGTCCTTGCTGCCAATGCCCACCGCTTTTACCTTTCCCTGATTTTTCAGGTCAAAAAGGGCCTTGTATGAATCCAAAATCTCCTGCAGCCTTACTTTCCTGTCAGCTGCATCAGAGGCTCCCAGCAGGTATTCATCCGGATCATGAATAGAGACCACTTCCGACTTGTAGGTGCCTCCAAGCAATTCATTCCCCTGTTTGAAACATTTAATGATCTCCTCATAGCCGAAGGTCTGGATGCAATCGTTCTCCAGTTCTTCCCAGGCACCAGGTTCAAAGGTGGGCTCATCTGTTGTGAGAGGTACCCTGTACCATCCCAGCTTATTACTGATGATAATATCTTCCGGACTGATGTTCAGGTCTGCTAAACCCTGTCCAATGATCTCCAGGGCCAGTCCGGCTCCATATTTACCGGCAGAATCAATAACCACAGGCTTTTCTGTGCACTCGAACCACTTCTTCATGAGCTCCAGTTTCTCTTCGTAGGGAAGTGCTTTGTATAGGTTACCCAGGTAACTGGTTCCATATACTACCTGCGGAGCTTGCAATCCGGTCTTTCCCAGTGGCTTTTTCGATGTTAGTTTCATAATTGGTGGGTGGTGATAGGTTAATAGGTTAGTGGGTTAGTGGGTTAGTGGGAGAATGTGCGGGTTCTGAATCCGAATATGGCGATTACCACAAAACAGACCAATGGAATCATAAATGAGACATTCGTTGCAGGCATGGAGAAGATGGTCTCTTTTTGAATGATAGCTGCCTGTAAGGGAGGCATTATGGATCCTCCCAGGATGGCCATAATCAAACCAGCTGCCCCAAATTTGGCATCTTCACCAAGACCCTTAAGCGCAATCCCATAAATGGTGGGAAACATCAATGACATAAAGGCGGAAGTAGCCACAAGAAAATACATTCCCATGATTCCTTGTGATAGTATAACACCGGCAATACTAACAAAACCTCCTATGGCAAAAAACATCAGGAGCCTTCCGGGCCTCACATAACGCATCAGGAATGTGGCAATAAATCTACTCACAATAAAGATGGCCATGGCCACTGTATTGTACTGCTGGGAAAGCACTTCCGCCTCCTGTTCACCCATACCTGTACTCATAAAGTAGCGTGTACCATAGTGAATAATAAATGTCCAGCACATAATCTGGGCACCCACATAGAAAAACTGGGCTACAACACCCTCTCTGTAACGTGGAATGGCGAAAATCCGCTTGAGCGTGGGAATCAGATCAATATTGCGATTCTTATCTGCATTCTTTGGCATTTTCACCATGGCAATCAATACAAGCATGGCGATAATTACAATGCCTATAATGATGTAGGGAGAGCTTAGAATTTTAAGATCAGCCATTTTAACTGCGTCAAACTCCTCAGCGCCTAACAGGGCTCTTTCAGTTGTATCCATGGCATTCAACCGTGCCTGGATAAAAGTCTTGGCAATATACATCCCAGTGATGGATCCAATGGGATTGAAAGATTGTGCAAAGTTGAGTCGTTGTGTGGAGGTCTCTTCTGCCCCCATGGATAGAATGTAAGGATTTGCACTGGTTTCCAGGAAGGACAAACCGCAGGTCAGGATAAAATATGCGATTAAAAAAGGTGCATAAAGACCAATGGCACTGGCCGGAATAAATAAAAGTGCTCCGGTGGCATACAATCCCAGTCCTACCAGGATACCCGACTTATAAGTATACTTCCGGATAAACATGGCAGCTGGAAATGCCATGGCAAAGTATCCGCCGTAAAATGCTACCTGCACCAATGAACCCTGTGTGGTGCTCATCAG
>RCNC010004756.1_pt1 | contig 11752 bp, 6 predicted proteins | sample 2041301 | NCBI WGS metagenome assembly RCNC01 (sample SAMN09708231, study PRJNA481090) | Marine sediment metagenome, whole genome shotgun sequencing project. | biome: marine sediment; feature: ocean; material: sediment; isolation source: Sewage treatment plant 13A marine sediment (STP13A) ... | reverse complement strand
GCAAAAAAGGAGGCGGCAACGATGAAAAAAGCAAAAATCTTTCTCATCGATCTGAATCCTGATACCAATGTTGGATGCACGCTGCGAAGGATCTTGGAATCATGTCCAGATTTAGACCTTCATTTCCAAGAAGCGTCCTCAGAAGACAGGGTATCTGATTTCTGCAGTGGTGTGCTATCCGATCTTATTACGCGCTACCGACCTGACTTGATGTTTCTCGTTCTATCTTCCTGTCTCCTAAATAAAGCCGAGGCGTTGTTTCAATCATTGAAAAGTGGGTCTTCAGAGCTGCCGGTTATCGCTGCCGTTAAAGCAGGTAAGCCGGATGCGATGTTTTCCTTGTTGAAAAACGGCGCTGCAGACTTCGTCACTCCGCCACTCAAAGAGATTGATATTCTCCCGCGCATACGGGGCAGGCAAGCGGTCTACTGCCGGGGCCCTTTGTAATAAAATAGGGATAGATCTCCTAATTGTGAATATAGAAAATTTAGTAAATGTTGAGGGCGGAAATTTTAAGAAGGCCATCAGGCTGACAAGGCGTGAAGCACTCTTGCAAAAAGCAGCCTTTTTCTGGACCAATTTCCAGATCTTGCATACTGACGATAAGCGCTCTTTGCTGAACGCATTCCTATCTGAGCTGGAACTACAACAGGGTTTGGCGTTCCTGGCAGGCAACAAAACCTGGGAACCTGTGGACGCCCTGCACGATAACGCGATAAAAATACTCGTTAATCAGATTCGAGTGTATAAATCTTGAAATCTGCTAACACTTTGAGTTTATGATAAATAGCATTAGTTACTTTTTTTTGGGTTATAATTCCGTAAATAGAAATACACCAACAAGGCTTTCGGCCTCGCGAACATGGTGATGATGTTATTCGAAGATCATGGCGACAAAGCCAAGTTAATCATAGGAAATGAAGTCAGTTGTTTCTGAAAAAATAGGGGTCTTCATTTTTGAAACATAACACCCAAAAAGCTATAAGGAATCAAGCCATCTTGAGCAGTAGAGTTACCATTTTCGACACATTCTTGTTTTGTCGCACCGACCGACCGAAAGGGGGTCATAACCGGAGATAAAAGCTACTTAGAACCCTTATCACTTTATAAAAATCAACTACCGACAGAAACAAAATTACTTTAGGAGGATTGTGAAATGGGAAATAAAAAATATGGAATGGGCTGGCAGCGGGATCTTCCGGACATCAGAGATTATACGCCGGAAACCAAAAAAATCGAAAAACTTTTCCACAAGTCAAAGGCGTTGAGTCCACCAAAGGCCGGGATCAAAAAAAGTGTCGATCTCACACCATGGTGTTCACCCATCGAGGACCAGGGTAGTCTTGGCTCCTGCACCGCCAATGCGGGTGCGGGCATCATCGAATATTATGAGCGGCGCGCTTTTGGGCAGCATCTGGATGCTTCAAGACTTTTTCTTTATAAGGTCACCCGCAGGCTGCTCCACTGGACGGGTGACACGGGGGCATGGCTTCGGACGACAATGAAAGCAATGGTTTTGTTCGGCATCCCCCCTGAAGAATATTACCCCTATGACATCACCAAATTCGATGATGAGCCCAGCGCATTCAGTTATGCCTTCGCACAGAATTATCAAACCATCCATTACTACCGATTAGATCGGACGAACGTGTCGTCAACGAAGCTGCTTGAGCGCGTAAAACATTTCCTGGCCGCTGGATACCCTTCAATGTTTGGCTTCACGGTCTACAATTTCGGAAATGATAAGGGTGAATTCGAGTTTCCAGGTCCCGGCGACACGGTCCAGGGTGGTCACGCGGTCGTGGCTGTCGGCTACGACGACAATCGGAAGATCGGCAAGGAAAAAGGAGCCCTTAAAATTCGCAATTCCTGGGGCGTGTCCTGGGGTGAAGGAGGCTATGGCTGGCTTCCCTATGCCTATGTGGAGGCGGGGCTGGCTGATGATTTCTGGAGTCTTTTCAAAGCTGAATATGTACCTACGGGTCAATTTGATTAAACCTAATTATAAGACATTGTTTTTTCTTTACTTTTTAGACAATGATATCTAAACAGAGCCCCTCCATGCTACCTTCATAGAGTGAGTAGGTCGATACCGTTCAGCTTAAACTCAACGCATAAATTTTGAAATTATTTAGTTGCGCTATTTACCTTTCAACTTTTTTACTTATGTTTATCATAGGGGATATATCGATAGGGCCATCCCCTTAACGATCGTCACCGAAATGGGAAAGGCCTTTATTGGTTTGATCAGTGGCTCTATGCTGTACAAATCCCATTCTATCATCTTTCGGGGTTGTGTTCTCTAAGACATCTGCAGAAATCCCTAATTTGTGACACTCGTTATTATCGTATTTTACCTAACCTCGTTGAGCTGAATCTGCTAATTCAAAGTTCAATAGCGAAGATTACGAAGGTAACCAATGCTTGACGTCGTCATTAATAAACATATGATCCGAGTTGGTGACCGGTTTGCACTCGGGTTGCATCGTACGCTTCGGATTCCTGATGACGGACGGACTTACCCCCTGCCCCCCGGTCTCGGCCAATTCCCGCTGTACAAAGTGTTAACTTACCGGCATCGCGTGCCGTCCCAGTGGCTGGAGGAGGCAGGAGCCTTTATTCCCATGTATCAACGCGAGGCCTTGTGGCTGGGTTTTAATGGAGCCGATTGGAAACCCAACGCGGTTAAAATCGCTGTGGGCGGCATCAATGTAATCTCCGGCAAACCAATTAACGGCGGCCTAAACGCCGACCCACAAGACTATATCGTATGTCCCGATCAACCCTGGCTGGATGGTATCAATACCGGGCGCGACTCCATTCGTCAGTTCGTGGCTATGCCTTTGGGGCGGGGATACACCGTCGAGGCGGCCCTGACCGGTACGGAAAAAATCGGGGGTATTCAAATAACGATCTTCGAGCCAAAACCGGGGAAATTTCCGGATACACCGCCGTTTAGGTCCGAGACCGGGCCGGTCAGATTTGCAGCACCAAAGACAAACACCGGCCCCCAGTCGATGGGATTTGGGGCCGGCGGCGAGATGAAACAAAAGATATATCCCGATTCCTACGGGATTGATGTTTGGGACCAAGAAAACTATGGTCGCGCAGTCATTCACATCGTCAACAGTGTCCAATTTCTCGAATTGACCGGAATCCAACCGCCACCGACACCCGTTGATACGAAAACCTACACGGATTTCGGACTGCCCTGGTTTGACCTATGCGATGAATTCAAAGAGGATGTCTCGCCATCCGAGCATTTAACCAAGGTTAAGACAATCGTTGAAATTGATGCTCAAAAGATAGAAACGACCGTGGACAATGAGTCGGTGGACGTAAATGAGACGCAGATAAAGACAATAGGTAAGGAGACCTCCGGGGAATGGAGACGTCCGCCTTCCTCTCCGGAAGAATCAGGCGCTTCGTCTGAAGGTGAGCAAAGCGAATAATAAATCAACATCGATAGCTTCTAGTATCGATGCTCTAAGAAAAGGAGGAAAATCATGACTGAATATCCTAAAATGTGTTTTGACAGAATACTGCCGCGGGATTTTAATCGCCCGCACCGTGCTTTGGCGTTGGGTGATCCCATGCGTGCAATACTTGTAATTCGCAAGATGTGGCCCAACGGTTCAAGGCTGCGTGTACGCTTCATGGGCGGCACGCACGAACTGCAATTGCTGGCCCAGGAACAAGCCGCTTGGTGGAGCGAACATGCCAGCCTGAGTTTTGATTTCAACAACGCGGCGGACGCCGAAATCCGCATTTCTTTTGATCCCACGGACGGCGCGTGGTCTTACGTGGGGACCGACTGCCTTAATATTCCGAAGAATCAGGCAACCATGAACCTTGGCTTCCAGGACGGGGGTACTTCCGGTCACGAGTTCGGCCATGCCATTGGCTTGGGCCACGAGCATCAGAATCCGGCCGGCGGCATTGAATGGAACGAAGATGTCGTTATCCGAGACCTGGGCGGACCGCCTAATTTTTGGACGCCCGAGCAAACCCGCCACAACGTCATAAGAAAATACAGCGTCGATCAGATCAATGGAACCGAATTCGACCCCGACTCGATCATGCTGTATGCGTTTCCCGGCAGTTGGACCAAAAGCAGCCAGGGTACCCACGCCAACGAGGTGTTGTCGAGTATCGACGGGATCTTTATCGCCAGTGAGTTGGCCTACCCCCGGGACGACATTCCGGAACCTGTTGATCTCCCGGTCATCGATACCACCGGTACACCGGCGAGCATTGGTAAGCCCGGAGAAGAAGACATGTTCAAGTTCACGGCGACAACGGCTGACCGCTATACGATTGAAACCGGCGGCCAGACAGATGTGGTCATGAAACTATTTGGTCCCGGCAGTAAAACGGACCTGATTGCCGAAGATGATGATGGTGGCGCCGGTCGGAATTCAAGAATTGCAGCCGACCTCAGCCCGGGCGAATATTTCGTTCAAATTCGACATTACAACACCTCCGGCGGGACCGGGGATTATGTTATCAAAGTCAGTAAATAGTGTTTGAAAGGCAGTTCCGAGAGGCTGTTAAGGCGTGTATCTCTTTAACAGCCTTTTTTGTTTTTCAATGAAGTCTGATAGCAATGATTGGACTATCCATTCCAAAGATCCAGCACCAACCTGCGGCTGAGATCAAGATACTTGAAGCGCATTGTGGGATCATTGCAAAAGACCTCCAGCGTAATCGTGTCGTCATAACCGGTGGTTTTCAGTGAATTGACCGCATTTTTCCAGTCGATGCTGCCGACGCCCAGGGGCATGTGATGATCTGCGGTCGAGCGGTTGTCTGAAAAATGAACATGCTTGATGTGTTTTCCCAGCTCTCGGCAGAAAACTTCATGGTTGTCTAAGCCCATATTAGCGTGGCCAAAATCAAGGTGTACCTTTAAACCGGGGATCTCTGCCAGCATTCGGTTAAAAGTGGCGACCCGGTCAAACGGGGCTTTAAAGTTCTCTATAACAACGGTCAGTCCGTGGGAAGCGACCATCTCGACAATGGGCTTTAAGGCCTCGATATTGAGCTCGACCAAGGCTGGTTTCATGGCCGGCGGACAAAAATAGCAAGGATGGATATTCATGATCTTCGCGTCTAACACGCAGAAGATGGCGGCACAGCGCTCGAGCTCCGCGAGGCATGCCGTTCGGACTTTCTTGACCGGATATGCCCATGGCAGGCAGGGGTCGGTGTGTCCGGTGACCGTCAGGTGGTAGCGGTCGAGAATCGGGCGCATTTTTGCGGGATTGACGTTAATGGCCTTGGGGCCTTCGATGGTAAGATCCAAAAAATCGAAACGGGCCTTGCCCAAGGATTCGACCTCATCGTAAACCGGCTTTGCGGGGTTGTTCATGACGCCAATCTTCATTGGATGATACCTCCAAAAGGTTCTTCCGGGTTTTATTTAACAATATATTGTCGGAACGTAAGGTGTCAGATTTCAGTGTTCAAGTGTCAGAAAAAAATCAAATCACAATGACCCAACCCGGACAAGCCGGAATTGAATATTGACGAATGAAGATTGAAGATTTGTGGTATCGCTTCGCTCTGTCTTTTCTAATTAAATCGATAGCACTCCTAAAATATTTAATCTGACTATGGCATAAAAAATGTGCAAACATGATGTGATTTCAATAAATAGGTACTAAATTCAAAATTCGACACGGCTGAGCTCGTCGCAGGCCAAACAATTGGTTTTCGATCTTATTTGAGATTATCTTGTTAATTATATTAGGACTTTCTCGGCGTACTCTGCGAACTCTGCGGTGAACTATTCCGTTTCCTCTTCGATCAAACTGGCCGCTTAAGTGGCCAGTATCGGTGCTGAAACCTGACATCTATAATTTGCGACATACGGTATTCTTTTTAATTCCTTTTGCCCGTCTTTTCAACAGAACTTTTTATTTACATTAACAAAAAGATGCATTAATTTCTCATCTATATGAAGATAAGGGGGGTATCCACTGCGATGGCCTATAAGATGAACCGTACCTTGGGTTAAGCCGATGGTCTGAACCGATTTTGTTGGGTTCGCTAATATTGTTTCTACCTTAGACTGTTGAGCCACATTAAGATAGACGATCCAAACAAAAATTGTGCCAAATCTCGCTTAACCCAACCTACTAGATGCACAAGGGCAGCTTATCGGATCACCCACTCTACTTATTAAGTGAATTTTTATCACATTTGCCCACGACCATAGCTTCATGGTCACTTAGCAGTGAAATCTTGTGTAACAAGCAGAAGAAATTTTGGGATAACCTTGTGATACATTCAAGAAGTGGGATTTACCAGAAACCAATCGCCATTTGATTTTTAAACTTTACCACGGAGACACTGAGAGCACAGAGTTGTTATTATTTTTTATCCAATCGGGAGACGACGATTGGATAAAAGCAATGCTTCCCATGAACGGATATTTTTCCCTCTGTGTCCTCTGCGCCTCTGTGGTAAAAATTACGGTTTGGGATGGGAGTCTAAAATGAAAAGATATTGGAACCCGGGTTTGTTGGTTTTTGTGTGCCTTCTTTGCATAGTTTTAGCCGGAGGGGCAGGGGCTCTGGCAGCAGAAAAGCCGGCCGATGACGCCAAGGCCTTTCCGCGCAGCCTTGACAGCTATGATGATGCCGAGGTCGATAGTATCTTTGCGATCTTGATAAACCGGGTCAAACAGGAGCCATTCAATCTGATTGCTACCCTTATATTTCTGTGCGCGATCATTCATACTTTTCTGACCAGCAAATTTATGGTCCTATCACATAAATGGGAGCACGAGCATGAGCAGAAGATTAAAAAAGGCCTTGTGGACAAAAATTCCGTCCATCACAGGGCCGAACTCTTCCATTTTCTTGGTGAAGTTGAAGCTGTTTTCGGTCTCTGGGTGATTGCCCTGATGGGGGCTATCTTTTTTTTCTACGACTGGCAAACTGCCGTAAACTATATGGTTTACGGGGTTAACTTCGTGGAGGCCGAATTTGTGGTGGTGATTATGACCCTGGCATCAACCCGGCCGATTTTAAAACTTACCGAGTCCATCATGTGGAAAATTGCCAATCTTTTGGGGGGCACCCTGACCGCCTGGTGGTTTACAATCCTCACAGCGGGCCCGTTATTAGGTTCCTTGATTACCGAACCTGCCGCCATGACCATATCCGCACTGCTGCTGGCCAATAAATTTTACGAATTAGGGCCGAGTGCTAAACTTAAATACGCCACCATCGGATTGCTATTTGTCAATATTTCTGTTGGCGGCACGCTTTCGAATTTTGCAGCACCACCCGTGTTGATGGTTGCGAGCCCCTGGAACTGGGATATGGTTTATATGGTCGTTCATTTCGGCTGGAAAGCGATTTTAGGGATCATCATTTCAAACGGGGTTTATTTTTTTATCTTCCGCAAAGAATTCCAGAAATTGCAGGAAAAGTTCACTCTGAGGCTATTAAAAGATGAAATCCAAAAAAAATATCTAAGCACTAGAGAGCTTGATGCTGAATTCTACAAAATCGAAGCGGATGCTGATAAGGAGTTGGGATTTGCCCAGGCCGTCGACCAGCGGCTCAAAGAACTGATCGAAAAGGTAAAAAATCGACTGGCAGATCGGTTGAGAGACCGGCATCTATCCAGCATCGTCAAAGAGGGCCTTGACCAATCCCTGGTAAGAGAAGCATTCGAGCAGCGATTTGAAGAGATTCGGCTACGGGAAATGCGGAAATCACTGCCGGGTCTGCTACCGGAGAATGAGCGTCCCCGTTTCCGCGACCCGGAATGGAATAATCGCGATGATCCGGTGCCCGGATGGGTGACACTGGTTCATGTGTTTTTTATGATCTGGACGATTGTCAATGCACATTACCCGGCGCTGTTTATATCCGGCTTATTGTTTTTTCTCGGATTCGCCCAGGTCACAGCGCCCTTTCAAAATCGTATTGACTTAAAACCCTCGTTGCTGGTGGGATTTTTCTTGGGGGGGCTGGTAATTCACGGCGGTGTTCAAGGCTGGTGGATTGCACCAGTTCTCGGCAATCTGGCAGAAATACCACTCATGTTGGGTGCAACTATTTTAACGGCTTTTAACGACAACGCGGCCATTACTTTCCTAAGCACCCTGGTGCCGAATTTTACCGACCCACTCAAATATGCCGTGGTGGCCGGTGCCGTTGCCGGTGGCGGCCTGACGGTGATCGCCAACGCACCCAATCCGGCAGGTCTGTCGATCTTAAAAAAATATTTTGGCAATGAAGTGTCACCGGCCGGCATCGTTAAATTTGCACTGCTACCAACGGTTGTCATGCTGTGTTTATTTATCGGCTTTCGCTAATGAGCCAGTGTGATCGGCATTTGCTCTTTAGTAGCTTCGATCGTATCGCCATTTTACAGCGAGAATCGATGCGAGCTGATCGAAAAGGCCAAGATAAAATTGAACCGTGCTATTTCAAACCAGAAACGTATGTCAGACAGTTTAAGGGAGGTAGAATTATGGAAAAGATCCTTGAAGGCGAAAGGGGTGTTTTCGGCAAGGTCAAAAACCCCGCTTTTGCGGTCTTCAATTAGGCGTCGATGTAATCACTCAAAAAGGAGGATGTAAAACCATGGCTGATATGAACAAACTTCTTGGCCAGCTGCTTGGCAGCGGTGCGGCCGGTGGCTTCGCCGGCGGATTGGCCGGCGGATTGGCCGGCGGACTCGCCAGCAGCATGCTGACCAGCAAGTCCGGTCGCAAGCTGGGCAAAGAAACACTCAAGATGGGCGGAATCGCCGCGGTGGGGGCGCTAGCTTATGCCGCATACCAGCGTTACAGCACCGGCAAGGGTACTGCGCCCGAAACATTGCCTGAAACCGCTGGAGCTGAGCTTTCGCCGGCTCCGGAAGGCTCGGCGTTTATGCCGCCGAAGAGCGATCCCGCCGGACGGGAAGCGCTGGGACTGACTCTGGTTCGCGCAATGATTGCCGCTGCGCGCGCGGACGGCCAGCTCGACGCCCAGGAAAGTCAAGCCATTTTTCAACGGATTGAATCACTGGGGCTGGACCCCTCAGACCAGGCTTTACTGGTGGCGGAAATGGGCAAACCGGTTGACGTGGATGCCATCGTCAACAGCGCCGACAGCCCCGAGGTCGCGGCTGAGATTTACCTTGCTTCACGGCTGGCCGTCGATGTGGATACCGCCGCCGAGAAGTCCTATCTCGCCATGCTGGCCGCACGTCTTCAGCTGCCACCAGAGTTGGTAACGGAATTGAACCGCCAGGTGGAGACGCAAACGACTCTTGACCCGTAATTTAATCAAACCGTCCGTCGTCGTATCCTGACCCATAGTTTTTCCATCTCAATAGCAACGAACACCACGGCCGACAGGGCCAGAGTCAGCACCAATTCAAAGGGGGTCAGCGGCAATGTGTTAAAAACCGGGTTTAAAAAAGGCACATATACGGTGGTCATCTGCAGAACAAAGGTTAACAAGACGGCGCCCAGTAGCGGCTTGTTACTGAAGACGCCGATTTTAAACAGCGAGTCATGCTCGGAGCGAAGCCCCATCACCACCCCCATTCTGCCGATTACCAGCGCCGTGAAGATCATGGTCTGCCACGGCAGGCCTTCTTTTAGGGCAAACGCCTGGAACAAAAGGGCGGATATGCCGATGACCACTCCGAACCGGATAATAAAAAAGCCTCTGCCGCGGGCGAATATCCCCTCATCCGGCGGCCTGGGCGGTCTGTTCATGGCGTTTTTTTCCACCGGTTCCGCCGTAAGGGCCAGCCCCGGCAGGCTGTCTGTTAAAAAATTCATCCACAATATCTGGATCGGAACCAGGGGCAGGGGCAGCCCAAAAAGCGGGGCCAGGACGATGGCCCATAGGGTTCCGGCATTGGATGTCATGGAGTATTTGATAAATTTTAAGATATTGTCGTAGATTCGCCGGCCCTCTTTAACGGCCGTGACGATGGTGGCAAAATTGTCGTCCAGAAGAATCATAGAAGACGCCTCTTTGGAAACATCGGTGCCGGTGATCCCCATGGCAATACCGATATCGGCCCGCTTAAGGGCCGGCGCATCGTTGACACCGTCTCCGGTCATGGCGACAAATTGTCCCTTGTCCTGGAGCGCCGTTACGATTTTTAATTTTTGTTCGGGAGCCACCCTGGCATACACTTTTATCTGTTCAACTCTTTCTTCAAATTCTTCCAGCGACAATTGCTCCAGCTCACTTCCGGAGAGCACCGCCGTTGAGTCGTCATCGACAATTCCCAGTCTTTTGGCGATGACCTTGGCGGTGAGGGGATGATCACCGGTAATCATGACAGGCTTAATTCCGGCTCTTTGACATACGGCCACCGCATTTTTGGCCTCGTCCCTGGGCGGATCCATCATCCCCGCCAGACCCAGAATTGTCAGGTCCGTCTCGATGTTTGCAAATGAGATATCATCGGGCAAACGATCCCATTTGTGCATGGCCACCCCTATCACCCTCAACCCATCGGCGGCCATCCGCTCATTGGCACCGTAGATATCAGCAGCCTTTAACGCTCTTGGCCCGTCAGACGTCAAAATGTCCTTTGATTTTTCAATCAAGACATCTATGGCGCCCTTGGTAAAAGACACATATCCGTCTGTCCATTTATGAATGGTGGTCATGCATTTACGCTCGGAATCAAAGGGAATTTCAGCCACACGCGGAAACTTGCTATCCAGCTCGTCCTTGCCAAACCCTTTATTTTTTGCAATGCTGTACAGAGCGACTTCAGTGGGATCGCCGATAATGCGATCTTCAGTTCCCGGCCTGGCATCATTGCTCAGGGCCAGGGCCATCATAAGAAGGTGTGAGGGGCTTTGGACGCCATTGCTCACCTGAAACCCGGCGCTGCCCATTATTTCTCCCTCTATAAAAATCTCTTCCACCGTCATCTGATTGAGGGTCAGGGTCCCGGTCTTGTCCGAGCAGATATAGGTAACCGAGCCAAGGGTTTCCACCGCCGGCAGTTTTCTGATCAGGGCGTTTTTTTTCACCATCTTTTTAGCACCGATGGCAAGGGCGATGGTGATCACCGCCGGCAGGGCCTCGGGGATGGCGGCCACCGCAAGGCTGATGGCGGTTAAAAACATCAGCAGCACCGGCTCGCCCCTCAGCAGCCCCTTGGCAAACACGATGGCGCAGATGATCAGGATGGCGATGGCAAGCTTTTTGCCGAAGACGGCGAGCCGTTTCTGCAGCGGGGTCTTCAACCCCTTTTCGGCCTGAAGCATGGCGGCAATCTTCCCGATCTCGGTCTTCATGCCCGTGGCGACCACAACGCCCCGGCCCCTGCCATATGTGGCGATGGTTCCCTGATAAGCCATGTTCACCCGGTCGCCCGTGGGCAGGTGTTCGCCGCCAAGCCGTTTGGTGTGTTTTTCAACCGGCACGGATTCACCGGTCAGGGCGGCTTCTTCCACCTTGAGGTTCGCCGTTTCCAGTAGGCGCATATCCGCCGGTATCACCTGGCCGGCTTCAAGCAACACCATGTCGCCCGGTACAATCTCGGAAGACGGAAGGTCGACGGGCCGGCCATCCCTCATAACCGTGGATGCGGATGCCGCCATTTTTTTAAGGGCCGCCATGGCCTTGTCGGCCCGGTATTCCTGAACAAAGCCGATAATGGCGTTCAATATAACTATGGCGATTATGGCGACGGCATCCGTGGGCTTTCCGGCCACACCGGCCACAACAGCCGCCGCCATCAGGACAATAATCATAAAGTCCTT
>RCNC010002697.1_pt1 | contig 11761 bp, 8 predicted proteins | sample 2041301 | NCBI WGS metagenome assembly RCNC01 (sample SAMN09708231, study PRJNA481090) | Marine sediment metagenome, whole genome shotgun sequencing project. | biome: marine sediment; feature: ocean; material: sediment; isolation source: Sewage treatment plant 13A marine sediment (STP13A) ... | reverse complement strand
TGACCAACGAGACGGTCTTTGACCTGACGGAGCCCCCGGACAGGTTCCTGGTCCTGGGGGCGGGTCCCATCGGCTGTGAGCTTGCCCAATCCTTCGCCCGCCTGGGAAGTCGGGTGACCATCGTGGAAATGGCCGAGGTGCCGATCCCCCGGGAGGAGCCCGAGGCTTCGGAGGTCCTGCTCTCCGCTCTCCGGGCTGATGGAGTCGATTTCCTGGGTGGGGCGAGGGTGGTGGAGGTGACGACTCGGGATGGCGTCACGGTAGTTTCCTACGAAAAGGAAGGCGCCCGCCACCAGGTGGAGGGAGATGCCCTACTGGTTGCCGTGGGCCGAGCCCCCAACGTCGACCTCGGTCTGGAAAAGGCCGGGGTGGCTTATTCAACCCGGCGCGTGGAGGTGGACGACCGCCTTCGAACCACGAACCGGCGCATCTATGCGGTGGGGGATGTGGCATCTCCTTACCAGTTCACACATGTAGCGGATGCTCAGGCTCGGTTAGCTGTGAGAAACGCCCTCTTCTTCGGAAGGGGGAACGTCAACTCATTCGTCATCCCTGCGGCAACCTATACGAGCCCGGAGGTGGCCCGGGTCGGCCCCACGATTCGGGAGCTGGGAGAGGCCGGGGTGGTATCGGAGACGGTGACCGTCCCGTTCCACGACGTGGATCGAGCCCGCTTGGATGGTGATGAGGAGGGGTTCGTCCAGATACATGTGCGGCTGGGAAAGGGCGAGATTCTGGGGGCCACCATTGTGGCTCCTCATGCCGGGGACCTCATCTCCCAGGTGACTCAGGCCATGAAGCTGGGCGTCAGCCTCGAGGCCCTCGGGGACATGATCTTTCCTTACCCCACCACTGCCGAGGCGCTGAGGAAAGCTGCCGACAAGTTTCGCCGGCGAAAGTTGACCCCTCGCACTCTGCGGTTTTTCGAGATCTTCTTCCGCGTCAGTCGCTTGTTTCCGTGAGGGGGTCGGAGCCCGCCGCCCCCGAGGTGGCGGCTTCGGAGGCCGGCGATGCGTCGGAAATTGCACGCCGGGCGATCCGCGTCACGATGACAGTGACGACCACCGTTGCTAGAAGGCCCACCCCGAGGACTGCGTAACCGGCCGGGCCCCGCCCCTCCACACCGCTTGCGCTCAAGGCCACCTGTCCGGCTGCGAATCCCGCGTATACATACATGAAGGTCCCTGGTGCCATGCCTATGGCACTGGCCAGGACATAATCCCTGAGGCGTACCGCCGTGAGGCCCAGGGCGTAGTTCAAAAGATTGAAGGGGAACACCGGGGAGAGGCGAATCAGAAAGACAAGCTTCCCACCCTGGCGCTGGATGGCGTTATCCATGGAAGCCAGGCGGGGGTCGTTTCCGATGCGCCGTTCTAGAGCCCCCCTGGCCAGATACCGGGAGATGAGAAAAGCCAGTGTTGCCCCGAGGGTGGCCCCTGTGAGCGTAACGAGCGTTCCCTTTACCAGCCCAAAAATGGCCCCGGAAGCCAGGGTCAGGATGGAGCCCGGGATCCAAGCTACCGTGGCGACCGCGTAAATACAGATGAAAGCCACGGCGGCCCATGGCCCGAGGTCCTCGACCAGCTCCAGAGCTTGGGGCACAAGGCCGGATCCCTGTCGAACCGCAAAGAAAAGGCCGATACCGATTACTACCGCCGCCAAGACCTTCCACGCCTTCCACCATCTCCGGCCTTGGGGAGAAGTGGCAGCTTCGGGCTTTCTGTCCATGACATCCATGGTCGGGGTTACTCAATCACAAATCAAACGATGAGGGTTATTTCATTTCGTGTTAGTAACCGGCGGGGTGGGGGTCAGGTTCCCGGAGAACTCTCCAAACGGGGCGCGGGAAGTCGGATTGGATCTGGGCGAATTAGGAACCGTTCGCCCATCTAGTGGATTCCGAAAGGGAGCAGCTTCCCTCAAAGGCGATTTGAAATGACTAGAGCACGGAACTGGTTTCTCCGAGGGAGAATGGAATGAAGCCCTTCAAACCTAGAGCCCTTTTGGGTTTGGCGGTGGCGGTCCTGGCGGCGGCAACGGGCTGTGAAGAATCCTCCGTACTGGCTACTGATTCCACCTTCCCCGAAGCCGGGAGGTTCTGCAATATCCCGCAAAACCTGATCTTCAGCAGCGCCGCGAAGGATGGGATCCCCGCTCTGACGAATCCCCTTCTCGTCACGGCCGGGGAAGCCGGGACAGAGTACTTGAAGGACGAGACCCGCGTGATCGGCCTTTTCGACGACGGCCAACCCATCGCGATCCCCTTGAACATCATGTGGTTCCATGAAGTCGTGAACCTGGAGATGAACGGCATCCCGGTGAGTATCACACATTGTCCCCTAACCGGATCTACGATGGGATTCAAACGGCAGGGGGTGAATGGGGCCGAGTTCGGGGTCTCCGGGCTCCTATTCCAGAACAACCTCATAATGTACGACCGGAATAGCCCCGAATCCCTCTGGCCCCAGATGGCCCGGGAGGCTAGCTGCGGCGACCGGACCGGAGCCTCCCTGGATATGGTGTCGGTTTTTGAGATGAGTTGGGGTGGGTGGCGCTCCATGCACCCGAACACCAGGGTGGTATCGGCCGATACCGGATGGCCCCGACCCTATTCGGTCTACCCGTATGGCGACTACGACACCCCTGAAAACCCCATGGTCCTCTACCCCCAGGAGTTGGACTCCAGGCTCCCCCCTAAAGAGCGGGTCCTAGGGATTCCCCATGGATCTGGAGGGATGGTGTTTCCCTTCGAATCTCTGAGGGCTGTCGGCCCCCTGACCGCCAGTCATGCCCAGGTGGGTGGTGGCCCAGTGGTGGTCTTCTGGGATAGCTCGGTTGAGTCGGCCATGGCGTACTCCCCCTCCCTCGAGGGCCAGGAGTTGAGGTTCGCAGTCCAAGGGGATGCCATTGTCGATGCTCAGACAGGAACCTCTTGGAGAGTGGATGGCCTGGCCTTGGAGGGCCCATTGGCCGGCTCCCGGCTCCAACCGATATCCGAGGCATTCGTGGCTTATTGGTTTGCCTGGCCAGCCTTTTATCCGGCGATCGAGATCTGGAGCGGATCCTGAGCTCGAGTCAACCCAGGCCCATTTCCAGAACGCGTTGGCCTCCGGGAGTATAAATGGCTTCTCTCGGGCAGAGCGTTCTGTTTTCTTGGGCTGAGGCGTCTACTGCAGAAACATCCTCGATTACGCCAGAACTTGGGCCAGCGCTTCGGTAAGGCGGTCCACATCCTCTTCACTGTTGAAGATGTGTGTTGAGATGCGAATGGCGGAGTACTCCGCCTTTCCATTCTTCAGGACGAACCCATGGTCCTCCAGCATGGCCTGGCGGACAGCCCGGTAGTCATGTGCCTTAAGGGATATGGTGAGGATGCCTGCGGAGAGGGCTTCTTCAGAAGGGGTCAGAATGGTAAACCCCTCCATCTCCATGAGTTGGGCGCGAAGGCGGCCCTGCAATTCCCGGCACCGGGCTTCCACCTTTCCTCGTCCAATGGTGTCGTGGAATTCCATGGCCACCCCATGAGCCAGGATGGTTGCGACATTCCTCGTGCCTGACGAGGCCGTGTAGGCTCCGTACCCTGAGTGAAGGAAGAGAGGGCGAACCCGATTCTGGACCCCCTCCCGGATGTAGAGAAGGCCGGTGCCTTTGGGCGCCAGCATCCATTTGTGGCTGGAACTCGCATAGGTGTCCACGCCCAGGCTAGGCACGTCCACGTCCAGCATTCCAGGGGCCTGCGCTCCGTCGCAGACCAGGAGGATGTCCCTGGGTCGTGTAAGTTCAGCGATGCGGCCCAGCGGCATCACCAGACCGGTGATGGTGCAAACATGGCTGAAGCTGCACACACGGGTCCTGGCCGTCAGGTGGGAGGAAACGAGGTCGAGTATCTGGTCCTCGTCTTCCGCCGGCGCGGGCATCTCGATCCTTACGATCTCCGCTCCGGTCCGTTGAGCCACATACTCCCAGCACACGGTGCCGCCCGGGTGCTCGTGGTTTGTGGTAAGGATCTGGTCTCCCGGGCCCAGGTCGATTCCCTGAGCCACGGCGTTCATGCCCTCCGTTGTGTTTCGCATGAGGGCAACTTCGGGGGCCGAAGCGCCAAGGAAGTCGGCGGCCCTCTCTCGAACCTCATCCATACGCCGGTGGGGAGCACCAAACACCTGATCCTGGGGATCGCTCTCCGTTTCCCAGAGGAAGTCGGAAAGGGCCCCCACCACCGGCCGCGGGGTAGCTCCGATTGTGGCCGAGTTCATATGGGTGAGCCCGGGGCGCATGAGGAACTGGGAGCGGACGCTCCTCCAAAACTCCCGTTCGTCCTGTGCGACGCTCAGGGAAGCCTGGAGGCCAGACAGGTCCTGAGCCGCCCCCATGAGCCAAGGGGCCGAAGCGGTCGCCACCGTCATCCGTTGAAGAAAGCTCCTGCGCTTCATTTCATCTCTCCGGAGGAGGCACCCTCCTCTTCGTGGCTTGCTCGAAGGAATACGCCAATTCCAGGAGGCGAGGCTCGCTGCAAGCTCCCCCCGTGAAGCTCACGCCATAGGGCTGGGGGAGCGGTTCGAAGCCGTCGGGGAAATCCGGGCCGGACTCGTTAGGCACGAAGCCGAAGGGTACGATCACCGTGGGATAGCCTGGCTTGGCCGCGATCCCGGCACTGCCGGAACCGGCGAAAAGGAGTGCGTCCAGATCCAGCGCCTGCATGACCTCGTCGATGCCGTGCTCTCCGTTGAGGCGGATGTCCCTGATCCGGTCGGCCTCGTAGGTGGCACGGTCCCCCTCGAGATCCAAGGCGTCGGCGATGTCCAGACGGGCCTGCTCGTACTTCATGGAGCCGGCGGAGCGGTGAGCCAGGTTCCATTCCCGAAGCTCGGTCAGCGACGTTACCGGGGCGGCGTCGCCCAAGGACGCCAACCACAGGTTGAAGTCACGCTTCATCCCGTAGTTCAGCACGGAGCTCCGGCCGTTGAGCATGAGGTTTTCGGCCTCGTCCTGATCCAGAATGCTCGGGATGTCGGCGGGGTCCACGATGACGGCGCCCTGCTGCTGCAGGATGGTCATCACCGTGTCCATCATGGCCCTGCGGGGTTCGGACATGCCGCCGCGCCAGCGGTCCGACCCGGGCACCTGCACCGAGTCGTAATACATGGCCCGGGGGATGCCGATGCGTGCGCCCTGGAGACCGTCCGCCTTGAGGAAGGGGCTGTAGTCTCCGTTGGCGGGGGGTTCACACGTGGTCGTGGCCGGGTCGTTGGGATCCGCATCCGTGCCCTCCATGATACCAAACAGGATGGCGGCGTCCGTGACCGTGCGGGCCATGGGGCCGGGGGTGTCCTGATCCGCCGTAATGGGGATGACGCCGTATCGGCTGATCCGGCCGACGGTGGGCTTGATTCCCGCCAGCATGTTCTGGTTGGACGGTGAGAGAATGGAGCCCGACGTTTCGGTACCCACGCTGGCCGCCCAGAAGCTCATGGCAGTTCCGATGCCCGAACTGGAGCCGCCGGTGGCCATGACCGGCCGTCCGTCGTTACGGCCCTCCCGGGGATCTCGCCGGGGGTCGTAGGGGTTACGGCCGTACCCGCCCAACGCGCTGTAGTTGGTGGGCATGCCCGAGGCCATGAAGTTGGCCAGTTCCGTGAGGACGGTTTTGGCCAGGATGATGGCTCCCGCATCCTCCAGTTTCTTGGTGAGGGTGGCCTTGTATGGTGGTGTGAACCCTTCGAAGGCCAGCGCACCGCCGGTGGTGTGCATGTCGGTGGTGTGGATGATGTCCTTGAGGGCCACGGGAATTCCGTGGAGCGGTCCCCTGACTCGCCCCGCCGCCCGCTCCCGGTCCAGGGAGTCGGCGATCTCGAGCGCCCTGAGGTTCACTTCGATGGTGGCGTTCACACCTTCTTCGTATGTGGCGATGCGCGCCAGGTAGGCTTCCACCAACTCCCGGGAGGTGACCAGACCTTCAGCCATGGCCGCCTGCATCTCGGGGATGGTGGCCTCCACCACGTCGAAGCGCGCTGTGCGGTCCACCGGTGGGGTACAGGAAGCGAAAACAGAGAGGACCAGCGCGAGGGTGGTCGCTACGACTGGGCGTGTGGCGGAGTTCATGGAAAGACCTCAGAGGAGCCGGAAACGAAGCTTACGGTGCCAACAATGTGCTAGTCGCAGGTTGAATCGGCCAGATCGGAGATTTCCTACCGGGGGCACCGGTGAGGGTTTCCCCGGCGACGGTGCTACCCAGGGCCGCAAGGGCGCGGATCGCTGCGTTGGGCCCTAGCCTCCCACCACAGCAATCAGCAGCTCCCCGATCTTCCAGTTGTCCTTGATACCTCCGAACTGCTCTGCTCCGGGACCCGATGCGAACAATGGAACCATCTGGGACGTGTGGTCACCCGTCGTGTATCGGGCCACGAGGACGGTGGAATCACCCATTTGCCGAGCTTGCCGCCTCATGAGGGTCGAGACACGTGCCATGTACAGGACAGCGCTATCCGCCAGCGTGGCGAGTTCAGGGCCTGCTATTCTGCTGACCTCAGAGAGTTGAGCCGCGGTCGAGTCGGCCCCTGCGGCGGCTCGAGTTAGCAGGCGCCTTGATCCGGCCGGTTGGATCGCCAGGCCTCCGGTTTCATGGTCGGCCGTGACCACGATCAGTGTTTCCGGGTGTTGGCTCTGGTAGTCCAGGGCCACACCAATCGCTCTATCGAGGTCGAGCATCTCGGCCACAATGACGTCGAATGGCTCTTTGTCGTGGCCACGCCAATCAGGTTGGGATCCCTCGACCATCAGAAAGAACCCCTCAGGATCGTGGTCCAGCACTTCCAGGGCCGCACGAGTCATCTCCGGTAGGGTTGGTGACCGCAGGGGCGCTGCAGGCATATCTCCTACGGTGAAAAGGCCGAGCAAACTATCTAGCTCTTTCGTATTCAGGCTGGCCAACTCAGCTGCGGTTTCGACGTAGGAGTAACGATCTGCCAGGGATGAGAGCAGATCGAGTGAGTCCGGGCGGTGAGCTGGGTCGAAGAAGCGACGCCCGGCCCCGAGGAGCACGTTTACATCAGCCCCCGCCAATTGCCGGGCTATCTCCCATTCCATGTCTCTGTCCGGCACATGGCTAGCAAACGCGGCCGGTGTTGCGTGGGTGATGGACGATGTGGCGACCAGCCCCGTAGCCATTCCGCGACTCTGTGCGACCTCTAGCACCGTTGTCACCGAATTGCTATCCGGGTCCACTCCGATGGCACCATTGAAGGTCCGCACGCCCGCGCTAAAGGCGGTAGCTGCGGCTGCACTATCGGTGGTCTTGCTGTCTGAGGCCCTGGTATCGACCAGCCCCATTACCGAAAATTGCTCCACCGCGAGAGTTTCCGTGGCAAAGGCTGCGGCCGTCCAGTAGCTGGCCCCGGCTCCATCACCGATGATCAGGATGACCCGAGTAGGCGGTTCCTGGGCACTGGCCTGCTGGGAGAGCGAAGCACACGCTATCACTACTGCCAAAACCAATAGAAAACCAACAGATCTCAACTGTGTCACCCGCTTCTCCTATTCTGCTGCGCCATGATATACCCTCACGCTTGCGAGGTTTTTGATGGTACTCGGAAACATCTTTCAGGGATAGGAGGGTCAAAAAAGCGGCCCTGGGATCAACCCAGGGCCGCAGTACCAAGAGGACAACCGGAGGGTTCGGGAAAACCCCAACCCTCATCCCGCCGTGACTTCGATGTGCCGCCAATTCCCCTGCCTGAATCGGAAGGCGCTCAGGGCCGCACGGGTGATATGCCCCAGAACGATGGCCAGCCAGATGTCGGTGGCCGAAAGACCCCGTGTGGCCTGGACCACCCAGCAATACCCCAGAGGAAGAACAACCTGCGAAATGATGGAGATGTAGAGGGGACCCTTGGTGTCACCCGTACCCTGTAGCCCCCCTGTATAGGTGAGGGCCAAGCAGACGAACACCCCCGATACCGCCAGGTACCGAAGGAGCTGCACGCCGATCTGTACGGTAACCGGGTCGGTCATGCCGAACACACCGAGTAGAAGGTTTGGAATCAGCAGGAAAAGGGACCCCACTAATAGAGCAAGGACCAGTGCTATGCCGGCCGCCGAATGAACCGCCTGGATTGTCCTTTCAGGCTTCCCTGCCCCCAGGTTCTGCCCTCCCACGGCCGCCGCCGCTGACATGAGGCCCACGGACGTCCATGTGATGAAGGAAAAGAGCTGTCCATAGCTCACGGCGTAGGCGGCCTGAGCTTCAGCGCTTTCGGCCAGGGAGCCGACGAAGCGAAGGAGGAAGACTCCTCCAACATTCATGGCGATCCCCTGAAACCCGGCGGGGAGGCCGAAGCGGAACAGCTCGCGGATAATTGACCAATCCGGAGTCTTGCGGCCTCCCCTGGGAAAAGCCACCACACCCTTTTGGGATACAAGGATCCAAACCACGATCAGGGAAACCACCGCCCCAGCAATGACGGTCCCCATGGCCGCCCCAGTGGTGCCAAAGGCCGGAATCGGCCCCAGGCCGCGAATGAGGATTACATTCAGAACCATGTTCAGAACTGTAAGGATGATTCCCAGACGGAGTGGTGTTTTGGCGTCACCGGCTGACCGGAAGGCACCGCCCGCCATGAAAAAGGTCAAAATCCCAAAGCTGAACAGGAACATGATGCGGAGGTAAGGAAGAGCCTCGGCTTGGACCTCCGGCGCTGCATTGATCAGATTGAGAAGGGAAGGAGCCAGGAAGTATCCCACCGGAGCCATCACACAGATGGAAAGGCCGGCCGCCGTCATGAAAGCCTGATAAACCGTTCGGTTGACCTTCTCGTGATCGTTGGCTCCGGCGAAGCGGGCCACCAACACGCCCATTCCGGTGAAAAGAGAAGCGATGAAGACCACCACCACCAAGAAAATCTGCCAGGACACACCGATGGCCGCGTTCCCCGTGTAACCCACGTAATGCCCAACCATGGCGTGGTCCACGACTCCCTGCAGCCCGCCAATAAGGTTCTGAAGCATGGTAGGCCATGCGAGAGTCCAGACCGCCTTTCGGATCGGGCCGTCAACGAGGTCCCGGTTGAAGGACCGTCCCTTTCGGGCGGTACCTTCCTTCTTTTCCTTCTCGGGTGGGTCTTTTACAGGGTGCCCCTCTCAGAACACTGGAAAGCCGCAAGGTTGATTGGATGTGCTTGGTGTAACCCGATCCTGTCGATTCGGTCCCGTGAGGTGTCCACGCGGTTTTGAATAAGGGCGATATTCTCTCCGCCGATCCCCAGGCGTGACCGGTTTCCGGCGTATGGGGGAAATGGACCGACAAGAACCCATTCGCCTCTTCTCCCGTCCTTGCCCGGCCCCACCACCCTCCCGCAGATTCCTCAGCAGTCGCGGGAGCACCTTGGGGCCTCGGATTGCCCATCCCCTACGCGGCTTATGCGGCATGGGAGACCCCCTTCCGCTTGACCAAGTGCGACAAAAGGAGATTCTGAATGAGCGGAGATTCACGGCAAGGGGCCGACCGGAACAAGCTCTCGAGACGGAGCTTCGTGAGAGCTGGTGGGGCAACGTTGGCTGGTGGCCTGGCCGCGGCCGCAACGGGCTCTCCAACGAGTTTGAGCGGGGAACAGGCTCGCCAGACTCCGAGCATTCAGAGCTACAAGACCCTCGGTAGAACCGGTTGGCGGGTCTCCGATATCGGATTTGGAACTGGCCCGCTCAGGGAATCGACGCTGGTACGCGCCGCGTTCGATAAGGGCATCAACTATTTCGATACCGCTGAGTCATATGGCAACGGCACGGCGGAGCGCACCATCGGTGAAGCACTTCCACACATTGGCCGCGAGAACGTTTTCATCGCAACCAAAGCGGTATTCAGGGGCGAAGAAACCGAATCCGAGGTGCTGGACCGCATCCGACAGAGTCTCGAGCGTCTGAAAACCGACTATATCGATGCGTATTCCATGCACCATACGCCCACCGTCGAGTTTCTTGATCACCCGGGTTACCACGCAGCGATTGAACGCCTCAAGGCCGAAGGCAGGGTGAGATTCGCGGGCGTCTCATACCATGGCCCTTCCAGGGGGGGGCAGGGCAACATGGCCGAAGTGCTCTCTGCCGCGGCTGAGGATGGGCGTTTCGATATGATGTTGTTGGTTTACAACTTCATGAATAGCGAGCAAGGGAATCAGATTCTGGCGGCGTGCAAAGCGAACAATGTTGGCACCACGATCATGAAGAGCGCCCCGGGCGTCCTGCACTATGACTCGTTCGAACCAGAGAACATGACGGCTGAAGAGAAGGGGTTCGCCGAACGGTACGGTCTACGGACTGCGGATCAGCTCCGCTTTGGCAGCATCCAATGGGTCCTCCAAAACCCTGATGCACACACGGTCTGTGTCAGTCTCAACGACTTCGACAATATCGACCGGGTCGTTGCGATATCTGGAACGAAACTCTCACAGTCGGATGAGGGAATCCTCGATCGCCTGGCACTTTCGGTGAACTCCCGCTATTGCCGTCGCGGGTGCGTGGAGTGTGCAGGCGCATGCCCTCAGGAAGTGCCGGTGAGCAGGATCATGCGATACGCATATTACTTCGACGTGCAGGGTCGAGAAAAGCATGCCATGGGCAGGTACGCCCAGTTGGGGGGGGGCAACGGCTCTGCGTGCATGGACTGCTCGGCTCCGTGTGACACGGCTTGTCCGCATGGGTTCCAGATTCGAACCCAGATGTCCAAGGCCCACTCCATGCTGACTTTGGCATAAACTCGGTGAGGAGCGTGGTCTCCACCCTGGCTCAACGTCAGCCCGTCCTCGACCTGGTCGGGGTGCTGGTAGCACATCTCGAAAGTCCGAGTGTCTTTCCACGCGCAAAAGGTGCCAACTTGTCCCTTCACTTGCGATTGTTCTCTTGCTAACAAGCCCGCCGAAAGTGGAACCACTTTTTTGAGGAGAAAGACTGTGACATACCCCAGGTCCTTTTCACATATCGGACTATCCGTCACCGACCTAGAGCAAGCCGTCGATTTCTACACCAATGTCCTTGGCTGGTACGTCATCATGCCGCCCACGGAGATCGTCGCGGACGATTCCGCCATTGGCGTGATGTGCAACGACGTCTTCGGCGAGGGCTGGGGCAGTTTTCGAATTGCCCACTTGGCCACGGGTGACAAGATCGGTGTTGAAATTTTCGAATTTCGAAACGCCGAGAAACGAAGCAACAACTTCGAATACTGGAAAACCGGTGTCTTTCATTTTTGCGTACAAGATCCGGATGTCGAGGGTCTGGCCGCCAAGATCGTAGAGAACGGCGGCAAACAGCGGATGCCTGTGCGCGAATACTACCCGGGGGAGAAGCCTTACCGCATGGTGTATTGCGAGGACCCCTTCGGAAACCTCATCGAAATCTACTCTCATAGCTATGAGCTGACATACTCCGCGGGAGCATATCAGTAATAGCGTTACCCATGTCGATTGGGTCGGTTATTGTGTCGATAAATCCCGGACTTTCACCTGCCCGCCCCTTCCCCCCTCCCGGGCCTTCTTTTAGCATCTACTATCCTCAAAAATTCGAGTATCGGGCGACCGGTCGTACCGGGTGCGCCGCAAGGATCGAAGACCACCCCTTGAAAAGGATATAATCGTGAAGCGTATCGTCAGTGCAGCTCTAGTCGCTACAGCACTCCTGGCTCCGATGGCGGGAACCGCCCAGGAGGAGCTGGAAATCCCCCCCGAATTCATGGAGGCCCTCCAAAAGGATGCGGCCACCCTCCGCATGGATGTCA
>RCNC010002696.1_pt1 | contig 11761 bp, 8 predicted proteins | sample 2041301 | NCBI WGS metagenome assembly RCNC01 (sample SAMN09708231, study PRJNA481090) | Marine sediment metagenome, whole genome shotgun sequencing project. | biome: marine sediment; feature: ocean; material: sediment; isolation source: Sewage treatment plant 13A marine sediment (STP13A) ... | reverse complement strand
TGCAAGGTCTTTCAGGCCGTCCTCGACGCGGGGGCAACTTGTATCAACATACCCGACACGGTGGGCTACACGGTCCCGGGTGAATACGGGCGCCTCCTCGACACGATCCGCAGCAAGGTCCCGGACATCGACCGGGCAATCATCAGCGTCCACTGCCATAACGACCTCGGCCTGGCGGTTGCAAACACGCTGACGGCCATTGAACACGGGGCAACCCAGGTGGAATGCACCGTGAATGGAATCGGCGAGAGGGCGGGAAACTGCTCGATGGAAGAGGTCGTCATGGCCTTGCGCACGCGCAAGGACTACTTCGCATACCAGACGCGGATCAACACCGAACAGATCTATCCCACCAGCCGTATGGTCACAGGGGTCACCGGAATACGCGTCCAGCCGAACAAGGCGGTGGTCGGCGCGAACGCCTTTGCCCACGAGGCAGGGATTCATCAGGACGGCATGCTCAAGGAGAAGACCACCTACGAGATCATGACGCCCCAGTCCATCGGCATCTCGAAGAGCGAACTCGTCCTCGGAAAACACTCCGGACGGCATGCCTTTCGGGAGAAGCTCAAAGACCTCGGGTACGAACTCTCCGATGAGCAGTTCCACCGGGCCTTTGGATGCTTCAAGACGGTGGCGGACAAGAAGAAAGAGGTCTTCGACGAAGACATCGAGACGATCATCGCCGAGGAAATCCTTCGCTTGCCGGACCGTTACGTTCTCGATTTCTTGAGCATCACGAGCGGTACCCACCTGATCCCGACGGCCACGGTTCAACTGACCAGGGACGGCAAGACATACAAGAAAGCGGAATTCGGCGACGGTCCGGTGGATGCCGCCTTTCAAGCGATTCGAGCGAGTTCCGGGAGCCAGAGCAAGCTGCTTCGCTTCGAAGTCAGTGCCATCACCGCGGGCAGCGACGCGCAGGGGGAGGTATCGGTCCGCCTGCAGGATGGAGAGCACACAGCCCTGGGCCAGGGTGCCTCCACGGACATCCTCGTTGCAAGCGCCAAGGCGTACGTCAACGCCCTGAACAAACTCGAATACCTGAAGAAGATGAAGAAGATCCTTCGCGGGGGCCCGTAAGGGATACGGAGATCCATGGCAGCCAAGAAAAAATGGAGGAGGAAATCAGAACGCCCTCCCAAGAAGAAGGCCGAGGTCGCTTCCAGCCGGACCTTCCCCCGGTGGGTGCGTGAGGGGCTGGGCATCGCCTTGCTTGGGGCCGCTGCCTTCCTGTTCCTCGCCCTGTTTTCCTATTGCCCGGAAACCGATCCCGGCTTCTTTCAGAGCATCTCTCCAGAGCCTCAGAAGGTGAAGAACCTGGCCGGACCGGTGGGCGCCTACGGGGCCAGTCTCCTGAAAGAGACCCTCGGCCTTGGCTCCTATTTCGTCGTCGCCCTCGTTGCATGGATGGCCATTCCGGTGATCCGAGGCCGGAGCCTGCGCATGGCACCCTGGAAGATCCCGGTGGGCCTTTTCACGCTGATCTGGGTTTCCACCCTGATTTCCCTCGCATTGCCCGACCGACCGAGCGCGAACCAGGGGGGGGTCGTCGGACAGCAGATGGCAGAGTGGCTGCTGGAGGCGCTCCATCCCGCGGGTTCCTACCTGCTCATCATCGTCGTGCTGATCCTGTCCGTGGCAGCTTTGGGAGAAGTCGCCTTCCTGGCCGGCCTCAAGGCGCTCGGCACCCTCGCAATCCGTGCGGCCAAGGCAACGTCCACAGCCTGCGCAAAAGGAGCTCGTCACCTTTCGCAGCTGTGCCGCCGACTCTTCGCGAAGGCCGCGGAGCAAGCGATCGCCCTGAGAAAGATCGTGGGCACCCGAATTGCGGAATGGAGGAGCCGATCGAAGGAACCGCCGGAGCCCCTGCAATCCGTACCCGCAAAGCAGTCCGCCCCTGCGATCGTGAACCACAAATTCAAACCGACCGCGCCTGCAACGAAGCAGGAGGCGCCCGCGAAGGAAGGCCCGACCCCAAGGATTGTGGACCCGGAGAAGGGCGAACATCCGCTTGCCACGGACAGCGCGGCACTCACCGGGGAGGAAGAGACGAAAAAACCGGTACAGACGACGCTCCCCTTCCCCCAACCGCTCCCCCAAGGATACCGCCATCCTCCCTTGGATCTGCTCGACGACCCGGACCCGGGCCAATCCGTGGTCGACGAAGAGGCCTTGAAGGAAAGTGCCGTGATTCTCGAGACCAAGCTCAAGGACTTCGGCGTACTCGGAAGGGTTACGGAGATCCACCCCGGCCCGATCATCACCCTGTTCGAATACGAGCCCGCATCGGGCATCAAGGTCAACCGCATCGTCAACCTCGCCGACGATCTGGCCCTGGCCATGAAGGCCTTGAGCATCCGCATCGTGGCCCCTATTCCCGGGAAGTCCGTCGTGGGCATCGAGGTCCCCAACAAAAAGAGGCAAATGGTTAGGCTCAAGGAGATTCTGGCGGACAAGGCGTTCCAGGCCTGCCGATGGAAGATTCCCCTTGCGCTTGGGAAGGATATTGCGGGAAATCCCGTGACCACGGACTTGGCCCGCATGCCTCACCTTTTGATCGCAGGGGCAACGGGAACGGGGAAAAGCGTCAATCTCCATTCCCTCATCCTGAGCATTCTCTTCCGGTTCTCCCCCCAGGAGGTGAAGTTCCTGATGATCGACCCGAAGATGCTCGAACTCGCGGGCTACCACGGGATTCCCCATCTTCTTCATCCGGTCATCACGGACTCGAGGCGGGCCTCGGACGTCCTGGACTGGGCCGTCGAGCGGATGGAACAGCGCTACCAACTGCTCTCGGAAAAGGGCGTTCGTAACATCGAGAGCTACAACGAGAAGATCGACAAGGAGTTGGCCGCCTCCGACAATGAAGGCACCGGGCAACTCCCGGAAATCGACGACCCGGATGAAGCGGATGGCGACATCGTCCCGGAGCGGGGAAAGCTCCCCTACATCATTCTGGTGATCGATGAAATGGCCGACCTGATGATCATCGCCGGGAGACAGATCGAAGAGTCGATAACGCGCCTGGCACAGATGGCGCGGGCGGCCGGCATCCATCTGCTGCTCGCGACCCAGAGGCCTTCTGTGGACGTGTTGACCGGCATCATCAAGGCCAACCTCCCGGCCAGGATCTCTTTTCAGGTCAGCTCACGGATAGACTCCCGTACGATTCTCGACAACATGGGGGCGGAGAAGCTGCTGGGCCGCGGAGACATGCTGTTCCTCCCGCCTGGAACCTCCAAGGTCACACGCATTCACGGCCCCTACGTGAGCGAGCCGGAAATCGAGCGCGTCGTGGATTACATCAAGCAGCACGGCAGGCCTCAATACGAAAAGATCCCCTTCAAATCGAAAAAGACGAAGAATGGCGAAGAATCCTTCGAGCATGACGAGAAATACGACGAGGCCGTTCAACTCGTGGCCGAGACACGGCAGGCATCCATCTCCATGATCCAGCGCAAGCTCCGGGTCGGGTACAACCGTGCGGCCCGGATGATCGAACGCATGGAACAGGAAGGGGTCGTGGGGCCGCAGGAAGGGGTCAAACTGCGGGAGGTCCTGATCAACAACCTCGAGTAAACAACCGCCTCGGGCTGGAAAGGTGTGACGAAAGACGACATGGCCACGATGAAACGACTCGCCCTATGCATGATCCTTCTCTGGTTTGCAAACCCCTCGATGGCAGGCGGAGTGGGGGGGGATCCGGGGAAATCGCAGGATCCCGTTCCTGAGAAGACCGAAGAGACGAGGCAACCGGAGCAGGAAGCCCCCCTTCTGGATAACATCCTGTCACAGATGGATGCGTCCTACCGGAAGCTCCAGAGCTATCGCGCCGAGTTCGAGCAGGAATCGGAAACGAAGATCTTCAAGAGGAAGAGACAGGCCTCGGGCAGGGTCTATTTCTTGAAGCCCAGCGAGATGCGCTGGGATTATCTGCAGCCCGAGGAAAGAGAAGTGTACCTGTCCGGAGAAAGAATCCAAATCTATCTTCCCGGCCGAAATCAAGTGATCGAGCAGACATTGACCGATGCGATGCCGGGCGTGGCGCCTGCAAGGCTCTTCATGGGGGTCGAGGAACTCGTCGGGTCTTTTTCCGTCTCCGCGGACTGCGCCGCCGAAGACGTCGAAAATGCCTACTGCCTTCGCCTGACCCCGAAGAAGAACAAGGCCATCTCTGTAGAAGAGATCCTGCTCTGGGTGGGAAAGAAGGATTTTCTCCCCCTGCGTACCGAATCCCGCGATGTCCTCGGCAATCGAACGACAATTTCTTTTCTCAAGGGAGAAACGAACATTCCCCTGAAGGAAGAGCTCTTCCAGTTTCAAGTGCCGCCGGGAGTCGAGGTGATTAGTAACACTTTCTAGGTTTTCTTCGTATCCCTCCCTTTTCGTGCACGGATGTCAAATCGCTGGATAAAGACTCAATGGCGAACCGACCTACCAAGGAAAACACCACCGTCTGCCTGATCTCCCTGGGTTGTCCGAAGAACCAGGTGGACTCGGAAATCTTGTCTGCAGCACTGCTCGAAGAGGGCTTTTCTTTCGTCGCAGATCCGGCCCAGGCGGACGTCATCATCCTCACCACCTGCAGCTTCATCCAGGAGGCGGTTCAGGAAAGCCTCGATATCCTGGAAGAACTGTCCGCCTACAGGCGTGACGGGTCCTGTCGATGCCTTCTTGTGGCCGGCTGTCTGATTCAGCGATACGGGAAAGACCTGCGCCGCAGGCTCCCCGACGTGGATCTCTTCCTGGGAACCGAGGCGATCGAAGGAGCGGGAAAGATCCTCGCGCGCCACCTTCGCGGGCAGAGCAGACAGAGCTTCTTCCAGTCACCTGCTCTCCGCCGGCCGAAACATGCTCGACCGCTGTACGAGGGCCGTCAGGCCCTGGCCCCCTGGGCCTACGTGAAGATCGCCGAAGGCTGCTCGAATGCCTGCTCGTACTGCACACTCCCAAAAATCCGGGGGCCTTTGAGGAGTCGGCCTCCCGAGGAAATCGTCCGAGAAGCGGCGCACCTGGCCCGGCAGGGGGTGGAAGAAATCAACCTGGTCGCTCAGGACGTGACCGCCTACGGACGGGATCGGGAACCGAACCGTTCCGGGTCGCTCGCCGCCCTGTTGGCCGAGCTCGAGCAGGTCCAAGGCGTTCAATGGATCCGCCTTCTGTACTGCCATCCGGCCCATCTGGATGAAGATACGATCGCCGGAATCGGGAACAGTGAAAAGATATGCCCCTATGTGGATCTTCCGATTCAACACGTCTCCCGCTCCATCCTGAAGGCAATGGGACGCCCCTACGACGAGGAGAGATTGAGGGGCCTGATCGAGAGCATACGTAGCCTGTGTCCTGACATCGCCCTGCGGACAACGGTGATGGTAGGGTTTCCCGGTGAAACGGAAAGGGACCTGGAACAGCTTCTATCCTTCGTGCAAGAGATCCGTTTCGACCATCTCGGCGTATTCTGCTACAGCCCAGAGGAGGGGACGGCGGCCTTCAGCAGGGAAGAATCCGTTTCCGATTCGGAGAAATGGGACCGCTATGACCAGGTCATGGCGCTCCAGGCAGAGATCTCGGAGTCGATTCTGCAGGGGTTCCTGGGGACCTCCCAGGAGGTCTTGATCGAGGGGCCTCACGAAGAGGACGCGCTGAGCCTCAAGGCGAGGACGCGTTACCAGGCACCGGAGGTGGACGGATGCGTGATCCTTCCGAGGGCCATCCCCCGCGGCCCGGGCCTCGCGAGGGCCCAAATTGTCCGTGCCCGCACCTACGACCTCGAGGCAAAGCTCCTTCCGGACGGCCCCCCGGCGTAAAGCCTGCCGGGAAACCTGCCGAAAAGAGAGAAGGGCGGATTCACCCCGGAATTCCCGTTCAACAAGAAAAACCGGGAAAGGCGCTGAAAGTACTTGACAAAACCGAGTAAAAGATTATATTACAACCCTCTTCCTACTTATCAAGAAACCTTAGAAGGCGAGGTTGACAGGTGACACGCAAGGAACTCAACGTATTCAAGAAACATTTGCTGAGCCAGAAAGTGCTCCTCCTGCAGGGAATTTCCACCAAGATGAAGGGTTCTCCAAAGCCCGGAGACCCCGAGGGGGGAGATGTTTGCGACATTGCCTCGAGTGACAGAGAGAGGGAGCTGACGCTTCGGCTCAGCGAACGAGGCCGGGAGAAGCTGAAGCAAATCGAGGAAGCCCTCGAGCGTGTCGAGGACGGAAGCTTTGGAACCTGCGAGCAATGCGAGGCGAAGATTCCCAAGGGCAGGCTCAAAGTCCTGCCCTTTTCCACCACTTGCGTGGACTGCAAGTCCAAGCAGGAGAAGCACCGCAAGCTCTACGAAGGGGCCTCGGATTATGCCCTTGCCCGCGACCTGGGATCTGACATGAGCAAGGAGGATGAGGATTAGAAGCGCCTCCCAGCGCCCGGTCCGCCCTCCCCTACCCGCCCACCTCCCACCCCTTGGTGTATATCCGTGGGGGGTAAGGGCGGGGAGCCAATAGCTAACGGCTAAAAGCCAATGGCAAAAATTTGGGTGCCTTCCAAAAAACCGGCTACCCACCAGTCTTCTACTTCCCCGAACCCGAACTCTTGCCACGCCTTTTCTGGTACTTTTCCACGGCCCGGTTATGCTCTTTGAGGGTAGGGGAAAACAGGTGGGTCCCGTCATTCTTGGAGACAAAATACAGGTAGGCGGTGTCCGCCGGGTAGAGGACCGCCTTCAACGCGTCCAGGCCGGGATTGCAGATTGGGCCGGGGGGCAGTCCCTTGTTCAGGTACGTATTGTACGGGTTGGGCGTACGAAGATGTTCCCGCGTCAAATTCCCGTCAAAACCCTCTATCCCATAGATCACGGTTGGATCACACTGCAGGGGCATCCCGACCCGCAGCCGGTTGACCATTACCGAAGCGATAAGGGGCATCTCTTTCCTGGAACTCGTTTCCTTCTCCACGATCGAGGCCATGGTGACCACTTCGTGAAGACGCCGCCCGTTCTCAGCCTGTCTTGCCCTCAACGCGGGGCCGTACACGGAATGGAACCTTTGCAGCATGGCCTTCAGAATCTCCCCGGGAGGGAGACCCATGGCAAAATGGTACGTGTCAGGGAACAGATACCCTTCCAGGGAATCTCCCTCGAAACCGAAGGCCTTTATGAAACCAACCTTCCGACTCTCCGCCAGGATCTCCTCCCGGGATGCAAACCCCCTCTTCTCGAGGAGGGTCGCAATCTGCTTCACGGTGAACCCTTCCGGAACCGTGACCTTGTGAAGGACCACCTCTCCCCTGCAGAGCATCTGCAGGACCTCCCGGGGGCTCATGGATGAGTGGAGGCTGTACTCACCGGCTCGAATGCTTCGATCCTTCCCCATGATCCGAGCCATCCGGGCAAAAACCAGGGAAAACCTGATTACGCCCCTGTCCTCCAACAACTCTGCTGTCTGATCGAGGGTCGCCCCTCCCGGGACGACGAGCTGAACCGGCCGCATGCGGTCGTCATACGGAAGGTTGTAGTAAGCATAGACACCCATGCCGAGGATCAACACGAAGAGCACGAGGGCGCCAAAAATCTTCCCAAGGATCGTCACGGTTCTTTTCAACTTTCGCTGAGGTCAGTGGCCGGTGGGGGCCTGGAAACGACACCGGCCGCAGGGTCCGAATCGAGATACCCCTGCAGAATGACCGCTGCCGCCAGCTTGTCCACGTGCTTCTTCCTTTTTGCCCGGCTCAGATCCGCCTGGATCAAGACCCGCTCTGCGGCCACGGTCGAGAGCCGTTCATCCCAGTGGACGACCGGAACATCGAGTGCCGTCTCGATCTTCTCGGCAAAGGCCGCCACCCTGCGGGCCTGCCTGCCTATCGACCCATCCATGTTCTTCGGGAGCCCGACGACCACCGTTGAAATCTCCCGTTCTTCCATAAGGATGCGGAGGACGCGAAGGTCCTCACCGTCTCCCTTCCTTTTCAGGGTCTGATACGGCTGGGCGGTGAACCCGAGTTCGTCGCTCATTGCAATCCCGATGGTCTTCTCTCCCACGTCCAGGCCCATGATTCTGCCGGAACCCTTTCGGGGACGGGGGCTGTTCGATCGCTTCATCGTGGCAGACACCATTGAAATATGTTTTGGACTTGTATTATAAAAGTTCTTCGAGCCAGGATTCAAGCGGCTGCGTCCGGAACGAGACGCAGGGACCGCCAGGAGCCGGCGAGGTCTGTTTGGCCCCGTTCTTGCTGGACCACATCTCAGGCAGAGGCATGGAGTCAGCTCTTGGGTACATTCTTACACTTTGTCGCAACGGGCTTCTACACGGGCTACCTTCCCGTGGCGCCCGGGACCTGGGCCACTGTGCTCGTCGGGGTTCCCCTCTGTATTGGGCTTAAGTGTCTGGGGGAAATACATTTTCTAATTGCCCTCATTGGCATTCTGGCCCTTTCCGTCTTTTCCTCCGACTTCGTGGAAAAGGAACTGGAAGAAAAGGACCCCTCTTTTGTGGTAATCGACGAAGTCGCGGGGTTTCTGACCACGATGATTTTCGTGCCCATTTCTGTCACCAACGTCCTCTGCGCTTGTGCTTTTTTTCGTCTGTTTGATATAGTGAAGCCCTATCCGATCCGGGTGATCGAGCAACGATTCCCAGGAGGATGGGGTATCACGTTTGATGATGTGCTGGCTGGCCTCTACGCGGGTCTCTGCGTGCACTTGGTCAGCGTCTTTCTTTAGAAGTGGAGCGCCTATCACGGATCAGGAGTCATCTTCGTTCCACAGGCCCATCTTCACGAGCCTGAATCGGATCCACTTCCCCCACAGGCCTGGCAAAACGGTCTCATAGAAGGAGGAGTCGCCCATGGAAAAAGGGCCTGACAAGGAGAAGGCCATCTCCACGGCCATCACGACGATCGAGAAGCAGTTCGGAAAAGGATCGATCATGCGCCTCGCCGATGGGGACCAGGATGTGCGGAACATTCCCTCCATTTCCACCGGCTCACTCGGCCTGGATATGGCACTGGGTATTGGCGGAGTCCCTCGCGGCCGGATCGTGGAAATCTTCGGACCGGAGAGCTCCGGCAAGACGACCCTGGCACTGCACATCGTGGCAGAGGCCCAGAAGGCGGGTGGCATCACGGCCTTCATCGACGCCGAGCACGCCCTGGATCTGATCTATGCAAGACGCCTGGGGGTGAAGACGGAAGACCTTCTCGTCTCGCAGCCCGATACGGGAGAAGAGGCCCTCGAGATAGCGAACGTGCTCATCCAGAGCGGGGCTGTGGATGCGGTCGTGATCGACTCCGTGGCGGCGCTCGTTCCCCGCGCGGAGATCAACGGCGAGATGGGAGATCCCCAGATGGGACTCCAGGCACGTCTGATGAGCCAGGCCATGCGGAAACTGACGGGCAGCATCCACCGTACAAAGACGACGATGATCTTCATCAATCAGATCCGGATGAAAATCGGCGTGATGTTCGGCAACCCGGAGACGACGTCGGGCGGCAACGCCCTGAAGTTCTACTGCTCCGTGCGACTCGACATTCGGAGGATCGCCACCATCAAGTCCGCCGGGGAGATCCTCGGGAACCGGACCCGAGTCAGGGTAGTGAAGAACAAGCTCGCCCCTCCGTTTCGAGAAACGGAATTCGATGTGCTTTACGGAAAGGGCATATCAAGGGAAGGCGAGATTCTCGACATGGGCGTTGAGCACGAGATGATCGAGAAGTCCGGCCCATGGTATTCCTACGGATCCGAGCGGATCGGCCAGGGCCGGGAGAACGCACGCATCTTCCTGGCGGACAACCCGGACACGACCGAGGAAATCCGTCGTAGGATCCTCGAGAAGGCCGGATTCGCCCAGGAAGGAAAGAAGGAAGCGGCGGAAGGTGTAAAGAAGCAGGGGGAAGGGGTGAAGGAAGCGGCGGAAGGTGTGAAAGAAGCGGCGGAAGAGGTGAAGAAGCAGGAAAAACGCAAGAGGGGGGGGTAAGAAGCCTTGGAATGGAACGATATCCTCAAAATTGCGATCAGTCGCGGGGCCTCGGACATTCACATGCGTGCAGGATTGCGCCCTATCCTGCGCATCATGGGGACCCTCTACCCATACAAGGAACATCCACCCGTGTCGGCCGAAGAAATCGACCAGACGATCAACGGCCTGCTGAATGACCGGCAGAAGGAGAAGTACAACCAAAGCAAGCAGATCGACATCTCGACCGGGATGGGGGACCAGGGTCGGTTTCGGATCAACATCTTCCAGCAAAGGGGTGTCCCGAGCATGGTATGCCGTTTCATCCCTTACCGAATCCAGACGACCGACGAACTCTTCCTTCCGCCCATCATCAAGAAGATCGCAATGGAGCAGCGGGGGCTGGTTCTCCTGACCGGAACGACGGGAAGCGGGAAATCAACGACCCTGGCTGGCATCATTCACCACATCAACAACCACCGCAATTGCCACATCATCACAATCGAGGACCCCATCGAGTTCCTCCACCGAGATCACAAGTGCCTGATCAACCAGAGAGAGGTCGGCTTTGACACCGACACGTTTGCAGGCGCTCTCCGGGCCGCTCTCCGCCAGGACCCGGACGTAATCCTCGTTGGGGAGATGCGGGACTTCGAGACGATCCAGACCGCCATTCTCGCAGCAGAAACCGGACACCTCGTGCTGAGCACCCTCCACACCCTGGACGCCACGGAGAGCATCCACCGCATCATCACCGTGTTCCCTTCCCATCAGCAACAACAGGTGCGGAGACAACTCGGCGGGATCCTGAAGGGCGTCGTCTCCCAGCGGCTCGTGTCCCGCGCGGATGGGCGAGGCCGCGTGCCGGCCGTGGAGGTGATGATCGGCACGGCTCGCATCCGCGAGTGCATCGAGGACAGCGCGAGAACCAAGGAGATTCGAGACGCCATCGCCAAGGGCTACACGACCTATGGCATGCAAACCTTTGATCAGTCCTTGATGTACCTGTTGGAGAAGGGGCTGATCACCTACGAAGAGGCCCTTCTCCAGTGCAGCAACCCGGATGATTTCGCCTTGAAAGTGCGGGGCATTTACTCGACGAGCGACGACCGATGGGAGGGATTCGAGGCAAAGGTCGAGATGGAGGAAGCGGAGCAGGAAGAGCAGGCGGAAGATCAACCGAACGAGGGTGAAGAGCCGGAAGGAATGAAAATCGAGAGGTTCGACAAGTGAAGTCCCTTTCAGCGCAGAAGATCCGAACGGAATTCCTCAATTACTTTCATGGGCAGGGACATCAGAAGGTTCGTTCCTCTTCCCTGATCCCTTCGAATGACCCCACGGTCCTGCTGACGACGGCCGGCATGCAGCAATTCAAGCCGTACTTCCTTGGGGAACAAGAGCCTCCGGCCAGGCGACTGACGACGGCACAGAAGTGCTTCCGCACCTCGGACATAGAAGAGGTCGGGGATTCGACCCACGACACCTTTTTCGAGATGCTCGGGAACTTCTCGGTGGGGGACTATTTCAAGAAAGAGGCGATCGCCCTGGCCTGGGACCTCCTCGTTGGCGAATGGGAAATCCCTCCGGAGCGCCTCTCCATCACCGTGTTCGGCGGCTACGAGTCCCTCCCCCCGGACGAGGAGGCGGAGCACCTCTGGAAAGCCCACGACGTGCCGGCGGAGAGGATTTGCCGGTTCGGCCCGAAGGACAACTTCTGGGGCCCGCCCGGAGTCACCGGGCCCTGCGGCCCTTGTTCGGAGATCCATTACGATCTTACGCAGGTGCCGTGCAGCGACCCCTCTTGCGGCCCA
>RCNC010002695.1_pt1 | contig 11765 bp, 9 predicted proteins | sample 2041301 | NCBI WGS metagenome assembly RCNC01 (sample SAMN09708231, study PRJNA481090) | Marine sediment metagenome, whole genome shotgun sequencing project. | biome: marine sediment; feature: ocean; material: sediment; isolation source: Sewage treatment plant 13A marine sediment (STP13A) ... | reverse complement strand
TACAGCGAGAGCGGAGAAGGCCGTGTTGCTCTCTTCGTACACGGATTCCCGCTCGACTCGACGATGTGGCTCGAGCCGTTCGAGGCTCTTTCTGACGTCCGGCGGTGCAATGCCGCGGACCTGCGGGGTTTCGGAGCATCGGATCCATCGACGCGGGGCGTGCTGTCGATGGAGGAGCACGCCGCGCGCAGGAGGTCCTTGGCGCCGCTGCGCGCTCTCGGGTGGGCAAAGAGCCCTGACCCCGACGCCTCGTCGATGAAGCACTAGCCTCGAGGGGGGACGCGAGGGAGGATCGCACGTGGCTGACGCCATCAACGAGTACGGCGCGGTCGCAGATCGCGAGTATCGAAAGCGTGTGCGAGCGTGGACGCTCTACGACTGGGCGAACTCGGCGTTTGCGACGACGATCTTGGCGGCAGTGCTGCCGGTCTACTACAGCCAGGTCGCGGGCCGCACCCTCGGCTCCGCTGCCCAGGCCACCGCCTACTGGACGGCGACGCTCTCGATCTCGCTCATCGTTGTCGCAGTCCTGGCCCCCGTACTCGGGACCATCTCCGACCTCAAGCGGGGGAAGAAGAAGATGCTGGCGGCGGCGGTGGTCGTCGGTGCCGTCGGCGTGTCGCTGCTGGTCTTCGTGGGAACCGGAGACTGGCTGATTGCCTCGCTGGCGTTCATCGTCGCTCGTATCGGTTTCGCTGCCGGGAATGTCTTCTACGACGCGCTGCTGCCGCACGTGGCGCGCGAGGAAGACATCGACCGTGTCTCGACGATGGGCTACGCGGTCGGCTACCTCGGCGGTGGCATCCTGCTTGCCATCAACATCGCCATGATCTTCGCTCTCGGCGATTCCCTCGGCACGCGACTCTCATTCATCACCGTTGGCATCTGGTGGGTGGTGTTCTCGATTCCGATCATGCGCCGCGTCCCGGAGCCGCCGGCTGCGATCTCGACCGAGCCGGGAGGGCTGCTCTCTGTCACGTTCAAGCGACTCGGCGACACATTCGCCCATCTCCGCAGCTACCGCGAGCTTCTGAAGTACCTCATCGCATTCCTCATCTACAACGACGGCATCGGCACGATCATCGGTGTGGCGGTGATCTATGGCGCCGAACTCGGATTCGGATCGATCGAATTAATCGCCGCGATCCTGCTCGTGCAGTTCGTCGGTATCCCGTTCTCAATCGCGTTCGGGAAGATTCCCTACAAGTTGGAAACGAAGCGAGCGTTCTATCTCGCGTTCGTCATCTGGAATCTCGTGATGCTCCCGTTGGTCGGGATCGGTGGACGGTATGTGCTCGATGGCGACGTGACCGGAACCCGACCGCCGGCCTACGAAGACTCCGCGGGCGCCGTCGGCGAAGGCGATTACGCCATCGATGCTCCGGGCGTCGTACTCGTAGGCTCATGGGCGGTCGGAGAGGAGTACGCCTCAGCCGCCGATCCCAGGGCGACGTACGCGCTGTCCTATAACGGGACGGGCGTTCGCGTTCGCTACAGCGAGGGCCCCGACCGCGGAATGTGGGCGGTCCTCATCGATGGGAGCGTGGTGATCGACGACTCGTCGAGTGACGGCGACAACGAGCCACTCGTCATCGACGGCTACAACCTTGCCGTTCACGACGGCGTCGACATCGACATCGCCGCCGATAGCGCAGGCCAGCATCTCCTCGAGATCGTCAACACCGGCGAGGCAGACGATGCCTCGACCGGCACGGTGATAGCAATCGGCGAGGCGACCGTCCTCCCACCACCGCGCACCAGCAGCCTCGCCACGATTCTCGGTCTGCTGCTCATCGTCGAACTGATCGGCCTCGGGTTCGCAGCCATCGCCGGACGACCGCTGTTCTCGAGACTCGCCGACCAAATGACGACCAAGCGCACGATCATGCTGGCGCTCACGGTCTACGCCGCGATTGCCGTGTGGGGTTTCGTACTCGACAGCGTCATCGAGTTCTGGTTCCTAGCGTTCATGGTTGCCGTGGTGCAAGGCGGTTCCCAGGGCCTGAGCAGGAGCCTCTACGCGTCGATGTCGCCGAAGGCGCTCTCGGGCGAGTTCTTCGGGTTCTTCTCGGTGATGTCGAAGTTCTCCGCCATTGTCGGACCGCTCTTGTTCACTGCAGCCGTCGCCGTGTTCGGATCGTCCCGACCCGCGGTCCTCGGTCTGATCGTCTTCTTCGCTCTCGGCATCTACCTGCTGACTCGCGTCGATGAGACGGAGGGACGCAGAGTGGCTCGCGAGGCCGACGCGGCTGCTGCTGCCGCCGGCATCGTCGAGGCCGACTGATTATGCAGACTCGATTGCTCGTGGCGGTGGCTGTGGCCCTGGTGGCAGCGGCCTGCAGCTCAGAAACGACCCCGGCCACGGTTCCCGCGACGACACTGCCCGCGACGGCGACGGCGACGTCGACGACGGCCGTGACCACAGCCGACGGCACCGAGAGCACGGATTTGACCACCACAACAACCACAGACGCCGTCTCGACGACCTTGGGGCTCGATGCCACCACACTCGCACTCGAGGTGGTGGCCGAGGGCGTCGAACAACCGGTGTTCTTCACCGAGCACGATGGCCGCGGCTACATCGTCGACCAACCGGGCCGCATCTGGAGCATCGCGCCCGGCGAGGAACCCACCGTGATGCTTGATATTCGCGCGCGGGTCGATTTCGGAGGTGAACGCGGACTGCTCGGCCTGGCCTTCCATCCGGAATACCCGAGCGTCTTCTACGTCGACTACACCCGAGCCAGCGACGGCGCGACCGTTGTATCCGAGTTCACCGCCAGCGGTGAACCGCTCGTCGCTGACCCGGATTCCGAACGCGTGATCCTGCTGATTCCGCAGCCTGCAGGGAACCACAACGGCGGCATGATCGCATTCGGACCCGCCGGGGACCTCTGGATCGGCATGGGCGACGGCGGCGGCTCGAACGACAAGTTCGGCAACGGCCAGCGTGATGACACGCTGCTTGGCTCGTTGCTGCGCATCCGCGTCGGTCCCGGCCTCGAGCCGTACGGCGCCGCAGATGCTCAAGCGTTCGCTGCCCCTGAGATCTGGGCCATCGGCCTGAGGAACCCATGGAGATTCTCGTTCGACGGGGATCAACTCTGGATTGGAGACGTGGGGCAGGGCGACGTCGAAGAGATCAACAGCGTCTCGTCGGACGACGTCGGACTCAATTTCGGGTGGCCGGTGTACGAGGGCACCGCGTGCTTCGACGGTCCCTGCGACGACACAGGGACCGTCGACGGCGACCTCGCGGTGCCTCCGATCCACGAGTACGGACATGACGAGGGTTGCTCGGTCACCGGCGGGTATGTCTATCGGGGAGCGGCGATTCCTCAGCTCGACGGGCACTACTTCTTCTCCGACTGGTGCTCCGGGTTCATCCGGTCCATCGGCCCCGACGGCGTCATCCACGATTGGACCGACGGCACCGGAACGGTCGCTCAGGTGGCGTCGTTCGGCAGCGACGAGTCTGGTGAGGTCTATGTTGTGTCGGCCGGGGGAACGGTGTATCGGATTGTGGAGGGCCAGCAGTGATCGCAGTCATCGGTTCGGTGAACAGCGACCTTGTGGCGCGTGTCGCTCACCATCCGGTTCCCGGTGAGACGGTGCTCGGCTCTGGGCACGAGACCATGCCTGGCGGAAAGGGCGCGAACCAAGCTGTCGCCGCCTCTCGTCTCGGTGGGAATGTGTCGTTCGTCGGGCGCGTCGGCGCAGACGAAGCGGGTTCCACACTCGCTACCGAGTTCGCTCGAGAGGGGGTCGACGCCAGCCACCTCACGGTCGATCCAGACGCGCCGAGCGGATTGGCGATCATCACGGTCGACGATGCTGGAGAGAACTCCATCGTCGTCAGTCCTGGGGCGAACGGGCGGGTGAGCCCGACTGACGTGGACGCGGCCTCGGCCATTCTCATGGCGGCGACCGTCACGCTTCTCCAGCTCGAGATCCCTCTCCCGGCGGTGGTGGCTGCTGCTGAGGCGTCGCAAGGGATCGTGGTGCTCAACGCGGCACCGGCCGCGGTGCTCCCCGATGCGCTGCTTGCGGCAACCGACGTGCTCGTCGTGAACCGCGGCGAACTTGAGGCGCTCACCGGATCCGACGACCCGCTCTCGGCGCGGGAACTCCCAGTTCCGGTCACCGTCGTGACCCTCGGTGCGGACGGTGCGACGGTCGTTCGCTCACAGTCCGAAGAGTCAATGCCGTCGCCGCTCGTCACTCCAGTTGACACCACGGGGGCGGGAGACACCTTCTGTGGAGCCGTCGCCGTCGGTTTGGCCGAGGGCCGCTCGCTCGAAGACTCCGTGCGCCGCGCCGTCGTGGCGGGCTCGCTCGCCGTCACGGCGATCGGGGCACGATCCGGGATGCCAACCCGGCCGGAGCTCGACGGCGTGCTGCGCAGCCACAACGAGGGTCTCGCTGGGTAGGCTCATTTCACCATGGCGCGTCCCATCATCATCGATACTGATCCCGGGCAAGACGATGCGGTCGCGATCCTGGTGGCACTCGCCGCCCGCGAGCTCGAGGTGGTCGGCATCACGACCGTTGCCGGCAACGTTCCACAGCCGCTCGTCACGACGAACTCTCTGAAGCTCTGCGAACTCGTTGGGCGAACCGACATCGTGGTCTATGCCGGCGCCGACGGGCCGCTTGAACGCGATCTCTACACGGCCGAATACGTGCATGGTCCGACCGGGATCGACGGTGCCGATCTGCCGCAGCCAGTGACGAACGCGTCATCGAAACCGGCCGTCGACTTCATCATCGAAGCGTGTCTGTCGGCGGCTGACGGCGGCATGACGCTGTGCCCGGTCGGCCCGTTGACGAATATCGCTTCCGCGATTGCTCGAGAACCGACGATCATTCCAAAGATCCGTGAGATCGTTCTCATGGGCGGAGGCTTCTTCGCCGGAGGCAACACCACCCCGGTTGCTGAGTTCAATATCTACGTCGACCCGCATGCCGCGGCCATTGTCTTCAACTCGGGTGCCCCAATCACGATGTTCCCACTCGATGTCACGCACAAAGCGCTCGTACTTCCCGACGACCTCGACCGGATTCGCGAGATCGGGACGCCGGTCTCGCAAGCCGTCGCCGGCATGCTCGATTTCTACGAACGGCATGATGTCGACAAGTACGGGATGCCCGGCGGTCCGCTGCACGATCCGTGCGTGATCGCCTATCTCATCGACGCTTCGCTCTTCTCGGGGAAGCGCTGTCGAGTCGACATCGAGACGGATTCGGAGCTGACGATAGGGCAGACAGTGGTCGACTGGTGGGGAGTTACCGGTTCGGCTCCGAATGCCATGGTGATGGACGACGTCAACCGATCGGGGTTCATCGATCTCGTGGTCGCATCGATCGCCCGGCTCTGATGTCGTACGGCGCTGCCGCGCCTACGGCCGACTCTTTGCCTGCCAGGCCCACACGCCGAGGAGCAGCGCCAAGCCCACGAGGACCGTCGCCACGACCATGGTGTCGGCCAGACCTGCCGCCTGCGCTGCGGCTGGGGCATCGGCGGCGTCTCCGATTCCGCTGTAGGCGGACGTGCGAGTCGCCCACAGCGTTCCGAGCACGGCGATCCCGGTCACGGTCGCGGTTGTGCGGTTGATCGTCAGCATGCCCGACGTGACTCCGAGTTGGTCGTGGGACACCGAGCCGAGAATGGCGGAGTTGTTCGGTGATTGGAAGATCCCCATGCCGAGCCCGAGGATGAGGCCGACGATGATCACGACGAGCGACGTCGTGGTGTTCTCGATCCAGAACGCCGCGATTGCGTAGGCAACCGTCATGAGAACGAGGCCCGCCACGGTCACCGGGCGCGACCCGACCCGGTCCGACAGTGTTCCCGACATCGGTGCGACGATGCCCATCGTCACCGGTATCGCCCCGAGCACCAGTCCGATCTCTCTCGGCGAGAGGAAGAGGACGTCGGTCAGATAGAACGGGACGAGCAGGAGCAGACCGCCGATAGCGAAGAACGCCACGAAGCCGGTAGCGAGGTTGACGGTGAGGTCACGGCTCTCGAAGAGAGCCAGATTCAGCATCGGTTCGTCGACATGGCGCTCGATGAACACGAACGCTCTGAACGCGATCGCCGAGGTGGCGAATGCGGCCAGGATCCCCGGACTGCTGAATCCTGCGGATTGGCCCAGGGTGAGAGCCAGCAGGAGCGAGAGCAACGCCACGAAGAACGCCCCCGCCCCGGCGAAGTCGAAACGCTGTCCGCCTTTCGGTTTCGTGTTCGGCACGAATTTGATGGCCGTGATGGTGCCGATGATGCCGATCGGGAGGTTGACGAAGAAGATCCATCGCCAATCGGTCGCCTCGAGAATCATGCCCCCGATGATGGGACCCGCCATGATGCCGAGTGACACCGTGGTTCCATTGATGCCGAGGGCTTTGCCGCGTTCCGACGGCGGGAATGCTTCGGTTGTGATGGCGAAACCGAGGGCGAAGATCATGGCGGCGCCGATCGCCTGGACGACCCGGGCCGCGATTAGAAAGCCGATCGTCGGCGAGACGCCGGCGAGCACGGAGCCGATGGTGAAGACCGTGAAGCCGGTGGTGAAGATCGGCTTCTTCCCGATCATGTCGCCTAACCGGCCGAAGCCAAGCGTCAGCGTGGCCTGCGTCAAGAGATAGGCGAGCACCACCCATTGCGTCACGCTGAACGTGGTATCGAACTCCTCGGCGAGCGTGGGGAGTGCCACGTTGACGATGCTGCCGTCGATTGTGCCGAGAAAGATGGCCATGGCGATCGCGCCCAGGACGAACCACTTGCGTGAGTAGTCGACCCCCTCGGGCGGTGTCTCGGTGACGGCGGGCATGGATGCGCAAGGGTAGGGGAGGGCCCCGCTCTGGCCGGTCGCAGGCCGGCCGAAGCTGGTTGCGCCCTTGTGAGACTGCTGATCGATGTGCGCGGCGGCTCGGCCCGCGTGTACCCTCCAGTCTGAAGTAGTGGCATCGGCGAAAGGGGCAACCCGATGAACAACCGACGAGGTTTTGTCTTCGCGGCGGTGTTGGCGCTGGTGTTGGCCGCCTGCGGTTCAAGCGGCGACGACACAACGACGACGACATCGACGACCTTCCCGACACAAACGACCGTCGCCGCGGCGACCACCGTGCCGGCCGAAACCACCACTTCGTCGACGACCACCACGACCTCGCCGTTCGGCGGTGCCACGCTGCTGACCTCCGCCATTCAGCTGGAGCTCACCGCTCTCGGCTACTTCGAAGGAGCGGCGGACGGCATTATCGGTCCGATGACCGTCGAGGCGATCACCGCGTTCCAGACGGATGCCGGCATCACCGCCGACGGTGCATACGGACCCGAAACCTACGAGGCGCTCGCCGATGCGCTCGAGGCCGATCCGGATGTCGTCGAGGCGATCCAGGAAGACCTCATGGAACTGAAGCTCTATCCGGGCCCCGCCGACGGCGACTACGGGAGCGGGACCCAGAAGGGCGTCGAGAATCTCCAAGAAGAATGCGGCATGGAAGCCGACGGCCGGTTCACCCCGTACACCCATGTCTGTCTCGAGGAGCAGATGGGTCGCGCATAGCCTGTGACATCTTCTCGCTTCTCGCCATCCGTCGATGTCGCTGAGTGACGTCACCGTCCTCGAGTTCGCTGGGCTCGGACCGGTACCGTTCGCCGGAATGGTGCTCGCTGGTCTCGGTGCTGATGTCATGCGGATCGATCGTCCCGGCGGCGCTGCGATTCCCGATCCGATGGTTGGCGCCGTTGGGCGCGGCAAACGGTCGATCGCTCTCGACCTGAAACAACCAGAGGCCGTCGACGCGGCGCTCCGCCTGGTCGGCCGCTCGGACATCCTTCTCGAGGGCTTCCGGCCCGGGGTGATGGAACGGCTCGGACTCGGTCCAGAGGCGTGCCTTGCCGCCAATCCGGCGCTGATCTACGGGCGGATGACGGGATGGGGTCCCGACGGGCCGTATGCGGCGATGGCAGGGCACGACATCAACTACACGGGGCTGAGTGGCGCGCTCCATGCCGTTGGAGACGCCGGTCGGATCGCACCGCCACTCAATCTGGTCGGTGACGGTGGAGGGGCGATGTTCCTTGTCGCCGGAGTGCTGGCTGCCTTCTCAGATCGACATCGGTCTGGAGGGACTGTCGTCAACGCAGCCATCCTCGACGGCGCGGCTGCATTGATGGCGCCGTTCTACGAGATGGCAGGCAGCGGCGTCTGGGACGATCATCGGGACGCCAACATCCTCGACGGGTACGCGCCGTTCTACACCACCTACGAGACCCGTGACCGCCGGTGGATGGCGGTCGGACCACTCGAACCCCATTTCTACGCGCGGCTGCTCGATGGACTGGGCCTCGATTCTGCGGCTCTGCCAGCGCAATACGACCGAGCGGGATGGCCGGAGCTTCGAAGGCGGTTTTCCGAGGCATTCTCGACCAGGACGCAGGCGGAGTGGATGGTGAAGTTCGAGGGGACCGACGCCTGTGTGACACCAGTGTTGTCGCTGTCGGAGGCGCCCGATCACCCGCAGAATGTCGCGCGGACCGTTTTCGATCAACGCGATGACCGGCGGCTCCCGAGTGCTACACCACGTATCGGATCCAACGACCCGCGGGACCTCGGGCCGAACCCAGCGCCCGGCGCCGACACATACGAGATCCTGACCGCGCTCGGCTTGGATCCGGCGCAGATCGATGAGCTGCGATCGAGGGGAGCGGCATCGTGACCGCACGCCCGCCCCAACCCGACAACCACCAGCAGGAACGCATCCGGAGCATCAAGGAACGGATCCGGGATGGCGAGTACCGGGTGCCGGCAGATACGGTCGCCGACGCTGTGATCAACTGGTACCGGAGGTTGGATCCGCCTCGTCCGCGGTGAGCTCACCGATCTCATCCTCGACAGTGTGGTGGCCGATCCGCCTCCCAAGCGCCTCGACCCCCATCACGGCAGCGAAGGCGATCGCCGCAACAACGATGGCGGCGAAGACGTGGCTGTTCGGAGCTTCGAGTGCGGTGCTGTCCACACCACGCGGCCATGGCCACAGCACGCGAAGTGAACCGACCATCAGCCCGATCAATGCGGCCATCACCGAGTTGTAGTGGTCGCGGAGCGCTCGGTGAAGGATCTGGGAGAAGAGGGCGAGCCCAACTATCGCTCCGGCGGCGAAGACCACCAAGGACGCGATGTCGCGATCGGTCACGGCTGAGAGCACCGGCCCGTACATGCCGAGCATCACCAAGATGAATGACCCGCTGATACCCGGCAGAATCATCGCGCAGATCGCCACCGCTCCCGAAGCGAAGTATGCCCATGTGGCGGGATCGGCAAGTTGCGCAGCCGACTCGCTCGACGTGTCCTCCCGCAGTCCGAGCAGTACGAAGACGGCGATCCCGACCACGAAGATGATCGTGATGCGGGTGAGGTCGCGCACCGTGAGCAGACCCCAGACGATCACGGCCGATCCCGCAACCAGACCGACGAACAACGCCGACATCAGCACTGCGTGGTCCAACAGCAGCTGCCTGAGGAGGTGCGACAACGAGATGATCGCAAGGCCGATGCCCACGCCGAGCGGGATGATGAACCTCCACTCGACCGCACGAAGCCACTCCACGCCACGGGAGAAGTCCAGGCGTAGGAACGCTCCGAGCGCCGAACTCCCGGAGCGCACCGAGGCGATGAGGCGCTCATAGATGCCGAGGACGAGTGCAATCGTTCCGCCGGACACGCCGGGGACGATGTCGGCGGCCCCCATCAGGTAGCCGCGAATGATGGTCCAGGGGATCTCGCGAAGCACGGCGGCGAGTCTACGTGCTGGGCGTGGCCATCGGTGTAGCGTGCCGTCTGGCCTGCTCAGGGAGTGTGCATGCGAATCGTGGTGCAGCGCGTCAGCCGTGCATCGGTGGACGTCGAAGACACGACAACCGGATCGATCGACGCCGGCTTGCTCGTGCTGGCCGGTGTCGCCGAGGGCGACGCCGAAGCCGACGCGCTGGCCGCTGCGGGCAAGATCGTCGGCATGCGCATCTTCCCCGACGCCGACGGCAAGATGAATGTGAGCGTGGCCGACGCCGGGGGAGCCGTGCTGCTCGTGTCTCAATTCACGCTCCTCGGCGACGTGCGCAAGGGGCGGCGTCCCGCCTTCACCGCCGCGGCTACGCCTGAGGTCGCCATCCCGATTCTCGGCTCCCTCGGCGACGCCATCAGCGCAACCGGCGTGTCGGTTGAACACGGCCAATTCGGCGCACACATGATGGTGAGCCTGGTCAACGACGGGCCGGTAACCGTTGTCTTCGATGTTGTCGGCGGGCGGGTGATTTAGCCCACGCCTTCTTCATCGAGCAAGGAATGCCTTTCCGGCGTCACAGAACGTCGCGAAATCGCATCGCCGGCACGCCTCGGTGGGGGTCGGATCGAACTCGTCGCGGTCGAACCGGCCGGTGAGATCGTCGATGCGCGAGCGGGCATCGTCGAGCCACGCGCCGTCGACCGAAATCGACCGCTCCACGAACTCGCCGCCGCCGAAGAATGCGAATGCCACCGAGAGCCGCTCCGGGATCGGGGTCGCGACCGCGCCATCCACTGCTGCGAGCGCATAGGTTGCCAGTTGCACTTCGAGAGCTGGATCGTCCGAGGGTCTGCCGGATTTGTAGTCGACGATTTCCCAGACGCCGGGGCTCGGTTCGTACACCGCGTCGATGCGGCCTCGCACCCGCACCGCACCAAACTGCAGGTCGATCGGTACCTCGGCGAACCGGGCCTTGCGTTCGGCGAGCGGAGATGACGAGAACACCTCAAACGGGTCGGCGCTGCCTGGAGTTGCTTCCTTTCCGTCTGGGGTGATGTCGTATGCGGTCTCTTCGAGGTCGTCGAGCGGAACTCTCCCAAGATTGTGAAGCTCGACTTTGCGATGGAACTGCACCCCCCGGCGAAGCGCTTGCGACGGCCGCGTTGGGAGCCGGTCGACGAATGCCCACCGGAACTGTTGCGGACATCGAGCCATCGCGACGAGGCCGGTGACCGATGTGGCCTTGGCAGTGTCGGGCTCGGCCGATGACGGTTCCGGGAGCGACTCGAGGTTGAGGCGCATTTGGCCGGCCTCTTCCGAAGCTGCGTCCTCATGGCCGGGGTACGCCTCCAGCCAGGTCGGGTCGGCTGTGGCCGCGTGGAGCGCCGCGTGCCAGCCGGTCTCGCCGAACAACGGGTCGGGGGCGGCCCCCGGCGGAATCCACGGCTCCTCTTGGATCGGCCCCGGATCGTCGGCGACATCTGAGGCATCGGCAATCTCCGCCGCCATGGTGAAGAGCGGAGACCATGCGCGCGGAGTCTTGCGCTCGTGGGTTCGATGTGACCCGGTGAGGATCAGTCGGTGTTTGGCGCGTGTAACAGCCACATAGGCCGCTCGCCATTCCTCGGCTTCGTGGTACTGGCGAAGGACCGCGTTGCGTTCGTTCTGCGTCGACGCTTGCGAAAGGTCCGGAAGGCTCTCAGCGTCGAGCCGGAGGTTGTAGGGGAGGTACTCCGCTTTGTCGACCGGATTGGCGTAGGAGCGAGACCGCGATGGGAACCCACCCTCGACCACCGACGGGATGACCACGGTGTCCCACTCGAGGCCCTTGGCGCGGTGAATCGTGAGCAACGCGACCGCCGGCCCGCGCGAGACCGCCACGATGTCGAGTTCGCCAGGCGCAGCCTCATCGGAGAGGAGGTTTAGGTAGTCGAGGAACGAGCCGAGCGACGCACGGCCGGCAAGCGGCGTCCACG
>RCNC010002694.1_pt1 | contig 11765 bp, 10 predicted proteins | sample 2041301 | NCBI WGS metagenome assembly RCNC01 (sample SAMN09708231, study PRJNA481090) | Marine sediment metagenome, whole genome shotgun sequencing project. | biome: marine sediment; feature: ocean; material: sediment; isolation source: Sewage treatment plant 13A marine sediment (STP13A) ... | reverse complement strand
GGATGTGATCGCGGGTCACTAGGCGGAGAGACTAGGCGCGCCGCTTTTCGATAAAGTTGATGACATGGTTGATGGCCCAGCCTGTGGCGGCCACAGCGATTAGCCCCCAGATCGCCCAGATGGTTACAAATATCCAGGTGATGTTCACGCCGAACATCACAATTGCCGCATTTTTGAAATTGGGCGCGCTGCCCGGAGTGTTGCGCATGTCTGGCCTCATCGCTTTAGCTTATTACGAGAGTAGCGCTTGATTCCCTAACGTCAGCTTTTTTCTGCGTCTTTGAGGGCGGCGGGCAGGGCAGCGGCAAAGGCGTCGAGCATCGCAGTTGTGCCACAGCTCACGCGGATACAGCGGTTTTGCGGTGCGACGAAAGGCATGCGCACGAAGATGCCGCGCGCGATCAGACCATCAAGGACAGCCTTGGCGAATGCCGCATCACGGCCACAGTCTATGGTCACGAAATTAGTCGCACTGGGCAGGGGCGTGAGGCCATTGTCACGCGCGATCTGGGCAATGCGGTCGCGGGCCTCAAGGATGTCTTGCTGGACGCGGGCCAGATAGCTGTCGTCCTCGAGTGCGGCCAACGCACCTGCTTGGGCGGCGCGATTCATCCCGAAATGGTTGCGCACTTTATGAAAAGCCTCAATCAGATCAGGGTGGCCAATAGCATAGCCGACACGCGCGCCAGCAAGCCCATAAACCTTTGAAAATGTGCGCATGCGGATCACACGGGGGTCATCTGCGGGCAAGGGGAGTGCGGTCCCTTCTGGTGCACATTCCACATAGGCCTCATCGAGTACCAGCAGCGTACCACTCGGTAGCGCCTCCATCGCCTTCGCGATCTCATCGCCCCTATGATGGCTGCCCATCGGATTGTCGGGATTGGCGAGATAGACGAGCTTGGCATCCACTTCGGCCGCTTTGGCAAAGAGGCTGGCGGGGTCCTCATGATCGTCCACATAAGGAACGGTATGCAATGTACCGCCAAATCCTGCGACATGATAATTAAACGTCGGATAGGCGCCGGCCGAGGTCACCACCGAATCGTCAGCACTTACAAACAGGCGCACCAGATAACCGAGCAGCCCGTCGATCCCTTCACCAACCATAATATGCGCAGGCGTACAGCCGTGATGCGCGGCAAGTGCTGCACGCAGATCAAAGCTCTCTGGATCGCCGTACATCCATTGGGGTGTCTCCGCCATGGCACGAACAGCAAGCGGCGACGGGCCAAAGACGCTTTCGTTCGCGCCAAGCCGTGCTTTGAACTCTGCTCCGCGTGCCCGCTCTTGCGTTTCTGGCCCCACAAACGGGACAGATGCGGGAAGGGATTGTGCAAGCGGGGTGAGGCGTATGTGTGTCATAGTGGTCAGTTAATGCGGATGCTGCGCGAAGGGCAAGCCTTGTAACCCGTGATTTGAGTGTCTATTTGAGAATGAATCTCATAAATGAGAGACGGATCATTGCAAAGCTTACAAGACGCGGGTTTATCGGTACAGCAGCAGCCGCAGGCGCGCTGCGCGGTGCAGGCGTTACCGTCGCCAAGCCCCAGATGCGGCGCATCCTCACGCTGGTCTACGACAAAAGCCTTGGTATGATGCGGGCGGTGGAGCGTCTCGTCCCGATGTAAGTGCCGCCACGTTTTACTGGTGCGCTACGGGTGGTTCTGATGTGATATGCCCAAAGCAATACCGGAGGAAAGCCCATGTCCCGCGTCTCAATCACCTACGAAAACCACATCGCCCATGTGCGCCTGACACGCGCTGATAAAATGAACGCAGTTGATCAGGAGATGATCACAGCGGTGATCGATGCGGGCAATGAGGTCGCAGCGTCGGGTGCGCGCGTGGTGATTGTTTCTGGTGAGGGCAAGGCGTTTTGCGCAGGGATAGATATCTCTGGCCTGTCGGGAATGATCGGGAAAGATCCTGCAGAATTGCTCATGCCGCGCACCCATGGGGCAGGGATGGATGGGCAAAATACAACAAACCAGTGGCAGGAATTTGCGATGGTTTGGTCGCGGATGGATATTCCTGTGATCGCGGCAGTTCACGGCGTTTGCTTTGGCGCGGGTATCCAGCTCGCGCTGGGTGCGGATATTCGCATTGCGTCACCCGACGCGAAGTTCGCGGTGATGGAGATGAAGTGGGGCATCGTGCCGGATATGGGCGGTATGGTGCTTCTGCCGCGCCTCGTGCGTTCGGATGTGCTGCGGCGGATGACCTATACGGCGGAGCCGGTGGGCGCTGAGCAGGCGGAGCGCTGGGGGCTGGTGACGGAAATCGCCGATGATCCGCTGGCGGCGGCGCAAGCTCTGGCAGAGACGATTGCGGGCAAAAGCCCTTCGGCGATCCGGGCGGCCAAGCGGTTGATCGGCGTGGCGGAGACTGCGGATGCGACTGCGGTTCTGGATGCGGAATCGCGTGAGCAGGTCGAATTGATGGGCAAACCGTACCAGATGGAAGTGGTCGCTGCTGCCTTCGGCAAGCGGGCCGCTGTGTTCAAATAGAGCCTTTGCCGCCTGTTCAACCGAAGAATTTTTTCCGTGCTTCGACTGCGATATTATATTGCAATTCAAGCGCGGTGATCTTTGACATCTGCTCTTTTCGAGCCTCGTCTTTCGTGAGCGCGGCATAGTCTTTTCGTGCGGCGTCGAGGTCCTTTTTGATCTCGAATTCCTCGGGGATAACGCCTGCTTCTGCCATCATGCGCATGCCTGCAGACAGGGCGGCTGCTTCTCCAGTCTCGATCGGAATATCGGGCAGCGGTTTGCCTTCGCCCCTGAGCCCTGACAGAGCGCCAGAGGCACGGGCCTTGGCGATCTGGGTTTCTATGAGGCGGGCAAAGCTGCGCATGCCGCTATGCTAGCCGATCTCGGAAAGGCGGTCCATTGCGGCTTGGAGTTGGTCGGCTTCTTCTTGTCTCGCTGCGAGGTTTTCCTGTGCTTCTGCAACGACTTCCGGCGGGGCGGATGCGGCAAATTTGGGATTGTTTAAGCGCCCTTTGAGACCGCCCATTTCCTTGGCTAATTTGTCCAGAGATTTTTGCAGGCGGGCTTTTTCCTCGGCGATGTCGATGATGCCTTCAAGCGGCAGACCAAAGGTGGCACCTGCGGCGCTGATGGCGACAGTTCCTTTCGGAAAAATCTCTTTTTTCTCAAGAGTTTCAACGCGCGCAAGGCGTTTGATCATAGCCTCGTTATTGTCCCACGCTGCTTGGGCTGCGGCGTCCATGTCGGTTACAATCATGGGCACTTTGAGGCCTGCAGGAACGTGCATTTGGGCACGCGCAGAGCGGATGTTCTCGATAAGGGAAATGACCCAATTCAACTCCCTATCCGCGGCCTCGTCCAAGAGGTCCGCCGTGGTGTAGGTGGGCCAGTCGGCGTGGACGACGTGCTTGGGGCGCTGGGCGGTCTGCCCCCACAACTCCTCGGTAATGAAAGGCATGATGGGGTGGAGCAGGATCAGGCATTGATCCAGTACCCAAGCCATTGTTTCGCGTGTCTCTTTTGCCAAGGCACCTTTGCCGTCGTCGTCTTGCAACAGCGGTTTGGACAGCTCGACGTACCAGTCGCACACTTTGCCCCAGACGAACGCATAAAGCGCGCTGGCGGCATCGTTGAAGCGGTAGGTTTCCAGCGCGGCGTCGACCTCTTCGCGCACGCGGGCCGTCTCTCCGATGATCCACTTGTTGAGCGTGGCGGAGGGTGTCACCGGCGGTACACCCCCTGTACACCCCCTGTACACCGTGTCGGCGTCAAACACGCCGTTCATCTCGGCGAATTTATGGGCGTTCCAGACCTTGGTGCCGAAGTTGCGGTAGCCTGCGATGCGTGCCGCGTCCATCTTAAGCGCGCCACCCAAGCTGGCCATGGCGGCGTTGGTAAAGCGCAGCGCGTCGGCGCCGTACTCGTCGATGATCTCCAGCGGGTCGATCACGTTGCCCACGGATTTGCTCATCTTCTTACCTTTGGCATCGCGGACGAGGCCGTGCAGATAGACGGTCTCGAACGGGATTTTGCCCGTGGTGTCGAGCTGCATCATCATCATGCGCGCGACCCAGAAGAAGAGGATATCCTGACCTGTGATCAGATCGGAGGTGGGGAAGTATTTCTGTAGTTCGGCGTTTTGGGCGTCAACTGCATCATCGCCAGTCCAGCCGAGCGTGCCGATGGGCCAGAGGCCGGAGGAGAACCATGTGTCCAGCACATCTGGGTCGCGCCAGACCGGATAAGATATATCAGCGGGATCCTGACTAAATGAATATTTGCCCAAGCTCTCTGCGAGGACATGCATTGCTTCGGACCGGGAGGCAACTTCAACGATGCGTGCATGGTTGAGTGGTGTTGGCAAACCAGCAGTGAAATCAGTGAACCCTTCACGCACACCTTCAAAGTCGGCGGCACATTGTAGATGGTCGCCGCCTTCGGGAAGCGACTGATTGGAGAGCAGACTGCCTATTTCTACAAGATCGAGTGCGCCGTCCCCTTCGTCATCAACAAAACCCGTAGCTTTCAGGTCAAGCCCGTACCAAACCGGAATCTGGTGCCCCCACCAAAGCTGGCGCGAGATGCACCATGGCTCGATGTTGTCGAGCCAGTTGTAGTACACTTTCTCACCGCTCTCGGGCATGATTTTAACGTCGCCGTTGCGCACGGCGTCGAGGGCAGGGCCTACGATTTGGTCGGTATCCACGAACCATTGGTCGGTGAGCATCGGCTCGATCACCACCTTCGAGCGGTCGCCAAAGGGCTGCATGATGGGTTTGGCCTCGACGTATGGAACCGTCTCGGTCACTTCCGTCTTGTTGCCGTCTTCGTCTTTTACCGTGCGGGTGACGTCATGCATGACGGCGAGGCCTTCAGCGGTGATGTCGGCCACGATTTTGGTGCGCGCGTCAAAGCGGTCTAGGCCACGGTAGTCTTCGGGGACCATATTCATGGCAGCGATCATGGCTTCGTCGAATGTTTGGTCGCCATTGGCGATTTTCTGGGCAATCGCGGCTTCCTCGGCGTAGGGTTTGCCGTCGGCGCGCAGGGCGGCCTTGGTGTCCATGAGGTTGTACATGGGGATGCCGTTGCGCTTGGCCACTTGGTAGTCGTTGAAGTCGTGCGCGCCGGTGATTTTCACCGCACCAGAGCCGAAATCCTTGTCGGGGTATTCATCAGTGATGATGGGGATCAGGCGGCGGAGCGCTTTTGGACCAACTGGGATTTCGCAAAGTTTTCCGATGATGGACGCATAACGCTCATCTGAAGGGTGAACGGCAACAGCACCGTCACCAAGCATCGTCTCGGGGCGGGTCGTGGCGATGGAGATATAATCACGCGTCTCGCGCAGGGTCTCAACCCCGTCCTCGTCTTTCTCGACGTACTCATAGGTAGCACCGCCCGCGAGCGGGTATTTGAAGTGCCACATGTGGCCGGGGACTTCGGTGTTCTCGACTTCTAGATCAGATATCGCCGTCTCGAACCGTGGGTCCCAGTTTACCAGACGTTTGCCGCGGTAGATTTTACCATCGTTGTGCATCTGTACAAAGACTTTGATCACGGCATCGTGGAAGTTGGGGGAGTTCTCGTGGCCCACGCGCGTGTCGCCCGGCGCACCCGACATGGTGAAGGCGTTGCGCGACCAGTCGCAGGACGCGCCGAGGCGTTTGAGCTGGCCTACGATGGTGTCTGCGGTGGCTTCTTTATAAGCCCATGCGTGCGTCAGGAACTCTTCACGGGTCAGGTCGGTGCGTTTGATCTGGCTCTCGGCGAGTTTGTTTTCGACTGCGAGTTGCAGGGCGATGCCAGCGTGGTCCTGACCCGGTTGCCAGAGCGTGTCGAAGCCACGCATGCGGTGCCAGCGGGTGAGGATGTCTTGGAGTGTGTTGTTGAACGCGTGCCCCACATGGAGCGAGCCGTTTACATTCGGGGGCGGTATCATGACGCAATATGTCTCGTCGCGTGAGGCGTTTGCCCCTGCTTTGAATGCGCCAGCCTCTTCCCAAGCGGCGTAAATGCGGGCTTCTGCCTCGCTTGCGTTGAAGTTTTTTTCCAGTGCCATGATGGTGGCTCCCAAGCTTTGAATTTAGGGGTTGATGTAGCTTAGGATCGGAGGAAGGGGAAGGGTGCATGCGGCGCTCCTGCTCCCTTGCGGGCCCAGATCGCCCCGCCCGCCTATCCCGTATTGCTCCTGTGCAGTGTTGTGACGCTATGTGGTGGCTGGACAGGGGGTGCAGGGCTGCTAGGTTCCGAGTTGAAAACAGGTAGATGACTTTTGGGAGCGGGCGCATGGAAAAATTTGGTAAGAGCCAGTCAATCAAGCGGGTTGAAGATGTGCGGTTTTTGACCGGACATGGGCGGTATGTGGATGATATTGCCCCCAAGGGTGCCCTGCATGCCTATGTGTTCCGCTCGAGCAATGCGCATGGCGTGATCTCAGAGCTGGACGTGAGCGAGGCGGCTGAGGCGGAGGGGGTGCAACTGGTGATCACCTGTGCAGACCTTGAAGCGGCGGGTGTGGATATCGCGATCAAAGGTGCGGCCGTTAAAAACCGTGACGGGAGCGATGCGGCGGCACCAATGCGCCCGATGCTGGCGAAAGACCGTGTGCGCTTTGTCGGTGAACCTGTGGCGATGGTGATTGCGGACACCTACGAGCAGGCACGCGACGCAGCCGAGTTGATCATGTTTGAGGTGGACGAATTGCCCGCCAAGATGGATATGGCGCGGGGCGGTGAGGCCGTGCACGCAGAGGCGGCGGATAACTGTGCGTTTGATTGGGGCATGGGCGATGAGGCCGCGACCGAGGCGGCGTTTGCTGGCGCGGCGCGGACTGTCAGCCTTGATGTGTCGGACAACCGGATCATCGTGAACTCGATCGAGCCGCGCGGGTGTTATGCGGAGTGGGATGGCACGCGACTGCATGTGGCCATTAACGGTCAGGGTGTCTGGGTCCATAAGAACAATCTGGTCAAAGCGTTCGGTCTGGAGGAGGACAACGTGCGGGTGACCAACCCTGATACGGGCGGTGCCTTTGGGATGAAGGGGATGTCCTACCACGAGTACTTCCTGATCGGCCATGCGACACGTGTTCTGGGCAAGCCTGTACGCTGGATGTCCGAGCGGACGGAGGCGATGCTGTCGGATAATGGCGGGCGTGATCTGACCTCTCTGGCGGAGCTGGCGTTTGACGCGAATAACAAGATTACGGCCTATCGTGTGTCGTCCAAGTGCAATTTGGGCGCGTACAACAGCCAGTTCGGGCAATTCATTCAGACGCAGTTGTTCAGCCGTGTGTTGATGGGGGTTTACGACGTCAAGACGACGTGGCTGCAGGTTGAGGGCTACTACACCAATACCGTGCAGGTGGACGCGTACCGCGGTGCGGGGCGGCCCGAGGCGATTTATGTGCTGGAGCGTGTTATGGACCGCGCGGCGCGGGAGTTGGGGGTTGATCCGCTGGAGCTTCGCCGCATCAACTTTATCAAGCCGGAGCAATTTCCCTATGCGGCGGCCACGGGCGAGACCTATGATGTGGGTGACTTCAACAAGGTGCTGGCACGCGGCGTGCTGGAGGCGGATACTGCCGGGTTTGCGGCGCGCAAGGCGGCGGATGCCAAGCGCGGTTTGCTGCGCGGATTTGGGATTTGCTACTACATCGAGAGTATTCTGGGCGACCCGAGTGAGGGGGCGAAAGTAAACTTCCTTGAGGATGGCACAGTCGAGATTTTGGTCGGAACCCAGTCGGGCGGGCAGGGGCATGAGACGGTTTATGCCAAGTTCCTGAGCGACCAGACAGGAATACCGGCGGATAAGATCACTGTGATCCAAGGGGACAGCGATCTTATCAAGACGGGCGGCGGCACGGGCGGCTCCCGCTCGGTCACGGTTCAGAACAATGCAACGTTGGCGACTGTGGGCAAGATAAAGGAAGTCTTTACCGCGTTTTTGGCAGAAGAAATGGGTGTGCCCGCCTCCGAGATCAGCTTTGATGACGAGCGTTTCCGCGCGGAGGGGTCGAACCTGACGCCGACGATGCTGGAAGTGGCGGACATGGCCCGCGCGCAGGGGCGAGATGATTTGTTGACCCATCATGAGCGGGCGACTTTGCCTGCACGCAGTTTCCCCAACGGGGTGCATTTCTGTGAGGTGATTATTGATCCAGAAACGGGGATCGTGACCACGGACCGCTATACCGTGGTTGATGATTTCGGAAATCTGATCAATCCTTTGCTCGCTGAGGGCCAAGTGCACGGCGGCGTTGCGCAGGGCATCGGACAGGCCGTGCAGGAGCGTGTTGTCTATGACGAGGACGGCCAACTGCTCACGGCATCGTTCATGGACTATGCAATGCCACGCGCGCAGGATGTTCCCTTCATCTCGTTCACGAGTGAGCCCGTCCCATCGACTGCCAACATTATGGGCATGAAGGGTTGCGGCGAGGCGGGGACAGTGGGCGCGCTGGCGGCGGTTTCGAACGCTGTGCAGGACGCGTTATGGGAGCACGGCGTGCGTCAGGCGGATATGCCGTTTACGCCGCATAAGGTTTGGGAGTTGTTGCAAGGTGAGGCCATCGCCGCAGAATAACGACAGCGTCTTGAGGCGGCTGTTTGGCCGCCTCTGGACCCGTCCTGACAGTGATTTTGGCCCTGCCAAGCGAAGCAGGGGGCCACAGACGCATTTGGTGATCCTTGATGGGACCATGTCCACGCTCAAGCCGGGATGTCAGACGAACGCTGGCATTGCCTATCATCTGGCGCAGGAAATGGGCACGCAGATTTCGATTTATTACGAACCGGGGCTTCAATGGGACAGTTGGAGGACCATGCGCGATGTGGTGTCGGGGCGGGGGATCAACCGTCAAATCAAGCGGGCGTATGGCTATCTTGCTTCGCGTTACCGTGAGGGCGACCGGGTTTACCTGATGGGGTATTCGCGCGGCGCTTATGCCGTGCGTTCACTTGCGGGAATTATCGACCGCGTAGGGCTGTTGCGGCGCGATTGTGCAACCGAGCGGAACATTCGCCAAGCCTACCGCCTTTATGAATGTACGTCCCATGACGATACTGTGCAGAGCTTTGCGGCGGCGCATTGCCATGTGGATGTGCAGATCGAGATGATTGGCGTGTGGGACACTGTGAAGTCGCTTGGGATCAATGTACCTGTGTTATGGCGGTTGAGTGTGGCGCGCTATGCCTTTCACAATCACGCGTTAGGCTGGCATGTGAAACGTGGATTTCATGCGCTGGCGCGCGACGAGACGCGTGTGGCATACCGCCCGATTGTCTGGGAGAGCGATCCTGCGCGTCCCGAGCAGATCGAACAGCTCTGGTTTCGGGGCAGTCATGGTGATGTAGGCGGTCAGTTGGGTGGGCGGCACTATGCGCGGCCCTTATCCAATATCTCGCTGGTGTGGATGTTGGAGCGTGCGCAGGATGCTGGATTGCCGCTGCCCAAGGGGTGGCAAAGCCGGTTTGAGCAGGACGTTCATGCACCGTCCATCGGGACATGGGTCGGCTGGGGGCCGTTATTTGTGACGCGGCGCAAACGTGTGGTGGGGGCGGACCCGTCGGAGGGGCTGCATGTGAGCATCCAGTCGCAGCCAGAAGCGGGCGCAGAAGAAACCGCTAAGCACGCCGTTTGAACGCGGGAAACGGAATTTTTCAAAAACGTCTGAGCGTATTCTCTTGAAGCTACGAGTGCGGCTTCAGGCGACCTTCATCACGATGCAAGTGGTGGACCCTGTAGCATAGAGTTTGCCATCCTCCACACCTCTGATTTCGCCATGGGAGACGCCTGTTGAGCGGCCCACGTGATCGGTGGTGCCGATACAATCGATCTGCATGCCCAGCGGGATCGAGCGCAGGATATTCACTTTGAATTCCAACGTAGTATAGACTGATCCGCGGGGCACGCGGGTCATAACAGCGCAAGCCATCGCGCTATCGAGTAGGGTGCCGTACCATCCCCCGTGCACCGTACCCATTGGGTTGGTCACGTTGAATTCCGGCGTGCCGCGAAAGACGCAAGATCCTTCAGAGACGCTGTGGAGGGTGTAGCCGATAGTCGCCCCAATGGGTGGGCCAGGATTGGTGCCATCGAGCATGCTTTGCATATATTCCAGCCCCGAGAGTTTGATCACCTCGGTCGCGGGCAGCAGGTCATTAGGAGAAGTGGCAAGGCGTCGCATAAAATGGCTCCGGCTGGGGTATTATCGCGCCAGCCTAGAGCCGTTTTGCGCCGTGGTGCAAGGTGTTACGCCACGTTGGATAGGGCAGATTGTGGGGTGACGCCCAACGCGCGGCAGACATTGCGGGTGAGGTCGGGGCGGTTGAGGGTGTAGAAATGCAGGGCATCCACGCCTTCCGCGACCAATTCGCTGCACAGCTCGGCGCATAGAGCTGTCGAAAGCAGCTCGGTGCGGCCATCGCGCTCGGCGGCGCGGTACGCTTCTTCCATCCATGCAGGGATTTTGGTGCCGCAGCGGGCGGCGAATTTACGCGCTGAGGTCCAGTTGGTAATGGGCAGGATGCCCGGCACGATGGGTTTGGTGATGCCAGCTGCCGCGCATTGGTCGCGGAAGCGCAAGAAGCTCTCGGGCTCGAAGAAGAACTGGGTGATTGCCTCATCCGCGCCTGCGTCGAATTTGCGCTTGAGGAACTGGATGTTGGCGTGCTGGCTGACTGCGTCTGGGTGGCAATCGGGGTAAGCGCCGACGCGAATGGTGAATTTATCTTGCAGGGCAAGTGCTTCAATCAGCTCGATCGAGGTTTTGAAGCCTTCCGCGTGTGGGGTGAAACCAGTTTCGCCGTTTTGCGGGTCACCGCGCAGGGCAACGATATCTGTGACCCCTGCGGCGTGGAATTTCTCGGCCTGCTGCATGGTCTCGGAGACGCTGGCGCCGACGCAAGTGAGATGGGCAGAGACAGGTAGGCCTGAAGTGCGGTGTAGGACATGTGCCGCATCATGGGTCAGATCGCGCGTTGTGCCGCCTGCGCCGTAGGTCACGGAGAAGAAGCGCGGGGCGAGTGGGGCCAACGCTTGGGCCGTGTCCCAGAGTTTGAACGCGGCATCTACTGTTTTAGGCGGGAAGACTTCGAATGAGACGGCAGGCGATGTCATGGTGGATATCCTTATTGATTTCCACACTTGTTGCATGGCATCTAATATGAGACAAATTCATAACTTTCATATTTAACATGAGGCGAACCTCATATGCATATCGAATTCAGGCATTTGCGGACCATTCAGGCGATCCACCGTGCGGGCGGCCTTGCACGGGCTGCCGACATGATGAACATCACGCAAAGCGCGTTGAGCCATCAGGTCAAAGGGCTGGAGGATCAGGCGGGAGTGGAGCTGTTTGTGCGCCGCTCCAAACCACTCAAGCTGTCGCCTGCGGGACAGCGGTTGTTGAAGCTGGCCGAGCAGGTTTTGCCTCAGGTGGCGGCCTTGCAGGAGGAGTTCAGCGGGCTGCGCGATGGCAGCACAGGCCGGATGCACATCGCAATTGAGTGTCACGCCTGTTTTGAATGGCTGTTTCCGGTGCTGGAGCAGTTCCGCCGCAGTTTTGGTGATGTGGATGTAGATATTCGCCCCGGTCTGGCCTTTGATGCGTTGCCAGCACTTTTGCGCGAGGAGGTGGATCTGGTGATCTCGTCCGATCCGGAGGAAATTGCAGGCGTCGAGTTCATCGAGCTTTTTGACTACAAGGCAGTCTTTGTCGCGGCGAGTAATCACCCGCTGGCGAAAAAGGCATATATCGAGGCTGAA
>RCNC010002693.1_pt1 | contig 11772 bp, 9 predicted proteins | sample 2041301 | NCBI WGS metagenome assembly RCNC01 (sample SAMN09708231, study PRJNA481090) | Marine sediment metagenome, whole genome shotgun sequencing project. | biome: marine sediment; feature: ocean; material: sediment; isolation source: Sewage treatment plant 13A marine sediment (STP13A) ... | reverse complement strand
CAGGCGGTAGCCACCGGGAGTGGCGCTGTAGATCAGCGGGTTTCCCCACTTGTCAGTGCTGGCCGCCATGCGCAGGTAGTCGGGGTTCAGCTGCCCGAGGAGGGTGTCGATCCCGCCGGCCGAGGGGAACTCGCCATTGTCCAACTGGTAGCTGGTCAACGCCTGTCCGATGGCCCGCATGTCCCCAGCCGTGCCAGTCTCCTTGGCCTTGTCGTAGGTATCCACCAGGCTGCCGGCGTATTCCTTCTCCGTACCGCAGCCCCCGAGAAGCAGCACCCCCGTGATCAGCAACACCACCGGCAGACCCACCAGGAGACGATGACGGTTCATGGTTTCCTCCCCGCCGTGACGGGTCAGCGTCACAGCTTGATCGCGGCCGTCTGTTCCAGCATTTCCATGATCGACGCAGCGGTCTTGTCCCAATTGTAACGCATGGACTGTTTGACACCGAGATCGCCGAGACGTTTCCGCTCCTCAGGCTTCTCCCGCAACATGTCGCGAAAGTGGAGAATGGTGTCGGCGATGTCCCGGGCCGAGAGTACGCTGTAGCGCGAACCCCAGGAAGCAGTGGTTTCGGCGACCCGGGGAATGCGGTATCCGGCCTCACCACACACCTCGTTCATCACGCCGCTGTCATCGGTGTGGGCAATGGGAACACCACAGGCCATGGCCTCGGCGCAGGGGAAACTGAAGCCCTCCACCATGGAGGGGTGGATGTAGAGATCGGCACAGTTGTAGCGGTCGGCGAGGCTGAGCGAGGCGAGGTTGGCCAGCACATCACCGGAGAGGTTGACCGTCTCCGGATCGCGGGAGTGGGGTGTGGCGTAATGCTGGTTCCGGAGATCGGGCGGGAAGGAGATCATTTCCCGCACGTCCCATTGCCGGCAGAGCGAGGGCAGATCCCACCCGCCGTTGGTGTAGTTCTCGAAGGGCTTGCACTGCAGGTGGATCAGGATGTCCTCGTGCCCATCCTTCCGCAGTAGAGAAGCCGCCTCCACAACTTTGTCCTGCTGCTTGGCGAACATGTTCCGTCCGACAAAAAGCACCACAAACTTGTCGTCCCAGCCCACCGCCTGGCGCAGGGTCTTCCGTCGCTCCTCGTCGTAGGGCTGGAACGCCTCGTGGTCCACCCCCATGTAAACCGCTTCGGGAGAAACGTTGTAGGCATCGATGGCCGACTGCCTGGTGAAATTAGTCCAGGCCACGGTCTTCTGCATGAAGCGGAAGGTGGTGAACCAGTCGGGGCTCAGCGGAGCGCCTTCGGCGGAAAAATAGGCCAGCGCCGGGGTCAGCACCTTGAATTTCCGCCGCAGCAGGGCGGCCCACTCGTTGCACACCGGCAGCGTGTTGAGCAGCAGCAGCACATCCGGCTGCTCGGACCGCAGGAAATACTCCATCAGTTCCAGCCCGTTGGGATCGTGCGGACAGGTGGGCCACACCCGGTAGGGCAGCGTGTGCTCGTGGTAACCGAAGGCCACCTGGTGGATTCCCAGACAGGCCACGTCCAGCCCGTTCTGGTGGAAACGCTGGCAGAGGTGCCTGGTGGGCACCCCGTAGCCGGTGGTCAACAACGGGCTTTCACTGATCACTCCAACTTTCATTCCTGGTTCATCCCCTGGAGCGCGGCCGCCGTTTCAGCGCCGGCGGCATCAGATTTCATCGAAGAGGTCGAGATTCTCACCGACCCAGCGGACCAGCCGCCGTACCCCTTCCCGGGGAGCGGTGGCCGGCGCCCAGTCAAAGGTCCGGGCGGCCTTGCCGATGTCGGAAACGTAGACTTTCTGGTCCGAGGGCCGCCAGGGTGCGAAGGAGACGGGGCTTCGTTTCCCGGTCTCCTGCTCCAGCAGCCCGATCAGTTCCAGCAGGGAGAGCGTGTTCTGCGGACCACCACCGGCATTGCAGACGGTGTGCGGCACGCCGGATTCGGCAAATCGATTGAACAGCTGCACCAGGTCACCGACATAGAGCACGTCGCGGACCTGCTTGCCGTCGCCGAAAAGGGTGATCGGCCGCCCGGTCATGGCGGCGATGGTGAACCAGGCCAGCCAGCCCTGGTCCTCCACCCCCATCTGCCGTTCGCCGTAAATGCAGGACATGCGAAAAACACCGGTGCGAATACCGTGGATGTGCGCGTAATCCTGCATGTAGAGGTCGCCGGTCAGCTTGGAGCAGCCGTACGGGGTGTGCTCGCAGAGGTCCACCCCGAACTCCTCGGTGATGCCGTAAGTGTGCTCGCCGCCAAAGCGGTACCGGTGTTCCCCCTCCTCAACCGGGACCCGATTCACCCGGTCCCCGTAGACCTTGTTTGTGGAGCAGTAGATCACCGCCGGCACCTGGTGGCGCCGCGCGGCTTCCAGCAGGCTGAAGGTGCCCCGGGCGTTGGAGGAGAAATCATCGTCCGGGCGGACGATGGAGGTGGTCACCGCGGTCTGGGCCGCACAGTGGACGATCAAGCCGACCCCGGGGCAGACCTGGTCCAGCACATCGGCGTCACAGACGTCTCCCCGGACCAGGGTGACGCCCCCGAGCTCATCGAGGTAGTTCCAGTTGCACAGGGAGTGGGCTTCCGACTTGCCCAGCAGTTTCTGTCGGCTGAGGTTGTCCAGGACGGATACCCGGTCTCCCCGCCCGGCATAGAACGCTGCCACGTGGCTGCCGATGAACCCGGCTCCGCCTGTAACCAGCACGTGCATCCGACCGCTGACCTCCCCTGGCCCCGGGCCTGCCCGGCACCCCGGACCACCCCCGAGGGGCAATGAAAGAAGCGATTATATTACAAGAGGGACAAGTTACCTAGCCACCCGAAGTGCCTCTGAGGGTGCAGCGCAGCATTCTTTTCCCCTGTCATTGCGAGCGTAGCGAAGCAATCTCTCTTACCGTGGTACCGACGCCCTGGAGATTGCTTTGTCGACGGCAAGGCCGTCTCCTCGCAATGACAATGGAACCGGCCTACAACGGTTCATAATCGTCGAGGATACTCTTGATTTTCGAGCGGTCGAGATCGGCCATGGGGACAATGGCCTCGGCCTCGCCGGTGAGGCTGATCTCGAAGAAATCCATTTTCTGCTTCCAGAGCACCGCCAGTTCCACCGGTTCCCCGGGAAGGGCCACCTTGTAGGCCGCCAGCATCCGGTTGAGGTCGATCTGTCCGGTACGGGTATCCCCCTCGCCCTGAACTTCGATGGGCACGGCGTCCTGGCGACCCTCGGCGCCCATCTTGACCCCCACGTGCCGGGCCTGTTCCTCGAACCAGAGCCGGCAGACCCTGCGTTCCCTGACGCAGGTGTTCATCACCAGCGGGGAGAGGATCACCACACCCTCCGGGGTCAGCGTGACGGTCCCCATTTCCGTTGGCGGCGTCCCGGGGCCCTTGTATTCGATCTTTTTCTTCTCGTTCATCACGTCTCCTCCAGCGGCTCAAAGGCCGTCCTGCGGGCCGGTTTGATTTCCCATTTCCGTCCGGATGAATTCCTTCAGCCGGCCGAGCAGCTTGCGTTCCACCTGCCGGCTGCCCTCCCTGGTGATGCCATAACGGTCGCCGATCTGCTGCAGGGTCACCGGCTCCTCGGCGATCAGACGGTTCTCCAGGATGAAACGGTCACGATCGTCCAGTTCTTCGGAGAATATGGCAACCTTCTCACGGAAGACCCGGAGGAAGTCCTCGTTGGCCAGCACATCTTCCAGCGGTTCGTCGCCGTCGGCCAGTACATCGCCGAAGCTGCGGTCGCTGTCAAACCCCAGCGGCTGATCCAGGGAGAGATCCGATGAACCGATGCTCTCCTCGATATCACGGATGTCCTGCTCTGAAGCGCCGAACTTTTCGGCCAGCAGCTTGGGGCCGTAACCGATCCCCATGGATTCCAGCCGTGCCTTCTCCTTTTGCAGGTTGAACAGCAGCTTGCGCCGCGCGTTGGTGGTCCCCACCCGCACCAGGCGCCAGTTGTCGGTGAGGAACTTGATCATGTAGGCCCGGATCCAGAACGTGGCGTAGGTGGAAAGCCGGGTACCGCGGAATGGATCGAAACGCTGCACCGCCTGCATCAGGCCGACATTGCCCTCCTGGACCAGGTCCATCACGTTCTGGTAGAACCGGCTGAACATGAAGGCCAGACGTACCACCTGTTTGAGGTTGGCGCTGACCAGGATCCTGGCCGCCTCCAGGTCGCCCTCCTCGCGATAGCGCATGGCCAGTTCGTGCTCCTCCTCGCGGGAGAGCGGCTTGAAACGCGAGATCTCCGCCAGGTAGCGGCGGACCGGGTCGGCAGGGACCAACCCCTGCCCTTCCGGTTCTCCCTCCACCAGTTCGGGCACCAGCAGTTCGAGGTCATCCTCCGCCGCCGTGCTGTCCGTGACGGTGTCCGGTTCACTCTTTTTTTTCTTCTTTGCACTCACCAAAACGGTCTCCAGAATGGCGGTCACCCGCGGCCGGGACACTCCGCCGGTCCGCGTCACCAGTGACGTTTACGGCCCGGAGGCAGTATATTACAGGGAAGAGGTTGGATCGAAAAGGTTGTACCCCATCGGCGCTCGCCCCGCCAGCTCCCGGTTGAACCAGGGCGCCACCTGCACCTACTCACCAGCATAGCTGCCCCAATATCTCGTTGACGGAGGATTATCCCATGAGAAGAGTCCCGGCTCAAAACCTGCTGCCGCTGCTCGCCACCGCCCTGTTCATCGCCCTGCTGGCCCCCGGATCTCTCTCAGCCCAGGAGGTGATCGTCAAGAACGACTCGGTCAGCGACTTCGGTACCGCTGTGATCGTCGGCGACTTCGTGGCCGGTGAAGAGGCCGGCGCCGTGCTGACCATGCCCCAGAACGGCACCATCGTTGGCGTCCAGATCTTCTGGCGTTCGGGCAACGGCGTATCGGGGTACAGCATCGAGAACGCGATCCACATCTACGACGGCAGCACCTTCCCCACGCCGGGAACGGAGCTTGAAACAGTGGTGGCCCCGGTGCTGGAGGACGGCTGGCTCAACGAGTTCAGATATCTCGACGACAACATGACCATCCCGCTCAGCGTGCCGGTGACCGCCGGACAGAACATCATGATCACCCTGGAGTATGCCAACCCCACCAACTGGAACCAGAGCATCCCGGCGCTGGCCACGCTGATCGGCACCAACATGTTCACCCTCAGTGCCGCCGACGTCACCCCGGCGCCATACAACCAGCCCCCCTATCCCGCTTCGGGGGACGTGGCCAGCGATGTCTGCTCGGTGGTGGGCATCGCCCCCTGACCCGGAAAGTCAACCAGCGGCGGAGGGCACCGAGCCGTCCGCCGCCGGACATCCCCCTCTATACAAAGCACAGTCTGTTCCACCGGAGTGGAGGGGTGTGTACAATGTACTCCACTTTCGACGGCACGGGTGCAGCCGACCGTGCAGCAGCCACCCCTGACTCTGTCATTCTGCAATCCAGGAGATTGATAACAATGTCCGATCTACTCGACCTCAAACGAAGCATCGTGCTGGTCATCGACCTGCAGGGCAAACTGATGGATATGATCCACCGACCAGCACTGGTGATCGAAGCGACCAACAGGCTGCTCAGCTTTGCCGACATCTACCGCGTGCCGGTACTGCTCACCGAACAGTATCCCCGGGGGCTGGGACCAACCCACCCCGAGGTGCAGGCGGTCTTTGACCGACTTGAGACCGAGCACCGCTATTTGGACAAGACCGCCTTTGGCTGCTGTGGCGACGATAATTTCGAAAAGCTTCTCCAGCAGTTACGCCCCGGTGTGCCGGTGGAGCAGCGGCAAATCGTGGTGGCCGGCATCGAGGCCCATGTCTGCGTGATGCAGACGGTGATCGAACTGCTGCGTGCGGGGAACCAGGTGCATCTCTGCTGGGAGTGTATCAGTGGCCGCGGTGAGGAATACCGCCGCCACGCCCTGGACCGGATGCAGCAGGCCGGGGCGGTGCTGACCAACCACGAGTCGGTGGGATTCGAGTGGGCCCGTGACACCAGTCACCCGGGGTTCAAGGCGATGAGCGCTCTTCTGAAGGAGGGACAGCCCACCTGACCTGGCGCACCTCGATCAGCAGGGCTTCCACAGTGCGGCCCTCGGCCACCTGGCCATCATGGGTCAGCCGCCAGGCCACCGTGTTTTCCTCCGGAGTCACCTCGACCCTGAACACGGCCGTGGCAGCCTCTTCCCCGCTCACCGCCCGCAGTCCGGCCCGCTCCAGGCCGCGCACGGTCCAGCGCCGGACCGCCCCATCCCCGCACACCGCCACCGTGGTCTCCGCCTCGCCGCTGACCTGGAAACTGCCGGTCTCGCGGTTGAACTCGACGCCCTCGCTCTGGAAGGCCGTCTCGAAGGCACCGTCCAGTACCAGGTCCTCCGGTACACCGCAGCGGAGCAGGCCCCCCCGGGAGAGGACCCAGATGTGGTCGGCGGTGCGCAGAGCCAGGTCGAGGTCGTGGGTGGAAAGAAGGATCGCCCGGGATTTCCGGTGTGCCAGGTCACGGAGCAGGCGCAGCACCTCCACCCGCCGGGGAAGATCGAGAAAGGCGGTGGGCTCATCGAGGATCATCACTTCCGGGTCCTGGGCCAGGGCCCGGGCGATCATCACCTTCTGCCGTTCACCGTCGGACAGTTCCAGCACGCTGCGCGGTGCCAGTTCAGCGGCGCCCACCGCCGACATGGCGGTGCGCACCCGTTCCTCGTCGTGGGCGCTGAGCCTGCCGGTCCAGCCGGTGTAGGGATAACGGCCCAGGGCCACCAGGCCGTAGGCGGAGAGCGTCCCTGCCTGGACCCGGTCGGTGAGCACCACACTGAGACGCCGGGCCAGTTCCAGCGGCCGCAGATTGTGCACCGGGTCACCGCCGGCCAGCACCCGGCCGCCCAATGGCCGCAGCATGCCGGACAGGGTCTTGAGCAGCGTCGATTTGCCCGCTCCGTTAGGCCCCACCAGGCAGACACACTCCCCCGCCTCCAGGGAGACGTTTATCCCCGCGGCCACGGTGAACACCGGTCCCCGCCGACGGCGGTAGCCGATGTCCAGGTTTTCAGTCTGAAGTATGGGTTGGCTCATGAGGCGAACGTCGACCTCAGGTTGGCCCGCTGAAGGATGACCCAGATGATCACCGGGGCACCGATCAGCGACGTCACGGCGTTGAGCGGCAACACGGCCTGGCTGCCGGGCAGCTGGGCCACCAGGTCGGCGGTGAGGGCCAGTGTTGCCCCGGCCAGGGTCACCGCGGGCACCAGCAGCCGGTGGTCCGATGTATCGAGCAACCCCCGGCAGAGGTGTGGCACGGCCACACCGAGAAAAGCGATGGGCCCGCAAAAAGCGGTGATCGATCCGGCCAGCAACGAGGTGCCGGCCAGCACGGCCAGTCGCGCCCGGCTCACGGTGAGTCCCATGCTCCGGGCATAGGCCTCGCCGAGGAGCAGGGCGTTGAGCGGTTTGACCAGCAGAAAGGCGGCGGCCAGGCCGGCCAGCACCGCCGGGGACAGCACCTGCAGCTGCTCCCACCCCACTCCGGCAAAGCTGCCGAAAGTCCAGGCCACGTAGACCCGGATCTGCTCGGCAGCGCTGAAGTGCAGCAGTACGCTCACCGCCGCTCCGGTGGTGTGGCCAAACATCAGCCCCAGAATCAACAGGGTCATGTTGCTCTCCACCCGGCGGGAAACCAGGACGATCATACCGAAGACCAGTGCCGATCCGAGGGTGGCCGAAACCACCGCCCCCAGAGAGCCGAACAGGCTCAGACCGGAGATCAACCCCGCACCGGCGAGGCCCCCGGCGGCCAGCACCGCCGCAGCCACACCGAGGCTGGCCCCGGCATTGATGCCGAGAACGAAGGGTCCGGCCAGCGGGTTGCGGAACAGGGTCTGCATCTGCAGGCCGGCCACGGCGAGACCGGCACCACTCAGCATGGCGGTGATCGCCCGCGGCAGCCGGTAGGCCAGGACGATCTGCTCCCAGCTCTCCTTGCCCGCTCCGCCGCCACAAAGAACGGAGATGATGTCGCCCAGGGGAATACGAACGGACCCCAGCGCCAGGTCGAGGGCAAACACCAGGCAGAGCGCGCCGAAGAGCATACCGAGCACCGGCCATCCGCGACGGGAGGGGGCAGGGGCACTGACGGCACCGGGCTCGGACACTGGGTCACCTCTGTCTGGTCAATTGGTATCGGGACATTCGAGGTGATGGTACCAGATCAATTCATGATCCGGCAACAGGTCAGGATGGAAGATCCGTACCAGATCGGCCAGCACCAGGTGGGGATTGGCCACCCCGGTCTCCCAGATGTCATTGCCGCCTCCGGGGCCCAGGCGGGCGGTGCAGTTGTAGATCCGGCACTGCTTCACCGCATCGAAGAAGGAATAGCGCTGGTCCAGGGAGAGCAGCTCGTCAAGAGAACGCGCCTGCCCCGGGTTGAGCCAGAACTCGGCATTGGCCCCCCGTTCGAACACCGATTCGGCGTCGTAGGCCGTGGTGGTGCTGGTGGTGTCGTCATCCCAGATGTAGCTGGCCCCGGCATGGTGCAGCAGGGTGGCCATGTATGACCGGCCTCCGGGCATGTACCAGACCCCCTGGAAATCGGCGTTGAGCAGAACGCTGGGACGGGATCCGGCTTCGCTGGCCAGGCCCTGAAGTTCCAGGTAACTCTGTTCAAGATAGTCGAACCGCGTTTCCGCCTCGGCCTCCCGATCGAAGAAGAGGGCGATGAACTTGATCCACTCGGCCCGGGCCAGGGGCGTGGGTTCGAGGAATTCGGTGGTCAGCACCACGTCCAGACCGGCCTCGAACAGCGCCGGGTGGTTGTCATCCTCGGCGACCCCGATGCCGTAGCCGAGGATCAGGTCCGGGTCCAGATCGATGAGCAGCTCCACGTTGACCGCCAGGTTCTCCCCCACCTCGGCCAGGGTGCCCTGGGCGATACGCTGCCGCATGGCCGGTGAACAGACGTGATTGAAATTGGCCAGACCCACCAGGGTATCCAGCAGGCCGAGGCTTTCCATGTGGGCGAGGTAGGTGGTGGAGAGGGCCACCACCCGGCGCACCGGCACCTCCACCACCCGGTGACCGGCAAACTGCTCGGGCACTTCACCACCCCGGGGCACCAGCAGGTAGTGCAGCGGATCCTCTGGCGGGCGCCAGGGGACTCTCACCGCCACCTCCTTGCCGCAGGGGTGGCTGGTCACGGTGAACTGGGAGGCATGGCGGATTTCCACCCCGTCCCCACCCATCTCCCGGACCGGCGGAGCAAGGGCTGAGGGCTGTTCCCCGGACGCCTCCGGGGAGTGGACGGACGGAATTTCCTCCGAACAGCCGGTGTTCAACACCAGCAGGAAGAACAGCGGTAGCCAGGCTGGGGCACCCGCCTTCCGCGCGAACATCAGAACCGACCGGTTGCCACGGTGGCACCGGCGGTCCAGCCATCGGCGAAGGCCTGGAGATCGAACAGCTGCTCCAACTCGGAACCGCTGTAGCGGAACACCCGCACCGGTGACCCGGCGTTGAGGTCCGGGCCGGCGCCCACCACCACTTCATGGCGGCCGTCGCCATCCAGGTCGGTACCCGAAGCCACGTTGGCTCCGAACAGCGCTTCCTCGGCCGGCCAGGCAAAGAGGTTGAAGCCGGGTAGTGGGGTTACCGCCCCACCGTCCACATTCCAGCCGCGGATGTGCGCCGCAAAGTACCCCGAGGGGCCGGGCGCAGTGATAATCTCGTCGATGCCGTCGCCATCCACATCGCCGCAGGCCACGTTGACACCGTACTTCAGTGTCCCGTAGGCGAAGTAGCTGACCCCGGACATGGAGGTTGCCGGCCCGCCGTCCACATTCCAGCCGCGCACGTGGGGTCCGAACACCGCGCCCGGGCCGGCGCCGGTGACGATCTCGTCATAGCCGTCACCGTCCAGGTCGCCGGCAGCCACGTTGACGCCATATTTGAGCGTCCCGTAGGCAAAGTAACTCACCCCGGAGACCGAGGTGACACCGGGAGTCCCATCGTAGTCGAAGGCCCGCACGTGGGGGCCGAAGACGGCGCCCGGACCGGCGCCGGTGATCACCTCGTCATAGCCATCGGCGTCGATATCCCCGGCCGCCACGTTCACCCCGTATTTGTTGGTGCCGTAGGCGAGGAAACTGAGCCCGGGGATCGGGGCCCCGGCCACGGTGAATCCGCGGACATGGGGACCGAAAATGTCCCCCGGCCCAGCGCCGGTGATAACTTCGTCGAAACCATCGCCGGTCACATCACCGGCGGCCACATTGGCGCCGTAATGGTCAGCACCGTACGCCGTGAATGAGTAGGCCGGCTCGGCACCGTCCTCCGGCGGGAAGAGGTGCACCCGGGGCGGGTTGTCATAGGCCGGCCCGGCGCCGGTGAGGACACCGGTGTTGATCGTCGGTTCGGGCGTGTAGTCCCAGATGCCCCGGCCGTAGGTGCCGAAACGGACCACGCCCAGCTCGGGCACCCCTTCAACCGCCCAGTAGGTGGTGAGTGGTGCCTCGGTGCCGAGAATGCTGGACCAGGTCCGGGTGTAGGTGTCGAACTCGTAGGGCCCGGCCTCGGTGGCGGCAAAGATCCGCTGGTCCCGTTCGTTGTCAAAGGCCAGCATGTAGACCAGGGTGGAGGGCAGCCCCGCACCCATGGCCTCCCAGGTCACCCCGCCGTCGATGGTGCGGTAGACCGCCGGGTTGTCGTAGCCGCTGCCCCCGGCCCAGCAGGTGAGCGGGTCGGTGGGCGAGGCGATGATCGAGGTGCCGTAGAGGTAGCTGTTTCCCGGGCCGGTGTCCTCGGACATTGTCCAGTTGACACCACCGTCACTGGAATACCAGAAGTTACCGGCATTGCCCACCGTATACCAGCGGTTGTTGTCTGCCGGGGAGATGGCCAGCCCGGAGACGAACGAGCCGCCGTCGGCGGCGAAATCGTAGGGCAGTTCGGTCATGCTGTAGTCTCTGGACTGGTCGATCCGGTCGTAGTACCAGAGGTGGTCGGCACAGAAGTAGAAGTTGTACTCGTCCAGCGGATCGGCCAGCAGCGGGGGCATCCAGGCGTTGTAGGTGGCGCCGGAAGGAAAGTCCAGACCCCAGGTGTTCCGGTATTCCTCGGTGACCTGAACCAGGATGAACCCCGGGTAGACGCTGAAGAGGAAGTTGTGGTTGCGGTTGGTGGAGGTCAGGTGGCCGTAGTCGCCGCTGATGATCTGGTCGAAGTTGAGGAAGGGATCCCTGGTCTCGTCCGGGTTGGAGACCTGGTAGCCCTGGTCCTGGGCGCCGGCGGCCACCAGGTAGGGGTCGGTGGCGCTGGTGAAGATGTCGTAGTACTGGCTGATGCCCAGGCCCGAGAGCGAGATGTTCTGTACCGTCTCCACACCGTCGTATGACTTGTAGGAGCCACCGTCGGTGTTGATCAGGAAGACCTCCTGGCCGTCGATCCAGAGGGTCTGCATGCTGGGGTTGTCGGCGTGGAGCTTGTTCTCCGGGTCGCCGTAATACTCACCCCAGCCGTTGACGATGGAGAAGTTGCCGCCGCCGTCTGTTGAACGCCAGACCTCCACCCCGGCAAAGAGCACGATATCCGGGTCGGTGATCGAGGCGCCGACGTTCTCCCAGAAATCGTTGATCGCGTGCCGGTCCTGCCAATTCATCCCGCCGTCGGTTGAGCGGTACATCCGCCAGCTGCCGCTGTTGGTCCGCAGGGCCGCGTAAAAAGTGGGCGCCCCGGCCTCGGAGCCGGCCAGCTCCACGTAGGCCGCCTGCACCGGGGCGGTGCCCAGTTCGGTGAAACTGCTGCCCCCGTT
>RCNC010002692.1_pt1 | contig 11772 bp, 12 predicted proteins | sample 2041301 | NCBI WGS metagenome assembly RCNC01 (sample SAMN09708231, study PRJNA481090) | Marine sediment metagenome, whole genome shotgun sequencing project. | biome: marine sediment; feature: ocean; material: sediment; isolation source: Sewage treatment plant 13A marine sediment (STP13A) ... | reverse complement strand
GCTGACTTCGCCGCTGGTATCCGCACATTTCCGATTCAGGCAATGCAGGCCGCAGGTGATCCGACACTAACGCTCGACGCGGGTCACTGTATTGAAATTATGACGGGCGCGTCACTACCGAATGGTGCTGACTGTATTGTTCCCGTAGAGCGCATCCGCGTTACCGACGGTGTCGCTGAAATCGAAACCGACTACGCCGCCACACAACATCAGTTCGTTCATCCACGCGGCTCCGACCATGCCAAGGGCGCGCAGTTGCTTTTGCCCGGTGCGCGCGTGTCTCCCATGGACATCGCCATTATCGCGTCCTGTGGCCTCACCGAGATTGCCGTGAGCGCGGCGCCAACAATATGCGTCATTTCGACAGGTAACGAACTCGTGCCCGCAGGTCAGGCAATCGAGCCACATCAAATTCGCTTGTCAAACGGCCCGGCCATGATCGCATTGCTGCAACAACACGGGTACACGAACAGCGAGCACGATCATATTGTGGACGAACCGGCATTGCTCAAAGAACGCATCGCCGACCACCTGGATAAGGCGAATGTCTTGATCCTGTCCGGCGGCGTCTCGATGGGCAAGGCGGACTACGTGCCGCAGGTTCTTGCGGAACTCGGCGTAGAAGTCGTATTCCACAAGATCAGTCAGCGCCCAGGCAAGCCAATGTGGTTTGGCATAGGGCCCAATGGTCAGGCCGTGTTCGCATTGCCGGGCAACCCTGTATCGGCGCTCGTTTGCTGCCGCCAGTATGTCGTAAATGCACTGGATTCCGCGTCTGGACTGCGGCCATTGGCGCCCGAATTTGCGAGTTTGGCTCAGGAATATGTCTTCAAGGCGCCTCTAACATGCTTTCTGCCGGTTAAACTGGTGTCCGGTGTCGGCGGTCAATTGCTGGCGATGCCAGTACAAACAAATACGTCGGGCGATTTCGCGGCATTGAGCGGCACCGCCGGCTATGTCGAGCTAGCGCTTGCGACGACAACGTTCCCGGCGGGCACAGGAGTTCAATTGCATCGCTGGTAGCTGAATCAGGACCCTGGAGACGAATATGCTTATCGAATTTTCGCCCCGGAAGTCCCTGCTCGTCCTGCTATCCATAATTGCACTCCTCGTACTCGCAAATATCGCGGGTATCTTTGCGAGATTCGCATTTGACGAGGAAAGCCTCTTCGGCCTTGTCGGTCTTTTCGATCTACATTCCGAACGAAACATCCCAACGCTTTTTTCTTCACTGCAATTAACGCTGGCGGGACTGCTTTTATTCCTGATTGGGAGAAAGCACCAGTCAAACGGCAAGAAATACATCGCCTGGATCGTGTTAGCCGCCATATTCTTATTTTTGGCAATCGATGAAACCGCCGCTATCCACGAGCGACTAGGCGACCCCTTACGCAGCGTGCTTAGCCCTGGTGGCTTTTTCTACTTTCCCTGGGTGATTCCGTACGGCATTGCAGTCTTGTTGATTCTCGTCTGCTTTTCCCGTTTTCTAATGCAACTGCCGAAGCCGATCAACACCTGGTTTCTCGCGTCAGGTGCGATTTACATCGGTGGCGCCCTTGGTTCTGAAATGTTGGGCGCCAGGCACAAGGAACTGTTCGGCTCGGACAACATTTCCTATGCCTTGTACTACACTGTAGAAGAAACACTTGAAATGCTCGGCATTGCTTTATTCATCTACGCACTATTGAAGTATGCGTGCATGACGTTTCAAAACATCAAGATCCGCGTGCAGGAGTAAGCCATGGAGTTGCTCGAGAAAAATATCGAATGCCCGTACTGCGGTGAGAATCTCGACGTGCTGATTGATCAGTCGGAAGCAGGCCAAACCTATATCGAAGATTGTCAGGTCTGTTGTCGGCCAATTAATTTCAGTCTTGTCGCTGATCACGATGGTGGTATTAGTATCAGAGTACGCAGCGATAACGAGTAAATGATATTCGACTGGGAAAAACTTGCCATCGTTGCTCTTCTTAGTGCACTTCCGGCGCTCGCCAATGGCGCGGACACTCACGTGCAGAAAGTTTTTGTACCCTTTGAGGTCTACGTAGAGGCTAATCGCGAGGCGTACAAGGAAGAGTGGTATCTAAAGGGTGGATGTAGCGAGCAACATATTGAAGCCATGCTAGACGATGCAGCGAAGACCGGCTTCATCTTTTCCGCTGAGAAAGTCGCAGGTGCTTTTACGACGATTCTCGATTCAGATCGTCTCAATATTGGATGTATTACTGAGCCAATGCGTCTGGAATTCATCTCAGCCATGTCGACGAATACCGTTATGGTTAACACCGTCCTTTGCGACATGATGCGTAGCGGCATGCAATGCGCGCCACCCATTCAAAGTGAGCGACATTTTCTGATCGACCCCAGCAAGACCATCGAGTTGTCCGACAATGTGACCTTCGACGAAGCGCGAAGAATCGTAGACTGGTTTCGCCATGACGCGGGTACTCAGCTCACCGAAAACGAGAAGAGCAAAGCCAGGGGGTTGGGGTGGCGGGCTGCCGTAGGAAGAGACGGTGCAGCGTATACGTTTCGCGCCGGCGACCCGTTTTGCGAGTGCGTATTCAGCGTTCGACTGGAGGTCCCGGACAGGCACGCCCAAAGCAGCCTGATTACGCTTTCCGGAAAGCCACAGTTTGTTTGCCCACAATAGCGGCAGAAATCGAACTACAATCTATAAACGTGAAGATAGGTAGGAATACAGTGGCAATACTTCCCAAATACAATCGACTGATGCTCATCGCATGCCTGTTCGTCAGCCAGCTCCTGGCGGCAACATACAACCCCTATGAAGACTCGAAGATTACGCCCGAGCAATGGCAGAATTACTACGACATCGTTCAAGCCGAATTTGGCGAGACGAAAGAAGAAGTGACCGATGCCATGCTGGTTCTTTTTGAAGACGCGTCATCGTCCACTAATTTCGCCTTCACTCTGCCAGAGCATCCGGCTCATCCCGCATGGATTACGCGCAAGCTGGTGGAAAGAGATGGCGATGTTTCGATGGAGCAAATCGGCTACTTTGCAGGCGAGGAGGAGCCGTTTTCTGAGCTGTTCCAAGACTATGCGGAGCTTGCGTACCAGATCAAGTCGGAGCTCGAGAAGTCGGAGGAGACAGAATGAAAATCGTATTCAGGGATGTCAGGCCACTTGTAAAGGCCCTGTATATTTGACGAAACCTGTATCACTGCCACAGACTATGATCCTCGACTGGAATTACCCTTGGCAGAACGAGTATGGCTGCGATCCTAAGGCCAGCCGCCGCAGCAAATTTAAGGTACGTGGAGCTAGCTATGGAAGAACTCACATTTCATGTAAAGGGCTCATCAAAGGATCCTTATGAGGTAATTTTCATTAAGGATGGCGACAGCCTCACCGCAATTTGTAACTGCCCGGCCGGCACCTACGGCAATTTCTGCAAGCATCGTATTTCGATTCTCGACGGCAACGCGAAGGCCATTGTCAGCGACAACGCCGCTCAGGCAGCGACGGTCCTTACCTGGCTGACTGGAACGGATGTCGAAGCAGCGCTTGCCGAAGTGCGAGCAGCAGAAAAGGTAGACGACCCTGAGAAGAAGATACTGAACGCTGCGAAGCGAAAACTGGCACGCGCCATGAATACGTGAGTGAGCAGCATTCGTGAAATGATTCCTGTTGACCTGCCGCAGACATTCAAACCTCGGCCAAAGAATGGGTCTGCGAAGTTAAAGAGATCATTGTCGGATCAAGGCGAGAAGTTCTTTGGACGGAGATCCTTCTGAAGGACTGCAACCAATGTGGCAAATGCTGCACGCTTTACGGCGGAGGCGGCCTGTCAGTCACGTCCGACGAGATTGATTGGTGGGAGACCAACCGGCCCGATATCGCTGGCTACGTGGAAGGCGGCGAGATTTGGGTTAGCCCAATCACCGGCAAACAAATGCTGCGTTGTCCGTGGTTACGCAAACTGCCCGGTCAAGACAAGTATGGATGTCGTATTTACCTCGACCGACCAGACGAGTGTAAACATTATCCGACTACCATCAGCGAGATGATCCGTGACGGTTGCGAAATGCTGGAACCTCGCGACCTCAAGAGGCCGGCTGAAGCGCAAAAGACTCTCGATATACTAATGTCCGATAGCCGCCCTCCGCTACATAGATAACTAATCGTGAACAAGCTGAGTCGCAGAGAATTCATTTATGGTTGTAGCGGTGCAGCAGCGGCGGTTGTTGTTGGATGCGACCCCGCTATCCCACCAAAAGACGCACTTGACGGGTTTATCGGCGACGAGATGCTGCGCAATCATATACCTGGACTTGCGATAAGTGTCGTCAAGGGCGGCGCCCTGGCATGGTCCAGAGGCTTTGGTTGGGCCAACATAGAACAGCAAATCGCGATGACGCCCGAGACGGTGCAAAACATCGGCTCAGTCTCGAAACCAATCGTCACCACGGTGCTTATGCAATGCGTGGAGCGCGGCAATCTTTCCCTCGACGATGACATAAACAATTATCTTCCGTTCTCGATTCGCAATCCCAGCCATCCCGATATGGCTATCACTTTCGCACAGCTGCTGTCGCACTATTCATCCATCGCCGATGGCTCCAGCTACGGGCGAGCCTATGCATGCGGTGAATCAAATATTTCCCTGCAAGAATGGATCGAAGGCTATTTCCTGTCGGATGGCGCCTACCATGACGCTGCTGAAAATTTTCACGCATGGGCTCCGGGCGAGCAGTACGAGTACAACAACGTTGCGTTCTCGGTGCTCGCCTATCTGGTCCAGGTCATCACCGACACGCCCTTCGATGAGTATTGTCGTGAGGAGTTGTTCGCACCGCTAGGTATGACGAGCACGTCCTGGTTTGTGGCGAACATCGACAAGAGTCGTCATGCCACTCCTTATGCCTATGTTTCTGAAGGGAAAATAGACAGTCCTAGCTGGGGTGGAATCGAGCTCGGATTATTAAATGGCGAACAACCGCCGGTCGATTTCGAAGGACCTTACGCAGACTGCGTTTATGATCATCCAAATTTCGCGGACGGATTTCTTCGTACCAGCGTGGGCGAATTGGCGAATTTTCAATTGATGTTGATTGCCAGAGGCATATTCAACGGCCACCGAATCCTCGAAGAGAAGACGGTCCAACAGATGTTCACCGGGCACGGCATTACCTGGCATGCAAGAGAATTACCAGACGGCACCAAAGTTTGGGGCCACGGTGGCGGCGACCCCGGCGTCAGTACGCTCTTTGATTTTCAGCCCGACACGGGTGACGGCGTCATTATTTTCGCAAACACTCAGGGTGCGTCGCTTGATGACATTAGCGCGTATTTATTCGCCGCCCGCGAAGAACTGTTCAATATCTAGAGCAGTCCCAGAATCGCATCTATCAGCCCCCAAAGGAGCATCACTAAGGTCGGTAAAGCGGTCATCATGAAGCCGACAGACCGCCCTTTGGGATCTTTGACATAGGCCATTCGGTAGACAGCGCGCCCGATCAGGTATACGACGCCCATGCCGGCAGCCCATAGAGGATTAACAAATTCGGCAAACAACCACAGCGCCGGAATAAACATTACGATCTGTTCCAAGGTGTTTTGTTGTACACGGAACATGCGTTCGAACTCCGGCGGGCCGGTGACGGCCGGAGCCTTGCACTGATGCTTGATTCGCATTTTGCCAACTTCTATCCCGAACCAAAAAAACTGAATTAACGCGAGAATTGTGACAATGGTAACCACTTCCATAATATTTCCCCGATTTTTGTTATCGTTGGCGGAGATGCTACCACCGATTAGATGAGCCAATGAATATCATCAGCAGCGACAAATTTTGCGACGGCAAATACCCCTACGAGAAGCGCTTGAAAAATAAGGCCTATGAGAAGCAGAAAGCCGAACTGCAGGTCGAGTTATTGAAAGCACAAAGGTGGACGAGAGAGTCGGGGCAAAAGGTCATAGCTTTGTTCGAAGGTCGCGACGCCGCTGGTAAGGGCGGCACGATCAAGCGGTTTATGGAACACCTCAACCCTCGTGGAGCACGAGTTGTAGCGCTAGAAAAACCAACGGATAGAGAAAGAAATCAATGGTATTTCCAACGCTACGTGAGGCACTTACCTGCAGCCGGGGAGATGGTGTTCTTCGATCGCTCCTGGTACAACCGCGCCGGTGTAGAGCGTGTCATGGGCTTTTGCAGTGAACAAGAAGTTGCAGAGTTCATGCGCCAGTGCCCTGAGTTTGAACGCATGCTGGTTAATTCCGGAACCATCTTGTTCAAGTTCTGGTTTTCCGTACGCGAGGAGGAGCAAGCTAAGCGCTTCAAATCACGAGAGACAGATCCACTCAAGCAATGGAAGCTCAGCCCTATTGATATAGCTTCACGCTCAAAATGGGACGAGTACACGACAGCAAGAGAAGCGATGCTCAAATATACGAACACCGGCACCAATCCCTGGACCCTGATCAAATCGGACGACAAAAAACGGGCCCGCATCAACTGTATGCGATATTTTCTTAACGAGCTCGACTATCCGGACAAGGACCACAGGATTGTGAAAGCGCCTGATCCACTTATCGTCGGCCAACCGCAACCGGCAGAAATCGGTGATTGCGATTAGCAAGAAGGTAGCTTCGTTTTGTCTGACACTCGCGCTGCTGTCGTTTACAGCTGCCCATGCTCAGGAAGTTACAGAAACGGAATTCATACGCGTATCCGTCGACGATCAGGATCAGCCGCTTGCGCTACAACTTGCGATCGTCAGCTACGTCCCACGCAATGGTGACAGCAACGTTCGGGTCGACCTTGTTGGTGCTATCCATATTGGCGACACGGAATATTACGAAAATTTGAACGAGCGCTTCACAGATTACGACGCAATGCTGTACGAGCTTATTGCGCCGAAAGATACGGTCATCAATGATCGAGACCCCGAAAGTCGCAGTGTCATTTCAAGCACCCAGATTGCGATGAAAAATATGCTGGCGCTGAGCTTCCAACTTGATGAAATCGACTACACGGTTAGCAATTTCGTGCACGCCGACCTGTCGCCCACGGAGCTCTCGGACAGCATGGACGAGCGTGGTGAGTCTTTGTACGTGTATTTCTGGCGACTCTTCTATGCGTCATTCGATCAATACGCCAAGGACCCGCTGGGTCTGCAGAACATGAGTATATTTTCTGCGATGCTGTCTGCCGATTCAGACAACGCATTTAAGACGATATTGGCCTACGAAATGACCGACCTCGACAAGATCAGCGAAATTCTGGGTGACGATTCACAGTCGGCAGTGATCGGCGCACGCAATCAGCGCGCCATAGACGTATTACAGAATCAACTGGAATCCGGCGACAAGCACATAGCCATTTTCTACGGCGTTGCGCACATGCCCGACATGGAAGAGCGCCTTCTGCAGCAACTCGACCTGGTGTATCTAGATACTACGTGGGTCGACGCGTGGCTACTCGACACTCGGGTCGACAGGTAGAACTCCCTCTTTCTTAAGATCGTCCATCGTTGCTTCAATCGCTTTGCGCAGTCGCGGCACAACGAAATCAACATCATCCTTGGTCATCGTTAATGGCGGCGACATGATATTGAGGTCAGCTGCCGGCCGAACGATAACGCCCAACTCCTCACAGTGATTCGAAATGCGCTTGCCAATGTCTACACTCGGCGGAAAGAATTGTTTCGTTTCCTTATCCATGACATTAACGACACACATCATGAACAAGTGACCGCGTATATCGCCAACGATTGGCAGATCGAGCAAGGTACGTAGCTGCTCTTCAAAGTACACGCCCACTTCTTTGACGTTCTCGAAGAGTTTTTCGCGCTCCATAATTTCGATGTTCTTCAACGCGGCGGCGCAACTAACCGGGTGGCCGGAGTAGGTATATCCGCCTGTAAACCATCGATCTTTGTCGTTCTTTAGCACTTCGTAAATGCGATCCGAAAATATGGCAGCACCCAACGGCAGATAGCCCGAGGTAAGCCCTTTCGCGCAGCAAATGACATCGGGCTGTACGTCGAACATCTCTTTGGAGACGAACCAATGACCAAGGCGCCCAAATCCGGTCACGACTTCGTCGGCCACATAAATAATGTCGTACTTCTGGCAAAGCTCCCAGGTGCGGCGGTTGTAACCTTCTGGCGGCACGATAACGCCACCCGAACCCAGAATCGGCTCCGCGTAGAACATCGATATGTTGTCTGCGCCGATCTCGTTAATCAGGGCTTCCATTTCGTCGACGAGAAAATCGCAAAACTGAGCTTCATCCATACCCTCGGGTGCGCGATAAAAATTCGGGCTGGTGAGGTGGTGCATGATGTCTTCGATGTAATCGAATTCCGGCGTGCGATCGCCTGCCTTGCCGGACAGGGACGCCGCCAAATAGGTAGTACCGTGGTAGGCATCATGCCTGCACAGGATGTGTTTCTTGCTCTTCTTGCCGCGGGCCGCCTGGTACATCTGAATCAGACGATAAGCGCCATCATTCGCCGTAGAGCCGCCACAGGTGAAGAAAACGTGGTTTAGGTCGCCCGGGGCGATTTCCGCCAGCTTTGCTGCCAGTTTGGCGGCAGGCTCATTCGACATGTCAGTAAAGGGGTTCGCGTAGGCTAGTTTTACGGCCTGCTCGGCGATGGCATCAGCCATTTCCTGGCGGCCCAGGCCAATATTAGTACACCACATGCCTCCGACGGCATCGAAGTACTCCTTACCGTCAATATCTTCGATATAGGCGCCTTTGCCCTTAGCGATGATCAGTGAGCCGACTTCGTCATAGTTCACGAAATTATGGAACGGGTGGACCAAGTGCCGCCGATCCTTTTCCCAGACTTCTTTATTGCTTGCGATTCGTTTGCTCATACGTTCATGCTATCTGGCCAGCCACAGTTAGTCACGACGATACCTGCTGAAGAATGACCAAACCAGATCCATCCCAGCATGTGGACTATCCTCCAGCTCGGGTTCGCAAATAGTCTTCTCCGGCATGGAAGCAGCCTGTTGTGGGGATACGCAGGTAGCTGGCGCACTCGCCGGTCCTTGCTTCGGCCACAAGTGCGCACCGCCAGGATCAACACAACTAACAACTTCCTGACCCGCGATTCGACAGTCTGAGTAAGCCGTACACTCGACGCCCGCCGCAGTTGCAAGATCGCTTGGCCAGTCGTTCGGGCCGGACGCGCATTGCATCGCTTGTGCGTGGATACGGGCTGACTCTTGCAACGTCGTATACAGGAAGCCATCATCCTTGCCGGCGGTGCCATCCAGACGAATCGTTTCGTCCAATGCACCCATCAGAAACATGACCGGGAGATCGGATTCCGGACCACACGCATGCCCAGGCGGCTGCAGAGCAATAATCGGTGCCGCCGCAGCCAAACGCTCAGATAAGTCACAGGCGATGCGAATGGTCATGATGCCACCGCTGCTGACACCCAGAACGTAATAGCGACTGCTGTCCGTGACGTAGTCAGCCTGAACCTCGTCCAGCACCCGATCGATGAAGGCAACATCGTCGGTACACGGCTCCCATTGACACATATGACACTTCCCGCAGCCTGGAGGACACGCATATTTCGCAGATTCTGCTGTGCAATGCGGTCCGCTGGTCCGATCAGGATTGTCTTTGCTGTACGAATTCCAGGTTGTAGCGCGGTACGCCGCCGGTGAGTCCTCTGCAACCATGAAATGCGTTGCCTGCGGATACACCACGATATAACCGGACTTGTCCGCATGTGCATTTAGGTCGTGCGCGTACTCAAAGCCGGTTGCGGTACTGCTATAGCCGTGCAGGCCCAGGACAACGGGCAATGCGCCTTGTGCACCCTGCGGGACATGCACGAAATACTCGCGCTCGACGCCTTCATGTTCGAACGCGTGCCGTTGCATCGAATCGTAGGGTTCCGAACATGCGATCAGTGGAACCAGCAGCAGAAGGAGTCTTGCAAAACCAGCCGGTGAGCCAGATACTAAATTTCGAATTTCAATCAAAAGAGACTACCCATGAGTTGGACCGTTTACTTGTCCGGTGAAATTCACACGGACTGGCGTGATCAAATTATTGCTGGCGCGAAATCGCATCAGCTGGATATCGAGTTTACCTCTGCCGTGACCAATCATGAAGCCAGCGATGCTGCAGGCGATGTGCTCGGCGAGGAAAGCGAGAACTTCTGGCGCGATCACAAATCAGCCAAAGTAAATAGCATTCGCATACGTACACTGATCGAGCAGTGCGATATTGCCATCGTCCGATTCGGTGACAAATACAAACAATGGAATGCCGCATTCGATGCCGGCCAATGTGCTGCTCTGGGCAAACCTTACATTACGCTGCATGCGGACGACATCGTGCACGCCCTCAAGGAAGTCGACGGCGCGGCTATGGCCTGGGCACAAACGCCGCAACAGGTTGTCGACGTCCTGAACTACGTCATTAGCGCAAAATAATATGCAGAAAGGTCGACTCGCCGCTCGGCGAAATCGATGCTCGGTGGGCCAGATGTTTGATGGGGGAGATAAAGCGCCGCGAAGCGAGCCATTCCCCCATCAAAACTGTGGACCACCGGTCTTACCGGAAAAATCTAGCGTTTCATGGCCTCGAAGAACTTCGCATTGGTCTTCGTATCCTGCATCTTGCTCAGCAGGAACTCGACCGCCGCAAGCTCGTCCATCGGGTGCAGTACTTTGCGGAGTACCCACATTTTCTGCAGTTCTTCAGGATCAGTTAGCAACTCTTCTTTACGTGTGCCCGAGCGATTGATATTGATCGCAGGGAAGGTACGTTTTTCAGCAATACGGCGATCCAGATGAATCTCCATGTTGCCCGTGCCTTTAAACTCTTCGTAGATGACTTCGTCCATCTTCGATCCAGTGTCGACCAATGCGGTCGCTAGAATCGTCAGGCTGCCACCCTCTTCGATGTTACGCGCAGCACCGAAGAATCGCTTCGGACGGTGCAGTGCGTTTGCATCGACACCACCGGTCAGAACTTTGCCCGATGAAGGCACGACGGTGTTGTAGGCACGCGCTAGACGTGTAATCGAGTCCAGCAAGATAACCACGTCGCGTTTGTGTTCGACCAGGCGCTTGGCTTTCTCGATGACCATTTCAGCCACTTGTACGTGACGGCTAGCCGGCTCATCAAACGTTGATGAAATAACCTCGCCGCGCACAGTGCGCTCCATCTCGGTCACTTCCTCAGGTCGCTCATCAATGAGCAATACCATTAGATCAACATCCGGTGAGTTCGCGCAGATAGCTGAAGCGATATTCTGCAGCAGCATCGTTTTACCCGCTTTCGGCGGTGAAACGATCAGGCCACGTTGGCCTTTACCAATTGGCGCCACCATGTCGATGATGCGTGCCGTGAGATCTTCGGTACTGCCATTGCCCTGCTCGAGAACCAGACGTTCGGTCGGAAACAGCGGCGTAAGGTTTTCAAACAAAACCTTGTTGCGCGCATTCTCCGGTGAGTCGTGGTTGATCTGTCCGACTTTAAGTAGCGCAAAGTAGCGCTCGCCTTCCTTCGGCGGTCGTATCAGGCCGGCAACCGTGTCACCGGTGCGCAGACTGAAGCGTCGTATCTGACTGGGACTGACGTAAATGTCGTCAGGGCCGGCGAGATAAGAGCCGTCCGAGGAGCGCAGGAAGCCAAAGCCGTCCTGCAGAATTTCGAGTACGCCGTCGCCGTAAATGTCTTCATCATTCTTCGCATGCGCATTGAGAATCGCGAAGATCATTTCCTGTTTACGATGCCGCGCGAGGTCTTCCAGACCCAGCGTT
>RCNC010002691.1_pt1 | contig 11775 bp, 9 predicted proteins | sample 2041301 | NCBI WGS metagenome assembly RCNC01 (sample SAMN09708231, study PRJNA481090) | Marine sediment metagenome, whole genome shotgun sequencing project. | biome: marine sediment; feature: ocean; material: sediment; isolation source: Sewage treatment plant 13A marine sediment (STP13A) ... | reverse complement strand
AGGCTGAACAAGTAATTTTCTGACTGAAGTTCGAAGCGAAGCAAACGAACTTGGGCAGTAATCGTGGTGTTGAAGTTCACCTTACCAACCTCATAGGCGATTAAGGATGAGCGGGCCCACTGCTCTGCCTGGACGATCAGAGCATCTGTAATTAGCTTGTAGTTTTTCTGTAAGTTTCGGATGTCGGTTACCAGGGCGTCTACTTTGTGAGGGAGCCCTGTTGCCAAATTTTGATAAGACTGTAATGCAGCCTTGTGGCGCAGCTTGGTTGCCCCCAGTTTTTTGTCCTGCCGTTTGTTTTGCCAGAGGGGAATATTCATGACCACAGAAGTTGATAAAAAGTCTGCCCAGTCCTGGCCGCTCTGACTCTCGTCTCGCTGACCGTAAGCCACTTTAAAATCCATATCCGGCCAATAATCCTTTCGGGCCAGCTCAACCTCCACACTGGCCTGGTCGATTTCAACCAGCTTGACTTTCAGCCATGGATTCATCTTCAAAGCACGATCTTGTAATTTCTCTTCTTTCAGTACCAGATCAGGAAATGGCGGATTTTCAGGCGGTATTACAGGGATGAAACTCTCCCGATTCAGAAGACTGTTGATCCGATCTTCCAGCATACGGCTATTTTTGTCCAAAGTGATCTGTTCATCCAAAAGTTTGCTCACTTCTACCTGGGCTTGCAAAACATCTTGCTGAAGCCCCTGACCTGATGCATATCTCGACTCTGATACCTTGAGTAGTTGGGTCAACATGTTAATGAGTCTTTCGTTGATTTTCTGACCACTGGCAACAAAACCCAGGTCGTAATATGCCGAAGCAATTTGTCGGGAAAGTTCCAGCCGCTTTGCATTTAGGACCGCTTCTTGACGAATCGCCTTTATTGCTGCCCTTTGGGAACGTAGGTCTAACTTGCCGAACCACGGTATTTTCTGGGCGATAAAAATCTGCTTCTGGGTCATGGGCTCCTGGTCAAACCTGAATGTGTCGGTTGGAAGATTCAGCAAACCTATGCCAATGCGAGGATCATTCAAGGACCCCGCAAACGAAATTTCCTCTTTAAGGCTTTCTACTTTAGACGCCAGACTCTGGATATCCTGGTTTTTTTCCAAACCCTCTTCAATAAGCACGGCCAGCTGCGGTGGTGCCCAGATGGAAGGGTCAGCCGCTGAATTGCCGGGAGCAATGAAAGCAATCACTGTTACTATAAATGCGAACGATAAAATTTTAAGCAAAAACTGCTTCATGTTGTGCCTCCTGTTAATCTGAGGATTTTAAATAGTCTCATACTCATTAGTGACACTTCGGCGGCTTGCCGCCGGTGGCCCTGTTCAACCGATCCAGATAACGGCTCCACCATCCTTTGCGCTTGATAGACATTGATTCCAGATATTTCTCAGGGTCTGCTTCGAAAGATTTGAGACAGGATTCAGTACAGAAATAGTAGGTGCGCATCTGATAAGTAAACGTATAATCTTTTTTGCCTGGAGCTACTTTAATCAAGCAGACCGGATCGATAAAGATCTGGCTCGAAATTTTAGATTGTCCCATGGCCATACCCCCTTAGTAGTGTGATGTGATTTAACAAAGCAAGGAATATGCCACATTGTGGTGATTATGTTTAACGATCTAAATTTACAAGAGTTATTCGTTTTTGTATTTATGAAGGTAGTTTTTCTTTTAAAAAAGAGTGAAAAGATGGATAAAAATTACCCGATATTATTGACGAAAGACATTCAAGGTGGATAAAAACTATCCGTTTTACAAGACGGGATCGAATTTTGACGCAATCTGCGTCAAAGCGTACGTGTGTTTTTTTGATTCGATCCGTTATCTTTTTTATGAAGGATCGCCCCTCATTTGCCTTAGCATAAGAATGGCGTTGGCGGTAATGATCGCACCGAATAAAGCGCCGCCGGTGATGTGCAGCCGGAAAAAGGCAGGATCAACACAAAGTTTCAGCCAGACCGATGCCGGGGAAATACTTAAAAGGAACATCGATAAAAGTACGATCAGAGTAAAAAAATATTTGGATTCATATTTGGATTTCATATGAATACACATGTGCTTTACTAATATGTAGATATTGAACTAAAATACAAAATTTATCTGTAAATTACAAACTTATTTTAACATGGTTATCCATAAGCAGCCTGTCAATCCCGTCAAATTATGCTTTGAGATTGGAAACGGGGAAAGCCGGGCAATTGACATCCTCAAGGAGCGCTATGCTCTCGGTGAGATTGATAAAGATGAGTTTGACAGTAAGAGGAAAGATCTAATAGGATAGTCCCGGTTGCTAAAAACGATATGAACAAGTCCTGTTTTTATCCTTCCAACCAGGGAAACCTCTATGGCACATAATCATGACCATGGTTCTACGGATTACAGTCGTGCTTTTGCCTTTGGTGTGGCTCTCAATGTGGGTTTTGTCATTGTTGAAGCTGCTTATGGCATTATGGCCGGATCACTGCACTTTTGGCCGATGCCGGTCATAACCTGAGCGACGTTCTGGGATTGCTGCTGGCGTGGGGCGCCAATTATCTGGTACGGCGCAAGCCCACGGAACGCCGCACGTATGGATGGCGAAAATCATCGATTCTGGCGGCGCTGATAAACGCCGTCATTCTTTTGGTTGCGCTTGGCGGCATTGCCTGGGAAGCGATCCAACGTTTCAGCGACCCTGTTCCGGTGGCCGGCAAGACCATCATCTTCGTCGCCTTGGTCGGCGTTGTCATCAATACGGCAACAGCCCTTCTGTTTTTATCCGGCCGCAAAAGCGATTTAAATATTAGAGGCGCTTTTTTACATATGGTCGCCGATGCCGGAGTGTCAGCGGGTGTTGTCATTGCCGGTGTTGCGATTCTTTTTACCGGCATGCTCTGGATCGATCCGGCGATCAGCCTTGTTATCACCGTTATCATTTTGTTCGGGACTTGGAGGCTGTTTCGAGACGCCTTTAATATGGCCATGGATGCCGTTCCAAGAGATATCGATCCTGAGGCCGTAAAGGCCTATCTTTCGAGCCTTCCAGGTATTACCGGTGTTCATGATATGCATATCTGGGCTATGAGCACTGCGGAAACCGCTCTGACAGCGCATCTTATTAAGCCGGATCCAAAAGATGACGATGCGCTCATCGAAAAAGCGAGCAAGGAACTTCATGGCCAATTTGGCATTGATCACATCACTCTGCAGTGGGAACGCCGTCCTTCGTTAAATCAATGTGGTGACTCATGTGAAATTGAATAGCAAAACTGAAAGTTGCCAAAAATATTTGCCACAAAGGCACTTAGACACAAAAGATATATTTATTATTCTTTTTTCGTACCTTGGTGCCTTAGATGCAAAATGGAAAAAGATTTGTCAAAAAAAACACAAAATTCAATTTTAAGTATCTATAAAATGCATATAGAAAGGACCGTAGAAATTTTAAATCGATGAAAGATGTCGAAAAACATGTTTGTGCATGCGTTCCATGCAGGAAGCATGGATGCTCCCGTTGTGTCGTTGATAGGAACGGGCCTCTTCCATGAAGTAGGCCAAAATATCCATATCTTCCGATAGATCGCTTCCCTCCTTTTGTTTCGATGAAAGGCGTGCCGTTAGGGCCAGCAGGCCGTAAAGGTAAAAGCTTAAAAAGGTAATTCGGCGCAGGAAAAATTGCTTTTCCGTAATTTTGCGGCCGTAAATCATAAGGCCGACGAGAATCAAAAAACGGATGCGTCGTGCAAGGGATCTTGCCATTCGTATGGCATGGTTCATGCGGCGATGCCGGAATCTCATTTTCCAGTTGCTTCGACGAAAAAGCATTTTAAGCAATTGACGAAACTGTGCGATTTTACCGGGATACGCTTTTTGAATTTGTTTGGTAAGGGCTCGAATAACAAAAAGCGCCGGATAAATGGAATGAATTTCGGTGGTACCTTCAAAAATGGTGGTTACCCGAAAATCGCGCATGCGCATTTCATAGGGCTGGGTGCTCAGATAGCCGGATCCACCGGCTACCTGCTGGGCATCGTAAAGCGAGTTCCAAGCCCGGGTGGTGCCGAACAGTTTACAATGCGAGCTTTCAATGGCCACCGGCGCCAAAGGGTTTTTATCAAGCATTGCCGCCGTAAATGACGTTATCGCCGAGACCACCGAAGCATTGACACGGGCTGTCACGATCTTTTCCTGAACCAGTTCGTAATCTTGAATAGGCCGGCCGAACTGTATCCGATTTTTGGAACGTTTGAGCATATCTTCCACCGCCTGGTTGAGAATCCCGACTGAGGCGGCTCCCAGTGCCAGTCGTCCGTAGTTAAGAATCGTCATGGCAACCTTGAAGCCATCTCCGGGCGAACCAAGCAGATTTTGTTTTGGAACTCGGACATCCTTAAAATGAACGGCAGCCGTAGAACTGGCTTTTAGCCCCATTTTTGGAATGTCTTTACCGATCTTGACCCCCTCCCAACCGGTTTCAACGATAAAAGCACCCATAAACCCCGGATGCTGGGGATCCATTTGGGCAAAAACGGTCATGGCCTGGGCATAATTGGCGTTGGTAATATACGCTTTGCTGCCGTTAAGAATATAGTATTCACCGTCATCAGACAGCGTGGCCGTGGACTCGATGTGCTTGGCATCGGATCCGCGTTTCGGTTCGGTCAAGGCATAGGAAAAAATCATCTCCCCGGAGGCCGCCTTGGGTAGATAATGTTGCTTCTGCTGCTCATTGCCAAACAATGCAATTCCCTTTACCCCGATGGAGAGATGGGCAAGTGATGTAAATCCCAGGGCCAAACTCTGGGTGGCGACCACTTCCACGACTTTCAGATACCGGCGCAGACTCAACCCAGCACCGCCATAGGTTGAGGAAATATTTAGACCGAAAAAACCGATGGTTTTCAACTTTTCCAGAAGCTCCGAGCTCACACGGCCATCGGCTTCCAGTTGCCGGGGCGGATACTGTTGACTGATTTCAAGATAGTGTTCAATAAAATTACGCGTGTGATCATCGTCCTTAGAATCTTTGAATCCATGAAATATATCTTTGTTCAAATGCCCAAAATAAATATCTGCCAGAAAATTGTTAAACTGCATCGTTGATACCTCCATCATTTTTGCAAGGTCGGGGTGCCTTCGCTTTTAACACCTAAAGTATCGCTGAGTGGCGTTTCTTTAGGGAAACTCAATCAGCTACTCAGTTTGAGTTACCAAATACTCAAATGGTCCTCAATCGGCTTTTATTATTATGTCGCTTGATATGAGATAAACATTACATGTGGGCAATTTTTCCTTGACATATTTTAAATCAATACAGTTAATGTTTTGATGGATGGAGATGATTTGACAATTGTCAAAAATAGGATTTACTTGAATTGATATTAGAAAAATATGATATCTGCAACTCAGTTTTTTTATTGATTGTGTTGATACTGGTAAGAGAGATGTCTGGAATTAAGTGAGGGATCATTTTTGAGATATCATTATAGTGTCTTAATATAAGTGAAAATAGATAGTTGCAAGGTATCACCAAGGTATCACCAGGCATGCCTGCTTAACCTCATATCAGAATATCAGATGATAGAACTTTCTGGAGCCCTGACATATAAAAGAAAAAATACAGCCGTCTGATTTCGTTTGCAGGCACATAATGTAAACAAAACAAACCCATAAATAAGTATAGGTTTGCCATACAAATCCACAATCCAATCCGTAAATAGCCAAGAACACCATCTATTGTAGTCTGGACGCCATCTATATTCCTTAAGCTATGAATTTAGACCCGAACTGAATAGCTCTGGAATCTTTACACAAAATGAGTATCATGTTATGGAAAGAATGTTCAGACTGATCAATAGTGCTGTGTGAGAACCTGAAATAAATTTTTTGACAGCCAGTGACTGGCCAGGGGTCAGGTTATGAAGGAAAGCGCATGACAGACGAAACCCTCAACCTTTATATCCTCCGCACCAAGCTGAATCGCCCGGCGGTTGACGACAAGTGGGTTCAGTCAAAGCACCATCGGCATAGGCTTTGCGGTAACCGACGGGCTGTAAAGGTGCACAGGGGATTGCGCCCTGCAGATGGGAGGAATTCCACTATGAAAACATTTTCGCAGACAGCCATACTCTTTTTTGCATTCCTGATTTTTTCTGCCGCCGATGGTACCTGTGCTGAGAAAAGCGCAGGAAACCAGGATATTCATCCGGCAGGACGGCCGAAAATCGGTCTGGTTCTGAGCGGCGGCGGGGCGCGCGGCGTCGCCCATATTGGGGTGCTCGAGGTTCTTGAAGAAATGCATGTTCCCATAGACTGCATCACCGGCACCAGCATGGGCTCCATAGTCGGAGGTTTGTATGCTTCCGGCATGAGCACCGCGGAGATTAAAGAGGCCCTGGCCGAGATTGACTGGGAAGATGCATTCAACGACAATATTCCCCGCGCGGACCGTTCATTCCGCCGTAAACGCGACGATGACCTCTATCTTATCAAGCGTAAGCCCGGTATCGGCGATGACGGAAAGATCAAGCTGCCGACCGGGTTTTTGCAGGGCCAGAAAATCGATCTGATCTTCAAGGAGCTGACTCTGCCGGTAATCGATATCAAGGACTTTGATAAGCTCAATATACCCTTTCGTGCCGTGGCAACAGATATTACCACCGGTGATGCGGTGGTGCTCAGCTCCGGGGACCTTGCAAAATCCATGCGAGCCAGCATGTCAGTTCCAAGTATATTCGCACCGGTGGAGATGGACGGCCGCCTGCTGGTCGACGGCGGCGTCAGTAACAACCTGCCAGTCGATGTGGCGCGGGACATGGGCGCTGAAATTATTATTGCCGTTGACATCAGCACTCCCCTAAAGAAGAGGGAAGAATTGACTTCGGCATTGAGCATCACCTCGCAGCTCACCGGTATCCTCACCAGGCGCAACACGGAGGAGCAGATTGCATCGCTTTCCGGCGAGGACATCCTCATTGTGCCGGACCTCGGGGGTATCTCCTCAGCTGATTTTGAAGCATCGGAGCAAACTGTTCCCAAGGGCAGGGCTGCCGCCGAGCAGCACCGCGAACAGCTTGTCGGACTTGCCATCCCAGAGGCCAATTATGCAGATCTGGTCCGCGCCCTGCCTGTAAGGAAGACAACTCCTCCGGTTATCGACTTTGTCAAGCTGGACAACAGCTCACGGGTATCGGATGCGGTCATCATGGCAAGGCTGCATGTGAAGACGGGTGAACCCCTGGATGTGCAGGCCCTTGATCATGACATCGGCATAATATACGGCCTCGAGTTGTTTGAGAATGTGGATTACGAGGTGGTTGAGGAAGACGGCAAAAACGGCCTCCTTATCCATGTCAGGGAACGCTCCTGGGGACCGAACTACCTGCAGTTTGGCCTTGCGCTCAGCAATAATTTCGAGGGAGATAGTTCGTATAATTTCGGTGGTGCTTACACGCGCACCGCGATCAACCGGTTGAACGGCGAATGGCGCACCGCGGCGCAGATTGGAGAAAATCCCTCAATCGCCACGGAAATCTACCAGCCTTTAGATGTTGAATCCCGATACTTCATTAACCCCAGCCTCTTTTATGCCAATGGAAACTATTATGCCTTTTCGCCTGACGGTGATATTCTCGCGGCATACTGGGTCAGCCGTTACGGCATCGACATTAGCGGAGGCAGGGAATTCGGGGCATGGGGAGAGGCACGCCTGGGCTACAGGCGCTACGCCGGTGATGTGGAAGTCCGCATTGGGGAACCGACACTGCCTGGGGATAATTTCAACAGCGGTGAACTCTATGGTCGACTGACCGTTGACAAGCTGGATGATTTAAATTTTCCCCGTGCAGGGTATTTCGGACGCCTGGAATACCTCTGGTCCGATACAGCTCTCGGCGCTGACATAGATTTTGACCAGATCCTGTTTAATGGAGGATTCGCATATTCCTGGAACCGCAATACCCTGCTGGCCGGCGCCACCTTTTTTACCACGCCCGACAATGATGCACCGATCCAGAACCTGTTCCGACTGGGGGGACTGTTCAAGCTCTCGGGCTACCAGATGGACGAATTAAGCGGCCAACAGCTCGGCCTCCTGAAATTGATCTACATGAGGCGCATAGGGGACTCCAACTTACTGCCCATTTACCTGGGTGGTTCCCTGGAGGCGGGCAACACCTGGCAGGACACGGATGATATTGAATTCGGAAATCTGATTGGAGCCGGCAGCCTTTTTATCGGGCTTGACACCTTTATTGGTCCGCTCTATATCGCCTATGGCGTTGCCGAGAACAGCCATTACAGTTTCTATCTCTATCTCGGAAAAATATTCTGATCCGTCACTGAAGCATGCGGAAGCAACTGGGCAGATAAAGTGGCAGTATTTTGTTTCGCTGCGAAATATCAACCCTCTAAATTAATGTGATACCCAAAAGAAATCAACCATAATAAATATGCGGTAGGTAATATCATGGAATGTTTAATGGGACCTAAAACAACTCAAGAAGTTAGGCATTATATGATTTACAGATAGACGCAGAAGTCTCGAGCCTTAAGATACTTGCTTTAACTTCTTTAATATTCTTGGTAGTAGATATAATAATGGAGGTCTGTCATAATTATATAATGTTCTTTCAGTCTCTGCACCGAAATATGGATAAGTTTAGGATCATAAAAAAAATAGCAAAAGCATATTTTAAAAGGATACACTTATGACTCATTTAAGCTTAGAAGAGGTTATGACTCTCCTTGGTATTGATACCGTTGATGGCACACCAAAACAGGTGGAAAGGCTCCGCAAATGGATAGAGATTTTGGCGGAAAAACGCGGAAATGTCTTTGTGATGGAAAACAGGCAGAACCTCCTCGACCAATGGGATAAACACATGAAACTTAAGACCGAAAGCTGTTGTTAGCTATTATATAATTACTGGTTACAAATCATCTTCGCTCTACCATAAGATGCAGATACCTGAAACGCTCAGTTTAGGTTTAAATAAGTTCAAATGGATCATCGTCGGACGGCAGATACGCTCTTTTGATGGGTCCCAATTGATGCCCGTACAAATTCCCTCGATTCGAAAAATTAAGAATCATCAACATCAGCTCAGCGCCGCGAAGCATTCCCAGGCACCCGCATGCAGCATGGGTTTCAGAAAAATTCCTCACATCATCCCTTCGAACACATGGACCCGCCATTATGACAGGTACAGGTTCGCCGGAGTGAATCATGGGCGATATGCTCGGAGTTGAATGATCCGCTGTGATTACCACCAGCAGATCTTCTTCCTTTTCGACAACATTTAATAGTTCTTTCAACCCCCGGTCGAGCCGGGAAATTTGATCCTTTTTGTAAAGCGGGTCTCCGGTGTGGGCGGCTTCATCAGGAACTTTGGTGTGCACGTGAATAAAATCGTGCGTTGTATCGGACAGGGCCATACGGATCCGATCTTTTAAGTCCGAACCCGGATCATCGGAGTCCTGAACCGATCGATAATCGATCCCCAGTTCATGGGCCAGGCCGCCGTAGACGGAGGCCGAAGCGATCATCAGTCCATTGAGGCCCCAGCGTTGCTGAAAAGGTGGTAGGTCGATACGGCGACCGCTGCGCTGAGTGACCAAAAAATATTCAGCCGGAGGTTTAAGCGCATGGGATAGATTTTTAGTCACTGTATTTTTAAGTTGGTGATAACAGAAAGTAAGGTAATTGTTAAGGGCCTTGGCGGTCTGTCTGCTCTTTTCCGGCTCCGGATTTTCAGACAATGGAACAATTTTGCTGATGGGCTTTCCGAGAACAATCGGATCCGAGTCGGATACGTACGGGGAAACGGGGCCGTTTAAAACCAGGATGGCATCATTGCGCCGGGTTTGCTGAAGCCGGATACTGACACCTTCGGATTCATAGCTGCTGATGACAGAATACGGACGGCCGATGTCTTCAAATGTTCCTTTGATCTTATCCCGGCCCAATGTCAGAACAGGTCGGTTGTTTTCCCATATGACACCGGAAATGTGTGCTAAAACCAGCACGTCGTCGTTATCAAAAGACACCTCTTCACCCACGGCTTCAAATAGTCCCCGGCCGGGAAAATTTTTCAAATCGTAGCCAAAAAGCAGAAAGTGAGCTGTCTCACTGGGAAAGCAGAGACCAAGGCTTGAGGGGTGAAACAAGCCATTTCCGCCCAATTGGGCCAGGCGGTCAAGGTTAGGGGTGTTTGCGGCCTCAAGGGGCGTTCGATAATTCAGGACGTTGTAAGATCGATCGCCTAACCCATCCAGAAGCACCAGGATAACCTTCATTCAACACCTTTATTGATTTCAAAACAGAAAAGTTAAAAGTGCCTAAAGTGAACTAAAGTGAGCTAAAATTAAGGAATTTTTAGCCAATTATATTTTATTGACAGCGCGTTAGCGCTACCTCAACTTTAGGCACTTGTGAGAAGCATTCGGCAACATTTCCATTGGTAAGGATCATGTCGAGTTTCTAATTTACTTATTAGTAATTGAGGCGTCGGAAACTTTTATAGGAAATGCTTTCTCAATATAGTCGTCTACGATCTGTTTTGTCCACAGCAACTTTTGGGCTTCTCTTATTTCGATGACCCACCAGAGACAGCCGATTTGGCGCAATGTATCCAGACGTTCTTTGATGTCTTCGATTCCATCCGGCGGCACATGTCCCAACCCGGAAATTTCAGTGTGGTAGATATGTGCATTGTGAACGCGGTCAGGATGGGGGGATACGAAATCTTCAGGGGAAAAGTATTGGTTGCTGACAGATTCACAGGCTTGTGCATGGCCGATGTCAAAGGTCATCCCTGCGCCGGTTCGACGAATCAATTTTTCAAAAAGATTGGGTTTGCTGGTCCATCCCCAGGCCAGGTTTTCCAGGCAGACTTTCACCCCGCGATCACCACCGTACTGAACCAGGCTGCGTAAATTGGTGATGGTTCTTTCCCATGAAAGTATGCGCGTCGTATCATGGCCGAGCCCCACATGCAAGGTCAAGAACCTACCATTGGTTTTGGAGACCAGCCGAATAACGCGATGGAAAAGTTTAAGGGCCGACAATACTTTTGAAGAATCCTCGTGACCGAGATCGACTTTCATAAACGGGCAGTGGTAACGCACCTCAAGGGGATTCAAGGCGGATAAACGCTCGACCCACCGGGTCTCTTCCAAAGGGCTTGACGGAAGCTCTTCCATATTAAACGACCAGTCTACGCCTGAAAAATCATTATCAAGAGCAAATGCTTTGAGTTGATTTATATCATCGAAAAGGTTGCACAGCGCAACTTTTGGTTTCATTGAGTACTCCCGACAGGGTTCAAATTTTGTATGATTTGTTTTGCGATCTTTACATGATTCGGTGTGTTTCCGGATATATATTCCCGGACGATCTTTTCGGTACACGGTATGGCAAATTCATTGAGATAGCGCACAACCTGTGTTTCATTCATTTCAACCGAACCGTCAACGGAGCGATAATTGCCCGAAAGACAGCAGTACAGTTGCTCTTTACCCTCATGCCAGTCCATTTGCAAAATCGCTTCTATTTCTTGGCCGTGGCTGATTTTGCGAAGCGGCAAGAGCAGTTGAATCCTGAATGTTTCGGTCAGGTTCTTATACAAATCCAGAGCTTCGGGGATCTGGTTTATTTTTACGGAACTGTCATGACGTTCACGCTCACCGGATATAATGGGAATGTTGCTGAGTAAAAGCGCCAAAGGAATACGAACCGCATGCAAATACACGTGGCAACCAATACAGGGGGTATAAAAACCGTATATAGAC
>RCNC010002686.1_pt1 | contig 11784 bp, 14 predicted proteins | sample 2041301 | NCBI WGS metagenome assembly RCNC01 (sample SAMN09708231, study PRJNA481090) | Marine sediment metagenome, whole genome shotgun sequencing project. | biome: marine sediment; feature: ocean; material: sediment; isolation source: Sewage treatment plant 13A marine sediment (STP13A) ... | reverse complement strand
CATCTTCGCCAAAAATCGAACATTTGTGATCACAGAATTTTTTAGTGTGATCACAAATGCCGACTGTCTCGAATTTGTATAAGTTTATTCAGTTTTAAAAGATTCGCGGCAATGTTAGCAAAGTAAGCATGACGATATCCGAACCAACGTGGGCTGTTGTTGCAACCGTGGATGAAATTCCAGCGGTCGTTCAGGCCTTTGTGGCATGGCATCTGTCGCAGGGGGCAGCGCATGTGTTTTTGTACTGCGACCGTCCGGGTGATCCTGTTCAAGAGATCGTCGCGCGCCTGACACAGGTCACTGTCATCGCTTGTGATGACGCGCATTGGTCGCGGATCGGCAAGAACCGACCGCATCGCCATCAGGTCAGGCAAGTTCGCAATGCCCGTGATGCCTACACGCGCACGGACGCAGATTGGCTGGTACATATTGATGCCGATGAATTTTTGTGTTCGCAGACGCCAATTACGGAGCAATTATCTGCGGTATCGGATACCGCTGACTGCCTTGTCATTCCTGTCGCCGAACGGGTTCATCTGGCCGGAGCAGAAGATAAATCCATTTTTGAGGGGGCTTTTCGCCGCCCCTACCTATCTTCTGTCACAAAGGGACGCGCCGTTTTTGGGCCAGATTATTCAATGACCTATAAAGGGTTAACTGGGCACGCCCAAGGCAAGGTGTTTGTGCGCACTGGCCGACCGCTTTGGCTTTCTATTCATCGTGCACGATCTACGGACAGAGACAACGAGGTTGCAAGTGTTCGGGCAGACTGCGATCAGCTTGAGTTGTTGCATTTTGATGGGCTGACGCCTTTGCAATGGACTTTTAAGTTGACCCGCATGGCGCACGCGCTGGTCACGGGAAGAGGCATGGCGCCTTCGCCGCACCGACGCAAACAGGCGAATGCACTGCTTGCCGATCCCGATAAGGCTGCCGAAATCTATCACCGTCTTAAAACTGCGGATGAAACCCAACAAGCATTACTGCAAAGCCATGATTTATGGGCAGCACCTGCATTTGATCCGACCCCTGCGCTACGGCAATGGTTTCCGGATCAAGTCATCAATCTCGCACCTGATGCGGTTGATGAATGGCTACGTACACAAAAGCAGCATGTCCTTGCGTTTTTAACCGAGTGACCGAAAACGCAGCAAATGCGGCTAGTTCAGGACGATCATATAAAGCACAGCGTCACCACCCAGCATGTCTGCAAAATTTGACAGGCTCTGCCCCGACATGCGTGGTCCAACTTGTGCAAACGGCAAAATGCCTTCGCCTTGAATTATTGAAATGATGTCGATCTCTGGCGGATTTTGCATCGCCAAGGCTAAATTAATGCCAGCCCCGTCACCAAGACGCCAATGGGGAACAAGCAGGTCGCCTTTCAGCACCGCCTCTGCCTCTGCCAGCACATCACGCCAGCGCGCGCCGGTGTCTGCGGGAAATTCAAGTGGCAGGGCGCTTGTCTGTCGCGGATTAGGAATCCACTCGAGCTTGTTATCCGTCTCGGTTGCAACGCGTGCCCAAAAGCTCTGGTTGTCCGCGATCATCCCCAGAAAATGCCCATGTGCGGCCCGCGAACGCGTGGCATCGGGTTGACCTTCGATTGCATGAATGAACATCGCTGCCATGTCGATCCACATCGCGTCATCGCGCGACAAGCCCAAAGATTTGGGCGACGGACTAAATTCCTTAATCGCGGCCACACTTTCGGTCACGCGGGCAATTGCAGTCGTTGGATCAAGGGCCAAAACTGTTTCACCCACCCCCGACAACAAATGCGCATAGGCCGAAAGCCACGCAGCGTCCGACGTATCAAAACGGATCGTGGGGCCCTTAGCGCCGCCTGCCAAGCCTTGGTTGAGCTGTTCCCCTGCACTATCAAGCATGCCTTCGCCGGGGTCTCGGGTGCCGTTTGCATTGATATCAAACCAAAGATCGCCCGTGTTGATTGTGACCGCGACTGCGTCTGCGTCAGTGATCGTGTCCAGCGCGTCTAGGCTGCCTTGCAGATCAATGAGCGCGGCCTGATACGTTTCTGCAATTAGCTCTGGTCGAAACGGCACGGCATTTGGATTTGGCGGCAAAGGCAAGCGTAGAAACGGCAGGCCACTCATTTCCGCCATCTCGCGATTGATTTGGGTCGCGTAAAGCGATTGTAGCGCGCTTTCGACAGCGCCCAGAAAGCGCACACCGCCAAGGGCAAACATATCGGACGGGGTTTTGTTGGGCAGGGCTGACAAGGCGCTTTCGGTTTCGGCGAGGCCAGTGTCACCGATCATTTGCGAATAATCTGTTTGTGCGACCGCAGGCGATGAAAGTCCAAGAAATGCAGCGGCCATGAAAATCGGTAAACGCATAAAATCACCTTTGATCTGTGAGACGACAAAGAAAAAGGGCGCCAGAACGGCGCCCTTTCATCTACAGATTATGCAAAACCCGAAGGTTTATTCAAGGCTGTCGTCGATGGCCTTACAGGCTGCAACAAGACCTTTGACGGCATCGACGGATTTGTCGAACATCGCTTGCTCGTCTTTGTTCATCTTAATTTCGATCACACGCTCAATGCCGCCGGCACCGATGACTGTAGGTACGCCCACGTAGAAACCGTCCAGCCCGTAAGCGCCATCAACATATGCCGCACATGGCAAGACGCGTTTTTGGTCCTTGAGGTAGGCTTCTGCCATCTCGATCCCGGATGTTGCTGGTGCGTAGAACGCCGATCCAGTTTTCAACAGGCCAACGATCTCAGCGCCGCCATCACGCGTACGCTGTACGATTGCGTCCAGCTTTTCTTTTGTCGTCCAGCCCATGTCGATCAGATCAGGCAACGGGATGCCTGCAACCGTGGAATAGCGTGTCAGCGGAACCATTGTGTCGCCGTGGCCGCCCAGAACGAAGGCAGAAACGTCGCGCATGGAAACTTTAAATTCGTCTGCAAGGAAGTGACGGAAGCGTGCGCTATCCAGAACACCAGCCATGCCGCAGACTTTTTCGGTTGGCAGGCCAGAAAATTCGCGCAGCGCCCAAACCATCGCATCAAGCGGGTTCGTGATGCAGATCACAAATGCATTTGGCGCATGGGCTGCAATGCCTTCGCCGACTGATTTCATAACTTTCAGGTTGATGCCCAATAGGTCATCACGGCTCATGCCCGGCTTGCGAGCAACACCAGCGGTCACGATGCAAACATCAGCGCCCGCGATATCAGCATAGTCGTTGGTGCCTTTGAAGCTGCCGTCGAATTTCGCTGCAGGGCCGGATTCGGCGATATCTAGCGCCTTACCTTGTGGCACGCCGTCCGCGATATCAAACAACACAACATCGCCGAGTTCTTTGACAGCAGCGAGGTGTGCAAGCGTGCCGCCAATTTGTCCGGCGCCGATAAGGGCAATCTTAGGTCTGGCCATTGAAACAGGTCCTTTGGTGATATGGTTTCGGCGCTGTGGGTAAGGGTTTGGCGGCATTTGCGCAAGTGTGCTGCGCTGCGGCATCACGCGCGCGCATGTGGTCAATGGCCTGTGAACCCGCTAACGAAGGGGGAATACAGAACAAATCAAGGCGTCCAAGTGATTGAGTTTGGCTGGGAATTTTTTGCAGTAGGCATCCCTGCGATCATCTTTGGGGGGATATCCAAGGGTGGATTCGGGTCTGGTGCAGCATTTGCGGCTGGTGCGATTCTGGCGTTGGTGGTCCCGCCGGGGGCTGCATTGGGCATCGTGCTGCCATTGTTCATGTTGGTCGATGCGGCCACTTTGAAACCCTACTGGGGCCAATGGCATTGGCCGTCGGCCAAAGGTTTGATGATTGGGGCCGTGCCGGGCTGTATCATTGCCGCCGCCCTTTATGCGGTTGTCGACGGCGATGTGTTTCGATTGTTGATCGGGGTGATTTGTCTGGCCTTTGTCGCGTTCCAGATGTCGCGCGCACTGGGCTGGCTGACAGTGCGCCCCATGCCGTTTTCCACCCCTTGGGCTTGGTTTGCAGGGCTCATCAGTGGATTTACGAGCTTTGTCAGTCACGCAGGCGGGCCACCATCTGCAGTATTCTTGTTGTCGCAAGGGCTTAGCAAGACTGCTTTTCAGGCAACAACGGTTGTCGTGTTTTGGGCCGTTAACTGGATGAAAGTGGTGCCTTATGCGTTCTTGGGGATATTTAGTTGGGACACACTGATGGGCAGCCTGTTGCTTGCACCATTCGCATTGCTTGGCGCTTGGATCGGCATCAAAGCCCACCATTTGGTCCCAGAGCGATTGTTCTTTGGCCTGACTTACGTGCTTTTGGTCGTCACTGGCGTGCGTTTGATTTGGGTTGCCATTTGACGACTTTAAGTGCTGCTGTCGAAATCGGCCAAAGGTTCGTTCACGAATTGATAGGCTTGTCCTGCGGCGACCATGCAAGTCTGCCCGCCGGGCTGCGTGACTGTAATCGTCCAAGATCCTGTGTCGTGAGAGGTGAAAACTTCGACCACTGCATTGCTGTCGTCTAGCCCAATAGATTGCCTGCTTTCGCCGAAATGTTCGGCTAGGCGCGCAACCACTTGGCCGTGATCTGCGCAGTGGACGGTTTGCGCTTGTGATTGGTTGCCGGCCAATATGGCGGCACCGATGCCAAACGACATTAGGTATAAAGTGCGTCTCATTTTGATCCTCTCCGATGTGATGAAGGGCCGCCCAAAAGGACGACTGCAAAAGTGAATCAAATTGTCGGGGTAAAATGCGTAAAAATGGTTAACACACCGTAACGATGCCTGCGTTGCTGCGACGCGGCATTATTTCCTTGAATGATCTGCGCATTTCTGGCGTTCTTTGCGCAACTTTATTGCGAGGAAGATTCGATGCACGACCGCCCTTACCGATCCGCCCTTTATATCCCTGGATCGAAGGATCGCGCGCTGGACAAGGCGCGTGGCTTGCCGGTGGATGTGATCTTGTTCGATCTAGAGGACGCAGTATCGCCAGATGCCAAAGTAGCGGCGCGTGATACGCTTTATGCGGCATTGGCTGATGACGGCTATGGTGCGCGGTTGAAAATCGTGCGGATCAATGGGCTGGATACGCAATGGGGGGCTGCAGACGCTGCTTCTGTCGCTGCAATGAATTGTGATGCGATTTTGTTGCCAAAGGTAGACGGCCCCGCGGATGTTGATGCGCTGGCCAAGCTCGTTCCTGATTTGCCGATTTGGGCAATGATGGAAACACCCCAAGGGGTTTTAAATGCTGCCGCGATTGCAGCCCATCCGCGCATTGCAGGATTTGTGATGGGCACGAATGACTTGGCCAAAGATCTGAATTCACGGACCCGCGCGGCGCTGATGACATCGTTGCAACTGTGTTTGCTCGCGGCAAAGGCTGCGGGGATTGTCGCGCTTGATGGCGTTTATAATGCCTTTAAGGACGAGGATGGTTTGCGCGCTGAATGTGCCGAGGGACGCGATATGGGTTTTGATGGTAAAACCCTGATCCATCCTGCGCAGGTCGCTATTGCCAATGCCGCTTTCGGACCGACCGAAGATGAAATTGATCTGGCCCGCCGCCAGATTGCGGCGTTTGAGGCGGCAGAGGCCGAAGGCCAAGGCGTGGCTGTGGTGGATGGTCGCATCGTCGAGAACTTGCATATCGTGACTGCCCGCGCGACTTTGGCAAAAGCCGCGATCATCGCCGCATTGGAGACAGTATGAATTTACTAATCGCAGGCGTCGTCCTTTGGTGGGCTGCGCATTTGTTCAAACGACTTGCGCCAAACGCGCGTCAAGCGCTTGGTCCTGCTGGCAACCCGATTATGGCCGTGACCATTATCTTAAGTGTCGTGCTGATGGTGCTAGGATACCGTGGCGCTGAAGGCGCTGTTTACTGGGGCCCTTCACCGATGTGGACCGGCATCAACAACCTGCTGATGATAGCGGCGTTCTATTTCTATGCTGCGAGTGCCGCGAAAGGCGCGAAAATCTGGCTCGGCACTAAAGTGCGCCATCCACAGCTCACGGGTTTTTCGATCTGGGCGGCCGCACATTTGTTGGTGAATGGCGACACGCCGTCATTCATCTTGTTCGGAGGATTGCTGGTCTGGGCCGTGGTCGAGGTTTTGTTAATCAACGCCCAAGACGGCCCTTGGGAACGCCCCGCGCGGGCGCCTGCCAAAAAAGAAATCGTCGCAATTGTTGTGACCGTTGTTTTCGTCATTGTCGTCATGGCAATTCACTACGCTTTGGGCGTCTCACCCGTAGGATAAACTTATGCAGATCTACCGACTATTGACCGGAGACGACACGTCCGCGTTTTGCCATAAAGTGTCAGATGCACTGGCCAAGGGTTGGGTGCTTTATGGCGATCCGACCTACGGGTATGACCACGCCAATGGCGTCATGCGCTGCGGGCAGGCGGTGACCAAAGATATCGATACGCCCTATTCGCCTGATATGAAGTTGGGCCAGCAATGACCAAGACAAACGCGGGCCGTTTTTTCGAAGATTATGCCGTCGGTGATGTGATCACCCATGCTGTCCCGCGTACGATTTCAGGCGGTGAACGTGCGATGTATCACGCCCTATATCCTGCACGTGGCGCGCTTTATTCATCTGATGAATTTGCCCGTGCCAGCGGTTTGCCTGCGTCCCCGATTGATGATTTGGCTACATTTCACACGGTCTTTGGCAAAACGGTTCCTGATGTGTCGCTGAATGCGGTCGCAAATTTGGGCTACGCCGAAGGGCGTTGGCTACTGCCTGTCTATCCCGGCGATACGCTGACGTCACAGTCAGAAGTGATTGGCGTCAAGCAGAACTCGAACGGGAAGTCTGGCGTGGTTTGGGTGCGCACGACGGGTCGCAATCAGCGCGGCGAGGCGGTGCTTAGCTATGTGCGTTGGGTTATGGTGCGCAAGCGCGGGCAGGGGGATGCACCTGAAACGGTGATACCAAACTTAGCGAAAACAGTCGCAGTTGCTGATCTGGTCGTGCCTGACGGGCTGACATTCGCAGATTACGATTTCGCACAAGCAGGTGAGCCGCACCGCTTGGGCGATTACGCAGTGGGCGAAGTGATTGACCACGTCGATGGTGTGACCGTTGAAGAGGCAGAGCATATGCTGGCCACTCGCCTGTGGCAGAACACCGCCAAGGTGCATTTTGATGCGACCAACCGTGCCGATGGCAAACGGCTGATCTATGGAGGGCATGTGATTTCACTGGCCCGAGCGCTTTCCTTCAATGGCTTGGCAAATGCGCAGATGATTGTGGCGCTGAATGGTGGCGCGCATGCGAACCCGTGCTTTGCGGGCGATACGGTGCGGGCGTGGTCAGAGGTTTTGGATGTCGCTGAAACAGCGGCGTCTGGTGTGGGTGCGATCAGACTTCGCTTGGTTGCGACCAAGGGCGAGGCGGGTGTTCTACGCGGTGAGGATGGCAAATACGATCCTGATGTGTTGCTTGATCTGGATTATTGGGCGTTGATGCCACTTTAACCCATTGGATGTATTTTGTGATCACATCATTTTTTAGTGTGATCACAAAAGATGAGAAACTGATGCCACGCGTCACTTTTTCACAGTTTAGCGCGGTGGCTCCACGTGACTCTTGATCTTGAATGAGGCACAAGAGGTAAAAGGCGTCGTCTTGCCAGACGACAAAAGCCAACGAAGGGAACTGTTATGGCTGATGTGAACCGGGGCAATCGCCCGCTTTCACCGCATTTGACGATCTACCGTCCACAATGGACGTCGATTTCATCGATCCTAGTGCGGATCACCGGAAACGCACTGCTAGTGTCCGCATTGCTGATTGTTTGGTGGTTTGTCGCCGCGGCATCAGGACCAGTAGCATTTGCGACTGCGAATGGGTTTATCACCAGCTGGTTTGGTGACCTGATTATGACGCTGTCGGTGCTGGGCCTTTGGTATCACTCGTTGGGCGGTTTGCGTCACCTTGTTTGGGACAGCGGCCGGATGCTTGATGTCAACAAATCAGAGATGGCCGCGCAAATGATGATGGTTTTGGCAGTACTGCTGACCATTTTCACCGTCATCGCGACATAAGGAACAACATCATGGCATTCTTAACTGATCGCAAACGCGCTGTTGGCATGGGGTCTGCAAAGACTGGAACCGAACATCACTGGATGATGATGGTGTCTTCTGTTGCGCTGCTGCTTCTCATTCCAATGTTTGTTTTCACCTTCGGGGCCATTCTTGGATCGCCCTATGAAGAGGTGATTGCCTATTACCAACGTCCATTCCCCGCGATTGTCGCGATTTTGACGATGCTGGTTGGCTTTTTCCACTTTCGTGGTGGTGTCCAAACACTGATCGAAGACTATGTTCATGGTTTCGCACGTAAAGTGGCAATCATTGGCATGATCTGCCTTTCCTATGGTGCGGCGGCATTTGCGATTTTCGCAATCGTCCGTATCGCCCTTTAATTCCCGCGGAGCATTCACTCATGGCTGCATATGAATATGAAACCCACACCTACGACGCAATTGTTGTCGGTGCTGGTGGTGCTGGTCTGCGCGCGACGCTGGGCCTAGCTGAACAAGGGCTGCGCACAGCCTGTATTACAAAAGTGTTCCCGACACGGTCGCACACTGTCGCGGCCCAAGGTGGCATTGCGGCATCGCTGGGCAACATGGGTCCGGATAGCTGGCAGTGGCACATGTATGACACCGTCAAAGGCTCTGACTGGTTGGGTGATACCGACGCGATGGAGTATTTGGCCCGTGAAGCCCCCAAGGCTGTTTACGAGCTAGAGCATTACGGCGTGCCGTTTTCGCGCACCGAAGAGGGCAAGATTTATCAGCGCCCCTTTGGCGGTCACACGACAGAATTTGGCGAAGGTCCACCCGTGCAGCGCACTTGTGCTGCAGCCGACCGTACCGGTCATGCAATCTTGCACACGCTTTACGGCCAATCGCTAAAGCAGCAGGCCGAGTTCTATATTGAATATTTCGCGCTTGATTTGATCATGTCCGAAGACGGTGTTTGTCAGGGCGTCATCGCCTGGAAATTGGACGACGGCACGATGCACGTCTTCAACGCCAAGACGGTTGTTCTGGCAACAGGTGGCTATGGTCGCGCCTATTTCTCTGCCACGTCTGCGCACACCTGTACTGGTGATGGCGGCGGCATGGTGGCCCGACAGGGCCTGCCTTTGCAAGACATGGAGTTCGTGCAATTCCACCCAACTGGTATCTACGGCGCAGGCTGTCTGATCACCGAAGGCGCGCGCGGCGAGGGTGGCTATTTGACCAACTCCGAAGGCGAACGCTTTATGGAGCGTTACGCGCCAAATTATAAGGACCTTGCCCCGCGCGACTATGTCAGTCGATGCATGACGATGGAGATCCGTGAAGGGCGCGGTGTTGGTGCTAACAAAGACCACATCCACCTGAACCTGAACCATCTGCCTGCGGCAGCCTTGGCCGAACGTCTGCCCGGTATTTCAGAATCCGCGCGCATTTTCGCAGGCGTTGATGTGACCAAGGAAGCGATCCCTGTATTGCCGACTGTGCACTATAACATGGGCGGTATTCCGACGAACTATCATGGCGAGGTTCTGAACCCGACCAAAAAAGACCCTAACGCAACTGTGCCGGGCTTGATGGCAGTGGGTGAAGCGGGCTGTGCATCTGTGCACGGCGCGAACCGTTTGGGATCAAACAGCTTGATCGACCTTGTGGTCTTTGGGCGTGCGGCCGCGATCCGTGCAGGCGAAACTGTTGATCGCAAAGCACCCAACCCGACACTGAACCAAGCGTCTGTTGATGCATGCTTTGACCGTTTCGACGGGCTGCGCCACGCCAAAGGCAGTGTCGGCGCCCCTGAATTGCGTTTGGAAATGCAGCAAGCGATGCAGGCCGATGCGGCTGTGTTCCGCACCGACAAAACGCTGGCTGAAGGCGTTGAAAAGATGACCAAGATCGCTGGCAAAATGGATGATCTGTTCGTCACTGACCGCAGTCTGGTTTGGAACAGCGACCTGATGGAAACGCTGGAACTGACGAACCTGATGCCGAACGCGCTGGCCACGATTGTGGGTGCTGAGGCGCGCAAAGAAAGCCGCGGCGCACATGCGCATGAGGATTATTCCACGCGGGATGACGAAAAATGGCGGGTGCACACGATCAGCCATGTTGATGGTGCAAAGGTTAAGCTGAGCTACCGTCCCGTTATCACCAAGGGTCTGACCACCGAAGCCGAAGGCGGTATATCTGAAGCAAAGATCGCACCCAAAGAACGGACGTTCTAATGCGGCGGATTGCTGTCATATCCCTTTGTGTCGCGGGCCTTGCTGCATGTGCACCGATGACACCAGAACGCGCGGCTGACCGCTGCGAGGAACGCGCACGCGCGGCTCAAGGGCCAGAGGTTGGCCTGACGATGGGCGTGAATAACCGCACGGGCGTGTTTGGCGGTGCCAGCATTGGAATAAGCGCAGATTCGATCATGGGCCGCGATCCTTTGGCGGTTTATGAAAGCTGTGTGATGAATTTGACGGGCGAACTCCCGATCCGGCCTGCGCGTTTGCGCGATATTTAAGCTACGCGAGAAGAGAGAAGAATATGGTACAACTGACACTTCCAAAGAATTCCCGCATGAACGTGGGCAAAACCTGGCCAAAGCCAGAGGGCGCGACCAACCTGCGTAAGGTTCAAGTGTACCGCTGGAACCCCGACGATGGCAAAAACCCCCAGCTCGACACATATTTTGTCGACATGGATAGCTGCGGCCCGATGATTTTGGACGCACTGATCAAGATCAAAAACGAGACTGATCCGACGCTGACGTTCCGCCGTTCTTGCCGCGAAGGAATTTGCGGGTCTTGTGCGATGAACATCGACGGGATCAACACGTTGGCCTGCATCTACGGCATGGATGAAGTCAAAGGTGACGTGAAGATCTACCCGCTGCCGCACATGCCCGTCATTAAGGACTTGATCCCTGATCTGACGCATTTTTATGCGCAGCATGCCTCTGTGATGCCGTGGCTTGAGACGAAAACAAACCGCCCTGCCAAAGAGTGGAAGCAGTCGATTGATGACCGCAAAAAGCTGGACGGTCTCTATGAATGTGTGATGTGCGCGTGTTGCTCCACGTCCTGCCCATCATACTGGTGGAATGGTGATCGGTATCTTGGACCAGCCGCTTTGTTGCACGCATATCGCTGGATCATCGACAGCCGTGATGAGGCGACAGGCGAGCGTCTGGACGAGTTGGAAGATCCGTTCAAGCTGTACCGTTGCCACACGATTATGAACTGCGCCAAGACTTGCCCGAAGGGTCTGAACCCTGCCGCAGCGATTTCGCACATCAAAGGTATGATGGTTGAGCGGGTCGTTTAAGTCATACTAACCGAATGAAAAAACGCCGCCCACATTGGGCGGCGTTTTGCGTTTAGCAGTAGCGTTCGGGTGCTTTGGATTGCCCTTCGCTATAACGGTCGCCCCATGCCCATCCGACGGGTAAGATGGCGTCGATATTGGCGATCAGATCAGGTGTCATGTCGATTTGATCCGCCCCTTCCCAATCGCCGACATGCGCTGCCGTTCGGCTACCGGGAATAGGGATCACGTGGTCGCCTTGATCCAAGAGCCACGCCAATGCCATGGCAGGCGCGCTATGCCCGTATTCTGCGGCAAGCGTCTGAAAGGCCTGCGCGCGTGATTTGTTCTGCTCCCAGTTAGGGGCTTGAAAGCGCGGCATTTCCAGCCGGAACGCGCCAAAGTCTGGATGAGCGGGATCGATCACGCTACGCCCGAAAACGCCACGTGCCAGCGGCGAGAATGGGATAAA
>RCNC010002685.1_pt1 | contig 11787 bp, 12 predicted proteins | sample 2041301 | NCBI WGS metagenome assembly RCNC01 (sample SAMN09708231, study PRJNA481090) | Marine sediment metagenome, whole genome shotgun sequencing project. | biome: marine sediment; feature: ocean; material: sediment; isolation source: Sewage treatment plant 13A marine sediment (STP13A) ... | reverse complement strand
TCCTGCGACAAGGATGTCTGTCTCGACCAGGAGCAACAAAAAAAAGGCCGCTAATGCGGCCTTTTTTTGTTGGGCATAAAAAAAGTCGGCGTCCTTGCCGACTTAGTTCTCGTATCAACCATAAGGAGATGCGAGGGTTGGAAGAAGCCAACCCTGAGCGATTAGGGATGACTTCGAGGACAATCTTAAGTTTGTTCACCCAGCGCCGGTGTGATTGCGTTCACAGATCCATCCCTAAAAACGAAAAGGGGCGCCATAAGGCGCCCCAAAAATGCTATTTCGAAGATTAAGTTAAGTCGGACTTAGTCTTCTGTTCGCAGACCTTCGAGGAAAGCCTGAAACTTTTGCTGCTCAACATTCTGCTTTACGACATCGCGAACACTCTCGAGAGGAGGTGGCTCATTGTTACGAGATTCCTCACGCAAGATGACGTGCCAGCCGAAATCGGTTTGGACAGGAGTCTTGGTGTACGTGCCGTTCAGCAGTCTTGCTACCGCGTCGGAAAATGGTGCAACCATTTGGTTCGGTGAGAACCAGCCAAGGTCGCCACCCGACGCTGCGGATGGCCCCGTTGAATGTTCCGTCGCCAGTGCCGCGAAATCAGCGCCGGCGTCCAACTGTGTGATGAGGTCGGTTGCCGCGCCTTGTGTCTCTACTAGAATATGCCGCGCCTTAAATTGCAGGTCCGGGGCCAATAGTGCTTGAGAGGCATAGGCTTCTTGTATTTCTTCTTCAGTCGCTGGATTGCTTGCTAACCAGTCACTGACAACCGCCTGGGCTAAGATCGCTCGGTACTGCAGCTCGATCTGGGCCTTTGTTGTTTCGTCTTTGGCTAGTTCATCTGCCCGCGGAAGCGTAGTCAGGAGATAAATGTCTTTCATCTCTGTCAGAACATTCTCTCGCTCTTCTGCCGTTGCTTCTGCTGCAGGCTTCTGAATTCTGGTTTGCAGATATTGTTCAAACATTATCGAGCTAATTTCGACGCCATTCACCGTCGCGACGGTTTGGGCGAAAGCGGGTGCAGCCGCAAACGTTAAGGCTATGGCGACAATTGATGTCAGGGTGGTTCCAGTACGTCTGGAACTATTACGGTTATCCATTTACGAGTCCTCGTTCAAATGATTCGGATAATTGGATCATGAATCATGATCCATTGGGGAAATAGCGTTGATTCGCAATGCATGAACATCGCTTTGCATGAATGAGCCAAGGGCATCATAAACCATCCGATGCCGATTGATCCTGCTCTGTCCTGCAAATTCTTCAGACACGACCTTGACGTCAAAGTGCCCTTTACCTTCTTTGGCACCCGCATGACCAGCATGCAAATGACTTTGATCCTTGACCAAAACCTCGGACGGAGCGAAAGCATCGATCAGAAGCTTTTCAATAGTAGTCGCGCGCTCGTTCATTCCGATGTGTCTTCCGGCAACTTCTTAGCCAGCCAAATTGATTGGGCAATAATGAAGACGAACGTAAGTCCCATAAGGCCAATCAGCTTGAACTTGACCCAGGTAGGCTCTGAGTAAGTGTAAGCGACGTAAATGTTCAGGCCACCCGCGACCATAAAGAAAACAACCCACGCCAGGTTAAGCTTGGCCCACTGCTCCTTCGCGAGCTCGATTGCTGAGTCCGTAGATACGGTGGCCGCTTCCATGAGGCGTTGGATGAATGGTTTCTCACCAATGAACTGACTGCCAAGAAACGCTATCGCGGCGAGCCAATAGAACACGGTTGGCTTCCACAGGAAGATCATCTTGTTGTCGAGCAGCAACGCTCCGCCACCCAAAACGATCACCAAGAGAGTCGAAACCGCGGAAATCTTGTTAAAGGTCTTGGTCAGGAACCACTGCAGCGCGAACGCAGCCGGAGCTGCGATCATGATCACCACGAGCGCGGTGAAAAAATCGTAGGTAATAAAGTAAGCCGCAAAGAAAAGGACGATCGGCAAGAAATCGATCAGTAATGGCATGTCAAAAACATTCAGGAAATTAAGGGGCGGCATAATAGCCTAATTACCCGCGAATTGACCATTCAACTGGCCTACAATCCGCGCGTGGCCACACTAATTGAAATGCATGCAACCGATCCGCAGCCGCGGCGTATAGCCTCTGTAGGGCGAATTATCCGTAGCGGGGGGCTCATCGCCTATCCGACGGACTCGAGCTACGCGTTTGGCTGCCATATCGGCGACAGCAAGGCTATTAATCGAATTCATCGCATTCGGCGTACTGACAAGACACATAATTTCACATTGGTGTGTCGAGATTTGTCGGAGATTGGAATCTATGCGCGTGTAGATAATTGGGCATACCGCCTCATCAAGTCGATGACGCCAGGCCCTTACACCTTCATCCTGCCCGCTACACGCGAGGTGCCCAAACGCCTGCAGAACCCCAAAAGACGCACGATCGGGCTGCGGGTCCCCGATCACCCAGTCGTGCGAGCCATTCTCAAGGAACTGGATGAGCCTATAATGAGCTCAACCTTATTGTTGCCCGGGGACGAACATCCAATGACGGATCCGTTTGAGATCGATCGGCGTATCGGCCATGAAATTGAGGCGATTATAGAAGCGGGTCCGGTCGGTATTGAGCCGACTAGCGTGATCGATCTGACCGATGGCTACGCCAAAGTGCTGCGCAAAGGTCGAGGCGACGTTAGCGCGCTTGTCTGATCACTCTTTAGCCGAACAAACACAAGTGCAGCATGAGTATAGAATTGCGCTAGAATGCGCCAGAATCGCCATGGAATCCCGATGAAGCCTGATCTTAAAGTCCTGACCCCCGAAGACGCACCGAAGCCGGTTCAGGACGAGCAACAGTCCCCAGCGCAGTCCGAAATGCCGTTTGCGGTCGTATCTGGCGAACCAATCACGACGTTGCCGCAGGACTTGTATATACCACCGCATGCTTTGCAGGTATTTCTGGAAGCGTTTGAGGGACCGTTAGATCTGCTCCTGTACCTGATTCGCAAGCAAAACATCGACATTCTTGATATCCCCATTTCGGAAATTACGACGCAATACGTTCAGTACATCGAAGTGATGAGTGAAATGCAGCTCGATCTGGCCGGAGAATATCTGGTCATGGCTGCGATGCTGGCCGAGATCAAATCCCGCCTGCTACTTCCAAGGCCGCAAGTTGTAGAAGAGGATGAGTCGGATCCGCGTGCGGAGCTGGTGCGACGGCTACAAGAATATGAGCGTTATAAGAAAGCGGCGCAGGACATCAGTGACCTGCCGCGACTTGAGCGCGACACGTTCGTCGCGTCCGCGGATGCGCCGGAACGTAAAGTTGTAACCAAGCTCCCGGACGTAACGCTCGAAGATCTATTGGTAGCATTTCACGATGTTCTGCAGCGGGCGCAGATGTATTCCAATCTGCATCTGCAGCGTGAGCCTCTGTCAGTCCGACAACGGATGTCTGACATATTGACGCAAATCAATGCCAGTGAGTTTTCAGGCTTTGCTGATTTGTTCGATCCGGCGGAGGGCCGGCACGGCGTTACCGTCACATTCCTGGCAATTTTGGAGCTTCTAAAAGAAGCGACCATCGAAGTTGTGCAGGGCGAGGAATATTCAGCAATTCATGTTCGTGTAGCGTCGTCGGTTCGATTGGTCGACGATGACATGGATGACACACCCGTGGACTATTAGAGACCCCATTTAATGGATGCAGTTGAGATCAAGTACTTTATCGAAGCGGCTCTGCTTGCCGCCGGTCGACCATTGAGTGTCGACCACTTGCAGAGTTTGTTTGACGGTAGAACGGCGCCGGAGAAATCGGAGATTCGCGATGCGATAGCTGCGTTAGTCGAAGACTACGAACCTCGCGGTATCGTGATCGGAGAAGTTGCCTCCGGATTTCGGCTGCAAATAAAAAGCACAATGGCCGATCGTTTGCAGAAGCTCTGGGAAGAGCGGCCGCCACGCTACTCGCGAGCAATGTTTGAGACGCTTGCGTTGATCGCGTACCGCCAGCCTATTACCCGCGGTGAGATCGAAGAAGTTCGCGGCGTTTCTGTGAGCTCGAATATCATGCGTACGTTGATCGAGCGCGATTGGGCTCGAGTCGTTGGGCATCGCGACGTTCCGGGCCGCCCGGAAATGTTCGGCACAACCAAAGGTTTCCTGGATTACTTCGGACTTAAACGTCTCGATGATTTGCCACCACTGGCGGACTTGTCGGACTGGGAAAGCCTGCGTGTACAACTGAACCTGCCGGCGGTTGAAGAAGACGCCACCAATGCGATGCCAGCTGTCCCCGAATTGCCCATTCTGTATCCGGAGTCGGACGAGGCCGAAGAAGAGAATGAGGATGAATCAGATATTATGAGTGATTCCGAAATCGACGCGATCAACCAACGGATTCCTGACCTCATGGCCGTCGATGATTCAGCCGAAGAACCAGTTGACGAAAATATCGCCGACGGCACTGACGAGGACGAGGACCAAAACGCGTCAGCCAGCAGTGGCTGATCGTATTCAGAAGGTTCTGGCCGCTGCCGGTCACGGCTCGCGGCGCGCTATCGAGCAATGGATTCGTGAAGGCCGGCTCGAAGTGAACGGTGCGGTACCCACCCTTGGTGATTCTCTGGAAGGCGGTGAGCGTATAACGCTTGATGGTCGCCCGCTGGGCATCTACCGGGGGCAAACCGAGCATCGGCATTTGCTCTATAACAAACCGCCTGATGAAGTTACCACTCGCTCAGACCCGGAGGGCCGCAAACGTGTTTTTGACAGTTTGCCGAAGCTCAAAGGTTCGCGCTGGGTCGCGGTCGGCCGCCTGGACATGACGACGACGGGATTGCTGCTATTCACGACGGATGGCGCCTTGGCCAATGCTCTGATGCATCCCTCCGCGGAGATCATTCGAAAGTATTCCGTACGAGTTCACGGACAGCCTACGGCGGAGCACATCTCCGCACTGTTGCAAGGCGTTGAGTTGGATGATGGTCTAGCGCGTTTCGGCGCGGTAGAGGCAGGTCAGGGGGAAGGCCGGAATCGCTGGTTCAATGTGACCCTCAGTGAGGGGCGTAATCGGGAGGTCCGCAGATTATGGGAGTCACAGGGCTTTGAAGTGAGTCGACTGATACGAACAGGCTACGGGCCGATCGAATTACCGCGAAAACTTCGTGTCGGCCGCTACGAAAATCCAACGGAAGCGCAGGCGAAATTGCTCTACATAGCAGGCGGATTGGCGACCGAAGACAAAGAAAAAAAGCAAAGATCGACAAATAAAAGCTTTAAAAAGAGAAAGTTAAAGAAGAAACCTAAGGTATAGTCTCATTGTGAATCGAGACTTTCGCCAGTAATGCCCTTGCTGTCGGGCCCCAACAAGAAGAGATAAGGCGCCAGGATCTCCTCGGGCCGTTTCAGTTTATCTCTATCCTCGCCCGGAAACGCTTCCAGTCGCAGGCCAGTTCGAGTTGCCCCAGGGTTAATGCAGTTGACCCGCAGCTTGCCTTGGCGATGTTCGTCGGCCAGCACTTGAGAAAGTCCTTCGGTCGCAAACTTGGATGCCGCATAGGCTCCCCAGTACGCACGCCCGATTCGGCCAACGCTGCTACTGGTAAAGATGATCGATGGGTCCTCTGCCTGTTTCACCATCGGCAGCAGCACCTGAGTCAGTGCAAAAGCGGATGTCACGTTGACGTGCATAACGCGCTGCCACTGCACCGCGTCGTACTGTTCGATTGAAAATCGATCGCCAATAATACTGGCGTTGTGCACCAATCCGTCCAGGCGCCCGTATTCGTCCGCCAGATTCGTCGCAAGCGACTCGTAGGCGTTGCTGTTGGCGCTGGCCAGATCAAGTACGGCAATAGACGGCCGCGGGGCAGTCCCCAATGCTTCTATCTCGTCGTAGACTTTTTCGAGCTTCTGAACATTGCGGCCATGTAGGATGATTTGACCACCGAGAGCGGCTGCGCTCAGCGCCAATGCACGACCGATGCCGTCACTTGCGCCGGTGACCATGATGATGCGGTCGCGTAGCAGGTCGGGGGCGGCCGTGTAGGTTTTGTAATCGTTATTCAATGTTTTTCCTGGCTTTCATCTTCATCGCCCGTGCTATCTATCATCGTTCGCGGCACAGGATCGAGTGTTTCAATTTTTTCCATTTTCTTCTTGGCATGTATGCCGAGTTCCACAAATTTGCGGGCGCCTGGCAAAACCTTTCGCTCGAGTGATCCAACGGCCCGGTTATAGCTCTCCACACTGCTTCCCAACTGCCGGCCAACTTTGTTCATGTGGGTCACAAATGTAGCCAGGCGGCCGTACAGGTCCTCGGCGAGTACGCGAATTTCTTGTGCGTTATCTGCAAGCGCTAACTGACGCCAGCCATAAGCGACGGCTTTAAGCAGGGCAACGAAACTCGTTGGCGTCGCCAGAATGATTTGCTGCGCCAGAGCGGTTTCTATGAGATCCGGGTCTTCGTTGAGCGCGGCGCTCAGGAATTGATCGCCGGGAATAAACAGGATGACGAACTCCGGGCTATTCGTAAATTGTGCCCAGTACGCTTTGCTGGATAACATTCGGATATGTTCTCGAACGTTGCGTGCGTGTCGCTGCAGGCCCAGCTTTCGTTGCGCATCGTCCTTTGCCTCGACCGCCTCCAGATAAGCATCGAGAGGGGTTTTAACGTCAACAACAAGGTCGCGCTGATTGGGCATACGCACGACCATGTCCGGTCGAATGATCTGATCGTCGCCAACGCTGTGAACCTGCTCCTGAAAATCACAGTGTTCAACCATACCGGCAAGCTCAACCAGGCGGCGCAGGGTTATTTCACCCCAACGTCCCCGCACTTCAGGTCGGCGTAGAGCATTGACCAGATTCTGCGTCTCTTGTGCTAATGACTGCTGGCCCAAATGCATCGATTCCAGCTGGGACTTGATGCCACCGTAGGCCTCGCTACGAGATTTCTCCAACTCGGTTATTTGTTTTTGCGATGCCTGCAAGGCGTCGTTGATAGGCTTAACGAGATCTTCAATCGCTTTCTCGCGGTCACCGAGGTCTCTCTTGGCCTTGTCTTGCTGTGCGCCCAGGTTTTGCTCTGCAAGTCGCAAAAAATTTTCGCTGTTCGATTTTAGGGACTGGTTCGCCAGATCCGAAAAAGCAGTGGTTAACTGTAATCGAGCCGCGTCAAAGGCACTTTCGCGTTCACGCTGCAGTGCCTCCTGGTTGCTAAGAAGGGCTTCGAGATGTGCCTGACGACGTCCTGCAATCAGCCAGGCGATCAAGGCGCCCAGCAGCAGTCCAAGTAACAGAGCCGGCCCCCCTATCTGGACGAGTGGTGAATTCAGGTCCAGAGCATTCATGAAGAACTGAGATTTACCGCTTTGAGCAGGATCTGGACCAGATCGTGAGGATCAGCTGCAAATTCATCGGCACCCCAGTCTCTCGGATCATCGTCAGCCGTGATATATCCATATCCGGCCGCGACCGTAGCCATACCAGCGTTGTAACCGGCCTCAATGTCCCGCAAGGCATCACCGACATAAATACAGTCCTCTGGCGCGACATCGGACAGAGTGCATGCGTGATACAGAGGCCCAGGGTCCGGCTTGCGAGTCGACAAGGTGTCGCCGCACACAGTACAGGCACTGCGGTCAGCAAGATTTAGTATGTCCATGATCGGATTGGCGAGATGCGCGGGCTTGTTGGTAACTACGCCCCAGGGTATTTGAGCGTCGTCGAGAAGCTCCAAGAGGTCCTCGAGTCCATCAAAAACGCTGGACTGCTCACAAACCTGCTGGGCATAGCGCTCAATAAAGTCGCACATCAAAGAACTGTCAGGCGTGATCAGCTCATCCGGGAACGCCAGTGTCAGCAAGCCCATGGCCCCGTTAGATACGTGCGCGCGACCTAGTTCATAGGGAACGGGCTCTACGCCGTTGGTCTCTTGCAGATCTTGCAGTGCGGCGACCATGTCAGGCGCCGTATCCACCAAGGTGCCATCGAGATCGAAAAAGACAGCTTCGGTGTTGCCGTAAAATAAGTTAGACAAGGGACTCACCCGCTTGCGGACGCGAATAGTGCATCAGGTAGTTAACGTCGAGACCTGGCCCCAGGGAATACTCGCGAGATATTGGATTGTAGTGCATGCCAATGCTGGCTTTGAGCTCCAGGTCGGCGGCTCTTGCCCAGTCATCGAGCTCCGAGGGGCGTATAAACTTCTGATAGTCATGCGTCCCCGCCGGCAACATCTTCAGCACATACTCTGCGCCAACGATGGCAAGCATGAAAGATTTGGCGTTGCGGTTGATGGTCGAGAAAAACGCGTGGCCGCCTGGGCGCAACAAGGTATGCACCGATGCGATGATCTCGGACGGGTGCGGCACGTGCTCTAGCATTTCAAGGCAAGTAACCACATCAAACTGGCCAGCGTGGCTCGCAGCGAGCTCCTCAGCGGTAGATTGCTGATAGTCGACTTCAACGCCTGTTTCGATTTGGTGCAGCCGGGCGACCGAGAGCGGCCCCTCGGCCATATCGATACCCGTCACTAGCGCGCCAGCCTGCGCCATAGACTCCGCCAGGATGCCACCGCCGCAGCCGATATCGACAACTTTGCTGGCGTTGAGATCGACGTGCTGCCGAATCCAGTCCAGCCGCAGCGGATTTATCTCGTGCAGGGGCCGAAATTCGCCGTCTGCGTCCCACCAGCGGGTCGCCAGGGCGTCAAATTTGGCTACCTCGTGAGTATCTACGTTTTGTCTAATTTCGCTCATGGCCATGTTTGTCGTATTTGGGCCAAAATTGGCCACAAAGGAGAGCGCAGTATACAGGCCGCAGCGCCTGCTACCACTGGCATTCGGAGGATGATTAAAAGGCCCAGAAACACTGCTGATTTGAGTCGCTATGTGGTAGAATTTCACCCTTGATACGGCCCCATGAGCGGGGCGAATCGAGCCCGGCAAAATTAAGAAGTTTTCCGATAAATTCAAAGTTTAAATAATGCGTTCCGGTTCCGCTTTTTGGGCAGAACCGCGCTGAGATTGTGAGTAAATATGGCTGAAGTTGCCCAGGAACTGCTAACCGTAAGTCTCGAAGATGAGATGCAGCAGTCCTATTTAGATTACGCGATGAGTGTCATCGTCGGCCGCGCACTGCCGGACGCCCGTGATGGCCTGAAACCCGTTCACCGCCGCGTTTTACATGCGATGCGCGAGCTCGGCAATGACTACAATAAGCCGTATAAGAAATCCGCGCGCGTCGTTGGCGACGTCATCGGTAAATACCATCCTCACGGCGATTCAGCGGTCTACGACACCATCGTTCGTATGGCACAGCCCTTTTCCATGCGTGCAATGCTTGTCGACGGTCAGGGCAACTTTGGCTCGGTTGACGGCGATGCTCCGGCAGCCATGCGTTATACCGAAGTCCGGATGTCCAAGATCGCCCATGAACTGCTCGCAGACATCGAGAAGGAAACGGTCGATTTCGTAGAAAACTACGACGGCTCCGAGAGCGAACCGTCCGTAATGCCGACGCGTTTGCCGAATCTGCTCGTTAACGGCTCTTCGGGCATTGCCGTCGGCATGGCGACCAATATTCCGCCACACAATTTATGCGAGGTGATCGACGCGACATTAGCGCTGATCGAAGATCCGGATATTGACGTGCCAGGTTTGATGGAGCACATGCCTGGGCCGGACTTTCCGACTGCGGGCATCATAAACGGTGCGCAGGGCATCTATTCTGCCTACAAGACCGGTCGAGGACGGGTCTATATTCGGGGCAAGACGCACATCGAACCGATCGGCAAGGGCGACCGCGAAGCCATTATCATCACCGAGTTGCCGTTTCAGGTAAATAAGGCGCGGCTGATTGAGAAGATTGCAGACCTCGTGCGCGACAAGCGTATAGAAGGCATCAGCGAACTTCGCGATGAGTCCGATAAGGACGGTATGCGAGTCGTCATCGAATTGCGACGCGGCGAGAATTCCGACGTAGTACTGAATAATCTATACAAGCAGACCCTGCTGCAGAACGTATTTGGCATCAATATGGTTGCTCTGCTTGATGGTCAGCCGCAGCTTCTTAGTCTGAAACAGCTGTTAGAGGCATTTCTTAGTCATCGCCGGGAAGTTGTTACTCGACGGACTATATTTGACCTGCGTAAGGCTAGAGACCGAGCCCACGTTCTGGAAGGACAGGCGGTCGCGTTAGCGAATATTGACCAGGTCATTGCCTTGATTAAAGCTTCACCGACACCTGCCGAGGCGAAGGTCGCTTTGATGGCTACGAGCTGGGCGCCGGGCTCAGTCACCGCGATGCTCGAGGCGGCTGGCGATACCGATACACGCCCCGACGGATTAGAAGACGGGTTCGGTATGGTAGACGCAAACTACCGGCTCTCGCCAGTGCAGGCGCAAGCCATTCTTGACCTGCGCCTACATCGACTGACCGGGCTTGAGCAAGACAAAATAATCAACGAATACAAAGAGATATTATCGAAAATTCAAGGACTTTCTGAAATACTGGGTGACCCGGACCGATTGCTACAAGTTATCCGCGACGAACTCGCCGTGGTCCGCGAAAACTTTGGCGACGAACGCCGCACAGTAATCCTGCAAGACCACAGCGATCTGAGCGTCATTGATCTCATTCCGAGCGAGGAGGTCGTAGTAACGTTGTCGCATGGCGGTTACGCCAAAGCGCAGCCGATCGATGTCTACGAGGCACAAAAACGCGGCGGCCGTGGTCGGTCCGCGACCAAGGTCAAAGACGAAGACTTCATCGACAATCTGTTCATTGCGAATACGCATGACACCATCCTGTGCTTCTCGAGCCGCGGCAAGATGTATTGGCTTAAGGTCTATCAGGTACCACAAGCGAGCCGCGGCTCACGCGGCAAGCCAATCGTCAATTTATTGCCGTTGGATGAAGGCGAAAGAATCAACGCAGTGCTCCCGATCAAGGAGTATGACGAAGAGAGCTATGTCTTCATGGCGACTTCGGGCGGCACGGTCAAAAAGACACCATTGAGCCAATTCTCACGACCGCGATCGAGCGGCATCATCGCTATCGACCTGCGCGACGACCACCTGGTGGACGTGGCAATTACGGACGGTAAGTCAGAAATTCTACTGGTCGCGAGTTCCGGTAAGGGCATTCGCTTTGCTGAGGAAGACGTGCGACCCATGGGGCGTGGCGCCGCCGGTGTTCGCGGCATCAAGATGGGAGCTGGCCATGAATTGATCGGCCTGATCATTGTTCGCGAGGGATTGATTCTCACGGCCACTGAAAATGGATATGGCAAGCGCACGGGAATAGACGACTTCCCGGTACAAGGTCGCGGCGGCCAGGGTGTGATTGCCATTCAAACCTCGGAACGTAATGGGCGAACAGTGGGTGCCGTACAGGTCGGCGAGGACGATGAGATCATGTTGATCAGCTCAAATGGCACCTTGGTGCGTACTGCAGTCAGCGATATTTCGGTGCAAGGAAGAAATACGCAGGGCGTTCGTTTGATTCGTGTAGGGTCTGAACAACGACTCGTTGGTGTTGCACGCATCGAGTTTATTGAGGAAGAAGAAGAAGAGTAAGACTAAGGATTACCCCTACGATGTCCCGCGTACATAATTTTAGCGCCGGCCCTGCCGCGCTGCCCCTGGAAGTGCTCGACATTATCAAGTCTGACATTCCGGACTGGAATGGCACCGGCATGTCGGTCATGGAAATCAGTCACCGCAGCAAGCAGTTCATCGAACTGGCTGAGCGCAGCGAGGCTAATCTTCGTAATTTGCTGGCGATTCCCGACAATTACAGCGTCCTTTGGA
>RCNC010002683.1_pt1 | contig 11792 bp, 10 predicted proteins | sample 2041301 | NCBI WGS metagenome assembly RCNC01 (sample SAMN09708231, study PRJNA481090) | Marine sediment metagenome, whole genome shotgun sequencing project. | biome: marine sediment; feature: ocean; material: sediment; isolation source: Sewage treatment plant 13A marine sediment (STP13A) ... | reverse complement strand
AGACCTATGGCGAGCGCTGCGGGCAAGATACCCGCCAGGGCCAACAGCTGATCCCCAATCACCACGCCCGCCACCGTCAGGGCGACTGCCGTCAACGCCGCCGCAATTGGTGGCCCGAAAGAGGCCTCGGGCGTGCGGGAGACCGAGCCGAGCGCGAGGAGCCTATCCACGGTTTGCAGGCGTACGCCGATCACCTTCTGGAGTTTCTCGTCATCGCCGAAACCAAGCGCAACAGAACTCTCCCTCGCAACGCGAATCGCCTCCTCATAGAGGGCGCTCGCTTCGGACGCTCTCTGCACAGCCTCATCGCTTTTGAACTTCGCCTCGCGAACGCGCTCCTTCTCCGAATCGAATTGGTTTCCCAACTCGAGGTCGACCGTGATTTCAGCCGCGGTTTCGACGGTCCAGCCCTCGCCCATTTCGGTGCCTTGCCTTCGCAGGTCCGCTTCAATTTCCCCGAGCAGCACCTCGTCCCGGTGGAGCTGTTCAGCCTCGGCCCGGAACCACTCGCACCTCGCTCCGAGACGCTCGATGGCCTCCTCACGAGCCAGCAACGCCTCGTCCACGTCGAGTGCATCAGCCTCTCGTCTGGCGCGCTCGGCGGCGAGCCTGTGTTCGTCCGCGGATTCCTCATCAAGGCGAGTCCTCTCCTCGAGCCGGCGTCCTTCCGCCAAAAGTGCAGCCAGCTTCTCCTCGTCCTTTCTGGCGGCGGCAAGCGCCAAATTGGCTGCATCCAGCTCCAGACCCACAACTGCCCTGCGTTCACGATCGGTTCGATAGCGCTCCGCCATTTCCTGAAGGCGCCGTCTCTCGTCCCGAATCGACCGTAGATCTTTGTTGAGAGTGTGGATCTTCCGAGTTCTCGCGCGCGGCGCCCACAGTTCATCGGTAAGAGATTGCAGCCGTCCCAACACATCGTGCGGGTTCACGCCAAGCCCGGCGGTACTGGCGTAGAGCCGGGATTGAATTCCCGCGAGCGAGCCGAGGTCGGATAGTTCTTCGAGAGAGAATCCAAAGACGGTACGGTAGACGGCAGCGCTCACCGAGCTTGTCAGTGGTTCGAGAAACGCCTCCAGGGTCTCCTCGCCTCGAGGCCCGTGGACGAGTGCATCGCCGCCGTGGACACCCTCCGTACGTTCAACCACCCACTCGGTTCCATCCTCCGAAAAGACCAGACGGCCGATCCGCTGGTCGCCCGAGGTAGGCTGATAGAGCCTCTCGTTCGTGCGTCCTCGCGGAAATCCGAAGAGCACGTGCCGGATCAGCGAGGTGAAACTGCTCTTGCCGGCCTCATTGCGCCCGACCACAACATTGAGCCCTCCCCCGAACGGTCCGAGACCGACCTCAGAAAGCTCTCCGTAGCGGACGGCCTCCACCCTTTGGAGGAACATCACGAACTCTCCAGCGAAAGCAGGTCAAGGCAGAGGTCGAGCGCGCGGGCAACCACCTCCTCAGAGCTGATCTCGAGCTCCGACCGGACCGCAAGTGAAAGCTGCACGGGCGCCAAAACTTCCTCGACCACCCTCTCCGCCTCACCCGGATCCCCGGTAAGTTGCCGGGCGAGCCGCGCCAAATCACCGCGAAGACCCTCCTCGACCAGGATTTCATCGAGGTCGAGTGCAGGTCTGGTTCGGTCGCGAATCCGATCCACCCAGATCCAGGGTTCGAGTTCGATCTGCTCCTGGCGAAGATCGTCGGTGAGGTCCGAAAGGACTCCCGGGCGGCTCAAATCCGCATGTGCGGCTGACCTGCCCGTCAGCTCGAGTCTGACAATTGTCGGCCGACCGGAACCTGAATTCCTGACCCCTGCGCAGGCCTCTCCGAGCGCCAATCTCAATTCATCGATACCCTGCAATTCCTTCGTGTCGACCTCGAGACCCTGCCATCGAACCGACGCAGTTTCAATAAACTCCTCGGTCGCGCCATCTTCGCCAAGCTGCACGACGTAGCAACCTCGTGGTCCTTTCTCGGTCGGATTGAGGCCCTGTGTTGAGCCTGGATACGCCGCCGGCGGGATATCCGAAACCCTGCCTGCGACGTGGATATGGCCGAGGGCCCAGTAATCCATTCCGGCAGCACGAAGATCATCGACCGTACAGGGCGCGTAGTTGTCCCAGCCCTCCCGTTGGCCCACATTGGCGTGCAGCACCGCGACCGCATACGGATCGCCTTCCTCGCGAGCAAAACCAAGGGACAGGTTTTCCGTCACCTTGCGAGTGCCAAAGCTCCGTCCATAGACGGCACACACGACCTCGCCATTGCGGATGACCTCACGCCGCTCGACTTTGTCGGCCGGGAAGAGCGTCACCGAGTCCGGAAGTTCGAGTCCTGCCGACCAGCCGTCGGCCGGGTCGTGGTTGCCCCGCACGACGAAGGCGTCGATGCCGATATTCGCCAACCGCCGCATCGCCCTCTGGAAGGCAAGCTCGGCTCGGAGGCTGTGATCGGCGCTGTTGTAGAGATCGCCTGCGATGACCAGGAAATCCACCTCGCGATCGATGCACAACTGAACCACTCGATCGAGGGCCTCCAGAGTCGACCGCTCCAAGGCACCCGCCACCTTTTCATCAGTGGCGTCGACACCGCCAAAGGTGGCGTCGAGGTGAAGATCCGAGGCGTGAACGAAGCGGACCGTCTTCATGGTTTTATAATCCTAGATAGATCACCGACAGCCCGGCCGCTGCGATGACGCAACCGGCAAAAACGTGAGACCAGCGCTCGAGCGGTCCCAGGTTCAGCATCTTCAGTCCCTTCAGTCCTAAGAGCGTCGCGCCGACCATGGAGACCAGCGTCGCGATGGCGAATACAGCAGCCGTAGCTAACGCCACGTCCCACCGGCCTTGACTGGCCGGCAGGGCGAAGAGTGGAATCAGGGGTTCGCACGGTCCAAGTACAAAAACGATGAAGAGCGTCCAGAACGTCGTGTTGGCGCCGATTTTGTGGTGTTCGTCGCCGTGGGGTTTGAGGCCGTGGCTGTGAATGTGGACCTCGTCTCCGTGGACGTGGGCCTCGATTCCCTTTCGCCTGCGAAGAGCATGGCGAAGACCCCAGAGCGCATACGCCACGCCGAAGGCGACAAGGGCCCATGCGGCCAACGGCCCACGGCTCGATTCCGCCCACTCCAACTGGCCGACAGCGACTCCGAAGGCGATTCCGAAGCCACCGAGGATCACCGAAGACGCGATATGCCCGAGGCCGCAGATCGAGGTCACGGCTACCGTCCGCAGACGGGACCAGCCGCGAGCTTTGGCAAGCATGATGAAGGGCAGGTAGTGGTCGGGACCGAGCAGGGTGTGAACAACCCCGACACCGAAAGCTGCCGCCAGAAGACTCGGCGAAAAAGTAGTCACATCCATCAGCAAATCCTCGGCAGGTCGAGGCCCGAGAGCAGGTCGAGCGGCCGCTCGCCACCGACCCTTGTCTTCATCACGACCGGAGGTGCGCCTGCGACGGCCGATTCCATGCGGCCGATGATCTCAGATTCCGCTCCGAGGGGGTGAGAGCGCATCGCCTTCAGGGCCCGTTCAGCGTCGTCTGCACCGACCCACGCCAGCGCCCGGCCTTCGCAGGCCAGCGCCAGAGGATCGAGGCCGAGTAGATCGCAGACCCCCGCCACCTCTCGCCGGACAGGCAGAGCTTTCTCCTCGAGGACCACCTTTGCGCCACTCCTCCCGGCAACCTCGTGACATACGGTCACCACGCCGCCACGAGTCGGATCATGCAGGGCCCTCACAGCTGCGCCGCTTTCCAACAACGTCTCGACCAGACCTCCCAACGGCGCACAATCGGATTTCAACCCTGAAGCCAGGAGATCGTGGCGGTGGGCCAGCACGGTGGCCCCATGATCACCGATTGGGCCCGACACCAGGATCGCGTCTCCGGGCTCGATGTGGGCGTCCGAAAGGTCCCGTCCAGGCGGAACAACCCCGAGACCGGCGGTGACCGCAAAGAGACCGTCTCCCTTGCCACGCGGCACGACCTTGGTGTCACCGGCCACAACCTGCACCCCGGCGTCCCTGGCGGCGCTCGCGGCGCCCCGAACACAGGTCTCGAGTAGATCGCCGTCGGCGCCTTCTTCCAGGATCAAGGCCCAGGTCAGCCACAGGGGGCGCGCCCCGGACATCGCGAGGTCGTTGACGGTGCCACAGATGCTGAGGCAGCCGAGGTCACCACCCGAGAAGATCGGAGGATCGACGACAAATGCATCCGTAGATAGCGCGGGCCGTCCGGGAGGCATCTCCGGCAGCACCGCTGCGTCGGTCAGGGTCGCGAGATACGGGTTTTGGAGTGCGGGCAGAAAGAGCTCTTCGACCAGCCGGCGGGTCAGATGACCTCCGCCGCCGTGCGCCAGCAGCACCCGATCGGGGGCCTTCACGATCCGGCTCCTTCCGCCCACCGCTCGTGGCGATACCACGCGGCACAGGTCCCCTCGGAGGAGACCATACAGGCGCCGATCGGAGTATCTGGGTCGCAGCCGGCATTGAATAGCGGACATTCGGGCGGATCGATCACCCCACGAAGGACGTCGCCGCAACGGCAACCCACCGGCTCCGCCGGTGGCGGCACCGTAACCTCGATCAGGGCCGCGTTGCGGTGGTCAAACTCGGTTCGAAGACCAAGCCCCGAACCGGGCACCGTGCCAAATCCCCGCCACACCTCGTCGGACGGTTCGAAGAAACGGTCAACGAGCTCACGCGCATGCGTATTTCCATCCGCAGTGACCACCCGGCCGTAGACATTTCCGATCTCGGCCTTGCCCTCAACAGCCTGGCGAACGAGGGCCAACACCCCCTGAGCGACATCAGTCGGTAGGAAGCCTGCCACGACGCCTGAAACGTCGAAGTCCTCGGTCAGGAACTCGAAGAGCCTCCAGCCGGTGATCACCGACACGTGGCCGGGCAGCAGAAAGCCATCGACGTCGAGCTCGGGATCGTCGACCAGCACCCGCATCACCTGCGGCATGGTCTTGTTCCCCGGCAGCAGCAAGAAGTTCGGCACACCGTCGGCTTCGGCCTCTGCCAGGGCGCCGGCGATGGTGGGCACGGTCGTCTCGAAGCCAACCGCGAGGAAGATCACCCGCTGATCGGGGTTGGCGCGAGCCATATCGAGGGCGTCCCGAGGCGAGTACACCACCTCGACCCTCGCCCCCTCGGCCCGGGCGCGCTCGAGGCTGACGGTGCTCGAAGGCACCCGCATGAGGTCGCCAAAGGTGCACATCACATTTCCAGGGAGCGTTGCAAGAGCCAGTGCTCGGTCAAGATAGTCGACCGGGGTCACACACACCGGACAGCCGGGACCCGAAATCAAACGGACCTTCTCCGGCATGAGGCGCCGAAGGCCGGCGCCAGCGACGCTGTGGGTATGGGTGCCGCAGACCTCCATCAGGGTCACGCGGCGTTCGAGCTTTTCAGCCTCCTCACGAAGTTCGCCGAGAATTCCGGCCATCGCCTCCGGATCCTTGAAGGGGTCAGCCTTCATAACTCGACCATCGAGTCTGAGAACTCGCGGAGCAGCTCAAGGGTCTTGGCCGCTTCCTCGGCATCTACCTGGCCGATTGCGTAGCCGGCGTGAACAAGCACGTAATCCCCGACCTCCGCCTCCGGCACGTACATCACCGAGATCCGCCGCTGGACTCCATCGATCTCGGCGACACCTTCGAATTCGTTCCGCTCGACCAACACCATCGGAATGGCGAGACACATCAGTGAGCCTCCAATCGGTCCACGGTGCCCAAGGGTTCGGGCACCGGATTCTTCGTCCGTATATCCTACCGAAGCCAGGGCACAAAATCGCTATCGGAATCGCAATCGCTTGCGCTATCGAATGGGATCCTGAGATGTCGGCTCGTCGATAGCGATACCGATTTCGATAGCGACTCCACCTCAGGTATTCAGCCGACGTGCCGCGGCTCGACGCCCCGTGCAGCAGCAACCGCCGCCAAAACCGCCTGCCCATACGAAAGGCCACCGTCACCGGGCGGAACATTGTGGGGCAAAAGGACCTCAAATCCGAGTTCTTCGAGGTTCTCTGCCAGACCTGTGGAGAGGATGCGATTGACCACGCAGCCACCACCGAGAGCCACGACACCCCTGTCGTCGCCACTCACTCTCGCCGTCAGGTCGGCCGCCAGGCGACAGAACGTGGCATGAAAACCTGCTGCCACCGAGGCCACAGCCTCGCCGTCAGTTGCCCGCTTCGCGACCTCGACCAGCAGCTTTGAGGACGGCAGCAGCAGTCTTCCCTCCCTGGCCTCGATCTCGAAACCTGGCCACGGATCAAGACCGTCTTTTGCTCGTGACGCCAGCGCCTCGAGACGTGCCGCCGCTTCGCCCTCCCATCGGTTCACCTGGCCAACGCCGAGCAGGGCCCCCGCCGCCTCGAAGACCCGGCCGGCGCCTGAAGCCATCGGCCAACTCGAGTCCCCTGCCAATTGGATCATGGTTGTGAGGCGCGCCTCTTCGATCTGGGCCGCCATCGGCGTCGACCCGATCAATTCTCCTTCGCCCTGCCGCTGCAAAGCGGCCACCGCCACCCGCCACGGCTCACGCACAGCCGCCTCGCCGCCGACCAGAGGAAGCGGTTCGAGGTAGGCCAGCCGATGCCACTGGAGATCACCGCCAAGGGAAAGCCACTCGCCACCCCAGGCCGTACCGTCGGGTCCCCATCCGGTGCCATCGAGGGCGATGCCGAGACAACGCTCACCATCGACCGGGAATTGACCATGCTCTGCCAGGACCGCCGCCGTATGCGCCAGATGGTGCTGCACCGCCACAACCTCGGCCCCGAAACGATCCCCGAGGTCACGTGCCAACCAACTACTCGGATAGTCAGGGTGCGCGTCAGCGACGATCATCGCCGGCTCCACCTGGAGGAAGTCGAGGAGACCGTCGATGACCTCGCCGAGAAACTCGCGCGCCGGCACCGAGTCGAGATCCCCGACATGCTGTGAGAGGAATGCCTGTTCCTCCTGAGCCACGCAGGCTGTAACCTGCAGGTGGCCGCCGGTGGCAACGATCACCCGCGGCGCGGAGACCGGCAGCGGCAGCGGTTCGGGCACCCAACCGCGGGCCCGTCGAATCAACACCGGTCCGCGTGGTGACGTCCTCACCACCGAATCATCCAGCCGCCGGACGACATCGCGGTCATGGAGGAGGAAACAGTCCGCAATGCCGGCGAGACCTTCCACGGCCTCGCGATTCCCTCGTCTCAAGGGCTCTTCGGAGAGATTTCCGGACGTCATCACCAGCGGCGGCATCCGCGGGTCGCGAAGGAGCTCGACGTGGAGCGGGGTCGTGGGCAGCATCACTCCGAGGTCATCGAGGCCCGGTGCCACTTCAGGCGCGACCGAAGATCCATCCAGCCGCGGGGCGAGAAGGATGGGCGCCCTGGGCGACAACAGGAGGTCCTCAGCAGCGGTATCGAGATGCACCGTCTGTTGAGCTGTCTCGAGGTCGCACACCATGACTGCGAAGGGCTTGCCAAACCGCTTTTTGCGTCGACGGAGTCGCGTGACCGCTTCCGACGAGTCGGCGCGGCACGCGAGTTGAAAGCCACCAAGCCCCTTCACTGCAACAATTCGGCCCGCCAGCAGCTCTTCACGCGCCCGCGAAACCGGATCGTCGGTTGAACAGAGTGGCTTACCCATCTCGTCCGCGAGCCAGAGCTTTGGGCCGCATCGCGGGCACGCCACCGGTTCGGCGTGAAAGCGACGGTCCAACGGGTCCGTGTATTCCCGATCGCAATCGGAGCACAATGGGAAGCACGCCATCGAGGTGCGCTCACGATCGTAAGGCAGGGCGCGCACCAGCGAGAACCTCGGCCCACAGTTGGTGCAGGTTGTGAAGGGGTAATGGAATCGCCGGTCGTCAGGGTCCTCCATCTCTCGTCGGCAGTCATCGCAGAGCACGGCGTCTGGGGGAACCAGGGCGCCCTCTCTCCGGCCGAGGGTTGAGCTTCGGACCTCGAAGCTCTCCTCCCCCAACAGTTCGAGCGCTTCCCGCTCGATCTTCTCGAGGCGAGCCAACGGCGGTAGATCCGCTGGTAGCCGCTCTATAAACTCGTCGACGACCTCGTTTGGGCCTTCGATCTCAATCGTCGCACCCTGAGGGTCGTTGATCACCCAGCCACCGAGGCCGAGGGTGGTGGCGATTCGGTAAATCGCGGGCCGGAAGCCCACCCCCTGGACGGTGCCGCGGCACTTCAGTCGGAGCCGGATCCGGTTGTCGTCGTTCACCCCAGGCTCTGCCTCTTGGCCTCCAGGCGGGCCCGAAGCAGGCCGATCCATTGGTCCACACCTTCATCCTTGAGAGATGAAGTCACGAGTACGCTGCCGGTCGGGTTGAGGCTCGCGATTTGCGAATGAACAGACTCGAGATCGAAGGGAACGTACGGCAGCAAGTCTGATTTCGTGATCACCGCCACCTCGGCGCGAGCGAAGATGGCCGGATACTTGACCGGTTTGTCATCGCCCTCCGCCACTGAGAGCAGAACGACCTTGAAATCCTCGCCCAGATCATAGGTGGTGGGGCAGATCAGGTTGCCGACGTTTTCTATGAACAGGATGTCAACATCCGGCAGCCCACCGTCCTCGATTCCCGCCTCCACCTGCCGCGCGTCCAGGTGGCACGCGCCACCGGTGAGTATCTGATGGGCTGGAACGCCGAGAGCCCGGATACGGTCGGCGTCGTTCTCGGTCGCCACGTCGCCCTCGATCACCGCCATCGTGAGCTCACCGTCGAGTGCCCTCACGGTCGCCTCGAGCAGGGTCGTTTTCCCTGACCCTGGCGAGGAAATCAGATTGGCGACCAGAGTGCCCGACGCTGCAAATCGCGCCCGAAGCGTCTCAGCGCGCTCCTCGTTGGCTGCAAGCGCGCGGCGTTTGACCGTAACCACCTTTGTCATCCCGGTTTCCTCTCTTGATGTCGTGATATCTCTCTCAGACCGCTTCCTCGGTCGCCTCGAAGCTGAGATCGATGACATCGAGCTCACTCCCGCCGGTGACCTCGAGGGGCATCCCGCAATCGGGGCAAATCCGCATCCACGAACCGGTAGCGCGGTCCTTGGCCTCGCCGCAAGCAGCACAGCGCTGATCGGCGGGATGCCACTCTACGATCAGCTCAGCGCCAACGTCCGGGCCTTCCTCGACCACCGCTTCCCACGCATAGACCAACAGCTCCGGTTCGACCGCCGACAGCTCACCAACCGCAAGGCGAACTTGCTGCAGGCGGCCTCCGCCATGAGCTTCCACCGTCTCGCGGCAGGTCCGATAGACTTCGAGTGCGATACCCATCTCGTGCACCGGAGGAGTATAGCGATCCATGAGACAAGATGCGGAAATCCCGTCGCTATCGCTATCGGGATCGCTATCGCTATCGAAACGGTCGCACCATGAGGATTTTTCGATCCCGATCCCGATAGCGATAGCGATAGCGATAGCGACCACACTCAAGGGTACAAAATAGGACAGGTGTACAATACCGCGCTGTATGGAATTGCCTCGTCTCATCATCACCGGCGCCTCCGGATTCATCGGGCGGCATCTCCTCGAATTCTTCAAGGAGAATTTTCGGATCGTCGGCCTCGCCCGTCGATCTCAGCTCCATTGCGGTGCGCCGGTCCACAAGAACATCACCTGGTATCAGGTGGACATCGGAGACCGCAAGGCTCTGAGCGCCGCATTTCACTATATCCGCGAGTCCGGCGGCGCCGACTACGTCATTCATCTCGCGGCACACTACGATTTCACCGGCGACAAGGATCCCGAGTACTGGCGGACAAATGTCGAAGGTATGCGCAATGTTCTCGAGGAGTGTCGGGACCTCGATCTGAAGCGCTTGGTTTTCAGCTCTTCCGTTGCGGCGTGTCGCTTTCCGGAAGCCGGTAAGGTACTCACCGAAGACAATCTCCCAGATGGTGAGCATGTTTATGCGATCTCGAAGCGCATCGGTGAAGAGATGTTGGCCGAGTTCGACGAGGACATACCGTCGTGCATCATCCGCCTCGCGGCCCTGTTCTCGGATTGGTGTGAGTACGCCCCGCTCTACATTTTTCTCGAAACCTGGCTTTCGAAGGTCTGGAACAGCAACATCATCGGTGGACGGGGCACCACCGCCATCCCCTATATGCACGTCCGCGAGATGGGCCCTTTCATCCGAAAAATCATCGAGCTCGAAAACGGCATTTCCCAACGCGAAGTTTTCATTGCGAGCCCGAACGAAACCCTTTCCCACAAGGCCCTCTTCGACCTCGCCAACATCGATCACTTTGGACGGCGTCGAAGACCCATTTTCGTGCCAAAGGCCCTAGCTCGGATCGGTGTCTGGGGCCGCGACCTCATGGGCCGGGTTCTTGGAAATCGACCGTTTGAACGGCCGTGGATGATCAGCTATCTCGACACCGACCTCGCAGTCGATGCCAGCCACACCTACGAAAGAATCGGGTGGCGACCGAGGAAACGACTGTTGTTGCAACGGCGAATGCCATTCATGGTGGAGTACCGAAAAACCAACCCCAACGAGTGGCATCGGCTCAACCGTGCAGCCCTCAAGGAAGTCCACCTCCGCCCCAACCTCCGCATCAACCGCTTGCTCGAGGCGCACCTCGACGAGATTTGCACCAACTTCCTCGACCAGCTCCTGTCACCCGGATCCGCATCACGGTTCCCGTCCTACCAGAATGTGGCTCGCGATGTCCTCGAGTGGCGATTCATGATCCTGCTGCGCCACCTGCAGAGCTCGATCCGGACGCGGGATCGGGGCCTCTTTACAACCTACTGCCGGGATCTTGCCGAAAAACGTCTGATGCAGGGCTTCGGCGTGCGCGAGGTCGTCGGTGCGTTGCTGACCGTGAGCGCCCTCTGCGTCGACGCGCTCCGCTCAGACCCTGAAGGCGAGGACCTCGAGGGTCCGATCCATGATTTTCTCTTGATGACTGTTCAGTTCGGCTGCGACCAGATCCTCGAAATCTACGAAGAAGTTGGCGGCGAAGAGCTCGAAGAAGAATTCTGAATTTGAATTAGGAATGAGGAATTACCGGCCACCCACCCAAAAGAATTTCGGATTTCGGATTTCGGAATTGCGAACCGGATCTGGTTGCGAGGAACATAAATGGAAAGCGCGCCCGGAGAAACGCGCGTGTCAACAAGCACCACAAGGTGCCATTTTTCGCATTGTCTGGTTGAGATCGCCCAAGCGGTCTAGGCCTAGGGGCAGACAATGCGAAAGGTGGCTCCTGATACTCGGTAACGCCTGATTCTCTCAGCTCTTGACCGCACGGTGGACGAGGAATGCGGTCAGCGCCATCGCACCGTCGGCGACACCCGAAAACCAAACCGACCACGGGGTCTCTACAAGGAGGGATCCACCGAGCAGAAACACAAAGGCAAACGTCTTGGCGACGAGTAGCAATGAAATCGTCTGCGATCGCGAGTACTCAAGCAGGTAGCCCGTCGCCAGCACAAAGTGAAAAGCGCCGGCCTGCCAGATGAAGAAGATCGGATCGGCGCCGGCCCAACCAGCAAAGCGCACCGCCCAGTCAGCGGCAAACAAGAGCATCAACCCCACGATGATGCTGTGGAGCGAGATGAGGAAGATCAGAATCCGTTCGTGTGTTTCTGTCAGGTGCATCGATCACTCCCACCACAATACGAGCTCTGCCGGCGGATCGCGCCGTACTGGAGGATGGCCCAGCCTCTCCAGCTCCACCATCACCGCGTCTACGACATGCGGAACCGCTAACCTGACCGCTTCGGTCAACTTCGTGCCCCCTTCGGTGCTCTCCGGCACAACGCCGAT